>LNAP01002514.1_pt1 | contig 18236 bp, 26 predicted proteins | sample 602601 | NCBI WGS metagenome assembly LNAP01 (sample SAMN02440304, study PRJNA202911) | soil metagenome | biome: Subtropical and temperate rainforests or woodlands; isolation source: soil samples (1 kg each in a 20% v/v slurry with milli Q water) were... ...
CCGGGCTTCCGCGCCGGCGAGCAGGTGCGTGTGACGGATGGCGTGCTGACGCGGGATTGATCGCGCTCAGGCCAGAAATCGGGATAGGGGCCGTCAGGTTAACTGACGGATCCCCTCCCACACCACCCGGCATGCGGGTCCGCACCGGGCGGTTCGAGAAGTTGAGGTCATGAGAGCCTTGGCATGCCGAGGCGGTCAAAGTAGGCAATGGTGAGTATGCTGTTGAGCAGACAGCAGCTGTTGCGTTGCCATCTGCGGCTGTTCGCCGCCACTTGACGGGCTACAGCAGCCGGGGCCCTCATGGCCAGCAATTCACGGTAAATCGTCGGTCCGCGCCGCCATTGTTTGAGTCGGATTGCCCGCATCCGATGACGCATCCATTCGTCCAGCGTGCGCCAGACTTTAGGGGTTTGTGCCAATCCGAAGTAGGCTTTCCATCCCAGTACATACGGGCGTAGACCTTCGACTACCTGTTCGGTACTGCGGCCACCGGATCGCCGGGTAAGTTCCCGGATGCGCTGTTTGAAGTTTTCCAGCGCCTGACTTGCCACCTTGCGTTTTACCTCGCCTTTCGGAGCTGCCCAAAAGGCATAGCCCAGAAATTTGCGGCCGAACGCGCTGGCGACCGCACTTTTCGATTCATTGATCTTCAAACGCAGTTTGTCGTAGTGGCGTCGGAGCAGAGCCATCACCCGCTCGCCAGCTTTCCGGCTGCGCACGTACACGTTGCAGTCGTCGGCATAGCGGGCAAAGCGATGCCCCCTTCGTTCAAGCACACGATCCACTTCGTCGAGAAGCACGTTGGCCAACAATGGAGACAGCGGCCCGCCTTGCGGCGTTCCTTCCATCCTTTCGGCCACCACGCCGCCATCCATGACGCCCGCGTTCAGATAGGCACGAACCAGCCGGATCACGCCAGCGTCGTTCACGCGTTTCCTCAAACGGTCGATCAAGATGTCGTGATTGACGCGGTCGAAGAACTTCGACAGGTCCACGTCCACCACGATGCGGCGGCCTTCCTGCACATACTGCTGTGCAGCGAGCACGGCATCCCGTGCTCGTCGGCCGGGCCGGAACCCATAGCTGTGTTCACTAAAAGTCGGATCGATCAGCGGTTGCAGCACTTGCAGCAGTGCCTGCTGAATCAGACGGTCGGTCACGGTGGGTATCCCCAACTCACGTTCGCTGCCGTCCGGTTTCGGGATGCCCACCCGCCGTACAGCTTGCGGCCTGTACGTGCCGTCGATCAGGCGCCTCCTGATCTCGGGCCAGGCGTGCTTCAGGTGTTCCTTGGTCTGAACAATATCCAAACCATCGACACCCGCAGCTCCCTTGTTCGCCTTCACGCGCTTCCAGGCGCGCTGCATGTTCTCTCTCGCGAGCGCTTGCGCGAGCAAGCCTCGCCCTGCGTCTTCCGGTTCTTGTCGCGTGGGACGTGTTTCATCGCTGGTCGCTTTGGACGAGGCTTCACCCCGCCTTTCCGCGACCCGCCCCGCTGGCGCGGGCATCTGATGCAATACACGTTTCATCGACAAGGCGTTTGACGCTCCTTCTCGTTCGGCCCTTCGCCAAGGCTGCGGCTACTATGGCCTCTGCTGACTTCTCGCTCCGATTTTTTTTTCGTCGCCCTTTCAGGCACAAGGCGAGATCTCCTCAGGTAAGAGCGCACTCCTTCCCTGCACAGCCGCCGGATTTACGCCACTTCGCCTTGACCACAAGAGCTTTGCGGTTTCATGCCCGCTCGCCCTGCTTGGCAGCGCCTTCTATCCGATTCTTGTACATCGGCTCGCAGTTTCGATCCACGCTTCCTCCCCACGCTCGGTCACCCTCACGCAGTTGCGCTTCACTTCGCTCACTGTGGTCAGCTCGCGGCGGGACTTTCACCCACAAGAGTGCGCCCATGCTGGGCGCACAAGAAAAAGCGCGCGTACTACATTAGTACGCGCGCTTCCATCAACAAAAATACAACGAGGTAGTGAGCTGATCGGCTAATTTGTAGCCACGGCGATTATTAGTCTTCGGACGATCCATCCGAATACTTTATCAGGCGGCAGGGCTTTGTTGAGCAAATCGAACGAAGGCCGATCTGACGCTATTTGTGGTTCATTTTATAACACTGGGACCGTGATCGGGGTGCCCAGCCGAGTGAAGCGGTTGAGCACGGCAGCGCGTATCTGCAATTCGGCCACCTGACGATCGAAGTCGCGTGCCATGACCCGTTCGCCCAACAGCTTGAAGCAGCGCATTTTGGTTTCGACAAGACTGCGCCGGTGGTAGCCGCTCCACTTCTTCCAGATTGCCCGACCCAGCCTGCGCGTCGTGTGCAGTATCTCGTTACGCTCATTGGCACCGCAGCGGTTCGCCTTCCAGGGTTTGGCATTCTTGCGGGTCGGGATGATGGCTTGGGCGGCACGCCGGGCGATGGCCTCGTGGCAGTCCTTCGTGTCATAAGCGCCATCGCCGCTGACGCTGGCAATCTTCTCATCGACAGGAATTTGGTCGAGCAGCGCTGGCAGGACAGGCGCGTCGCCGATACTGTTGTCGGTTACTTCCATCGCCCGGATCTCGAGCGTGGACGCGTCGATCCCGAGGTGCACCTTGCGCCACTGGCGGCGATAGTCCGCGCCATGCTTTTTCGTCTTCCATTCGCCTTCGCCCAACATCTTGATGCCCGTGCTGTCCACCAGCAGGTGCAAGCCTGTCGTAGTCGGCGTGGCGCCAATGGCCACCTGTAGTGTTTTTTGCCGCCGACTTACCGTGCTGTAGTCCGGCACCGGCCAATGAAGTCCAGCCAAGCGCAGCAGGCTTTGCGCCATGCCCATGGCCTGCCGTAGTGGTAAATTGAAGAGGCATTTGATGCTCAGGCAGAACTGGATCGCCTCGTCGCTGAACGTCTGGCTGCGCCCGCGCTTGCCGCTCGGCTGGCCGTGCCAGTTCATCTTCGGATCAAGCCAGATCAGCAGCGAACCGCGTGACTTGAGGGCTTCGTTGTACGTCTTCCAATTGGTCGTGCGGTACTTCTGTGGAGCTGGTTTCATCCGCTCAGGCTACCAGACCTGCGGGTGCTACGCTGGTCGAGCCTGATTTGCGCAACAAAGCCGCTATCAAAGGATCCTTCCGTATATCGCCAATCCTCTTGGAGGGACCAGCAGGCATTGGAAAAACTCAATTTGCTACAGAGTTGGCGCAGGCGCTAGGCAGCACTTTCACTCATGTAGATATCTCCACCACTACGGAATCATGGGTGCTTTCAGGACTTAGGAATTCATGGGGTGGAGCCAGAGCGGGCAAGGTGGCTGAAGCTCTAATAGCCAGTCCAAACTTAAGCCCTGTCATCTTGCTAGATGAGTTGGATAAAGTCACAAGACCCGATATTGATCCTCGTAGAGCTCTATACCAACTTCTAGAAGAGAATACGGCCGCATGCTTTTTGGACGAATTTCTTGATTTCCAGATCAATGCTAGCCAAGTCGTATTTATCGCCTCAGCGAACAGCCTATCTGGCATCACACAGCCATTGCTCACTAGATTTAAGGTGTTCGAACTACAAGAGCCAACACCTGAACAAAGAAGAGTGATCATCGGCAATATCTACAGATCAATCGCTAAGTCTGCATCCGTTTTTGAAACAGCCATTCCCGAGGATGTTCTTGAATCACTTCTACCTTACAGCTTTAGAGAGGCTAAGAATCTGATATCTGAGGCAGTTGGGAATGTGGTTATGAAATACAGCATTGATGAGCTCAAGAACATGAAGCATCAAGCTTTTCTGAAGCTAGAGGTCTCTGATTTGCCTCTTCCAAGGCAGGAACGAAGATCCATTGGATTTTGAAGATTACTTCTGATGCTCAAAACTTAATGCCCTCCTAGTGAGGGCTTTATCGCTATAAATCACCTTCTGTCTTGTCACCTCTTGCTTTCTATGAATGTTCTCGTATAACTATAGAAACAACTAGGAGAACGACATGATGATTAAGCCAGGTTTATCAATGAAAGAATTAGAAATTGTGCGCGATGCATTAGCAACCGCCTACAACATCAGTCCGCATGTTTCATTTGCGACTGCTATAGATGAGGTTCAGCGCGTGATTTCAAGATCTGAGCCATATCCGTTTGAACAAGACCCATCCAACTATTGTTTCGACAATGAAGATGACGGCTACTGCGATTAACAACTAAGGGGTTGCCCACCTCACGGGCTACACAATAACTACAAGGAGACAATATGAAAAACATCACATTAGATCACTGCCAGCTCATTAAACGAGTTCTCGGCCGTGAAGCACCAGTCCAGAGAGTGGACTGTAAATTAGACAAAGAATGGGATGCAGAAATGCAGAACACTGAGTTCGCAGGTGAACTCATAATAAAAAATTGGGGTGGATCAGTCATATTGACTATCCGATTCCAACGAGGAGGACTCGTGAGTTTCCTTCCTCAACAAAGTAGCAGAAAACTTGCAGCACCGATAATTAATTATCTGATGTGCGAGGAATTCACTCAAGCCGCTTAACTGCGAGAATAGCCACACATCGGCTATCTCTTGCTTTTTAGGAGAAGTAATTTATAACAGTAGTGCAACATAAGGAGAATAATATGCACATGTTTGAAAAAATGGGATTGAATTTACTCAGTGGCAAGCAGCAATCTGCATTACCAGACGAGAAGCTTCACGAAACCGTTGAACTAGCTATTGAGCTATTGAAAGGTGAAAATAAGAAGGTTAATGTTTCCTCAATAAGTGAGATGACGGGAATCTCTAAGCAGGCGCTATACCGTAGCGAAAAAATAAGAGGCTTGCTTGGAACCAAAGCTAGATCTCATGTGCGAAAGATAAATATCGGGGTAGTCAATGGGAAAATTCTTTCTAAAAGAAGAGAGCTTCTAGGTTTTAGTCAAAGAGATTTGGCAAAGAAGATAGACGAGGAGCAAAGTTATATTTCCATAGCTGAAAACCAAGGGTTGATCGGCAAGGATAAGTTGAAGCATTTGTGTGATATTTTAGGCCTTGATAGCACAAAGTTTGAGGAGCCAGGCGTTTCGCCAAGCGATAAACTTGTGCTTGAGCCAACACTTTCATCTTATTTGAAATTCATCTGTGAGAACTATTTCTTAAAGCCAGAGTCCGTGGCGGTGAACCAGCATGAAATGAGTTCAGAAGTTGAGCCTTTTGATCCTCTTCTATACAGACAAGCAGTTAATCTACTTGTCAAAGATAAAGTTCTTGTTGCGCATGCTGTTCTAGCTGATCACTACTATCAAAAAGAATTAAATTCCTTGGTAAGTCAGCCCTCATCCTCAGATGGTTCACAAGAAATCCCTCAGCCTGAGGAAGACGAAGGAGACAAGTTCTTGGTGATTATGAGCGGTTCTAGTGAACTTCATACCGTCAAGGATGCGGCGGCAGCACAAGCATTGATAAAGAAATTGGTTTCTACCAATGGATTTGATATGAGCAGATCCTTTTACATGTATAAGCTAGTTTCAGTATCATCGGCTGAAGTGAGGATTGTCTCCACCGACTGTTAATTGCCCTGAGAGCTTTAACTAATAGAACCCCTACAACCTGGTCAGCAGCGGTAGGGGTTTCACCCCTTTTGAAGGCAACAGAATAATCAAAACGCCTGGGCTCAGGACTGAATTTAGACTATAATTAGTCCTATCAATCCCTGAGGGAGATGCCCCGATGAAATACTCCACCCAAGTCAAGCCCATCAGCTACCTCAAGAGCCATGCTGCCGAGATCGTCAAAGACATCTCTGAGAGCCGCGAGCCGATGCTGATCACTCAAAACGGCGAAGCGAAGCTCGTTGTCATGGATGTTGTGAGCTACGAGGAGCAAGAGCAAACCATTGCTCTCTTGCAGCTACTGGCACACGGACGCCGTGAGATCGAAGAGGGGCGAGTTGTTCCCGCAGCCGATGTCTTCGCTCAGATCGAGGCAATGGACAAGGAAGATGCCCAATGAGCCACAAGGTTGTCTTTCTCCAATCGGCTGTTGATGATCTCCATGAGATTCGCCGCTACATCAGAAAGCACTTCTCACAGGCTGTTTGGCTGGATTCCTATGCCAAGATCAAGAAGGCAATCCTGCACCTTGAGCAGTTTCCTCAAGCTGGACATGCCCCCTCTGAGTTGCCCGCGACTCACTTCCTTGAAATCATCGCAGTAAAGAACCGTGTCATCTATGAAGTAGTGGGCGATACGGTCTATATCCATATCATCTGCGACAGCCGACAAGACTTCAAAACCAAACTTGCCCGTCGCCCCATCCGCACCCTAAAAATCTAATATGGAGCGAATCTTGAAGAACACCCAACATGCATGTGCTTTGGCAGCGGTATTGCTGCTTTATTCGGTCACAGCGAGTGCAGATGCCCCCAAGCTCAAGCCTGCAGACTGCGAAGCAGTTAGAGGGTTTTCCCAAGATCTCATGATGGGAAGACAGTCGGGATTCAAGATGGAAGGGATGATGAAAGGCATTCCTGCTGGCGAGCAACACAATCCGATGCGGCAGATGGTGAAAGAAGCATACGAGGAGCCACAGTACAAAACTCGGGCAGACCAAGAACGTGCAGCCCTCAGCTTCTCTTATACTCAGTATGCGAGGTGCATACAGCGAGTGGTCGAACAGATCGAAGTTCCAAAAGCGAGCAAATAACTCATGCCCCAAGCCCCTCAGTGGGGTTTTTTTTCGGCTAAGGTTCTTATCCATCGACAGGAACAAGAAAATGAACAACCGAGAACGTTTCTCCCGCCGCTTTGGGCATCAAGATCAAGAGGCTCCTATCACGGTGCGAGAGGATGCCCCTGACAATTTTCGTGCGGCACTCGTCCAAATCGCATATGCCAATGGGTACACCCCCAAGCCACTGAGAGATGTTGTGTGTCGGGTCCTGAAAGTGCGTCCTGACCGTTCAAACTGGTCTGAGTGGCCCAATATCGAGCAAGAGGTCCAGCACCTGGTCGACAACTGCCCTTGGTTTCGTGTCTATGACATCGTAGAGGAACTTGCAGATACCTACGACGACTACCAGCGGCCGTATCAGCCCTTTGAGCAAGACATCAATGAGACTTTGATCGAGCAGGGCATTGGCTGGAAACTGGAAGCCAAACGCCTCGTGTTTCGTGGTCCTGAGAGCTTGGATACTCTCCTACGGGTAGCAGTAAAAACAGAGGTCAATGCAGGTCACAACACAGCGGCTAATGAACTCCACGAGGCAATCATGGACATGTCGCGGCGTCCACAGCCTGACCCGACTGGTGCCATCCAACATTCCATAGCTTCGCTTGAGTGTGTCGCTCGTGATGTGTCAGGCAGCAAGGAGACTTTGGGTAAATGGCTACAGAAGAACCGCGATGCTTTCCCTAGACCGCTAGGCGAATACGTGGAAAAAATTTGGGGTTTCGCATCCGAACATGGCCGTCATCTTGTTGAGGCAGGAGAGGCATCTATGGATGAGGCTGAGCTCGTCCTTGGATTAAGCGCCACTCTTGGAAGTTACCTCTCCAAGAAAGGCAAGTCTTTCAATACCAGCAACGGTTTCTAGGATTGCTATGTCCAGCTATGCATCCGTGACTATTGACGGTATGACCGTCTTTGATACACAGAACTACTATCACGAATGGTATTTTCGGCGTGCTGACCGTGTATTGCTGGATGTCAATGCGAAAGAGCATTACGACGATCCCGATTGGGATCCCCATGAGGTCAAGCGCCTATATCAATATCGAACTACGGCAAAGATTTTGCGCAGGCGCCTTGAACTCGCGGGCTTTCATTGGGCAGCACTTCAGCAGGAATTCAACCTTCAGAAAAAGCAGTTGCTCGAAGATATCGACGGCATGATATCTATTGATCCCGGTGGACGAACAGAGAAATACAAACCAATTATTGAAGCGTCCCGTTTGGAAGATTGGGTTGGCCGAATTGCCATCATCAAGAAAGACGGATTGAGAGCTTCTGTCTACGGAATGGATGTCATGGACTACGACGATCTGCTCCTGGACTTTATGCTCAAGACAGATATTGTTTACTCCAACAATCCAGGTGCTGGGGATTTCGGTTTGCCTTGTCAGTCTTTAGAGGCGAATGCGGTTGCATTGCTAAGCATCTGCGCTGATGATGCCCCTTGCATATTGGATATCACTGACCTCGTGGAAAGTGGCTGGACTGACAGTTTCGAGGACTTGGTTGAATACAATCAAGAATCGACTACTTTCTATCAAATATTCAAGAAATCGCTGCAGGACAGTGAATCGTTGATTCAGCTTGATCCCGAAAACAAGACCTTGCTTAAACTTCTCTATGCGAGTGTCATAACGGCAATGGAAACTTATCTCTCGGACACCATCAAGAAGCAAATCCTAAATAGAGAAGCTTTGAGGCGGCGCTTTGTTAGAAGCCATCCATCTTTCTCCAAGAACATCAAGTTATCAGAAATCTATGAAAAGCTTGGCACTCTCGAAGATGAAATCATTGCCGAGATAGACAAGATAAGCTTTCACAACATGGAGAAAACTCCTGCTCTGTTCAAAGCTGTTCTCGATACCAACTTCCCATCAGAAAACATGGGGCAGCTCATCCAAGCAGTGGATATCCGCCATGACATCGTTCATCGCAATGGCAAGAACACCAAAGGCAAAATGACCGAGATAGTCAAAGGCGATGTGCTTGAGTTGCTGGACCTGGTAGATAGCACCGTCAGATTTCTAGATACGCAAATCAAGGATGGCCTGCTTGATGATGATGCGCAAGAAAGTGAGGGGTAAATCTCATCCTGAAGCCAAAAAAAAGCCCCGCAAGGGGCTTTCTTCATTTACCTACCGTTTACTGCTTGGCGAAGCTGCTCACGGCTGCTATCCCTAGCATCCATAAGTTCCATGTTTCGCGGAAGATGTTCAGGCTTCAGACCACTTTTCTCGATGTCCGCCTTGTGCTCTTCTTGGAATGACCACCATTCGTCATACTTTCCAAGAAAAACTTCAAGCAGTTTGCCAACTTCAGGAAATGTGGCCGTAATGGCATCGTACTGCTCTGCCGTATACAAGAAATCCCAGTCAGGGATGTCGAGCTTTCTGGCAACGGCAGCAATGACTTGCGCCTTATACCAATCCACCATTGATTGATTCATTTGCATTTTTTATTGTTCTCATTGAGATTCTGGCGAAATTACCAGCCTGACTATCCTATCACCGGATTTGCCCGACTGTCGAAATTCAAATCAGCGGCTATCCCAATCGGGGTGTTCTTCTACCGAAACCTCGACCCCACGATGAAGATCCTTGATGTTGATATCGGTATCACCCATTTCGAACTTGCCATCGATAACTTCAAAGTAGAGCGACATCTCCACACTGAACTTCATCTTTAGGATCTCTTCACGGGTCACGTCGTCAAAGGTGTAAGTATGTCCACTCTCTTTGTCATAACTCCCGTTGGCCAAATCTGGCCCTAAGACTTCAACTCGGTTCTTGACTGTTACGTCAAAAGTTACCTCACAACCCTCATCATCAATGCCAACAATGTTTGGTTCAATCGGGCCTACTTCTATCACCTCATGCCCAATAACCTCAGCATCTTCCCAAGTTGAGCTATTGTAGAAGTCAGCATCATTGATAATCTGCTTTATCTGCTCTTTCAATTCAGCATCGTGTTCTACGAAATAATCCTTGATGAATTTTGCCCTCTCAGGTTCATGGCTGTTGAGAACATCTAGAACTTTCTCTAATGCATCAACCTGAATGAAGCCTTTGTTCTCTTCGCAAAACCGAATCAGATCTCCATCTTCCGAGACCACATAGACCTCTTCCTTCTAGATGTGATCCCGCACTGCCAACAGAGAAAAGGCATCAGGAAACTCAGCCTTTTTCTTCCCCTCTCCAAAAGGACCACGTCGATTGAAGTAGAGTTCGAAGACTTCTTCTGTACTCACCTTGGATACATCCAAGATTGTTGTCCTTGAATCCTCTAGGAAGTCTTCAAATGCCGTTTGCGCACCAGCATGGACGGTATCTTTGTCAAAATGAGCAAAGAACCCCTTTATCACTTCATCCGTAGAAGTCTCAAGTATCTTGGCCTTTCTTCTGAATTGAGTAATGCTCCCTAGGCCATCATCGATAGCGACTTGAATCTTTTCTTTTACCTCTCGCAAGGTAATGGAACTCATGAGGTGGATAAGCTCTTCCTCTTCGCAAGCTTTGGAGAACGCTTTCAGAATTTTGGATTCAAAGTCAAGATTCGCTTTGACGAAAGATTGGGTGTCGATAAAGACAAACTTGGTTCTAAGTGCCATGGGTTTAATTCCTGTTGTATCCGTTATTACGGGTCATCAATACCGTCTTCCAATGCTCCTCACGAGCTAGAATCTCTTCTTTCGTTGAGTGGATGTCAGCTATCTCAAGCAACGAGAACCTTAAATCCGCTTGCCGTTTCAGAGAATCGATTCCGAGCTCCTCTCTCAGTGCCACATTCCCCCCGTGGCCATTCTTCGCATAGACGCACCATCGACCCCAAATGCCCTCAACCCCATCGGCTTTGCCCACATAGAGCTTGTGAGTCTTCCTGTCTGATATGAGATAGATCCCCTTCACATTGGACAGAGCCGTGCGCCAGGTCGGAATGCTATCCCTAACGATGATGTCTAGTTGCCCCTTGGGCACATCCACTAGCTTGTAGCCCGGAAAGTCTGCGATGCTGAGTCTACGGGGCAGGATATGACTCACCACCAAGCCAGGTGCCAAGGTTTCCCCGAGCAGGTAGCTGTTGCGCTGGGTATAAGGACTAGTGGCATACAGCCGTCCCACGAACTCTTCGCACGATTGAACCCGCTCTAGGTCATACATGAAGTGTTGCTCAGGCTCTTTCTTCAACACACAGCCCTTCACCCGGAACAACCCCACGAAGAGCCATGAGGTAGTGGTTCCAGCCTGTACGAATGACATCACAAATTCTCGCTTGAAGTTGCGAGAACCTTGCCAAGATTGCCATCCGTCAAATTGACCCTCAATAAAAACATCTAGGGGATGCTCATGTTGGTTGTATCTAGCGAAGTGGATCTTGCAGTTCTGAGGTTTCAAAGAAGGCTCTTGAAGCTGCAACAGGTCAAAGACTTTCATGTGTGAGCTCATGGGAAAGTTGCGCGAGTTTACACCGCTTATCCATCAAAGTGCTGCCCGTCTTAATATCGTCTTCTATCTCTTGCTTTCTACGGAAACGGTTATATATTGTATATATACACACAACAAGGAGATTTTATGACAACAGTAAAGAACAAATTCAATGTAAAAAATGTAGCGAAGATAGTAATTCCATTCGCTATAGCCCAAGCTTTAATAATGGCATATTGGCATGTAGATGCCAGTGCCAAGATGGAGCTGGCATCTACCCTAGCAAAGGCAAATACAATATCTAAAATTAAAAAGTAAATTTTTTATTTCTCTCGTTTCCCTCCCTAGGAAACAAAGAAGGACTCCATCAGGAGTCTTTTCTTTTTGGTCTTTCTCGCCTGTTGTCTTTCAAACTCTCCTTTTGTCTCTATATCTCTTGATTTCTATGAAAAACTAGCTATAAGAATGATATGGAAACCAACAGGAGAAATAAATGACATTCCAAGAAAGATTAGGTGTGTTGATAACCACCATCAGAAAACTCTCAGATTCATCCTATGAGCAGTTTGCCTCCAACTTTTCTGAGCAAGATTTTTGGCATATCACAGCCAAAAGAGTTGTATCCGCATGGCGTGCTGATGATCCTCAGGATATAGTGGAAGGTGCCTTCTATGAGTGCGAAACTCATAAAATAATTCTAGATATCATCGAGCAACATACTAAAGGCTCTCATCAGGTTCTTGGCAGAGAGGGACTTTTCGATGACACCAAGCCGACAAAATACGAAATTACATCCTATGAATACGATGTGACATTGACACCCGATACAATTCTAGGAAAATACAAAGCCAAGGTTTAGCAGTGGGAGGGGAGGTTTCCCCTCTTTCGTTTTCCGAATAATAGACAACAAAAAGCCCTCCAAGTGAGGGCTTCTTCTTTAGGTGTTGGAGTCAATCCAGATCCTTACCGCCTCTTCGCATGCTCCATCGAACTTCATTTGAGCATCTGGTGAAAAGTCGCCTGACCGGATTTCAGGGAAACGACTTGCGATGATCGCCCAAAATTTCTCTTGAGCCTTTTCAACCGCAGCCGCGATTCTTTCATTGGTCATTTCAAGCCCTTTGCCGATGGCAACACGGCTTCATTGATCGCATCGTTCAGGAAAATATAGGTCGGATACTTGTCCGAGATGAGCTTGCGGTTCTCAGGGGTGTCCAGCATCTTGAACACGGTATAGCTCTGCTGAATGCCGTTTTCATCTTGGTCGATATTCTCAGGATCAAGACACATCAGCTTAGTTTTGGCAGTCGTCTTCATCCGCTTGATGGATTCGAAGTAATTGACCATCGTGGAGACGAAGGTGCAATCCCGCTCATACTTTTGGTCGGGATATTTTTCCGTGGCTACCCGCAGCAGTTCTTGATAGTCCGCATCGTCTTTGATGCGAAACATCACGGCTCCACCGTCGCCATAGTCGGCAGCTTCGCCAATCTTCTTGCCGTTGCGAAGAACGATACATTCAAAGCCTGAGCCTTCATGCCCACGGGTCTTCTTCACACCAGCTACCGAGAATTCACCGCCAAACTTCATCATCTGTTCAATCATCATCTCACCTATATAGAAGTGGTTAAGGTGATGAAAGAATAGCGTACTGCTTTCAATAAAGGTCAACGATATTGATTGATTGTTGGTACCTCTTCGATAAACCCCATTTGCACTTCTTATTGTCAACGCATTGACAATTTTCATTTCTTCAATATAGTTATCTACATAACATATAACTACAAAGAGAAGATATGAATAAAAACAACAAGGGGTACACCCTCACAGAATTGCTAATAGTGGTCGGCTCCATGACCGTTATTGCCATCACGGTATTCCAACTTTATCAGACCGTCATGAACTCCTATCGAGTCGCAGAAGAAGTACGCCGACTCAACAGAGTTCAACAACTAATTCTAGACACTGCAGGGGTAGTGGGAAGCTACGAAAACCTCACAACTACAGATGTCATCAATTTATCGAGAAGTGGGACGAATAGGCCAGCCGCCTTAGAGCCTCAGCAGTTCGATTCTTCAAATCCCAACCGAATCCTCAATGTTTGGAAGTTTGATGTCCGTATTGGACCTACTTCAAATGGAAGAGGATTCATCTTGACTGAAGAAGGTGTGCCACCCGAGGCATGCTCTTCTTTCGTTCCAAAGCTACAAAACACAACGGATCAAATTGATGTTAATGGCATTGTTGTCAAGCCATTGGGGGGAAATATTGATGTTGCTGCTACTTCTATGGCTTGTGGCAGCTCACAATTTAACAAGATAGATTTCCATATCTACAAGGGGTATTAAAACGCAGTAAATCAACAGTCACAATAATAAGGAGAAATGACTATGACTTTTAAAAGGAAGTTCAATGTAAGCTTAATCGCTCTATCTTTATCTGCAGCATTCCCAGCATTCCCAGCATTCGCAGGGCCCAACCAAGGCACAGGAAACGATCTCTGCCCGGTGGGAACACCAGACACCATCTATGGCGATACAAACACCTGTAATGCCAGCAACCCTGCAGACCAGCCTTCCATCGTTTTCGGAAACAACAACCGCTTAGGCGGCACTGGTGGATTGGGCATCGCATTGCCCTCAAACTTCGTTTTCGGTGACTACAACAGAGCGGACAGCGGGATCGCAGTCGGTATCATGAACCAGGTCAGTAATCAAGGCTTGGCAATCGGATACGGAAACGTCTATGGCGGTACATATGGCGCAAGGTCAAATGGTGGGATAGCCATCATGAGCGGCAGCAACCGTGTAGCTCAACAAGGTGAGATCTACATGGGCTATGTGGACAATGCCTACTTGCCCTATGCCATGCCTTCCACATTCTCAGGCATCGCCTTGACCTCACAAGGCGCATACATCAACGGTGGCGGGGTTCAGATGAACCTTACCCCTACTGGCACCAATGGTGCTGGCGTGACGGCCGCGGTCCTTAGTCTTCAGCAAGGGCAGGGCATCACAAGAGTCACTGGCATAGCAGATCCTCAAGGTGACACAGACGCAGCCAACAAGCGCTATGTCGACCAGGTAGCAGCAGGAGGCGCAGCAGATCCATTGGCACTTAAATACAGCGATGCGACACGAGGCACTGTCACTCTCTCCAACACCCAAGTCAAAGGGGCGAGAGATGCGACTGACGACACAGATCTTGCTACTTGGGGTCAAACCAAGGGATATGCCCAAACCTACACCGATGGACAAATCACGAGTGTCCGCAACTATGCAGATGGCATCACAAACACTGCCTATCAGAACTCTCGCAACTACACCGATAGTGTCGCTGTCAACACCTACAACCAGTCCAGAACCTACACTGACAATGCGATAGCGAATCTACCACCAGCCACAGGTGGCATCACCCAGGCCCAGCTAGATTCAGCGGTCAATAACGCCATCACTGTCTCTCAGAACTACACGAACACGAGCTCAGCGACCACATTGACTAATGCGAATGCCTACACTGACTATGCGATTTCAAATCTGCCTCCTGCAACGGGTGGAGGGGTCAGTCAAGGGTATGTTGATGCTGGTGACGCTGCTACATTGGCCGCAAGCACTGCCTACACCGACACCAAGAGCCAACAAGCAAAGGATCAGGCAGTAGCAGAGAGCAAGACCTACACTGACCAAGTAGGCGCCAGCACTCTTCAAGCTGCGAATCAATTCACCACAGACGAGATAGCAAAGCTCAATCTCAACGGAGCTTCAGAAAACTATGTCCGTAGTGAAGTTGACCGTGGAGTGAAGCAGTCCAAGGACTACACCGATCAGAAGTTCAAGGAAGCCAAGAAATACAGCTACAGTGCCGCAGCACTTGGCATGGCTTCTTCTTCAGTTGTCTTCAATCCATTGGCAGCACGCCAATTCGGTATGGCAGCATCTACCGTCAATGGAAGACAAGCCATCGCCGCAGGTGCGGCATGGCAAGTAGGAAAGAGCAGCATCATCAATGTGAAGGCAGGCTTTGCGCCTGGTATGGGCGGCGCAGCCGTAGGTTTCACCTCAGCGTTCTAATTTCCGTAGCACACATGAAAAAGCCCCTATGCGGGGCTTCTTTCGTTCTGGTGGCTCATGGTGTGTAGTTGTATTTGCAAGAGGTGAATACATCAGTGAAGACCCCTCCTGCCAACCCGTCTGGTCTGATGTCAACACGAGTTGCCGTGAACGACACTTCCACATCAGGTAACTTCGTGTCGATAGGTTTGCCACTGCCTACTATGAAGAGGAAAAGTTGCGGGTTGTCCCTGAACTTGTAGGCGAATCTAAACTTGGTGATGTAAGAGCCGACACGCTCCATCTCACTCTTCTCTGGATTAATTTCAATGGTCATCTCTTGCCCGAGATCGACCTCGGAGTAGATCAGCAAGTTCTTGTCTTTCTTGTAGATGAGGCGGCCAGGACCCGCAACTTTATTGCCTTTGCCGTCAAAACGCATGGCGCAGCGCACATCGTAGGTCTGAGCATGAACGGATTGAACTCCAAGGACAAGTGCCAAGCCAACGAACAGTCTCTTCACATCATGCCTCATCGGTGAATTTGAATTCGATGGAATATTTTTTGAGAGTGAGGGTAGGGACCACCTTCGCAGCCGCTCTCGCTCTCTTGTCAAAGTCATGTGCCACAAGGATACCGCGTACCTGTCTGCCTTCTTCCTCAGCTTGAATGTCACCCATGTAGCCGAGTATCTGACCAATCGCCCGACTGTCTGCCGTGCCGGCCTTGAGTTCGACCACCACGAGGCTTGTCTCGTCTTCGCATGTGATGTCTATCAGTCCTGAACTCACAGCCCGCTCAGCACCGTCATCCACGATTCGCAGCTTGGGATCGAGCGATGTGATGCTCTTGCGAAGGGTGGCCTGCATGTCTCGTTCAAGTGAGAACCGCTGAACCTTCATGTCATCCAGAGCTTGCGGAATTTCATCGGCATCAGCCGTCTCATGACTTGCCGTTTCGTCAGGCGCTTCCCTCAGAAATTTGGTGTAGCGAACTACCGCATTCTTGTAGGACTGCAAGTTGTTGCGGATATTGCCGTCGATCTTCAGCTTGGAAGGATTCGCCTTGTTGGATCGCTCATCGCTTGTGGAATATTCCAAGCTTGCCACGACATCCTTGAGTGTGCCGTTTCTGAAGTGGTCATCGAGATCACCATATGCCTCTTCAACCCGCTTCACACGATGAAGCTGAGCCGTCTGAGTGCCAGCAGCATATTTACGATCTTCTAGCCAAGCCGCATAGTTGCTTCTCATAGCATCCTCAAAAGACAAAAAAAAGGATGGGCAGAGCCATCCTCTTCAATACTGATTAGACCAGCTTGCTTTTGCCGCTCTCCACAAACTTCCATTCACCCAGGCCAGCGGGGCGAAAAGGCACGAGAGGATCATCAATGATGTTCCTCTTCTGTTGTTCCACCTCAGCCTGGTAGACCTTGAGGCTAATCGTCTTAGGGGTCTGGATCGTATTGCCAAAGCGGCGCAATGCCAGCAAATCCGCCTGCTTATCGATATCCAAAGACACCACGAAATCTTGCAGAGCTTTGCCTTCAGGCGACATATCAAGAAGCTCGTCAATCAGTTCTTGATTGTGATCGACGGGATCATCATCTTCGTCATCTTTCTGACGAGCCCTCTCATAATCTACGGAGAGCTTGATGTATTGGTTGTAGTCGGATTGAGTGAGAAACCGCAAAGACATGGCAGTACCTTTCGCATTCAGAGCAACCCGACATTATACCCGAAACAGACCTTTACAAACGGATTTTTTCTCCTATATTGAATACATATAACCACTACAGGAGAAGAACATGGATATAGATACACAAGACAAAATTGTCCTAACCAACAAAGATCTCGGAGCGATTTCCGTATATCTTAATTTTTATGAATCAGGATGGGACTACATCCCTGAGGCTCACCATAACAAAATTGGTGATGAGATCGTTAGGTATGCCGTAGAGAACTATGCGATAGAGAAAGACCAGCTTGTAGCTCAGATCAAAAGTGAACTCGGGGCCAGTGAAGAGAAGGCTCATATTGCTGGGAAGTCCGACACTGAGATTGTGGAGTTCGCTCTTCATGGTTCCATACATCTCAGCGGTGACTATTTTGAGCTACAGACTGAAGGCGGCAAGAAGATGTACCTTAATACCGATCATCCAAACAAGGCTGAGAAATTATTCGTAGAACCCCTTGTCGACTATCTAGCTAAACATGAGTCTGCGATGTTTCAAAAGCCTGAGAGTGTTGTGTTGCTCATGAGGCACTTGAGAACCGATCCAAAGGGGATAGATACCGTTCTTGCTCATGTGTCAGAGGAAATCAAGAGCCATGAAAAGGTTCAACAATTCGCAAAGGATGTGGGAGTGACTATCCCTTTTAAGCCGAAAGCTGAACCGTTAGAGAAGCATATGCGGAAGACATCCGCAGTGAAGCCTAAAGTTAGATAAAAATTGCCCTCCATGTGAGGGCTTTTTCATTGTCTATGTGCTATTGCTTTTCTTAAAATCTCGGTTATATGTTAAGTATATATACGGAGATTTTTATGGGTGATTTGAGCGCGCAGCTAATAGATGCGGCAAGAGTGGGGAATTTGGAGGAATTGAGACGGTTGGTTCAACAGGGGGCTGATCTTCATGCCGATGGTGATACAGCACTTAGGTGTGCTGCCTCTAATGGACATTTGGATGTTGTTAAGTACCTTGTTGAACAGGGTGCTGACATTCATGCTGATGATGAATGTGCTCTTCGATGGGCTGCTGACAACGGGCATATAGCTGTTGTCAAATTCTTGCTTGAGAAAGGTGCAGGTATCCACGTTAGAGATGAACAATCTCTTCGATGGGCGGCATCAGAAGGACAATTAGAAGTAGTTAAGTATTTAGTAGAGCAAGGTGCTGATATCCATGCAGTCAACAATGACGCTCTTGGGCGGGCTGCTAACAATGGACACTTAGAAATTGTTAGTTTTCTTGTGGAGAAAGGGGCTGATATTAATATTGCTAAAGAGTACGGGACAGATGCCGTCAAAGATTTCTGTAAAGCACATGAACTTAGAAAGATGCTAGGTCAGAAACTC
>LNAP01002515.1_pt1 | contig 18235 bp, 17 predicted proteins | sample 602601 | NCBI WGS metagenome assembly LNAP01 (sample SAMN02440304, study PRJNA202911) | soil metagenome | biome: Subtropical and temperate rainforests or woodlands; isolation source: soil samples (1 kg each in a 20% v/v slurry with milli Q water) were... ...
ACATCAGTGGCGCAAACTGGCGGACGCCGCACCGTCCTTTCGCCAGGATATTCTGGGTGAGCGGGAGGGCATCATTGCTCGCTCCTCGGATAGTGAAGCCGAATACTTCGAGCCTTCTTTTGGCCAGGCGTTGAGCCATGGCGCAATCTCTTTAGCGGCGATCACCAGTTGCACCAACACCGCGAATCCGAGCCAGATGATTCAGGCCGGATTGCTGGCACGCAACGCCCAGCGTCGCGGTTTGCGCAGCAAGCCTTGGGTCAAGACATCGTTGTCGCCTGGCTCGCGGGTGGTGGCGGGCTACTTGGAAAAGGCCGACCTCTTAAGCGACTTCTCAGCCTTGGGTTTTGACTTGGCCGGGTTTGGTTGCATGACCTGCATCGGTAACTCCGGCAGCCTCGAAGAACACATGGAGCGTTTTTCGGATCAGGGCCTCAAAACCGTGGTCGTACTGTCCGGTAACCGTAACTTCGAAGGGCGCGTTAATCCTCGGGTGCAGGTCGGTTACTTGGCTTCGCCGGCGCTAGTCGTCGCCTACGCGTTGGCCGGCACCATTGACATGGATATTCAGACTGAGCCGTTGGGCCAGGATGCGGAAGGCAACGACGTGTATCTGCACGAGCTGATGCCGAGCGAAGAGCAGATTCAGGCACTGGTCAGCCAGACCGTTCGCCCGGACCTGTTCCGCAAGCGCAACGCCATGCTGTGGGACGGTACTCATCACTGGCAGGCACTGTCGGCCAGTGGCAGCGTGCAATTTCCCTGGGCGCCGAATTCGACTTATCTGCGTCGACCAATCTATCTGCAAAACGTCAAACCTCAGGCCTCCACTGAGTTGTCGATTCATGACGCGCGTGTGTTGATGGTACTTGGCGACAACGTCACCACCGACCACATCTCACCGGCCAGTGCGATTCCACTCGAAAGTCAGGCTGGACAGTGGTTGACCGAGCGTGGCGAAAACCCCAACGATCTCAATCAATATTCAACCCGCCGCAGCAATCACGAAGTGATGATGCGCGGTGCGTTTGTCAATCGAGCGGTGAAGAATCAGCTGTTGGAGCAACAGCCGGGAGAGGGCGGCTTTGCCACGGCGTTCGACGGTTCCATTCAGCGCGTCTACGACGCAGCACTGAGTTACGTCGTCAAAGAGGTGCCGCTGGTGATTTTCGCCGGATTCAATTACGGCGCGGGCTCCAGCCGTGACTGGGCCGCCAAGGCGCAAGCCACACTGGGCGTCAAAGCCGTCATCGCACAAAGTTTCGAGCGCATCCACCGAAGCAACCTGATCGGCATGGGTATCCTGCCCATTACCTTTGCAGCTGGTGCTGATGCTCCGAGCTTGCGGCTGAGCGGTAATGAATCGCTGGATTTCAGTGGCTTGGAGACGTTGCAGGTGGGGGCAACCTCAGTGAGCCTAACGATCAGTTGTGCTGACGGAAGCCAGACGTCGGTGTCGTTGACTCTGCAGCTGGATTCACAACAGGAAATTCTGTACTTGAAGCAGGGTGGGATCCTGCCTTACGTCGTGCGCAAGGTTGTGGCGCAAGCATAGTCTTAATCGATACGGGGCTTGTAGACCTGTTGCTGCCTGCCCCAGATCTAGCCCGAACAGCAAAGTACTGGCCAGCTTCCGCGCAGCGGCTCAGTCGCCGTTATTCGCTACACGGAATGTCGCTAGGGCTGATAGCAACTACCCCCACATAAACTGTTGTTCCATTGGTGCTTTAACAAACTGCATAACAGCGTAGTTGGCCGAAAGTGGCCTGTCGTTAAGGACTACTTTCAACCCAAAGCTGACGGTGGCGACAGGCAGAAATCGGCTGATTCTGTTAAAAAAGTCGACCATGGTTTTCGCAGCAGAAAACAACCCGACCTATTCGCCGCGATGGCTTTCCATGTCGGCAATGACCTGTGCAGATACGTCGAACACGAGGCGGTGGTTGTCGAACAGATCGTCCTGATCCGATACGAGATCGACGGCGACATGCCCGCAGTTGAACATCAGTAATAGTTGACCGCCGCCCGGCAGCGGGACGATACGAATAGCTTCGGCTTCACCTGTGGTCGAGATGATGGCTTTGGCGATAAGCAGACGGGTGTGTGAATCAATCGAAAGAGTAGGCATGGTAGCTACTCCGCTTTAGCGAGTATTTCTCAAGCGCCCCCGCAAGTAGGATTCAATCGGCGCACCTTTGAGTGTAGCCCACGCGCACAGACTGCATAGAGGGATCAGGATCGGCGACCGGCAGAGAACGACCCATAGCTGACGGTGGCGCCAGGCAATAAACGGCCAGAGGCAGTCCATCGTGGTGTCCAAAAAGCCGGAGTGACTCAAATTTCCTCAACCAGGGTATTCAAAGTCTCGCCGTGCTCAAACCACCTGCCGCAGCAGCGGTCACCACGTGGCGCAACCTTCGGGATGAAACTACGCTGATGAAACACTGGTTTCCCTCCGATGGAGCTGGAAAATGGAAAGGATTTCTTCTAACGCTATCGTGTTCACCGTGCTCGTCGCGCTTTCCAATACAGTTTCCGCTGAAACCCGCTCTCATAAAGATGCTCGCACATTCGTAGCCCAGGCACAGATCGGCAGTAACCTCTCTACTCTTGCACTTTTGGCAGCGAAAAGAACGATCACCTACGCGATGATCGTCACAAAACTGGGAAGTGCAGATGCAAGCAGTGCCGTGTCTGACGAAATCAATGCATTGCTGCCGCAGTACCAGCCTAAGTGGGATGAGAACCTTGCTGCAGCCTATGAGAAGTCATTCTCTCAAGAAGAGTTGTCATCACTCGTATCTGAAGGCCGCGCATCAAAATACGCGGGAAAAGTGAAAGAACAGCAATCCGAAATTGGTAGAGATATGCAGTCGAGTTCCGAACCAATTCTGATTGCTCTTGTTACCGAGGCGCTTAAGGTGACCCTGTCCAAATACATCCCGAAATAGACGGTAAAACAGGGCGGCCGGCATTGCGACCTCGAACGAAAACGCGCGCAAGACACAGGAGTCGTACATCAAGCTCGCCGGTTCAGTGGTGACCTGGGCTCCACCGAGGCACGACAAGCCCGTTAGAAAAACATCTGAGCAAAGGTATGTATGTGGTTGAGACGGACTTGAAAGAGTTCACTTCGCTAGCTGCTTCAGTGGCGAGCTGATTGGGCATTATGAGTAGCAAGGCGAACGACTAGTCATTGGCTCAATCGAACGCCTTGTCTTGGTCCTCAGCAGGGTTACCACTTAACAGAGAAGACCTGTCGTAGATCTTCAATAGCGTCTTCACCCAGTGACGCAGGTTTAGGATTGCTCATCATCCAAAGCTTTGCCGTTTCCTCAAGTTCTTCCAGCGCAAAGCTGGCTTTTGATACAGAGCTTTCCCAAACAACTGGGCCCAGCCGCTCCAGCATCACGCCCCGAACCTTGTTGGCCAATTGCGCCACTTGCCTGGCCACATCAGGAGAGCCGGGACGCTGATAGGCGATCAATGGGATGTGGCCAACCTTCATGATTTGGTAAGGGGTCAATGGTGGAAGGATGTCGTCGTTGGCCCAGACCCCTGCAAGTGTTAGAGCTACGAGCGAGGTCGAATGAGTGTGAACTACACCGTTGACTTCAGGGTTGCGGTCATACACCTGGCGATGCAATTCCAGGGTCTTCGACGGTTTGCTGCCCGAGACCCAAGTGCCGTCCTTGCCGACTTTTGCGATCTCATCCGGCTTCAATCTTCCCAGGCAGGCGTCGGTGGGGGTGATCAACCAGCCATCTTCCAGGCGTGCGCTAATGTTGCCTGCGCTGCCCACGGTATAACCGCGTTCATAGAGGCTTTTTCCGACGATGCAGATTTCTTCGCGCAGTTGTTCTTCGGTACTCAACGTGTGCTCTCCTCGAGAAGTGATGTGAGGCCAGTGCTGAGGCCAGAAAGTGAAGGGGTGGTTTCGGCAGATTCTGATCGCAGTTTCAGGATCGGCGATTTGTGAGCAAAAGAGCCGCTCAAGTGTTGCTTCATCAAATGCGCGGCTTCCAGGTTATTGCCCTGTTCCACCAGCTCGATCATCCGAATGTGTTCGGCGCATTGTTTGTAGAGACGCTTGCGGTCGATCATCGAGCGGTACTCGATGAGCCGCCGCATGTTGTTCATCTGGACCAGAATCATGTGATAAAGCGGGTTGCCAGAGAGCTTGATGAACTCTTCGTGGAAGCGAATACCATTTTTCAAGAGGACGTCTGCCGGCAGGCTATCGATGCCACCGTTGAGCATGTCCTGCTGCTCTTTTTTAAGACGTTGGAGCTTGGCCAGGTCGTGCAGGTAAGTCGGCTCCAACAGTGCCGCTGGCTCGATCAGCGAGCGCACCTTGTAGATTTGCTCAAGGGTTTCCGGTGTCTTCGCCACATCCAGAAAACGCCAGCCATAACCAGGCTTTGGCTCAGCCCATCCTACTTTGGCGGCGCGATTGAGAATGTCGATGACCTGGGCTTTGGTCAGGTCATAGCGAGTGCGCAGAAACTGCTCCGTTACTTCACTCGGAATTGCGTTGTTCAACCAGTCTTCCGAGAGTCGGTAGTATTCATCCGGCTCTTCAAGAGGAAGTACCTCGTCTTGGATCTGCGATGGATCCTGTACTGATTCCAGTACGAAGAACCCGCGATTGGGCAGCTGCTCCAGAACACATTGTTCCGAGAGCAAGACCAGTGCTTCGCGCGCCGGAGAGCGAGAGACGTTGAATTCGTCGGCGACTTTTTGTGCGCTCAAGTGAGCGCCCAGCGATAGCTCACCGGTCTGGATTTTCTGCCGGATCTCGGCAGCGATTCGTTGTACGAGGGCGCTTGAGGCCATATCTGTGATCACTTACGAAATGGGGTGGCGACAAACACAAACCGGTTGAGCCGGAATGTGAGATCAAATGAGGCATACCTCAATTCGATCAGTTTTTGTCGCGCATGACTACTTTTTAGCGTGTCATTATGCAAAAAATTGCATGAGCGTATTTGTTACATCTTGAAGTGTTGAACCATTGAATTCAGCTCAAGGGCCAGTAAACCAAGGGATTGAGACGCACTGGTGGTTTGTTGCGAGCCTGTGGCTGATTGAACAGACAGGTCTCGGATGTTGAGCAAGTTTTGGTCGACCGAACGCGCAACATGGGCTTGTTCCTCAGTCGCCGTCGTGATCATCAAGTTTCGTTGGTTGATGTCGTCGTTGGCGGCCACGATTTCTGCCAATGCGCTTTGGGTGGACTGGGCTAGTGAGAGGGTAAGGCGGGTATTTTCACTGCTGCTGAGCATGGTCGACACGGCAGTATCCGTGCCGTTCTGGATCCCGCTGATCATGTCTTCAATTTCTCGCGTGGACTGCGCGGTACGGTGAGCGAGCGCGCGGACTTCATCGGCGACCACAGCAAAGCCCCGCCCCGCATCACCCGCCCGCGCAGCTTCAATGGCAGCGTTCAGCGCCAAGAGATTGGTTTGTTCGGCTATCGTGCGAATCACGTCCAGAACCTTGCCGATGCCTTGTGCCTGATCCGCCAGACCTTCCACTTGTTTTGAGCTGAGTTGCACGTCTCGGGTGAGTGTTTCAATTGCACCGAGGGTTTCTACCATGCGCTGTTGGCCACGAAGAGCAATGTCCCGGGAAGCCAGCGACAACTCTGAAGTAGACAGCGCATTACGGGCCACCTCCTCAATGGCAGCTGTCATCTCATTGACCGCCGTGGCTGCCTGTTCGATCTCTGCATGTTGCTGATGAATGTCCTGGCCTGACGCCTCTGTAACGGTGTTCAGTTGGGCGGTAGCGGAGGTCAGTTGCTTCGAAGATCCGGAGATTTGACTCAGAGTTTTGATCAGGTTGTTCTGCATTGTCGCGAGGGATTCGAGCAGGCGAGTGGCTTCATCATTGCCGGTCGGTTGGATGGGCTTACTCAAATCACCTTCGGCAATTGTTCTCGCCGCTCTTACGGCTTCATTCAGTGGTGCAGTGATGCTGCGGGTCAGTAACCACGCCACCAGGATTGTGCCAATACCAACCAAAATGATGACCAGCACCACGCCTCTAACGGCACGTTGATAGGCATCGATTGATTGATTACCCGCGGCTTCCGCCCCTTGGTTCGAGCGATCAATCAGGTCATCAAAGTTTTTGGTCATCTGGTCGTACGAGTCCCGGATGGTCATCAAAAACTCCCTGGCACCGGGTTTATCGCCTTGCCGAGAAAGCTTGAGCAATTCGAGGTGATTCTTTGCATACACCTCCAGGCTGGCGTTGAACGCGCTCAAACGGCCCTTGTCTTCATCGCTGGTCAGCAACTGAGCATAGGTCTGCATTTGCTCCCGGACTTGCTGCAACCGCCCGGCAGTTTTGTCCTCGTAGGACTGCATGTCTTTTTCGCTGACCGAAAGAATGTGCTGCATCGATCCCATCCGATAGCGATTCAGCGCGGCATTAGCGGCACCCAACGCACGGACGCGCTGGAGCCAGTTGTCCTTGATTTGGATCGATTGATCTTGAACCTCGTCAATCTGCCGCAGCGCAAATACCCCCAAAGCAACGCTCAGCGCAGCAATGATGAAGAACCCGAGAACCATTCGACTGGCGATTGAGAGGTGTCTTGGCAGCATGAGCATTGTCCCTTCGGCAGAGTAGTGCGATCCGGGTCTTGGCCGGATGCGTGTATTTGTGCTGACTAAAATAGCATTGCATTTTGGTGTGTCAATGTGCCAATATTTTTTGGACGATTTTTCGAGACGGCTCACCTCAATGATTTGTGATCAAGGCATAAAAGCTGAGATTTAAAGGATTTAATCGAGCCGTGGTTGTTAGGGATACCAATCAGACCGCTTTGCGCTGATTGGTTATTTACACACTAATAGCCATAAGCAGAATCCAGATTTCCTTTGCATTCAATAACAAAACCCTGTTCGAGGAAGCATCTGTCATGCAGCGCAGAACCAAGATCGTGGCCACGTTAGGGCCAGCAACAGAATCATTCGAAGCCATCGAGGGATTGGTGAAAGCGGGCGTCGATGTCGTGCGTCTGAATTTTTCCCACGGCAAGGCTGAGGATCACATTGCTCGTGCCAGATTGGTCCGTGAGTTGGCTGCCAAGCACGGTCGCTTCGTGGCGGTACTGGCGGATTTGCAAGGTCCGAAAATTCGAATTGCGCGTTTTGCGGAAGGAAAAGTGATCCTCGAAAAGGGGCAACAGTTCGTTCTCGACGCTTCCCTGGACAAGACTGCGGGGGACAAGCAGCGAGTCGGAATTGACTACGAAGCGCTGATTACCGATAGCCGTCCAGACGACATACTGCTGCTCGATGATGGACGAATTGAGCTTAAGGTCTTGAAGGTCGAGGCCACGCAACTGATCTGCGAAGTTCTGGTCAGCGGGCCGCTGTCGAACAACAAAGGGATCAACCGCAAAGGCGGAGGGTTGTCTGCATCGGCGCTGACCGAAAAGGACTTCGCCGATATCAAGACTGCCGCAGAAATGCAGGTGGATTATTTGGCTGTGTCGTTCCCGCGAGATGCCTCTGATATGGAGCTGGCTCGTCGGCTGCTGCACGAAGCAGGAGGGCAGGCAGGTCTGATCGCCAAGATTGAGCGCGCAGAAACCGTCAATGATCTACGTATTCTGGATGCGATCATTGAGGCGTCGGAAGGTGTAATGGTCGCTCGTGGCGATCTCGGTGTTGAGATTGGCGACGCAGAATTGGTTGCCGTGCAAAAGCTTATTATCGACCGTGCTCGCACACTCAATCGCGTGGTAATCACTGCGACGCAGATGATGGAGTCGATGATCACTCAATCAATGCCGACCCGCGCTGAAGTGTTCGACGTTGCCAATGCGGTGCTCGATGGGACCGATGCGGTGATGCTCTCCGCTGAAACTGCGGCCGGTGCCTATCCGATCGAGACGGTTGAGGCCATGCACCGGATTATCATCGGTGCGGAAAAGCACCCTCAGTCCCATCGCTCCAAGCATCGTGTCGATCAAGTGTTCCACAAGATCGATGAATCCATTGCCATGTCGGCAATGTATGCAGCGAACCATCTGCATGGCGTCAAAGCCATTATCTGCATGACGGAAAGCGGCGATACCCCTCGTTTGATGTCGCGCATTCGCTCACATCTGCCCATTTTTGCGTTTTCTCGCAATCTGGCTACTCAGAATCGGGTCACGCTTTTCCGTGGTGTCACCACCATTCCTTTCGACAGCGATGATTTCGCCCCAGAGTTGGTGAACGAGAAGGCCGTTGCGGAGCTGACCCAGCGTGGCGTCGTGAAGGCTGGCGATCACGTTCTGATTACCAAAGGCGACTACGCCAACGCCCAAGGCGGCACTAACTCCCTTCGAGTCGTGTGTGTCGGTGAAGCCATTCGCTGAGTGAGGAAGCACTGATGAGTGAGATCAGTTCAGTAGACCAGGACTCGACTGAAAGTGAATCGTGGCCAAGAGATTTCGATTTTCGTGAGCAGTACGCGGAGCAGCAGGAATTACTGACGTCGCAGAGCGACGACACGTTAGCTCCGAACCATCCGAAGGGGGAAAACCATGCTTAACAAGAACAGCCAAATACAACAAATCATCGCTCGGGAAATTCTGGACTCGCGAGGGAACCCGACTGTTGAAGCCGTGGTAACTCTCGTGAATGGAGTGACGGCCACCGCCAGCGTCCCCTCTGGTGCCTCGACCGGTTCACGTGAGGCGCTTGAACTGCGAGACAACGCATCGCGCTACATGGGCAAAGGTGTCATGCGGGCAGTCGAGAATGTAAACAACCCGATCCGCGAGTGCCTGATCGGACTGGATGCATTGAATCAGCGCGAAATCGACAATGTCATGATCGCCCTGGATGGCACGGAAAGTAAGAGCATTCTGGGAGCCAACGCGATTCTTGCCGTTTCGCTGGCGACCGCCAAAGCGGCTGCCAAGGTTCAGAACATTCCCTTATACGAACATTTGGCTGTGCTATACGGCTCGCCGGGCAAGTTCAGCATGCCGGTTCCGATGATGAACATCATCAACGGTGGTGAGCACGCCGATAACAACATTGATATTCAGGAGTTCATGATTCAGCCAGTCGGAGCATCGTCGTTCCGGGAAGGACTGCGCATGGGCGCCGAGGTGTTCCATTCCTTGAAGAAAGTGTTGTCGGAGCGTGGCCTGAGCACCGCGGTGGGGGATGAGGGTGGTTTTGCTCCTTCCCTGGCCTCCAACGAAGAAGCGCTGGTTGTTATCAAGGAAGCAGTCAGTAGAGCGGGTTACGAGCTGGGAAAAGACATTACCCTGGCACTCGATTGTGCTGCCTCTGAGTTTTACGAGGGCGGTCAATATGTGCTCGCCGGTGAAGATCAGGCATTCAGTTCGGCAGGCTTCGCTGATTACCTGGCGATGCTCTGTGACAAATACCCGATTATTTCTATTGAAGATGGGATGGACGAAAGCGATTGGGACGGCTGGGCAGGTCTGACTCAAAAACTGGGTCACCTGCAATTGGTGGGTGACGACCTGTTCGTAACCAACACCAAAATACTGCGAGAAGGAATTCAGAAAGGAATCGGTAATTCGATCCTGATCAAGTTCAACCAGATTGGAACACTCAGCGAGACGCTGGACGCCATCCGCATGGCGCAAGATGCTGGTTACACCGCAGTCATTTCCCATCGTTCGGGTGAGACCGAGGACACCACCATTGCCGACCTCGCCGTCGCCACTTGCGCGGGACAGATCAAGACAGGCTCCCTCAGCCGCTCGGATCGTGTAGGTAAATACAACCGTTTGTTGCGCATTGAAGAGGCCTTGCAGGAGCGAGCGTCTTACAACACCGCTGCGCTTTTGAACAGGAAAGCCTGAATCATGCAGACCTCTTCGAACAGAAAAAAGCTGGTGATCGGCAACTGGAAAATGAACGGGAGCAGCACTGCCAATGCGTCATTGCTACGTAGCGTACTTCCGGTGATTTCGCGTTTTGAAAGCGTTGAAGTAGCAGTCTGCCCGCCGTTTCCCTACCTGACGACGGTCGCTGATTTGCTGGATGATTCAGACGTTTCGCTGGGTGCTCAGAATCTTAGCTCCCAGCTATCAGGCGCTCATACCGGTGAAGTCAGCGCTTCGATGCTCCACGACCTCGGCTGCCGCTTCGTGTTGGTCGGGCATTCGGAACGCCGGGCACTTTACTCAGAAAACGATGACCTGGTGGCAGAGAAATTTGCTGCTGCGCTTCGCGCTGGGCTCATTCCGGTTTTGTGTGTGGGCGAAACCCTGGCGCAACGTCAGGGCGGCGAAACTGAAGCGATCGTCACCACTCAGTTGAGCGCGGTACTGAAGGCTGTTGGCATTCAGGATCTGGTTAAAGGCGTCATTGCCTACGAGCCTGTCTGGGCAATTGGTACCGGTGAAACAGCGACGCCAGAGCAGGCGCAAGCAGTGCATCGACACATCCGCCAGTGGTTGGCTGACGAAGACCGCGTAGCCGCAGCTGATTGCCGGATTTTGTACGGTGGAAGTGTCAAGGCCGACAACGCCGAGCAACTGTTCAATCAACCCGATATCGATGGCGGCTTGATCGGCGGAGCTTCTCTGGATGCGATGTCTTTCGCGGCCATTTGCAGGGCAGCTGAGGCCAACCCAACGACTGAATCTATCGCGATCTGAATTCTTTTCAAATGTGTAGGCGCTGTATCCATTCACTGTTTACGGGCAGCGCCTGATGCAGGCACCGAGGTATAAAAATGACTTTGAACAATCGACTTGAAGCACTGTTTCCAAGCGCTGACGAAATCCCCGCCGCTTTCCGTCCAGGACCGGCCATCGAACAGCGCGACTATCTCGTCAATGGTGAGTTGCGGTTGTGGGACGGTCCATTAGCTCCGGTCCGTAGCCCTGTGTGCCTGAAGAAAGAGTCGGGATACGAGTCAGTCATTTTGGGCAGTACACCGCTTCTTGATGCACAGACTGCCATGACCGCATTGGATGCTGCGGTGCAAGCATATGATCGTGGTCAGGGCGCGTGGCCGACCATGCGTGTGGTCGAGCGTATCCGCCACGTCGAGGCATTCCTCAAGCGTATGCGCCAACAACGTGAAGCCGTGGTGAAGTTGTTGATGTGGGAGATCGGCAAGAACCTGAAGGACTCGGAGAAAGAGTTCGATCGCACCTGCGATTATATTGTCGACACCATCAACGCCCTGAAGGAACTGGATCGTCGTTCAAGCCGTTTCGAGCTTGAGCAAGACACCTTGGGACAGATTCGCCGCGTTCCCTTGGGTGTGACTCTGTGCATGGGGCCTTACAACTATCCCCTGAACGAGACGTTCACTACGTTGATCCCGGCTTTGATCATGGGCAACACCGTGGTGTTCAAACCCGCCAAGTTCGGTGTTTTGCTGATCCGGCCTCTGCTCGAAGCGTTCCGTGACAGCTTTCCGGCAGGGGTCATCAACATCATCTACGGCAGTGGCCGAGAAACTGTCAGCGCTTTGATGGCCAGCGGCAAGATCGATGTCTTCGCGTTCATCGGTACCAACAAGGCTGCCAGTGATCTAAAAAAGCTGCACCCGAAGCCGCACCGCCTGCGTGCAGCACTTGGCCTGGATGCGAAAAACCCAGGCATCGTCCTGCCTGATGTCGATTTGGATAACGCCGTTTCAGAGGCCGTTACCGGTTCACTGTCTTTCAATGGCCAACGATGCACGGCGCTGAAAATTCTTTTTGTGCATGAAAACGTCGTTGATGCCTTCCTCGATAAGTTTCAGTCGAAGCTTGCCCAGCTGAAACCGGGCATGCCTTGGGAGGCAGGGGTTGCTTTAACGCCACTGCCAGAGCCCGGTAAGACTGATTTCCTCACCACTCTTGTGGCCGATGCTGTCAGCAAAGGCGCCAAAGTCGTCAATGCGGGTGGCGGTCAAGTCTGCGAAACATTCTTCTATCCAGCCTTGTTGTACCCAGTGACATCTGACATGCGCGTGTACCACGAGGAGCAATTCGGCCCGGTGGTGCCAGTGGTGGTTTACCGCGATCTGGAGACAGTCATCAACTATGTCCTCGAATCAGATTTCGGCCAGCAACTGAGCATCTTCGGTAACAACTCGGTGCAGGTTGGGCGATTGGTCGATGCGTTTGCCAACCAAGTGGGACGTATCAACATCAACGCGCAATGCCAGCGCGGTCCGGACAGCTTTCCCTTCAACGGGCGCAAAAACTCTGCCGAAGGCACACTGTCGGTTGACGACGCCTTGCGGGTGTTCTCCATCCGGACGTTGGTCGCCACCAAATTCCAGGAGAGCAACAAAGCGCTGGTCAGCGACATCATCCGTAATCGTGAGTCGAGTTTCTTGACCACGGACTACATCTTCTAAGGGGGAAAGATGACTACGCGCTCTTTGATTATTCTCGACGGTGTCGGCATTCGTCAGGCAACGGACTCGAACGCTTTTGCAGCGGCCAGAAAACCTACATTCGATGCGCTGCTTGCGCGCTTTGCGAACAGCCAGATCGAAACATCAGGTTTGGCGGTTGGGCTCCCTCAAGGTCAGATGGGGAATTCCGAAGTAGGCCATATGAACCTGGGAGCAGGCAGGGTCGTATACCAAAGCCTGACCCGGATTGATAAGGCGCTCGCGGATGGCGAGTTCTCACAAAATCCGGCACTACAGTCGTTGCTCCAAGGGGTAAAGAGTCGCGATGGTGCAGTGCACGTGATGGGCCTCCTTTCTCCCGGCGGCGTGCATAGTCATATCGATCAGATTATCGCGGCTTGTGGTTCCCTGGTTGAGCAGGGTGTCGAGAAAGTTTATGTGCATGGCTTTCTTGATGGCCGAGACACGCCGCCCAAGAGCGCTTTAGTCTCACTGGAGGCCTTGGAAAGCGCGTTCGCGAGACTGGGGGCCGGGCGCATTGTTTCGCTGGTCGGCCGCTACTATGCAATGGATCGCGACAACCGCTGGCCTCGCGTGGAATCGGCCTACCGACTGATTGTCGGCGGCGAAGCCGAACATCAGGCTGAAACGGCGTCCGTAGCTTTGTCTGCCGCTTACGAACGTGGGGAGTCGGATGAGTTCGTCAAGCCGACCACGATTGGACAATCCGTGAGTGTCGGTGCCGATGACGCCATGATCTTCATGAACTTTCGCCCCGACCGGGCGCGGGAATTGAGCCAGGCGTTGATCCAGCCGAACTTCCCGATGTTCGAGCGACCTTTCGTGCTGGACAAGGATCGCTTGCTGACATTGACGCAGTATTCCGAAGAGCTGAGTTGCCTCTGTGCATTCCCTCCCGAAGCTATTCACAACAGCTTGGGGGAACACTTGGCCAGACTTGGGAAGACGCAATTGCGCATTGCCGAAACCGAGAAGTACGCCCACGTGACGTTCTTTTTCAACGGTGGTAGAGAGCAGCCTTTTGAGGGAGAGGAGCGGATCCTGATTCCGTCACCGGACGTTGCTTCCTACGATCTTCAGCCTGAGATGAGCGCCGCCCTGTTGACGGACAAACTGGTCAACGCTATCGCCGGCGGCACATTCGATCTGATCGTTTGCAACTATGCCAATGGTGACATGGTGGGTCACACCGGGTCTTTTGACGCTGCTGTAAAGGCCGTAGAAGTGCTTGATGACTGTCTGCGCCGGGTGGTTGAAGCGACGCTCGCCGCAGGTGGCGAATGCCTGATTACAGCCGACCATGGCAACGTCGAACAAATGCTCGACGTCGAGTCTGGTCAGGCACACACGGCTCACACCTTGAATCCGGTTCCGCTGATTCTGGTCAGTGAGCAAAACAATCGTAAAGGGCTGAAGAGCGGCCGGCTGTGCGATATCGCGCCAACCTTGTTGCAGATGCTGAATGTGCCGATTCCGTCAGAGATGGATGGCAAGTCGCTTCTTACCGTCTGATTGGCTGACAGGTGCCATCAGTGCATCGCCGTACCGACGATTGGTTTGGTCGCCCCCGTCGAGGCGATGCGGCTTACCACGACTCGCTCATCTGAGCATGCTGGCATTGCCACTTTTGGCAGTGCCTTTTTTTCTGAGCAATCGAGAGTTTTGACGTTATGGAATGGTTTCTCAATCCGGAAATCTGGATCGCGTTTTTTACCCTGACAGTGTTGGAAATCGTCCTGGGTATCGACAACATCATCATGATTTCAATTTTGGTCAGCCGAATGCCCAAGGCCATGCAGCCGAAAACACGTTTCTTTGGCCTGGCGTTGGCCATGGTCACCCGCATTCTTTTACTGCTGTCCATCACCTGGATCATGCGCCTGACGGCTGATCTCTTTCATGTCTTCGATCAAGGGATCTCAGGGCGTGATTTGATTCTGTTCTTTGGTGGATTGTTTCTATTGTGGAAAAGCAGCAGCGAAATCTTTCAGGAGCTGGAAGAAGGCGAGGAGGGCGAGTCAGCGTTTGGTAAGAAGGGCGCAGGCTTTCTGAGCACGATTATTCAGATCGCGATCATCGATATCGTATTTTCTCTGGATTCGGTCATCACTGCTGTGGGGATGGTCTCTCATGTACCGGTGATGATCGCCGCCATTGTCGTCGCTGTGCTGATCATGATGCTGGCTGCCGGAGCTATCAGTGCGTTTATCGACAAGCATCCAAGTTTGAAAATGCTTGCCCTGGCATTCTTGATTGTCGTGGGAGTTGTGCTCATCGCGGACGCCATGGGGCAACACGTGCCTAAGGGGTATGTCTACTTTGCCATGGCTTTTTCGCTGGCGGTGGAGGCATTGAATATTCGGTTCAGAACGCTAAAGGCCGCATAAAATCGTGACAACGGGGCAAGGACGCCTCACTTCAGTGACCATTTCCAAGCCATCAATTCATGGATTGGCAGCACCGTTGGTGGGATCTCCTTCAGAAAGCATCAGCTTGAGACATTCACGCTCTTCAGTTCCAGGTAGCACACCAGAAGTTGTTGCCTCCATCACAGTGATGCCTTCTGCATTCATTATCCTGACTTCGGCTTTAGCATGGCCGCGTTCATCGATGTCCGCGATGAGCCAGTGGCAGGTGATCTGCTCTCCCGCGTAAACCGGTCGCTTGAACACGAAATTCATCCCGGTTGCCAGCCAACCGATTTGCCCGCCAATCTCGGTCACTAGACTGGCTGTCAGTAGTCCATGGGCAATGGGTGCCTTGAACTTACGCAGCTGGGCATAGCGTGCGTCGCAATGGACCGGGTTGTAGTCGCGGGAAACCTGCGCGAAATGACGAATATCGTCATCTGAGAAACAGCGGGCAATTGTGAACCGATCACCGACCTGGAGACCTTCGGCGGCACGTTGTCTCAGACTCTTCATAAACGCTCCCTGGATTGATGAGGGTGGGCGGTTAAAACGTATGTTCAGGACTTGGAAATGTCCCTTCACCGACTTCGCGTGCAAAGTCGCTCGCTGCCGTGTGAAGTACCGAACGAAGGTCGGCGTACTGTTTGACGAAGCGCGGTAGGCGACCGGTGCGCAGCCCTGCCATGTCTTGCCACACCAGCACTTGGGCATCGCATTGGTTACCCGCGCCAATCCCGACGGTAGGAATTGAAACGGCTTCAGTGATTGCTCGCCCCACATCCCCCGGCACCATCTCAATCAAAATAGCGAATGCGCCTGCTGCTTCAAATGCCTTGGCACTGTCTATCAGACGCTGTGCATCATCGCCCCGGCCCTGGACGCGGTAGCCACCCAGTTGATGTTCCATCTGAGGTGTGAAGCCAATGTGTGCCATGACCGGTATGCCTGAGCTAACAAGCTTCTCGACCTGAGGCAGCATTTCGATGCCGCCTTCGAGCTTGACCGCCTGCGCACCGGCCTCTTTCATGAATCGCACGGCCGTGTGGAAGCATTGCTCCGCCGATGCTTGATAAGAGCCGAAAGGCAGGTCGGCAATCACCAGCGCCCGCCGTGTCGAACGGCTGACGGCACGAACCAGAGGAATCAGTTCGTCTACGGTGACGGATAACGTGGAGTCATTGCCGTAGACATTGTTGGACGCGGAGTCGCCCACCAGCAGGACGGGTATACCGGCCTCTTCGAAAATTGCGGCGCTGTACATGTCATACGCGGTAAGCATGGCCCATTTCTGGCCTTCAATTTTCATCTGCTTCAGATGCGGGATTCGGACTCGTGTCGTCGGTTTGGTGTTGCCATACGGGGAAGGCTGATCGCTCATGAGGTTGTCTCGCTGAAAAATGAATTAACCGAGCATCTGCTCGCTGAGCAAAACGACGGCGATGATGATCATGGCCGCTCCGGAGAAACGGCTGACGAATCGGGCCGCTGCGGGACGTGCTTGCAGTACGACCTGAGAGCCAAATCCGACCAGCAGATAGATCACGCCGCAACTGACGGTGTGGATGAGCCCCAGCGCAATCATCTGCATCGGCACAGACCAGGCAGCGGCAGCGTCGGTGAATTGAGGCAATAGTGCCAGGAACAGCAGAAACACCTTGGGATTCAGTCCGCTTACGCAAAGGCCCTTGATCGCCCAGCGCTTCCATGAGCCCGATGCCTGAATGTCATCTGCGTGGGGTGTAGCAGGGCAGGCAAGCATGTTGATGCCCAACCACAGTAAATAACCCGCACCAGTAACGGTAAGTACCGACAAGGCAACTGGGTGGTTCGCCACCAGCGTGCCGACACCACCTGCAACAATCATCGTCGCGAGCAAGTGACCGGACAACAGCCCGCCCACGGCGGGTATGACTACCCGTCCCCTCAACCCCGCCGAAATCGCGTAAGCCCAATCAGCACCTGGTGTGATGACGAACAAAATGGACACCGCCCAGAAGGCCACGAAAATACTTAAGGTCATGGCGCTACCCATTCCCGCTGATAACACACCGCGCTTTGCATCGTCCCGCTCCAAAAATAATTTGTGTGAGGAAGAATAAGTAAAACTTGTTAGAATTTGTTTTCAAAAATGGTCATGAAACCATTTAAGAATGGGAGATTCTTCTAAATGGACAGGATTGATCGCAAGATTCTTTCTGAGTTGCAAAAAGATGGTCGCCTGTCGGTCACCGAGCTTGCCGAACGCGTGGGGCTGAGCCTTTCCCCTTGCCACCGGCGGGTGCGGGCACTGGAAGAGTCGGGTGTGTTGCTGGGCTACAGAGCACAACTGGACCCGAGTGCATTGGGGCTCAACTTCTCCGCCATGGTATTTGCCACGCTGCGTGAGGGCGACAGGCAGGCTGTCGAAGCGTTTGAGACGGCACTCATCGATATCCCGCAAGTGGTCGATGCCCAGCGGTTGTTTGGCGAGCCGGACTACCTGCTGCATGTCATCACCCAGGATTTACCGGCCTTTCAACAGCTCTACGATGAGAGCCTTTCGACTTTGCCCAATGTTCAACGATTGACCTCAACGCTTGTTATGAAGCGTGTGGTGCAGGATCGACCTCTGCCGCTGTAGTGTGAAATGCGGGAGTAGAAAACCTACGAGCTTGATCTGCCGAAGGTCCGTTTTTGGCTGTGGATTCAACCGGTCGACGCAACACAACTAAATTCTGTGAAAGCAGCCTGAGCTTGCCGTCAACGGTTGAATTACAGCAGTAATTTTGAGGAAATCACCCAACGGGATTGTTTGGATACTTTTACCGGCGGAGGAATTAAGTCACATGCACCTTCTGACTCGAAGACGAAGTCACTCCGGCGCCATCAGCACTGCAAGTGTCATATTGATAAACTCTTCGTTCCTACTGATTGCTTCTAAAGCGCCGCGAACCGTTGGGATTCATCTGTTCATCAATAAGTGCTCGGGTCTGGTTGCGTGCCTTGCGGATGTCCGCCAGGGATTTGCGCGGCCAAGACGCCGCAGGCGTACTCTTTGTTCTGCTCGCCCCACCGATAGCGAGAAAAAGCTGACCGACACACCGTCCTTACGGGCTGAAATTCGACCGGCGAGATTGCCATCCTCCCTGAGTATCCGGCCGGCATCATTAACGGTCAGCGACTCGAGTTCTTTGATGGTGATTTTGGCCATAAAATGGGTTCCCCCTACTTTTCCCCCCACAAAAACGTCGGCTCTTGATGGACGTTCCTGGACTCTCGTAGAGCAGAACACCGCTGGAGCTCAAGTAAATACTCGCTTGGAAAAATCCAGAGTGAAATTTTGGAAGCTTTCAAGAAGTATGCAAAAGGAGATGGGGTGCTAGGGGTCGAGTGTTCGAATCACTCCGTCCCGACCATATTTTTCAAGGGGTTGCGAGATTTTATCTCGCGACCCCTTTTTATTATTCGGC
>LNAP01002516.1_pt1 | contig 18234 bp, 18 predicted proteins | sample 602601 | NCBI WGS metagenome assembly LNAP01 (sample SAMN02440304, study PRJNA202911) | soil metagenome | biome: Subtropical and temperate rainforests or woodlands; isolation source: soil samples (1 kg each in a 20% v/v slurry with milli Q water) were... ...
CCGCTGCTTAAATAAACAGCAGGGTAGGTTGAACACCTGGCTCACTTTTACTTCGGTACTACCCGCATAACTGGCTCAATTTCCGGCCGGCGCCAACAGTTCCGTAGGCCACCCCGCTATTCGCGCACTCGCGCCATGACCAAGTTGGGATACGGAAATTCTGACTTCGCTGGACCGATACCCATTGAGGCGATTCTGCTCATCATCGTTCTCAAGAAGGCCCCACAAATGCGGCGCGAAACTTAGGAAGCGCGAAGCAATCATTGTCGTCATCGCTAGCTCACGCACCTCCGTCAACGCCGAGGCGTTGAGGCGTTCGACGGCAAGGACTAGCTGCGAATGCAGGTCACTGTCATCTGCCGCCGTCAGTTGGCATGCTCCTGCCAGTTCGCAGGCATAGATAATGTCCACAGCGGACGCGATTCCGATGAGGCGTGCCCTCACCCAGGGCAATTTCTCTGAACGCTTGAGCTTTCCGGCTACGAGCTCAAGCGAGTCGGCCCAGAAGGGCCGGTTCACTGCCTCGGTAACCATGTCCAAAGGTGCACTCTCGTCCTTCAGGACGCGCAGTAAGCGCTCCGCCGCGAAGTACTCCTGAAATCTCTGGTGCGCGAATCGCACGACCGAGGCTTCGATATGAAGTACGTGATGGCTTGCAAGGGCCTCCAATACCTCCGCCGGCTGAGGGATGGCTCCGATGACGCCTTTGGACAGAAGCTTCGTCGCTGCGGCGGTGAATGACTTCAGCGCCTCCTCCCGCGAGGCACTCGTTGTTTGCCGCGAATTGAGTGTGGTTGCCAGCTCCCCGAGGTAGTGCGCTTGCAAGGAGAAAACCGGTGCAGCGTCCAATACAGGACGCCGCTGGTCGTCCAGTTCTAGGTCCCTGACCACAGCTCCCAGCAGGTCGAAGGGGCTTGCTGATGCCACCTGGCCCGACTTCGCCAGGGCAAGCAGGCCGTGAAGGATGAGTGGACTTCGTGCTGCATGTCGCAACCTCGTGTCCTTTGCAAGCAAATCAACTAGGGAAGTGGCGCTCTGCTCGTCGAGTTCAGCGTGGATTACAGATAACTGCGCACCCCAAGTTAGGCCGCGCACCAAGACCCGCATCGGGGACAGAAGGGTTGCGGTGTCACTCGACGCTCTAGAGGCCACCGTTACAGCCATCTTGGGAGCCGTGGCTGTCAGCTGGGTGAGCGCTTGCTGGCAGAACGCCTTGCGCTCCGCAGGTATCTCATTCCAGCCGTTAACCAGCAAGAGGAGGTATCCCTGTTGAGCTAGCTTAGCGAGCTCGGCTGCGCCCACATCACCCATTTGTGCGGCTGGTGTCCCAGCGAGATAGTCAATCAGCGTCGCTCCCGAACGCGCCCACATCGACGCATCAAGGTAGAGCGAGATGAGGTTGGGTGAATGGGAGGCGAGCGACTCCGCTAGCTCAAGCAGAAAAGTAGTTTTCCCAATTCCGCCCTCCCCAAAAACAGCAACGTTCTTGCCGCTGGCCAGCGCAACAGCCACCTTGTCAGCGCTCGTGGGTCGATGCTTCTCCGAGTCCCTCTCTGAGTCCTCCTCATCCCCCGCCTTTGCCTCCGCCTCCTCGACTTGTTGAAGCACGAGGGGCGCTACGAAGCGGGGCGTCTTCCAAGCCGCTCTGCCAGCAGAGAGCAAGCTTGAGGACAGTGCTCTTATACGGTCCAAGTCGCTGTCAGTTGGAAAGGCGCCGGCGGCCGCATCGCCGCGAGCCATGTCGTCCAAGCGAGCCGCGGTTCGAAAGTTGAGTGCGTGGCCGTGTTCATTACTCTGGCTCGCCCGAAGCTGCCCAGCAACATGAGAGATTGCAAGGTTGATAGGGCCTTGCGCCAGCTTCTTGGTATCTCCAGTTGCTTTCTCAAAGCGCCGAGCGAGTTCCTCCCGAGCTGACGTGGCTCCTGAAGAGCCCCCAGAGGCGGCCACTAGAACTTCAACAAAGAGTTCGAGGTTGCTCTCGCTCGTGAGCCAGTTTCGAGCTGACTCCGATTGCAACTCTGCGGGTAGTTGGCCATCGGCGAGCGTGCGTAACTCCCTATGAACCAACGTGGAGAAGCTCTGTTCTCGCGCCAAGTCAGCCCCTCGGCTTGCTTTGCGGGCGGCCTTCCATCTGTCGAAGCGCGTCTTTGCCCAGGAGCCGCCCAGGCTTGCGGCCTTTTCTGCGGCCAGCTTGGCGATTCCGAACGGGTCGAGCGTCATCGAGTTCTTGCGTGCCTATGCCGTCGCGGACCAGCCGAGGTGGATTTCGAAGGCCTCTCTAAACTGCGTGCGTATTTGAGCGGGAGCGCGCTCGACGTACTCCCTTGCGAGCTCACGGGCCCGAGGGTCCAGTTTCTTCAGGTACTCGACCGCCGCTTCTGCGGTTTCCGGTGCGAGGCCGCGGACATCATGGAACTTTGGCGGCAGAGCCGTCCAGACGACGGCATCGAGCTTGTTGGCAAGCGCCCATGCGTTCACCAGGTCGGCCCCGACCCCACGACCGGGAGTCGCCGCTGACCACAGTCCGATTGCTGCCAAGTCGCATCCCTCGCGAGCTGCAAGAGCCTTCCTCGCCTCCTCAGGGGATAGGTAGTCAAGTTGGGACCAAAGCGAAGGTACAAAGGCGGCCCCGTCACAGAGGACTAGTGTCAGTCGACCGTCACTAGACGTTCGCGCAAACTCAAGCGGGAGCGCCGGACCATCTTCGTGCCAAGGCCCTACGCAGCGAAGCTCTCCCGGCTTCCAGACCAGGGAGCCCCATCCAATACCTGCGATTTTCATATGTTGGGTGGCAAGTACAGTTGCGCTGTGATGCCATGCGCCTTGGCGTCAGTCAGCCCACTCGGCTGGAAATTGAGAGAGCAATCGATTATTGCTGAACGTCGGCGCATGACCTAGCGGGGACTTCGCCAGATGCTGCAAGATTCGAGCGATTTTTAACTCGGCTGAACTGCTTCTCCTGCCTGGGAGAAGCGGATTCGTCGTTCAGATGCATGCATGGAGCCCAAATGCCAAAAGTTAGCGTAGACCAACTGCGAAAACGTCTTGCGCTGATGGACGAACAAAGAAGCGCCTACGAACGCCAGGCTGCGCAAGCAAACGGCTTGCGGCGACACGAGGTATGGCGTCATCAATACTTGGCCTACCCGTACCTCCTCGGCGCCTCAGACGAGATGGTTGAGGAGCGCTTCAAGAGCATCTTCATGAACAACGTGGAGCTCACGAAGGAGGGGAAGATTTCCCTTGTCCCGTTAGAGACCACCGAGGAGTTCATGGTGGCATTTACCCACTTGCTCGAAGAGTACGCTGCGCGCGTAGGAGGATTGCCGGGCGATGTCGTGGCAAAGGCAAGAGGTCCAATTGACAAGTATTTCGAGCAGGGCTCACCACCTGGTGTGCGGATGTTCGAGAAGTACACAACGCCAAGCGGACCGTTGCTCGTAAAGTACGGAAAGCGCCGTTTCTTGGAACCGATGCTGAGCACCGGAAGCATTCGCATTTCGAATGCCAAGTTTTACAGCAACTCCGGCTTCCTGGATTCAATTCGAGATGATGAGACGAGCCGAACCTTCTTCTTCCCTACTTACAGGGAGCGCTTGCAGGAGAAGCGCAGCATTTTGTTCAAGGGCCACAACATCCCCATCGAAGATGACGACATAGCACTGCCCTTTAGGTTCGACGATTATTACTTGCTCAGCCTGTGCACACACGTCCATCATCGGATGCCAACGGATTTCGACGCTGATGCGGCAATCGTCATCAAGAATCCGGCCGTTTTCGTTCAGCGGGTCATCGCTACGTTTCTGGCCCGCCACTCCGACTGGGTGCCGCTTGAAGGACCAGTCATCTACTACGACCCATACAGGGACTATACGAAGTTCACGATTCCTGAGATGGCGAAGCATATTGGCTATGCATACCAGAAGGAGTTTCGTATCGCATTCAAGCCGAAGCAAAGGGTGTATACGGACTTGGAGCCGCTGATGTTGTCAATCGGCTCGATGAAGGACTATGCGGACTTGGTGACGCTTTAGCCGAAACTTGCGTCAATAGATGAGTCTCGGTGGCTCAGGGCGCGTGGTGGGCAGTCGCGGAGGCTATTTCATCTTTGACGCGACTGCCTGGTTCCCAGACAGAAGGGTCGCTATACGAGCGTGAATTGATGCAGTCGGATGCGCAATGCCAGTCGCCCAGTCTAGACGGACACGATTGCCGTCCTCCGTCAGTCTAGCGCTGGTAAGCAGAGCGTCATTTGCATACCTCATGCCACGCCGGCGTTCAATATCATATGGTGCGAAATAGGACATTTGTTCCCAGGGCGGGGTGTTTGGTGCGAAAACATATTTGCTGTCACGCGGCCAGTATGCCCAACGCACCCGGTCGCCGTTTGAGCACCCCTCACCCAGGCGCTCACACTCTAGGCTACCCGCACATAGGCCTTTGCCGGATAGCGCCGACTGTGAGTCCGTGATTTTCCAACCCTGTGCTTCTGCCGCTGAACGTTGCAGCGTACGGAGTTTTGTGATGTAAACATCCCTAACCTCAACGAGTCGATTCACATTCGCCCCTGAAAAGGCCGAGTCATGCTTTAAAGAGCCTAGCCCACTGGCAATGAGGCTTTGCATGGGCCGATTTGCATCACGCGTTCGCCGATTGCAAGACAATAGCTCTGCTGCTTGGTCCAACTCTGACGTAGCGCTGCCGACAGGGTCCGGGTACATCACTAGCCGCACGGGCGAGCCGCTCGCCTTAATGCCTAAGTCTACCAGGCCCGCATTAAGCATTCTGTATAGCGTCGGAAGTCTTTCTGCGTAGTCTGCCGCCAGAGCTGGGTGAACCGGAGTCAGAGCCTTATATATCCCGAAGTTAACGCCTGAGCCCAAGAACCATCCGAGCGGCCCACCGCTGTACTTTAGAGGCTGGGGCTGGAAGACGTACTTCACCACGCCAGAGAAAGAAGTGTCGTTGCCTCCGAATTGAATCAGAACCTCATTTGGCCTGACAGGCTTATCGCATTTCCAGGTTCTAGCTTTTGCATAGATATTGCCGTACTTTTCCAGGTATGGCTTTAATTCACCGTCAATCGGGATTTCTTGCGAATAAATTGGCTGACCGACACAGAGAAGCTTAGCCAGTTGCTCTTGCTGGGACTCCTTCGCAAACCAGTCCTTTCCACCAAGCTTAGTCCCAATCCTGCCCGGCGGATTGCGTTGCGGCAACAAGAAGCCGTCCACCACTTCAGCTCCGGAGCAAGCGAACGATGCGAACTGGACGACGGTATCGGTTTGTACTATTGCCTGTCGAATAGCGTAAAGAGCGGGCCAAGATAACAAGGAGCGATGACAGTCCGTACCCAGCCATTGAGCTGAGATGACGCCGAGGCGAGCGACTGGGTACTTCTCGTCGACAGCCCAGTCGTGGGGTGGCTGTTTAGAAAATTTCTTCTTAAATTCAGCTGGGTAGTCCGGGTTGCCCTCGCCTGACGTGAACGAATCGCCCAGCGCAACTATGAAATGGCGCTTTGCCCTCAAAACTTCTGTAGTACTCTGCGAGTCATTCTCGCGCACCGCACGCAGTTCGTAGCTCTCGTCAAGTTCAATCGAAATTTGTGGACTCTTCTCGCAGGGGCTCGTCGCCGAGAATGCCACCTCGCCGCTATTCTTAGTTAGAGTCCAGCGACAACTTGTGGGCCCCATCTCAGTTTTAGCTACAACCTCTGCCTCATTTGAAAGCAGTCGTGCAGCGTCGTATCGAGCCGCTCTTTCATCCCAGGCCGATGAACCGTCAAGGTGCTTTACGTCGGCCCGATAGTTCACCTGCGTCAGACGAGCTTCCATCCCTATAGGCTCCGCACCAACCATCTGCGACAGCGAAGCAAAAGCTGCTTGGGAGAGCAAGGGGAAGCGGTTCACCACCTCCCAGCTCATTTGCGCATGCACAGCCGAGCCAGCGGCACAGCAAAGAAGTAGAAGCCATTGCATCCGCGCCATTTATCACCTCCTTTGTCCGTCTACTGTTGACTGCAACAGTTTTGACCGGTCGCATAGATTAAAGAAGGAGTAAGGTGTTGCGCGTCACTAAGTTTGATGACGCGTAGATGCGTACTACCGTCTGGCGCCCCATCTCTCATCGAATCGAAGTGCTATCAACGACAAGAGCGATTCCCGTGAGCTGTAGGAGTCGCCAAACGCTAGGTCATAGCCACGCGAAGGAGTCGGCCAATCTTCGAAGACTCGACCTCAGCCAATGCCTCGAACCAATAGATGTGACCGTTGATGTCGGTCGCGATGAGGTCCCAAGCGAAGAGCTTCTCCACCCCCTCCAGTTCACCCCTGTCGTCCTGTGTGAGGCTGTACATGTTTTGCGTAGCCATGAGTGCCTTGACAACACGTGGCATGAACCAACTTGCGAACAGAAGATGGGTCTGGAGCGACCAGATGCTGGCGGCGTACCCGGCAGCGCTTCTCCCATGCGCACTTTCGTTCCTGGCATTGCTGAAGTCGTCGACCCAGGCCTCAATTGGACGATTTGCTCCCTTCCAGCGGGCCTGCCAGACCGACGCGTCGATATTTCCTTTGTGCCACTGTGCGGGGCCGAGGTATGGCGACAACAGCGCTAAGAGCTTGTCCTTCAACTGCTTGGACTTGTGGCCAGAGCCGAGGAGCGTCTCGAGAGCCGCCCGCATCATGACAATCTCGACGTCCGCAGGGACTTCGGATGCGTCCGTATTGGCCCGGTTGTATAGCGCTATGGCATCTTGTACTCTGTCGCGAACTTCACCGTTCGACATTGAGAGCAGCGCTTCTGCCAAGCCCGTGTCAACCGTGAGTGAGCACCGCGCCTGCAGGTGCATCGGCTTGAAAAAGAGCTGCTTGTTTCGGCTGCCGCTCACGTATGCCGTCGACTGGCCGTCCCGGCGTCGCGTTGTGACGGCGGTCGCCGACGAATCGCTTTGGTCAAACTGCTGTGCTATGACCGTGAGGCCGTCGGAGTTGCAGTAGTCGAAATGTGACCCGAAGCGCCTGTGGGCAAGCGCAGCGAACACAACACACTGGCATTGCTGCATCCGGTCCTGAATTGCTTCTGCGCTTAGAGACGCTTCGTCCTGGTCATCGTCAGGCCAACGCAGGATGACAGCCTGTGATACAGGAGTGGTGCTGTCAGTGTTGGGGTGATGAGCCCTGTCGCCATAGTTTCCCAGCACGCCGTCTATTGCTGATTGAGTGAGCCCGCCAAGCGCGCCAGGGCTCTTGCCGCGCTCATAGGGAACAGCGCGTATATGGCCAATATTGAGCGGTGCGTTGACGGTTGCCCACGGCATGAAGAACAGAGTTGCCATAGCCCTATCTTTTAAGGAGGTTCCCTATGGATTTTATAAACGCTATCGGTCACGATACGTATATGCCACCCGGGTCTAAAAAGCTCGCCCCTCGCGAGCTACTTGCTTTCAACGTTCGTAGCCTCCGCACGGAGATGGGTCTGTCCCAGGATGGCCTTGGGTCGTTGCTCGGCTGCCACCGAACCCACATCAGCCACGTGGAGCTCGCGACCATCAACATCACCATCGACAACATCGAGAAATTGTCGGAGGCACTCAAGGTGCCCGTTACGCGGTTGTTCGAAGTTCCCAAGAGCTAGGCCAGGCATCTGGGCAAGCAAGTCAGGGCTATGCGCCAGTGCTGCGCTTGTTGCCTCGCTTGAAGGCCTATTTTTAACTGACGGACATCCATGAGCCCTTTGGCGCCATTCCCGCAGCCCGACATCAGCACGATGACCGCAGGCGAGTTGTGGGCTCACCGAGACGCGATGGAGTCCGCCGCTGCGTCGCTGCTCGGGCACATGCTTTTTGAGTTCTCCCGCATCGATGTCAATTTGGGCTTGTGCCTCGTATGGGTCGACTCAGGTGCTGAGCTTGAGCGTCTGACCCCCAAGGTCGCGACGATGACATTTCACACCAAGCTCTTGGAACTCACGAGACACGTCGAGTGCAAGCTGCCGGCGGGTTCGAAGCGGAAGGGTGCGTACGACCGTTGGATTGAGCGCATGCATGTCGCACGGGCCGAGCGAAATCGCCTTGTTCACGGACGCTGGGGCATCGAGGCGCACCGGCACAGGGTCGTGAACGTTCTCGGTTTGCCCACAGGGGATTGTCAGCGAACTGTGGAGTACTCCATCGACGAGCTCGCTGCCGTGAATGAGGAACTGCGGTCGCTCGAGCGGGAGCTGCGTCGGTTGAGGACCCAGTGGGCGCTCTAAACCGGATGTCGAACGCGGGCTTGTCCGTCATGTGGCTTGCAGATAACGAAGAAGGGACGTGACCTAACTGCACTGTGCCATCGAGCCCATGGCCTTTCCCGCTCGCAGGCGTGCAGTTTTCCTCGGCAGAAGACATTATTAGGATGCGTTTTAGGGGTTCCACTCAACTCACTTAGGCTAGTCTTCGCGACGGAGACAAAAAACTGACGTTTAAAAAAGTCGGTTCACCGAAATGAGGAAAGCGATGCCAAAAGATGAGAGCCGGAGATATTTCCCGGTATTGAAGTGGAAGCAGGGGGAGCATATGGCGGTGAAACCGCTGACCACTTCGCAGCGGCTCGCACTCATGCCAATCGCAGAACTGCCGGACCGTCCCTTTGACTGGGCGACGTCAACGTACACGAAGTCATGGGACAAGCATATTGACGCGTTGGTCAAGGCGACGGTGACCAATTGGGGAACCGCGCAGGAGCTTGCCATTGACCAAGTCATTGAAGTAAGCGACACCCTCGCTTCAAATCCAGGCTCTCCGTGGGAGTATTTGTTTGCCCAGCTGTGGACGGCCGGTGTAAAGGCTGTGCCTGTAGTCAGCACGCGAGCCAGCGCGTCAGAGCAGGCGGCGCTCATCAGTATCGCGAAAGCGTACAAGAACAGCCGATGGGTCCTTCGATACAGGAGTGACCCGCATGGGCAGGTTCCCACCGTCGCACAGGTGCAAAGTTGGTTTGCGAATGCGGCCACAGCCTTGGGCGGCAACTATGCTCAGATGGATGCGGTCCTCGACCTTGGCCATGTACCCGCGGAAGCGAAGGCGCTCGTTGCCAGCACGACGCAGGCGCTAAGCGCGATATTGGCGCTTGGGCCCTGGCGCCAAACCGCTTTAGTCTCCGGGGCCTTCCCTATGAACCTTGCAGGAGTGCAGAAGGGCACGAGGCAGATTCCTCGTAGCGACTGGGACCTCTTCATGCGGGTTTCTGCCAGAGCTGAGCTCAAAGGGTCCGGCTTGGCTTACGGGGACTATGGAATCACGCACGTCGACTCATTTGACGAGGACCCGCGCAAGATGGTCATGTCCGCCAATCTTCGTTACACCCACTTCGCAGATTGGCAGGTCCTCAAGGGCAAGAACGTCCGTGACTACGGGTACGACCAGTACAAGGACCTGTGCAAAATCTTGGTTGCGCTTCCAATCTTCATGCAGCCAACGTTCAGCCACGGCGACGCGAACTACGACCTGCTAGCGACCAGCGCTAAGGCAGGGCCGGGCAATGCTGCGCAATGGCGACGAGATGCGACGAATCACCATATTCACGTGGTGCTGCATCAACTCGCCAATCCGGTCGTGACTTAAGACATGCGCGCACGTAGTTGGCGAGGTCTTGTACCGGTAGTGCTTCCGCCAAAGCTGCATAGAGTGCAATCTTGGGCTTTGATTTCAGGCCTTTGCTAGCACCCAGGTCATCGAGTTTTGAAAGGAGCTCGTCACGCCAGAGAAGTCGAGCAAGATGATGGCCGTCACGCCCGGCATTTCGCTTTGCTGTCCTGACCGGCCTCAGACCGCATTCAGTGCTGTTAGCGAATGCGACCATCAACCCCCATTCCTTGGGTACCATCCGACGCACTTCCGCCAAGTGGGCGGCCGTGGTCACGACAGAGGAGTATTCGAAGACCTTGTTGTATGCAGCAACCTGATTCGGCAGACGGGCGAGGGTGTCCCTGCCGGCCTTGATTTCGAATCCCTCCAGGTGACCGTTGACAAGCGCGACGTCCGCCCGGACGGCACCGAATGCGAGTTGAAACTCATCCACGACCAGGTCGTCACCGGTCGTACGCTCCGCCAGGTGCGCCTTCAGCAGGCGCCGCAGCTGATGGTCGTGAGCGATGGCGTCCATAAAGGGGGCGATTCGGGGTCCGGTTGGTCTCGTCACAGTGTAGCTCGCAGTATGCAGTATGCAATAATGGATGCATGAACGTGCAAGGTTTGGTGAAGAGGATTCGGCTGTTCATGCGTGAACAGGGGTATAGCGAATCGAGTTTGTCGCGCTCGACGAACATTCCACAGGCCACTCTTCATCGAGCGCTGAAGAACCCAGTTCGACTAACAAAGACGCACCGTGCGTTATGCAAATTTGCAGGCATAGACCTCGAAATGGTGTCTGGTTCGCTTGAGGCCAAAGAGGAGCTTGTTCAAGAGGTACTGGACATCTGGGACGGCAGCCGGGAGCATGCGCTTTCGCTCGTTAGACTCCTCAGAGCGGCCGGGACCCTCCAGGCGTACGCCGCCAGCCAGAGCAGTCGCATTCGTTAAACCCCCATGGCCGCCGCCAAGAACCCAGCCAAGACCCTCATGAGCTCCTTCAAGGAGCTCGGGTTAACTGCGGCCCAGGTTCGGCATTTCGTTCCGGAATGGTGGGAAGACGAAGCTGGAGCTGAGGAAAGCGGACTACTTGAGCTTCAGATTGTTCTTGCCCGCCGACTCAACGTTGCGCTCGACAGTCTGCGAGAGGCGACGCCGAAGCCTCAGTTTCAAGCGTCCACTCGACGGTTCAAAACAGTGCATCCGGAGGGCTCTACCCAACTGGCCGTTGCCGCAGGGATTGGACATGGGCTGGCCCACGTACTCGCCGGCGCCTGCGCCCCAGCGCTGACAGGCAATCTTGTCGCGTCAGGGGCACTCCGTTCGCAAATCCTACAGAAGCACCCAGCGGTCACCCTCGAAGCTCTGTGCACTTGGTTGTGGCAACACGGCATACCCGTGGTTCACATAACCAACTGGCCGAAGCTGGTGCGCCGGCCCGACGCGATGTGTGTTCGCGTGGGAAATCGGCCCGTCGTGCTGGTTGTACGCAAAGAGGTTGCCCCTGCACGGCTGACATATCTCGTCGCCCACGAAGTCGGGCACGTGATGTCTGGTCACCTGCAAGCTGACAACAACGCGATTCTTGTTGACGACACCCTCCCGGTCGAAGGGCAGGCATTCGCCAAGGACGATGACGAAAAGGCTGCCGATGTCTATGCAATGAACTTGCTCGGTGGTGCGGCACTCTCGACCGCGTGCAAATCGATTGGGCAGCAACACGACGAGGCAAAGCTAGCTGTCGCCGCTCTCACTGCCAGCAAGGGCTCGGGTCTCGATGCCGGTCAAATAATTCTTGGATGGGCGCGCCTCACTGAGGACTGGAAGCTGGCCGGGCTGGCGATGCGGTACTTGATGACGACGGGGCCGGCGCCGGCGGTCGTGAATGATGTGGCGAAGCGCTACCTCAACACTGACGCGGTTTCATCGGACGGGCTGGAGCATGTCTCGCAGCTCACTGGCATGCAGTTTGACGACGCATGAAGCTCTTTGTCGACAATGATGTTGCGGTGAAGATGGCGCAGTGGGGGCTCCTGCAGCGCTTTCATTTGCACCTTACCAAGCAGGGCGGGGCTGAGTTGTTCATCCTCCCAACGCTGCGTTGGAAGTTCAAGCTTGCGGAGCCTTCTAAAGCGGCGGTGCTGGTGGGGTCCGCCGCGGCCGTCAAGCAACTCACCGACTTCGTCGGTTTGTGCAAGCCTGCGAAGGGGCACAACCAAGAGATTGCCTCTGCTTTGGCAGGCATACCGCAAATCGATGCGGGGGAAGCTACTCTGTTCGCTGCTGCGGCAAACTACGACGGAGCGCTCATCGACACTGGCGATAAAAAGGCGTTGCGAGCACTTGGCAGTCTGGGCGCGGACCATGTGGCCACAAAAGCTCTGTTGCAGCGCATCGCATGCCTTGAGCAAACCCTGCACTACCTCGTGGGACGCTGGACCTACGCGCCTGTTAACAAGGCGGTTATGTCGGCACCGAAGGCGGACACCGTCGCGTTCAAGTGCTTCAACGGGCAACCTGAAGTTGAAGCGCTCAGTTCCCTCCACGCCAAGGTCGAGGAGCTGAGGCCATACTGCGCTGGAACGCTATCTGCGTCTCCCTTCGCTTGGATTCCATAGGGGTTTAGGGCTTCGTCCCGTTCTCTTTGCGGTTGGAAGCCTCCCGGGCCTTTAGTGATGCACAAGTGGCTAGCCACGTAGCGACGGCAAACTTGCGTTGGAGCGCGCACTGCTCGCGGCTTGGCTCTCAAGACTGGTGGTCTTCCAACCAAAGTGCAGCATTCGCCATCAGCTGCGCCGTGCGCGCATAGTCCCGGCCGATTTGCGCATCGGAGATTACTTGCTCGGAACTCAGCATCTTCTTCAGGTTGTCCGACATCCGCCGATGCAGTCTTTCAATCGCAATCCTCTGCGTAGCGGGTGTAAAGCGCCGAACGCACTCGGTGCCAACTAGATGAGCAACTAAGCGGTCTTTGAAGCGAATATTGTCCGGCGTTGAGCTTTCAAAGAGCCCCTTTTCTCTGTCATCTCGCTTAATTCCAAAAAGGGGGACGAGTTCCTGAGTGTCCAGTAGTAAGAAGCCGTATTTGTGAGCTCGCTCGCCGCTTGGAATGCCGTAGTCTTCAACAATGAGAAGGTGTCCTTCAGGATGGAGAAGTCTGGTCAATTGGCCCTTCTCTCCAAACAACTTATGCCATTCATCAGGGTCGATTTCATGCAAAACATTGCACAGAACCACGATATCAATACTGGCGTCATCGACAGCTGCGGTGTCTAACGCCTTGGCATCCAGCGACCTGCGCGATGGGTCATCGTAGACGCGCCCAATCTCCTCTTGACGTTCCTTCTCGTTCGAAGCGTCAACATCAAAAGCAAAATATTCCAGCCATAGCTTAAGGTCATCCGTACCTTCAGCAAGCGTACGCAGCAATCGGGCCTTGCCAGCGCCGAAATCCAACAGTCGCAGCGGTCGCGTTAGCGACTCGGCACGCTTCCTGACGATAGCGCGAATCTGATTGGTTTGAGGGTCTTTGATGTCTGCGCCAACTACTCCTGGTGGCTCCAGACATTGCGCCAGGAAGCGAAGGGTCGCGTACTGCTCGGGCAAGCGCAGGAAGTCTCGCAGCTGATTCGTTGCGTCTGGCCCGCCCATCAAGCTGTAAAGCACATCGGCGGGCGCCCGCTTTGCGCTTTTGACCTTGCCATCCTCTACAAGCCAAAGGCAGGACGCGTCCCGCGACGCTAGGTGTGCGACCAATGGAACGGAGTGAGTGGCAAGCCAAAGCTGGCCGCCCCCGAGACTTGCGACAATTCGGTCGACAACCTCAAGCAATACCTTCGGATGCAGGTGATTCTCGGGCTCGTCCATCAGCACGATGCAGTCGGCCAAGCTGGCGCCTTGCGCATGCAGCATGCAGGCAAATTGAAAGAGAACCTGCTGCCCGGGCGACAAGGAATCGAGGCGAAGAGCCGTCCCCTTAATTTCCAGGTTCAAGCTTGTGCCTAGGCCGGGAACGACGGTGGCTCCAATTAGTAGACCCATGAGCTCCAAGAGCGCTGCTTCGTCTTGCAGAGCCTTGGCCGAGCGTGCCGTTGAACCTGGGTTTGCGCGCGCCCAGGTTGCTGCCCGTAGAACGCCCCTCAAGTAAGCGGGAGCGTTAGCATGAGCCCCCGAACTGCCCGGCGATGGCATATGCCCAGCGCGCTCGTCGACCTCGCTGTCAGGGGCGTCGGCGGGGCTTACCAGAATTGCAACCGTGGGCACGAATTCCACAACGCTGGGAGGGCGCCCTGGACTGACCTCTACCAGTTCAGTCAAGTGAAGGCGGCCGACTAGAGTTTCAAGGTTATGCTGATTTTCTGTGAGGGCCTTCCGCGCTTTCAGCAGGTCAGCTACTTTGTGCTCGCCTCCTTGGTCTTCCAGCTGTTGAATTTGCAGCAGCCAAGTTCGGATATCTTCCTCAAGGTCAGTTTGCTCCTTACGCTTCTGCTCTTTGCCATCGTGGCTCAGATGTGACTGCACTAGTTTTGGGAGCATGCGCAGCAGGCGGGATTTGCCGCCGCCGTTTGGGCCGGCAAGGAGAACTACCTGGCCCAGCCCCGGCATCCTTATGGGCTCATCGAGAGGCAGCTCCGGGAAACCGATGCCGAGCGATTCATACGCCGGCCTTTGCACGAGAATGCTTTTGATGGACACGTCTATCTCTCCTGTCGGCTGAGCCCTCCCTAGGGCTTCCTGGGCGACAATGCACAAGTTTATGGCCTTCCGTGCAGGCCGCACTGAAGTCTTCTTTCCGGAAAGTTCGAATGGCCCTGGGCTCCGCCAAGCATCTTGCGTATGTCCCCATCTTGAAATGGAAGAGAGGGGAACAAATGGCCTTGGCCTCCCTCGAGGCGCCGGTGCGGCGGAGAATCCTCCCCCTCGCCGAAATCCAAGACCGTCCATATGATTGGCAGGTGGAGGCATATACCAAGAGTTGGCGGCCCCACATTGATGCTGTAGCGGTGGCCACGGCGAAGTATTGGGGGCAGGACCAGGAAATTGCCATTGACCAGCCGCTCGAAGGCTCAAGTGGAGACGATGCTGAGAAAGACTTTGCCTCGCCCTGGAGATATCTCTTCGAGCGACTTTGGGATGAAGGTGTGCAAGCGGTTCCTGTAGTTAGCTCTTGGGCGTCGCCGCAAGAAGTAGCTGAGCTAGCCCGCTTACAAAAGAACCTCACGCACCGGCGATTCTTGCTCCGCTGTCGCTTCGATGAGGAAGAGCACGGCACGTCAGCAAGAGCCGTCGGATTATGGTTTCGAAAGACCCTAAAGAGATTACACGCTCGGCACGCAGATGTGGATGCAGTCTTTGACCTGGGCTACTTAGCGGGCAGCGTGGAGGAAGGTGCAACAGAAAACTACTGCCTGTCAGTCCTGCGAGAACTTAGTCTGCAGGGCCCTTGGCGCACGCTGACTCTCGCCTCGGGGGCTTTTCCCGTCAACCTCGCTGGTTTCAAGACAGGCGCTCATGCAATCGAGCGTAAAGATTGGAAGCTGTACGAGAGGGTGGTAGACCAAACACTGGGGGGGGTTCTCTACGGGGATTACGGTGTGAACTACACCGATGCTTTCGACATGGACCCGCGGGCTATTCGAATGAGTGCGAATTTACGTTATACGCACTTCGACCATTGGCGAGTATATAAAGCGAGAAGTGTGAAAGAGTATGGATTCGACCAATACAAACAGCTCTGTCAACTTTTGGTAGCGTCTAGTGAGTATTTTGGTCCAGGATTCAGCGAGGGTGACAAGAGTATTTTCAGCATGGCGACCGACCTTTCTAAAGGTCCTGGGAACGCCACAACTTGGCGACGGGATGCGATGAATCATCATCTCCATGTGGTTTTGAACCAGCTTGAAAAGCGCCGATAAAGTCGTAAATCACTAGCCCCATAGGAGCCCCGCTAGTGAGTGGGGCTTAGTGCAGGGCGTTATCAAGAGCTTGGCCTCGTCAGAGTTGAACCCCTGAGTTGTCGTCCCTGCGTCGCATGAATGCGGTTTGGAGTCGGAGATACTCCGCTTCTCTTAACCCAAGCGCTTCCTTGCAGAGGACGATGAATGGCCCGTGCTCGCCGTGCAGTTCGAGGTCGAGGCCGGTACCTGAGAGCTCATCGTCTAGGGCAATCCATCTAGATTCGGGATGGGCGCCGAGCCAAACTTGGATTTCTGCCCATCGATTCGTCCGGCCCTTGATTTTCGGCGTCGCCGCGTCTGGATGGAGGCTTTCGACAACCCACTGAAGCCCGCCTCGGGCGAGAGCCTCGCGGAGCCTTTTTTCGCCCAGGGCCTGCCACCAAGACGTTGTCAGCACGTAGAGAGGGCAAAACTCATCGTGAATTCGTCGCAGGTACCCACATGCTGCCGAGTCGAAGAGGCTGTCCCAAATGTTGGCCGATGTGGCGACCGCAGCACTGCGTTTCGTGGGTCGTTCTGCTGCTAGCGCAGCGGCCGCGTCATAGCCGCCGTACGGTGCGTTCAGGCACAGGACATTATCGATGTCCAAAAAGCACACCGGCCGCCGGAGGGTACTCGGAGAGGAAGAGCGCCTTCTAATGGCCATCGCATGAGTTTCGTAAAGCGCAGACTGGAGGCGGGCAGCCGCGGCCCTGGTTACCAGTCCTCGGGTTTGCCGAACGCATGTGGCGGGAATGTGACTTTGCAAGCGCGCACTAGGTCCGTTGGTATCAAGAACAAGCTTCGTGGGTCTTGTCCTCCGGCGGTGACCTGCGCGGCTCGCCGCGCGTGGGCTCGTGCAAGCGCCTCGGCGCTGCCGGTCGACCGGGGCTTTTTGACGGCAATGCGCTTGACCATGGCGTTATTTTGAGCGAAGTGGTCCCAAGTTGCTGAACTCTTTGCAACGGCCCTGGAGGCTTGAAATGCTCGTGAAATCGAGCACAATCATCTTAAAGATTGAAATCACGAACATGAAGGTCAAGCAATCTGCCGCTTTGAGTGCGCCCCTGGCGGCGCAGTGCACGCAAATTGGAGAGCTGCTCGCAAGGCTTCGACATGCTCGCAAGATGAAGCAGGCGGATGCAGCCGTGCGGGCCGGGCTGTCGCGCAATACTGCGTATCGCCTCGAAAAAGGTGACCCGGGCGTCGCTATGGGACAAGTGCTGCGGTATCTTCATGCCATTGCGCCGGGGGCTACGCTCGTCAGTCTGCTGACAGAGGCGGACCCGGCGCTAGTTGCACTGAGGGCCCGGGAGGCAACACAGCGCGTGCGTGACCTCACCGAGGACGAGCTCAAAAACTTGGATTTCTAGGACGACGCCGCGTCAGCGGGCCCTGAGAAGCTTCAGGTCGCTATCGAGGTGCGGGACGCCGAACTTCCCGCTTGAGCACGTCTGGTCACAGCCTGACCGAGGTCAGTACGGAGTTCTAGGGCTTGTTGGAGGCCGCAAGCCGCTCAGCTGCTATCAACCACGCATTAGCGGAAGCTTCCGCCCGCGCTCGCCCAAGTTCAATAGCCTTGCGCACGTCCCTCTCGAGTGCTCCGCGGTCGTGTTCTGGGGCGGCAAGCTGGCCCAGTTCGCCGTCACGCGAGATGAGCCACAAGGCCGTTGCCACGATGCCGATGCTGACCGTTGGGTCCCCTGCTTCTAAGCGTCTCAGTGTTGGCACCGTGACGCCAAGGCGCTGCGCCCAAACGCGCAGTGACTCTCTCCTGCGGAGCCGCGCGACCGCCAAGTCCGCACCCAACTTCTGGAGTACCGCAATGGTCGACGGAGGCAGCTGTGCGAGGGCTTTAGAAGTCTTTGGCATACAAATAGAGTATTACAACTCTCTAGGACGGTTGTACTACTCTATTTTCTTTTTGGTTCGGCTTTTTTGCGACGGGGAGACGAGGCCGGAGTGGCCTCCGGCTAACGCAACATCGGCCCTTGACTGCTTTCCCGGAAATGGAAGCGCTGTTTCGCCGTGAATCCGGCTTTGCAGTGCCAGCAAGACGTGGCTGCCGACATGAGGAGGAGAGGTGGAAACAAACGGAGGGTCGCCTCGGCCTGGTCGTCGGCGGCCTCATCGGCGTCGTCGTAGTTCATGCCGACATTCTGATTGCCGGCACTGGGGAATGGCCATGGTGAGCGCGGGTCGAGAACCCGTGCTCGTGCCTCGTGCACACCAGCGGTCTCGTCGGATTACGGCGGATTACGGCGGATTACGTACGGGATGTCCAACTACGCACGGCCAACGTAATTTCGCATGATGGGAGGCCTCGGGGGTCGGGGTCTTGCCGCGCCGCGAGCAGAAGTCAGAGCCAAGGTTGCCACCATCGACCGAGCAAGGCTCAGCGGAGAAGCTAGCGAGCCTGTAGGGCAGCCTGCTGTCAACTGTCAGTAGGCAACGTCGGCTTTCTTAGCAAAAGCCTTTGAAATCAATGGCTTACCGTCCAAATGGCCAAGTGAAGGGGCGCCCTATTTGAAGGCGCCTGGGGTGGCATTCTCACGAATGCGGCGCAGTTTCTCAGCTAATGCGTCTGTCTACACGAACTTCAAACGTCGATATTCGCCGCCCGCAGCGCGTTCTGCTCGATGAACTCGCGGCGCGGTTCCACCTCGTCGCCCATCAGCATCGTGA
>LNAP01003168.1_pt2 | contig 18222 bp, 15 predicted proteins | sample 602601 | NCBI WGS metagenome assembly LNAP01 (sample SAMN02440304, study PRJNA202911) | soil metagenome | biome: Subtropical and temperate rainforests or woodlands; isolation source: soil samples (1 kg each in a 20% v/v slurry with milli Q water) were... ...
TACCACTGAGTTAACTGTCCTTTGGCGTGACAGGAATCGAACCTGTTCGTGGTAGGTTCAAAGCCTACTGCCTTACCATCTGGCTCCACCCCAGACGACTTCGATTACTTATTAACGATCGACCTCTCCAAAGACGATATCAAGGGTACCGATTAGAGTTACCACATCGGCTAGAAGCTCACCACGGAAGAGTTTAAGGCCTTGTAGGTGGTAGAATCCAGGGGCTTTGATTTTGCAACGGTACGGTTTATTTGCTCCAGATGAAAGGAGGTAGATACCAAACTCCCCTTTAGGAGCTTCGATACCGACATATGCAGCATCAGCAGCAATTGCATACCCCTCCGTGTAAAGTTTGAAGTGGTGGATTAGCCTTTCCATCGAAGATTTCATCCTTTCACGGCTTGGAGCCGTTACTTTATTATCATCCATACGAACAGGGCTTTCTTGGCTTGTTGGCATAAGTTCAAGGCATTGTTGGATGATCGATAGGCTTTGGCGCATCTCTTCAACACGAACAAGGTAACGGTCATAACAGTCACCGTTGACGCCAACCGGAATACTAAATTCAAGATTACCGTACGTCTCATACGATTGCGTTTGGCGAAGATCCCAGGCAACACCCGAAGCACGAAGCATCGGCCCAGTTAGGTTCCAGGCAAGGGCTTGGGCCTGTGTTACACGCCCAACACCAATCAGACGTTGTTTCCAGATACGGTTGGCCGTTAGAAGCTCTTCCATTTCATCGACACGAGAACGGAAGCCATCGACGAAGGTATAGATATCATCCTCTAGCCCTTCGGGAAGGTCTTGGCTAACCCCACCCGGGCGAACATAGTTAGCGTGCATACGGGCCCCTGAAACGCGTTCATAGAACTCCATAAGTTTTTCACGCTCTTCAAAGGCCCAAAGGAATGGTGTTAGGGCACCGACGTCCATAGCGTGAGTTGTTAGGCTCATAAGGTGATTAAGGATACGCGTAATCTCCGAGAAGATAACACGAATATACTGTGCACGTTCCGGTACTTCACGACCAAGAAGGCGTTCAATCGTTAGAGAGTAGCAGTGCTCTTGCGCCATCATCGATACATAATCAAGACGATCAAGGTATTTTATGCTCCATTAGTTTTTCTGTACCACGATGGAGAAGACCAATGTGCGGATCGACCTGTACAACAGTTTCACCGACGAGAGATACAATCAGACGCAGGACACCGTGCGCTGACGGGTGCTGCGGCCCAAAATTAATACGAAAAGGTTTTGCTTCTTTTAGATTAGTAACTGATAGCGTTGACATTATTAATTACTTATTAGTGGTGAAGTGCTAGTACCTCTTTCAGTGAATCGATAACCAGGCTATCGATCATTGTGGGGGCAATACCGTAAAGGATTGTTACTAGGATTAGGACCCCTAGCATCAGGAACTCACGGCCATCAACGTCGTAGAAACGGGTTAGGAAGGTGATATTTAGATCACCGAAGATCACACGGTTAAGTAGCCAGATTGAATAGAGGCCGCTTAGGAGCATACCAGTTGCAGCGAAGAACCCAATCCAGAAGCTCAGTTTAAAGGCCCCTGTGATGATAAGGAGTTCACCAACGAAGTTGTAGCTCCCTGGAAAGCCCATATTGGCGAAGCTTAGCACCAGGAATAGGACCGCAAACAGCGGCATCAGTTGGACCAGACCACCATAATTTTTAATCAGACGGCTGTGGTAGCGGTCGTAAATGATACCGATTGAAAGGAACATACCCGATGAAACAAAGCCATGGCCAATCATCATCATGTAAGACCCATGTAGGCCTTCAAAGTTAAGGGCAAAGATACCGATAAGAACGAGGTTCATATGGGCAACGGATGAGTAGGCAACGATACGTTTTACGTCGAGTTGACGCAGGGCTGTTAGTGAGGCAAAGATGATACCGGACATACCAAGCGAAACGATAACCGGCCAGTAGAAGACATTTACCGAAGGGTCGGTAAATAGGGTTAGCATATAACGGATAAATCCATAAGCCCCTAGTTTTAGCAGAAGGCCAGCTAGAATAACCGAACCGACTGTTGGGGCTTCGACGTGAGCCTCCGGCAGCCAGATGTGCATCGGGAAGATTGGCATCTTTACGGCAAATGAGATGAAGACCGGTAGCCATAGGAGCATCTGTAGGTCGTGGGAAAGAGCAATGTCGAATACATTAGTCGTTCCCGTCCTTGTATAGATCATAATAATCGCTACAAGGAGCAGGATTGAGCCAACTAGGGTAAAGAAGAAGAAATAGTATGCCGCTTTGATACGCTCTACACGTGACCCCCAGACACCAATTAGTAGGAACATAGGGATTAGGACGGTTTCGAAGGCGATATAGAACAGGAACAGGTCAGTTACGACGAAGGCCGCTGTAAGACATAGGTGGATAGCGACCAGACAGTTAACGACCGAGTCAAAAGCAAATTCTGTGTTTTCCCAGACCGATAGCATACAAATCGGCATGATAAAGGCCGTTAGTAGGAGCATGCCCATACCAATACCATCAAGGCCAAAGGTCCAGTACCAGTCAAGGGTTGACGACCAAAGAATTGAAGCTTCGTCAAACCAGGCACCACTGATTTGTAGACATTCCGACCATAGACGGCAGAAACCAAAGAAGGTTAGCGTGAAATTAAGTAGACCGCTCCAACGGATTAGATAGAAACGGGCTCCGCCTTCAAGAGAAAGGCGATAAAGGACAGTAGCAAAGACTGCACCAACAAGTTGAAGGGTGGACATTGCAAGGATCTCCTGCAGCACTATATTACTTATATCTATTAAAGGCCAGCCCCGATAAAGAAGATCAGAAGGGCAAAGGTGAATGGAAGGAAGGCCTCCCAGCCAATACTCATCAGTTGGTCATAGCGATAGCGTGGGAAGTTACCGCGGACGAAGATGATCATAAAGGCGACAAGGCAGGCTTTAAAGGCGATTACAAACGACCCCGGAATAAACGGAATCGAAGTTGTAGAGCCACCCATGAAGAGTAGGGCCATCATATACGATAGGGTTAGCATGTTACCGTACTCCCCTAGGAAGAACAGGGCAAAGGTCATTGACGAGTATTCGATATTATACCCAGCAACGATCTCGGCCTCGGCCTCTGGAAGATCAAATGGGGCACGGTTGGTTTCGGCTAGAATTGAGATAAAGAAGATAACGGCTAGTGGTAGAAGCGGTGCCATAAGCCATGACGTTGTCTGTGCGCGGATGATCTCTACCAGGTTAAGGGAGTTAACTAGAAGAAGAACGGCTAGGAAGATCAGGGCTAGGAAGATTTCATACGAGATCATCTGGGCCGAGCTACGCAGGCTACCGATGAAGGCATACTTAGAGTTACTTGACCAACCGCTGAGGATGATACCGTAAACCCCTAGTGAAGAGATCGCTAGAAGGTAGAGTAGGCTTACATCCGATACCATGAAATTGACGTGTGAATAGATGTCAACCGGTACAACGGCCCAACCAGTTACCCTCAGGCCAAAGGTTAGAATGGGGGCGAGAACGAATAGATCTTTATTTGCACGATTTGGAAGGACAACCTCTTTAACGGCTAGTTTTAGACCGTCGGCAATCGCCTGCAGTGCCCCCCAGATACCGACGACGTTAGGTCCGCGACGGCGTTGGAGTGAGGCCAGAACTTTACGTTCGGCAAGGGTGAAGAACGCAATCCCTACAAGGAGGGCTACGATCGTAACAGCTACCATTGCTGCGGTAGATAGTTTCATTTAAACGTTTAAGGGTTCGACAGGACTTGAACCCGTATCTTTCTCCTTACAAGGGAGATGCTCTACCATTGAGCTACCAACCCAGATGTAATTACTTATTAACACTTAGAGCTTTGTTTGAACTCGGTAGGTTCTTTTCGCTGTTATGGACACACACTTCTGTGAAGTTTGATATGACTTATTTAATGATTTGTGAGACTAGGTTACGAAGCGCATCCTCGTGTTCAAGGCACCAATGCATAAAATGTGAAATCAGGCACAGCCTGGGTTGCGCTTCAGCGAGGTTTGGATAGTTAAGAACGTCGACTGCCCAAGGACGGACATTCCCGACATTAATCCCTGCAATCCACCTCTCTGGCATCGGGCTGCGGATAAACTTTTGGTTCATTGCAGTTAGTAGGGTTTGAAGATGTGTGCAAACCAGCTCAAGTTGTTGGTCGTTCGAACAATGGTTGGCCATTTTTACTGCATCAAGGAGCAGTTTAAATAGCCTAACTAGTTGTTTTGCACCGATACCGTCGGACCAGACAATCGATTCAAAGAATTGCAGGGTGGGTCAAACGGATTTGTTGAACCGCCACAATTAGGATAGGAAGGGCCATTAGAAGACTAAAGGTAGCCCATGCTTTAATAGGAATTGGTTTGATGGCCAGAACTTTACGTTCGGCAAGAGTGAAGAACGCAATCCCAACAAGAAGGGCTGCGATCGTGGTAATCGGAAAGAACACATTTGTTGACATCATGTCTTATTTAATAGAGCCCACCACCAAGTTTATAAGCACTGGATTCGAATGAATACGCTAAAAACTTGAAGAAGGGGCGGTAGAAGTTCAAGCGATTCGGGGAGCTTATCACCCCTTGCAAGATCGGCTTTCGCCCACCTTGCGAGGTTTTGCGGTGTTAGCCCGGTTGTCCATACAGCCGGTAGTGGCAGATGGACGAACGCCGATAGTCGCCGTGCGATTACAAAGGCCTGATTAAATAGCTGCATTAGCTTAGCCTCTGACATGGTTGTTGCCAGAAGGGCGTCCTGTCGAAATGCCATTAGATTAGTAATCGCATCCTGTACGGTTGTTACTGACAGATTTAGCCCTTCATGCCACCCGTCAAAGTAGATTGCAATCGCCCTAAGGGCACCAACGGCAAGGTCACCGGCGATGCTTTCAAACATCGGCTGGAGTGGTGGTGGGGATACAAGTGTGTACGACTCCGGATTGTGGGGCATGCCGGGGGGTGTTTGCGCCGCCATCGCACGCATGTTGTCTTCAGCATGCTGGTGTTGCGTGACGGAGCGTTTGCTCTCGTCCGGCGGGCTGGGTGGTAGGAATAGTTCGTCGTCAGACGAGCCCTTTTTATCGGGCTTACCACCCGGTGGGCGAAACCACCACAGCAGCAGAAGGGCTGCCAGTGCAACCCCGGCTACAATTAGAGCGGTCTCTCCGTAGGTATCAAACCACGACACAGAAGGCCTTGGTTGATTACCACCACGCAGAGCTTGCCTAAAGCGTTCAACGCTTGGCAGTTTGATTCGAGTAGTTGACGTACCAAAGCCAGGGTTTAGGAACCCGTGCACATTGGTTACGAAATCGGCCATTTTCAGGACGACACCTTGTTCTGACATTTCTACAACATGTTCATGAATGAACTTAATTAGCATTACTTATTGGTGATTAGACACCAAATAGGATAAGGAACGCCATCATAAGTCCGAATAGGGCGATGGCTTCTGTAAGGGCGAACCCTAGCAGAGCGTACGTGAATAGGACTTTAAGAAGTGATGGGTTACGGGCAATTGCCATTACTAGTGAAGCGAAAACAACACCGATACCAGCACCTGCACCAGCAAGAGAAATAGTGGCTAGACCAGCCCCTAGAAGTTTTGAAGATTGAAGGATCATATTAATTAAATTTTAGAGGTCGTGCCTTTATTCAGATTTCTTATATGAGGTGGGAGGGAGTCGAACCCACCTGGCCGCGAAGCCCACAGATTTACAGTCTGCTTCATAACCACTCTGAATCCACCCCACGATTACTTATTATCGTCCTTCGCGATGAGCAACAAGGCCAAGGGCCGGTAGGACAACCAGGATATGGAAGAAGTATCCAAATGTTAGTACTTGGTTGATCGACACCAGTGTTGGCGTTGGGGCTTTACCACCAACCCATCCAAGAAGGATTACATCAAGGATGAATACGGTAAACAGGACGTGATGGAATGTTTTGAAGCGCGGCCCGGTCATTTCGCTACGGTCCAGGTGTGGAAGGGCGTAGAGAAGACCCATCGAAGCCCCCATTGCAATCGCACCACCAAGTTTGCTTGGGATCGATTTAAGGATGGCATAGAATGGTAGGAAGTACCATTCTGGAACGATATGGCTCGGCGTCGTCATCGGTGAGGCTGGGATATAGTTATCCGGGTGACCGAATAGGTTCGGTGCCCAGATACAGATACACCAGAAGAACGTAAATGCAACTAGGAATGCAAATAGATCTTTGTAGAAGTAGTAAGGGAAGAACGGCACATAATCCAGATCAGTTGCCTCTGCCCCCAGCGGGTTAGATGATCCAACACGGTGGAGTAGGATGATGTGAAGGATCGCCAGTGCAGCGATCACAAAGGGAAGGACGAAGTGAAGGCTGAAGAAGCGATTAAGGGTTGCGTTATTTACCGAGAACCCACCCCAGATCCAGATAACCAGCGGTTCACCGATCAGTGGAATCGAAGTGATGATATTGGTAATAACCGTTGCCCCCCAATAGCTCATCTGCCCCCAAGGAAGGACATACCCCAGGAAGGCGGTACCGGCCATAAGGACGAAGATCGTTACCCCTGAATACCAGACCTCTTGACGTGGGTATTTGTACGATTGGTAGTACAGTCCACGAGCCATGTGTGCATAAATGAAGATGAAGATCATCGATGCACCGTTTGCGTGCATATAACGAAGCAGCCATCCGTATGGAACATCACGCATGATGTGCTCAACGCTTGCAAAGGCATAAGCGATGTGCGGCGTGTAGTTCATAGCTAGAAGGATACCTGTGACGATCTGTAGACCAAGGAAGACTCCAATTAGAGAACCAAAGCTCCAAAGGTAGCTTAGGTTGATAGGCGTTGGATAGTTCACGATGTGATTTTGTACGTTTTTGATCAGTGTTTTCATGTACTGCTTATTTATTATATGAGCATGGTAGGAATCGAACCTACGGCCCACGGCTTAAAAGGCCGCTGCTCTGCCCCTGAGCTACATACCCGGGAACCGGCTGGAATCGAACCAGCGAGGCTTTCGCCGTAATTTAGCAAACTACTGCCATAACCACTCGACCACGGTTCCTTAGTCGGACACAAATTACTTATAAGTGTGAATGAACGGCATCTAGAAGGTAGATGTTCGCTAGTGTTACGAAGACATAGGCTTGAAGACCAGCGATTACAATCTCCAGACCGGTTACGGCGAAGATTGCACCCCACGGTAGTAGGGCGGCTAGTGATCCAAGGCCAATTGAGAACATTGCCCACGCAAACGACCCAAGGATTTTTACTAGGGCGTGACCGGCAAGCATGTTGGCGAATAGACGGATACCTAGGCTAAAGGCACGGGCTACGTATGAAAGCAGCTCGATTAGGACTAGGAATGGTGCAATCGCCAGTGGCGTACCCGACGGCAGGAAGAGTGTTACGATTTTAGTATTAAAGACCGTAAGGGCGATGATGTTGATACCGATGAAGACTGTAAAGCTAAGGAAGAATGTTAGCATCGCAAAGCTTGTAATCGTCATGGTATACGGTACCATACCAAGAAGGTTGCTAAATAGGATGAATAGGAATAGGAAGACGTAGATCTGGTCGTATCCGCGGATCGGAGCAACCCCACCAGTCGATAGGGTTTTAAGAGCCGGAATAACAACGGCGCGGGCGTAGTGGAAGGCCATTTTTTGGTACCTCCATGTAATTACCCAGGCAATCACAGCAAAGACTACCAGTTTTGTAACTGTGAAGTTTGTGATTGCACGCCCCCAAGCCAGTGCAATCGGCAGGATCAGAAACTGATCGATCGGGTTAGCGACCGATACAGTAGCTAGAACTAGTAGGATAGCGCTGTTCCAGAGGTTTGTACGATCGTTTGTTTGAAGGCGAGTCATTGTCCAAGTTGGTGCCGCTAGGACGAAGCGGAATAGAAGGTATCCAACGGATACGGCTAGAACGATCCATTTAAGACCGCTCATGTAAGTAGTAAAATCAAGTTGTGGCATTACTTATAGGGGTTGGTAGGATTCGAACCCACGTTGGTTACCCGGCCGATTTCAAATCGGCTGCTTTAGACCGCTCAGCCACAGCCCCCGACAGCGTTTGATTACTTATTTATTTGAATAGGTCTGCGCAATAGAGGCAGACTTCCAACGCAGTAGGCCAAGACGCCACTCAAACCTAAGGCCAACGGCTAGGATGAACAGGAAGACCAGGGCAACTGCACGAGAGGAAAAGCTTGCAAACCATGATGCCTGCGCCCATGGGAAGAGGAAGGCGATTTCAATATCGAAGATGATAAACATGATTGCAACTAGGTAGAAGTGGACATCGAAGGTATCACGGGCATCACCAAACGGTTCAAACCCACACTCGTAGGCCGATGCCTTTTCCGAATAGGTCCTGCGTGGACCTAGGACGGCGGCGACTACGATGACAACGCCAGCAACCGTTAGGGCGGTTAGGCCGAAAACGGCTAGAAGCGATCCTTGTGACATAATCATTATGATTTTACGGAGTCGGCTGGCCCTTCAAGTGAGGCTTGACCCGTTAGAATGATGGCACCGAACAGAGTAACCATCAGGATAAAGGCTACTAGGATAAGTGGTACCCCCCATGTTGAGTAAAGGGCACCAAAGATCGAGATGTCGTTAACCGGCAGGAGTTGGATCGCTGGTAGAGCTGGTGTCGTTTTAAATAGGGCACAGGCTTCAAACCAAGCGGCTGCCATGCCACCGACGGTGGCGACGCCGACTAGAGGCCAGTTTGTACGTTGGCGGAGTTGAGCTGACGGGATCATCATAACGATGAAGATAAAGAGGACGGCAATCGCCCCAACGTAGATGATAATGAATAGAAGGGAGATAAATTCGAAGTGGGCAACGGCCGATACGCAAAGCGCTGCCCAAACAAAGGTTGCAATCAGCCCTAGGATGGCGTAAACGGAGTGATTGGCAAACAGGGCAAGTCCGATAGCGGATAGGGGGATAACGGATACAATTAGAATGTCGACTAGGTCGATCGTATAATCGAAGAACATCAGCATATTTCTTATCTGTGATTGGACGGAATCGAACCGACGGCCTATTAGTTAGGAACTAATTGCTCCACCAATTGAGCTACAACCACCAGATTACTTATTAAAGGCCGGTTGTCGTACGGCCAAGACGAATCGGAAGGCCACTCAGGCGCAGCCTACTCTCATGCTTCTCCTTCGATGCCGCACGATCGAGCGATAGGGTCACATTGATAGTAAATGGATCGAAGTCAAAGTCTGGCAGCCTTTCATTCAGCTGACGCATAGCCGGTGTTAGGTTGCAACGTACAAAACGTAGACGGTAGTCTACGTTTTCTGAGGCTGGTTGCCTCAGCTGGATGATGTCATTATCAGCCAGGTTACGGGCAATTGATTGAAGCTGCTCCGACACGGCCGGGGTTTGAGCCTTCGCGTATCCTTTAGCGGGGTAAACCACCTCACGTTCGCTTAGGCTGGCGTAGGATAGTTGAGGCGGTAGACCGGTTAGAACGGCCAGTTGAAGCCTACGGACGATAAGGGTATGGCTGGCAGCCCCAATGGAGACCTGCACCGATTTAACAGACGGAACTTTATTCTGATTACGGTAGAGGTGTTTTGAAAGCTGTAGATGGCGCATAATCCGCGAAGGGTTTGATGCCTTTGGAAGCTAACCCCGCTTTTACGAGTATAGGCAAGAACCAGTAGACCAAGACCAACGGCCGCTTCACAAGCCGCTAGGGCTAGAACTAGGGGAACTAGTAGTAGCAGGGTTGGATCCCCTAGATAAACGGCGATTGTGATGAAAAGCAGGTTGATGGCTAGGATAAGGAGTTCGAGAGAGACTAGGAAACGGATGATATTTTTACGGTGGTAAACAAGACCAAAGAAACCCGCCAGAAGCAGGAAAAGTGGAATGGCCGCGGCTGGGCGGCTTGAGTAGAGTTTGATCATAGCCGTTGACATCGGCCAGAATTGGTTTAGAAATGTTGACATTATGACTTATTGCTACAGACCAGAGTCGAACTGATGTATCAGGATTTTCAGACCTGCATTCTGCCATTGAATTACAGTAGCACACGGCGGCTGTTAGACAGTATTTTGTATTGGTTATAGATCTCTGTTTACTATCTTACGCAATTGATTGACGTTTACCATCGGCGGGGCTCGAACCCGCATAACCTCGAGCCTAAATCGAGTACATGAACCAATTCTGTTACGACGGCTGCCCGAAGCAGGAATCGAACCTGCATCAACGGATTCACAAACCGGCATTCGACCATTGAACTATTTGGGCTAAACAGCAGGGCGTGCGTCCCTATGGTATGTACGCCAATAAACTAATTAAACAAATCGAAGGCTGTAGGGTTCGGGTCTAAGTTATAGATTTTGCTGTTTTCTTATTCGGGATTTTAAGGCGAGGAAGGGAATTGAACCCTTAACCTCCGGGTTTGCAATCCAGCGCACTACCGCTGTGCTGCCCCGCCCGGGACAGGAAGGAATCGAACCCACGTCAGTTGTTTTGGAAACAGCTATTCTACCATTGAACTACTATCCCACTATTACTTATTAACTCTTTGATTGCAGCAAGCAGGTTAAGAGTTTGCCAGATAGCAAAGTCGAATAGGTCTTCGTTGTAGTCTGGAGTGTGGAAGTCGATGTTTTCCCACTCATCTACGCTGTCGATACTGATCGGTAGCATGATGATAAGTAGACGTTTGAAGTAACGGATATCGGCTAGAGATAGTTTATCTAGGTATCCTTTTACACAAGCGTAAATCAGTACGATGTTCGTAAGGGCGTCTAGTGGTGCGTGTGGTGGTTGGTTCAGCATTTCGATCAGACGAACACCGCGGTTAAGCGTGTGTTGTGTCGATTCATCAAGTTCAGAACCGAATGAGGCGAAGGCTTCGACTTCACGGTATTGGGCCAGTTCCAGTTTTAGTGAACCGGCAACCGCTTTCATGGATTTCGGCTGTGCAGCTGAACCTACACGGCTAACGGAAAGACCAACGTTGATGGCTGGACGAACCCCTTTGAAGAATAGTTCGCTTTCCAGGAAGATTTGTCCATCGGTAATAGAGATTACGTTCGTTGGGATGTAGGCAGATACGTCACCGGCTTGAGTTTCGATGACTGGAAGGGCTGTTAGTGACCCTGATCCGCAATCTTCGTTAAGTTTAGCGGCACGCTCTAGTAGACGAGAGTGCAGGTAGAATACGTCACCTGGGTAGGCCTCACGGCTCGGTGGACGACGAAGAAGTAGTGACATTTGACGGTATGCTACGGCGTGTTTCGATAGGTCATCGTACACGATAAGGGCATGACCTTGGTTGTCACGGAAGTACTCACCCATCGCACAGCCGGCGTAAGGGGCAAGGAACTGCAGGCTGGCTGCATCTGAGGCGGTCGCGGCTACAACGATAGTATACCCGAAGGCGTCGTGCGCTTTTAGAGTCTCTACTAGGTTGGCAATAGTTGAGCATTTTTGCCCAACGGCGACGTAAACGCAGTATAGTTTACGATCATCTTCGGCGTCGATACCGACGTGGTTAAGGATCGTATCTACGGCGATAGTTGTTTTACCAGTTTGGCGGTCACCGATGATCAGCTCACGTTGCCCACGTCCGACTGGGATCATGGCGTCGATGGCTGTAATACCGCTTTGTAGTGGCTCATGTACCGATTTACGAGTAATGATACCAGGGGCTTTGATATCAACCTCTTCAAATTCATCGGCTTCGATATCGATACCATCGTCGATCGGGTTACCTAGGGCGTCAACGACGCGGCCAAGAAGGTTCATCCCTGTTGGTACTGAAACGATCGATTCTGTACGTAGGACTGTATCCCCTTGTTGTACAGCGGCTTCACCAGCGAAGACTACGATTTTAACGCAGCGTTGCTCGATGTTAAGGGCTAGCCCTTGGATTGTGTCATTGATTAGAACGAGCTCACCGGCAAGGACGTTAGGAAGTCCTTCGACAGTGGCTACACCATCGGCCATTTTCAGGACGATACCTTGTTCTGACATTTCTACAGCTTCTTCATTGATGAAGTTCATGTAAGTGCTTATTTAGGCCGGACCGGAATTGAACCAGTGTTTTACCCGTATGAAGGGTCTATTCTACCATTGAATTACAGGCCCGCGGGATTTCTTATGCGTTTAGGGGGAATCGAACCCACAACACCGCTTTGGAAGAGCGGAATTATACCACTTAACTATAAACGCTGGGTTTCTACCTAAGTAGAAGGGCATCATAGACTCACAATATAGAATACCCGTGCCGTGGAGTAAGAACCCTATTCTACCGAATATTTTATAGTTTCGCACAGAGCCCGGATTTCTATGGGGTATTTCTATTACTAATTTAGTTAATTTAACATTTATACATAAATTCTAGGGGATCAGAACTGCTCAGCCGAGCGGTTTGCACCACTCTTACCCGCAGCCTGAAGGTCGTGGTAGTCTACCACGCCCCTATTAAAGACAGTCGAAGTGGGTTTCGTGCTATAGAATTGGGGTTCAGCACTTATCCGATCTCGGCGTAGCAACTCAGCAATGCCCCGGGTCCGGGACAGCTGATCCACCAGCGGCCAATCTTTCTAGTTCCTCTCGTACAGATTAGGAGCTTTCATGTCTTTAGTTGTTGTCGCAGATAGGGACCGAACTGTTTCACAACGTTCTAAACCCAGCTCATGTACCACTTTAATCGGCGAACAGCCGAACCCTTGGAATCTCCTTCAACTCCGGGATGTGATAAGCCGACATCGAGGTGCCAAACAATTTCATCGATAGGGTCTCTAAAAAAGTATCAGCCTGTTATCCCTAATGTACCTTTTATCCGATGATCGATAGCCCATCCATTTGGAACTACCGGGTCACTATGACCTACTTACGTATCTGTTTGACCTGTCAGTCTCACAGTCAGGCCGGCTTTATCATTGCACTCACAAGGGCGATTACTCCTCCCCTGAGCCGACCATTGCACGCCCTCGTTACTATTTAGAAGGCCGCCGCCCCAGCAAAACTACCCGCCTTGCGCATCTAGACTACCGTATGGTAGATGGAGCTCTGAAAAGTTGTAAGGGCGGTAATTTCACTTCTGTCTCCGCTGCGACCAGGGCCACAGTTTCCTAGACTCCCGCCTATCCTACGCATGCAGTTTCCGAAAGCCGCGCAAAGTTATAGTAAAGGTATATAGGGTCTTTCCGTCTAACGACAACGTATCCGTATCTTCACGGAAATGCCAATTTCACTGAAACGACACCAGAGACAGTCGAGGAGATCGTTACGTCATTCATGCACGCCAAAACTTACTTGGCAAGGTATTTCGCTACCTTAGGACTGTCAAGGTTACAGCCGCCATTCGCTACCCTTTAGTATTTGGCGCGTTAACGCCTCCTTTTATATGTCAGTAGCATTGGGCAGACGTCGGACCCTATACATAAGCTTTTCGGCTTTAGCAGAGTCCTGTGTTTTTAGTAAACAGTCGCTTCTCGCAATTACGTGTCTCCGAACCGATATGAACCGGCCCGGATCCCCTTATTCCGAAGTTACAGGGTTAATTTGCCGAGTTCCTTTGATATCGTTAGTTCTACGCCTTAGCGGTTTTGCCGCTTATCCATCCGAGTCGAATTTGGTACGGGCCGAATGTCTACACTTTTCCAGAATCGCCAGCACGAGCAGCCCACGACCGTCCAGCTTTCGCCGGAAGGGACTGCCCAGAGGCCGAGCGACTGACTGCGGACTGCTTCCCATCACCGTTGATCTTCACCAACAGGTTTAGGGGCCGCGTATACCATCTGAGGGCCTGAAGCTCACCTCAGGAAACCTAGGATTTAAGGCGACAGGGAGGTGTGTACTGCCCTGTTCTACGTTACTCATCTTAGCATATTCACTCATGAGTGTTCACTCCAGACTGTCGTCTAAAGGGTTTGTGTGGCGCGGCCACTACAGAACGTTCCGCTACTGCAGCCAATACGGCTGCTCAGGGTTTGGGCCTGTCTCTTACTTCCGTTGAATTGATCGGCGGGCATCTGTCAAAGGGGTGTTAGTTGTTAATCTTAGGTGAACGTTGTCTTGGTGGCCGCTGCTAAGCCCTCCGATGCATCCATCTATCCTCCCTTAAACAAGCCAACCTTATACTTCGAGACAGTTGGGAACCTTAACCACCGATCTGAGCTGTTTCTCTCTCGACAATTGACCTTCTCGCCTACTGTCTGTACACATACCATCTTAATTCTCCCCATTATGAGTTACCAGACCACCGAACGACCTTTCAGCCATCCTACTGATCTAGGGTACTTTACCTAGGAGTCAAGTATGCTCTCTACCTGAATAGATTTCGCGGAAAACCAGCTATAACCCGGCTTGATTAGACTTTCACCCCTACACTTGAATCCTCCGGATCTTTTGCAACAGATCTCGGTTCGGCCGTTCGGATTTTGTGATCCTTCTGCCTGTCCATGTGTAGATCGCGGGGTTTCGGGTGTCATGTAAGGGACTACTAGGCGGTATTAATGCCTGATTTCACTGCGCCTAAAGCAAATGCCTTAAACTCGTCACCTACATGAAGTTGCTAAGCCATTATACAAGAGGTATGACACAAGCCAACTATCTGTTAGATGATGGTAGCGCTTGGAGCGTTAGTACCCTCATTCATGAGATGGCCGCGTGTCTGTCCATTACCTGTATATTTATAAACTATTTCTATCGTGATCATAACCATTAGGCTAACCCTTAAGCGGGCGCACCCTTTGTTTAAGCTTTCTTTCGCAATACTTTTGCACTATCGGTCAGCCTATCGGTTGGTGTCGTCGAAGATGGTCCTCCGTTATTCGGCCGGCGTTTCTTGAACCGGCTTACTTTTTGACACTACAGGCTGCTTACTTAGGCACCAACCGGTTTACTATAACCAGCGGCACCGAGCTGCCCCTATCCGATTTCGCTCACCACTACTTTCGGAATCTCGTTTGATTTCTCCCTGATTGGCTACTAAGATGTTTCAATTCGCCAACTTCACGCAAGCGGGATTTCTCCTGGGTCTCGGGTAGGTTTAAGTCGGATCCTCTCCAAACCTCTATACACCCTACCCTTTTCTGTCTGTTTCAAACCCAGAATAGGCTGCCAAGCCTCCTTCTACAGGGTAAGACTTTATACATTATTTATATCTTATTGCGGCACCTAAGGGAATTGAACCCTTGCCTCCACTGTGACAGAGTGATATCCTGCCATTAGACTAAGGCACCTTTACGGCTTAAAGGAATCGAACCTTTGTTGTTGCCTTGAAAGGGCAATGTCCTGCCATTAGACGAAAACCGCCCGAGATTACTTATTTACCCTTGCGACCGGTCGCGGTTGACATTGAATGGCGAGGCTTACGAGCCGGTTTTACCGTTTGTTTGACGCCGGTTGTAAGTAGCTGCCCTTTGAATGAATCGTTAGTGGTATCCAGTTCGGCTGGGTGCGCCCACAGTTTTAGACCAAAGGCACCGAATTTGGTATTGATCGTACGTTGGACGTAGTCTAGTTCTTCAGTTAGGTCTTGATACGAGACATACCCAAAAGTTAGAAGGTGGCGTTTGGCGCGGAGTTGGCCATCAAGTTTACCATAGAGTTCAATACGCCACCCGTCGGGACGATATTGGGTGTAGGCTCCAGTACGGGCGTGGTTAACGACGGCCTGAATTAGGCGGATAAAACGGCGTTGTCCTTTACGACGGTTACGGATCAGACCTTTTGAAATGGCATCACCAAGAAGCGGAACGGCCCCAAGGCGGGCTGTAAGCTGTACCACCTGAATCAGATCAAGAAGGTACATCAGGTTTTTATAGCGGTTAAAAACGTAGTAACGTTGTAGGGCCAGGAGATCCAGACGAGATGACCCTCCGAGGAAGGCGTATACGTTTTTGATATCCAGATCTACCGCCGACCCTTTAAAAGTCTGTGCTAGCTGATGGCGTAGGACAAGGAGACACGAGTAATTGGGCTTATACTCTTGCGCTGCTTTGATCTTAGCCGGTAGGGGTAGGGCAACACGACCGTTGGTACGGATACGATGTAGGACGTGGCGGCGGTAACGGCCGCGTTGAATATACTTGTAGAAGATGGCAATAACGGAGACACCGTCTTGTGGCCCTGCAGAAAGGAGGTTGAATGAAACTGGGTACCTTGATACGGCTTTAAGGAACTGTTCGATGCGAAGGTTGGCCGCGCGGACTTGGGATTCAGAGATCCCAACCGCTGTCAGCCTCGACGCATTCCAGTCCTGGTTGATCCTTGTACGGATGATCTGTGATTTTACCTGGCGCACTCTATTGCTAATTTCGCCTTAGTAGGATTTGAACCTACGCTACAGGGTCATGAGCCCTATGTGCTAACCATTACACTACCAGACGGTGGCTACTCCACTGCCTATAGGCCAGAATGGGTTCGAACCATTTACCTCACGCTTATCAAGCGTGCGCTCTACCGAGTGAGCTACAAGCCCGATTTGGGTAGAGCAATAGGTAGGAATTGAACCTACGGCCAACAATTTAACAGACTGCTGCTCTACCACTGAGCTACTATCGCTATTCCTTATACAACTTTCTACGTTTTCATTATTTCCAACCCCAAGTTCCCTTAGGATTACCTTGTTATGACTTCGTTCCAGTCGCTGAAAAGCTCCCACGCTCCGCCCCTGCCTGCCCTCGGCCAAGCGGGTTTGAAGACGTCTTAAACATTTCAACTCCCAGAACGTGACAGGCTGTGTGTACAGAATTATTTAACACTTTCACCGCGCCATGCTGATTCGCGATTATGACCGCCTTTCAGCGGTCAATCGGAACCGAAGGGCTGGTTGAGCTATCATTCCAACATCCAGGAATTAGCCCGCTGATCAACCCTAATGTAGCACGTGAGCCGCCCAGCATACAGAGGACATGATGATTTAGCTTAATCTCATCATACCAGAAAACGGGGTAAACCGGACGGGCCGGCTATCCACACCTCCAATAGAAAACCACCCTTCGTGGGGTGGATAGATTATGTCCGTCGACGATATTGCCTTTCGACATTCGTGACATCTCACGACACGGACTTGCGATAACCATGCATCACTCTCATCTAAGATTAGCTATCCTTGCGGAAGCGTTTAGATTTATACTGGTAAGGTTTGCTGCGCTTCATCAAATTAAGCCACATGCTCCACTGCTTGTAAAAATTCCCGCCAATTTCATTTAAGTTTCGGCCTTGCGGCTGTACTACCCAGGTGAAATGCTTTACGCGTAAGCTTTAATCGCCCGGTTGAATGGACGATTTAGCACTTATCGTTTACGGCTTGGACTACCAGGCTGCGCATCCTGTTTGCTCCCCAAGCTTTCTAGCCTGAACGTCAGATTAGTCGCCGATAGGCGCCTTCGCCTTAAAGATTCCTACCAATCTCAATGGATTCCACCCCTAGACCGGCAATTCTCCCATCGTTAGTCCTATCTCAGAGCCGCCCAATAGTAAAGTGTGAAATTGTGATGATTCCAACCTTTAACATAGTTTTGAACCGGCCGTCTACGCTACCTTAACACCCAGTTATGGTGAAGAACACCCGCACCATCTGTCTACCCGCGGCTGCTGGCACAGAGATTGCCCGGTGCTTTCAACGAATAACATCAAGATTCTATTCGTCTAACAGAGTTTACAGCAAGTCTGCCGTCATCCTCTACGAGATATCGCCCGGTCAGGCCTAAGCCCATTGCCGAGTATTCTGCACTGCTGCCTCCAAAGGAGATCGGACCTTGTCTCAGTTCCGATGTGGCTGTCGATTCGCTCGAGCCAACCATGGATCAGTGGCTTGGTTAGGCCTTTACCCTACCAACTACCGTGAATCCAGGGCTAGGTCATTCTGAGGCGGCGCACCTTTAGTTATCCGGGGTTGATATTGCTATACCATCCCAGACCTCAGAGTAGGGCCTAGCCAACTACGCACCCGTGTACCGTGCCATCAAATGTTTAAAGGCACCAATTCGCATGTGTCAAACGTATCTCAAGCATTCCTTCAGAGCCAGAATCATGACTCATATTTCATTTTAAACGGAATTATTCCGTGTTTATACTTTTAGTTGTTTTGTATTATATTCCTTATTCCTATATCCGGTTTGGAACTTGATGGAGAGTGAGTTCCAGATTAAAGGGCTCTATATATTTAGGGGGTCCCTCTGGAAGCTATCGCT
>LNAP01002519.1_pt1 | contig 18220 bp, 15 predicted proteins | sample 602601 | NCBI WGS metagenome assembly LNAP01 (sample SAMN02440304, study PRJNA202911) | soil metagenome | biome: Subtropical and temperate rainforests or woodlands; isolation source: soil samples (1 kg each in a 20% v/v slurry with milli Q water) were... ...
GAAGTGGCGCATGGCCCCGTCGCCGCATGGCGCGTACTGGAAGGAAGGCATGAAGCTCGGCTATCAGGACGTCGGTTCGGCAACCCTGCTGAAGTCGACCCCGGCCGATCGCCGCAAGGCCGCCTGGCTCTATCTGCAGTTCATCACCTCGAAGACGGTGAGCCTGAAGAAGAGCCATGTCGGCCTCACCTTCATCCGTGAGAGCGACATCTGGGACAAGTCGTTCACCGAACGGGCGCCGAAGCTTGGCGGTCTGATCGAGTTCTATCGCTCGCCGGCCCGCGTGCAGTGGTCGCCGACCGGCAACAACATCCCGGACTATCCGAAGCTGGCGCAGCTGTGGTGGCAGAACATCGGCGATGCCTCGTCCGGTGCGAAGACCCCGCAGGCGGCGATGGATTCTCTGGCGGCAGCTCAGGATTCGGTGCTCGAGCGACTTGAACGATCCAAGGTTCAGGGCGAGTGCGGACCGAAGCTGAACAAGAAGGAAACGGCTGAGTACTGGTACACAAAATCCGCCAAGGACGGCAACATCGCGCCGCAGCGCAAGCTGGCCAACGAAAAGCCGAAGGGCGAGACGGTCGACTACGACACGCTGATCAAGTCGTGGCCGGCCACCCCGCCGCAGAAGCGCGCGTCGGCGAACTGAGGCGTCTTGTTTCCCTCTCCCCGCCGGGGAGGGGAGCGTAGCAGTGCCAAACAACAAAAGGCCGGGAGCGATCCCGGCCTTTTATTGTCGTGCGTTACATTCGCCTCATTCACTCTTGTCGTCACCCGCGAAGGCGGGTGACCCAGTAAACGCAGCTGTCAGTGTTTTGAATGCGGACCGTGATGTTTACTGGATCCCCGCTTTCGCGGGGATGACAGCCGAGGTTGAAGTACGGCTACTCCGCCGCCTGCTTCGCATCCAGCGTCGGATAGTCCGTATAGCCCTTGGCGCCGCCACCGTAGAACGTGGCCTGGTCCGGCTTGTTGAGTTCCGCGCCGGTCTTCAGGCGTTCGACCAGATCGGGGTTCGAGATGAACGGCTTGCCGAACGCGATCAGGTCGGCTTCACCCGCCGCCAGCACCTTCTCCGCCAAAGCCAAGTCATAGCCGTTATTGGCGATATAGGCGCCCTTGAAGCGCTTGCGCAGGGACGCGTAGTCGAACGGTGCGATGTCGCGCGGACCGCCGGTGGCACCTTCGACGACGTGAATATAGACCAGTTTCTCGGCATTGAGGCCGTCGACGATGTAGTCGAACAGCTTCTGCGGCTCGCTGTCGAGCGCGGCGTCATTAGCCGGGGTGACCGGCGAGATGCGGATGCCGGTGCGCTCGGCGCCGATTTCCTTGGCCACCGCTTGGGCGACTTCGAGCATCAGCCGGGCGCGGTTCTCGATCGAGCCGCCATATTCGTCGGTGCGCTTGTTGGTCGAGTCGCGGGCGAACTGCTCGAGCAGGTAGCCGTTGGCGGCGTGGATCTCGACGCCGTCGAAGCCGGCCTCGATCGCGTTCTTCGCAGCCTTGCGGTAATCCTCGATCAGGCCGGGGATTTCCGATAGCTCGAGGGCGCGCGGCTCGGAGGTCTCGGTAAACGTGTTGTTGACGTAGGTCTTGCCCTTGGCCTTGATCGCCGAAGCAGAGACCGGTGCTCCGCCGTTCGGCTGCAGGCTGGTGTGCGAGATGCGCCCGACGTGCCAGAGCTGGATGAAAATATGGCCGCCCTTGGCGTGGACCGCGTCGGTGACTTTCTTCCAGCCGGCGACCTGCTCTTTCGAATAGATGCCGGGCGTGTCCTGATAGCCCTGGCCCTGCTGTGAGATCTGGCTGGCTTCGGTGATCAGCAGACCCGCGGTGGCGCGCTGGGCGTAATATTCGACCGCCAGCGGGTTGGGCACGAAGCCTTCGATCGCGCGGTTACGCGTCAATGGGGCCATCACAGTGCGGTTCGACAGGGTGATCGGGCCGAGCTTGTAGGACTCGAAGAGTTTGGATGCGCTCATGTTGTTGTTCCGGGAAAATGATTAATACGCTCGAAGTGTGCATTGCAGCGGGCATTGGCAATGCCCTGTATCGCTTCATTTCCAGGCAGGACAAATGATCTGAGATCACGGCCTGGCTGAGCATGAAGATGCCTTCGGTCACCGGTTCGGTGGCCGAAAGACGTCGTCAGTCGTCCTCGCCGGTCAGTTGGCGCCGAGGAAGTCGCGCTTGCCGATCTCGACGCCGCACATGCGCAGGATGCCGTGGGCCGTCGTGGCATGGAAATAGAAGTTCGGCAGCGAGAAGCTGGTGAGATATTGCTGGCCCTTCAGCGTCATGGTCTTGCCGCCGCCGATCGGGAAGGTGATGTCCCGGTCCTCTGCGCCGTCAAACAACGACGGCTTGACGCTCTTGACATAGTCGGCGGTCTTGGCGAGCCGCTGCTTGAGCTCGGCGATCGTCGTTTCGGTGTCGGGAAAGGACGGCACCTCGCTGCCGCTCAGTCGGGCTGTGCCGCGGACGGCATGATCGCAGGTGATCTGGATCTGCTTGCTCAGCGGCAGCATGTCCGGAAACAGCCGCGCAGCCAGCAGAACCTCAGGCTGGATCTTCTTCGCCTGCGCATAGGCTTCCGCCTTGTCGAGCAGTCCCGAAAGGTTCGAGAGCATCTGCAGATAGGCGGGAACGGCGGAATCGTAGAATGACATATGATGCTCTTTTCAACGGAATTTGAGGCGCAGCGGGAAGGGGCAAGAAAGATGCTGCTGCATGGACTTGGGGAGTTCCCAGCCGAAAACAACCGTCGCGACACCACAAAACAGAAGAATTTAGTGCCTTGGCTTGCGCGCCAGCTCCCGCAGCCGGCCGACGATTCCGGTGGGGAAGAAATACACTGACGCGATGAACAGCAGGCCCAGCCACAGCAGCCAGCGGTCCGGATGCAGCAGGCCCGGCAGCAGGGGCAGCCCGGCATCGGCCGCGGCCGTGGAGGCGATACCCATCAGCGCCTGCAGGTAGTTCTGCGCCAGAATGAAGACGACGGCGCCGACGATGGCGCCGTACATGGTGCCCATGCCGCCGATCACGACCATCAGCAGGATGTCGAGCATGATGGCAAAGCTCAGCGAGGTGTCGGGACCGGCATAGCGCAGCCACAGCGCGTTCAGCGCGCCGGCAGAAGCCGCGCCGACGGCGGCGAGGCAATTGGCATAGGTCAGATGAAACACCGTGCGGAAGCCCAGCGCCTCGGCGCGGAAGCGGTTCTCGCGGATCGCCTGCAGCACGCGGCCGAACGGTGAATTGACCACCCGCAGCAGCGCCAGGATCATCGCGGCCGACGCGACGAAGATCATGTAATAGGTCAGCGTGCGGCCATTGATGGCGACCCCGAAGACGTCCTTCTTCACAAAGACCGTGCCCGGCCGCAGCAACTCCGGCAGCTGGAAGCTGCGGCCGTCCTCGCCGCCCGTCAGCCAAGACAGCTGCGACGCCAGCACCAGAAACGCTGAGGCCACCGCCAGCGTGATCATGGCGAAGAAGATCGCCTCCACCCGCAGCGAGAACAAGCCGATGCCGAGCGCCAACAATGCCGCCAGCGGCAGGCCGATGGCGAGGCCGACGGCGACGGCGGTCCAGCTCGGCCCCATGGAATACAGTGCGATGGCGATGGCATAGCTGCCGATGCCGTAGAACATGGTGTGGGCGAACGACACCGTGCCGGTATAGCCGAGCAGCAGGTCGTAGGACGCCACCAGCGCCGCGAAAATGCAGATCTTTGTCGCGACGTTCATCGCCTTGGCGCCGGGAAACAGGAAGGGTGCTGCGGCCAGCGCGACAATGATGACGAGGAGCAGGACGTTGAGGATGCGGCTGCGCGGCAGATCGCCGGAAAGGATCATCATCGATTTGTCACCGCATAGAGCCCGCGGGGCCGCCACATCAGGATGGCGACCATCAGCAGGATGTTCGAGACCAGCGCCAGCTTGGGCAGCAGGAAGCCGCCGTAATTGGCGACCATCGCCACCAGGATTGCGCCGATGAAGCAGCCGTTGATCGAGCCGAGGCCGCCGATGATCACCACGATGAATACCAGCACCGTGAGATCGTTGCCCATGGAGGCATGGACCTGTTCGCGGTACAGCGCCCACATGATGCCGCCGAGCCCGGCGAGGCCGGAGCCGACCATGAACACGCCGAGGAACAGACGGCGGATGCGGTAGCCCAGCGCCTCGACCATTTCGCGATTCTCGACGCCGGCGCGGATCAACAGGCCGATCTTGCTGCGGTTCAGGGTGAGCTGGATGCCGAGAAACACCACGAGGCCGACCAGCATGGCCAGCAGGCGATACTTGGCGATGGCGATGTCGCCGATGATGAAGGAGCCGCGCAGCGACGTCGGCAGCGGCAGCGGAATGATCTGCGGCCCCCACAGTGCATACAGCGCCTGTTCGGCGACGATCAGCCCGCCGGTGGTCATCAGGATCTGCTTGAGGTGCTGGCCGTAGACCGGCAGGATCAGCACGCGCTCCACCACGAGGCCAATGGCGCCGGACACGCCCATCGCCAGTAGCGCCGCCGGCGCCAGCACCGCGAGATTGAGCAGCAGTGAATCCGCCTGCACCCATGTCGCCAGCGGCAGCAGTACCAGGGTCGCCGCATAGGCGCCGACCGCGATGAAGGCACCGTGGCCGAAGTTGAGCACGTCCATCAGGCCGAACACCAGCGTCAGGCCGGAGGCCATGATGAAGATCATCATGCCCATGGCGAGGCTGGCGACGGTCAGCGTTGCCCACGAACTGCCGGAGCCGATCAGCGGGATCACGGCGATCGCCAGGATCACCGGCAGCAGCACCGGCAGGATGTCGCGCTTCGGCTTCGGCAGCGCGTCGGTCGCGGCAAGGTCGGTCATTGATGCGCCTCCAGGCTCAGGCCGAGCAGCCGTTCCTGCAGCGGCGTGTCGGCGGCCAGCGCCGCCATCGCGCCGCGATGGACGATCGTGCCGTTGTCCATTACCAGCACGGCGTCGCCGATCATCTGCGCCACGTGGAAATTCTGCTCGACCAGCAGGATGGTGGCGCCCGAGCGCTTGATCTCGGCGAAGCACTCGATCAGCGCGCCGATGATCGCCGGCGCCAGTCCCTTGGTGGGCTCGTCGATCAGCAGCAGTCTGCGCGGCTCGACGATGGCCCGGGCGATCGACAGCATCTGCTTCTGTCCGCCGGACAGCAGGCCGGCGCGCGACAGCCAGAATTTGCGCAGCGCCGGGAAGAAGCCGAAGATCCACTGCAGCCTGATGTCGTCGAGCGGGCCGTCGCGCGCGGCGAGGATCAGGTTCTCCTTCACCGTGAGATCGGAAAACACCGCCATGCTCTCCGGCACGTAGCCGACGCCAAGCCGCGCGATATCCGGCGTCGCGAGCTGTTCGATGCGCTGCCCGCCGAGCGTGATCTGGCCGGACGAGGCCTGCCAGAGACCCATGATGGTGCGCAGCGTCGTGGTCTTGCCGGCGCCGTTGCGGCCGAGCAGCATGGTGGTCTGGCCCTCGGCGATGGCGAGATCGACGCCGTGCAGGATGTGATAGCGTCCGATATGGGTATGGACGCCGGCCATGGTCAGCATGTCGGTCATGCTGCGCTCCGCGCGCTGAGCGAAGCGCTGTCAACTCCCTCCCCCCTTGTGGGGGAGGGTTGGGGTGGGGAGTAGCCACAGGTGATGTGGCTCATAGTAACCCCCACCCCTGACCCCTCCCCGCCTAGCGAAGCGAAGCTTCGCGCGGGGGGAGGGGAGCAGTCCTGCTTGCGTGTCGCATCCATCGAACACATCATGCCGCGCTCTTTCCCGGGGCGATGCCGAGATAGGCTTCCTGCACGATCGGCGAGGCGATCACCTCTTCGGGGCTGCCATCGGCAACCAGCTGCCCGTTGTGCAGCACGATGATGCGGTCGGCGAGCGAACGCACCACGTCCATCTTGTGCTCCACCAGCAGGATGATCTTGCTGGTATCTTTCTTCAGCCTTGCGATCAGGTCGAGCACGACCGGCACCTCGTCGACGCTCATGCCGGCGGTGGGTTCGTCGAACATGAAGACCTTCGGCTGCAGCGCCATCATCAGCGCGACCTCGAGCTTGCGCTGGTCGCCGTGCGACAGCACGGTGGCGGCGACGTTGCGGCGGTGGCCCAGCGCGACGTCGTCGAGAATGGCGTCGGCACGTGCGATCAGGTCGCGGCGTGTCATCCACGGCCGCAGCATGTCGTAATGGGTGCCGCTATGGGCCTGCACCGCGAGGCGGACGTTTTCTTCCACGCTCAGGTTGGGAAACAGGTTGGTGAGCTGAAACGCGCGACCGAGCCCGGCGCGGGTGCGCAGCGGCGCCGAGAGCGCGGTGAGATCGGCGCCGTCGAACAGGACGCTGCCCTCGGTGGCGCGCAGCTGGCCGGAGATCAGGTTGAAATAGGTGGTCTTGCCGGCGCCGTTGGGGCCGACGATGGCGGTGAGCTCGCCCGGCCGGAACGTGCAGCTGACCTTGTTGACGGCGACGTGGCCGCCAAAGCGGATGGTCAGGTTGGAGGTTTCGAGGGTGGTCATCGAATGATCCACACGCGCAAGTCTCGTTCCCCGGATGCAGTGCAGCGCGCTGCGCTTGCAGCGTGGTGCACTGCTGATCCGGGGTCCCGCTTGTCGCTAAAAAATCGGGGTCCCGGATCTGCGGAGCGGCACAAGCGTGCTGCACCGCGTCCGGGACACGAGAGGTGAGCGTGATGCACTTCGCTCTACCGCTTGTTCCGGATCGGGATGTTCATGTCCTCGATCTTGAGTTCGCGGATCGGCTCGTTGACCGCCCAGGCCAGATCGGGATCCACCCTGACCTTGAAGTGATACATGCTCTGCAATGCCTGGTGGTCTTCCTTGCGGAAGATCATCTTGCCCTTCGGCGTATCGAACTCCATGCCCTCCATCGCCGCGATCAGCTTCTCGGTGTCGGTGGACTTTGCCTTCTGCACGGCGGTCACCGCCGCCATCGCCGCGGAGAAGCCGCCGGCGGTGAAGAAGTCCGGCGGCGCGTTGAAGCGCTTCTTGTGCTCGGCGACGAACCAGTCGTTCACCGGGTTCTTCGGGATGTCGTAATAGTAGTAGGTCGCGCCTTCCATGCCGGGCAGCCGCTTGTAGGCCGCCAGCGCCGGCAGGATGTTGCCGCCGGTGGACAGTTCGATGCCGTAGCGCTTCGGGTCCATGTCCTGCAGCTTGGTCAGGGGATCGCCGCCGCCGGCCCAAATCACCCAGATGATTTTGCGGCCGGGCTTGTCCTTGAGCGCGTCGAACAGCCGCTGGCCGGCGGCGGTGAAGTCGGTGGTGGTGGTCGGGACATATTCCTCGGCGGCCAAGGTCGCGCCGGTCTTGGCCAGCGCTTCCTTGAAGGCTGCGACGCCGTCGCGGCCGAACGCATAGTCCTGGCCGAGGGTGGCGATGGTGACGCCGGGCTTGCCGATCGCCACCGCATTGGCGATGGCGTCCTGCGACGAGTTGCGGCCGGTGCGGAAGATGTAGCGATTCCATTTCTCGCCGGTGATCTGGTCGGCTACCGCCGGCTCGACGATCAGGATCTTCTTGTTCTCTTCGGCGACCGGCAGATCGGCGAGGGCCGCGGCCGACGACGATGTGCCGATGGCGATGTCCGCATTGTCGTCCTGATAGGCTTCCGCCAGCGCGGCCTTGGAGAGGTCCGGCTTGCTCTGGTCATCCTTGGTGATGACCACGATCTTGCGGCCGTCGACCACCATCGTGCCCTTGGTGGCATATTCCAGGCCCATGCGCAGGCCGGTCTCGGTCTGCTTGGCATAGGCCTCGAGCGGGCCGGTCTTGCCGTAGATCAGCGCGATCTTGAGATCGTCGGCGTGCGCAACCGTGGTGGTCAGCGCAATGGTGGCAGCGAGCATGGATAATCGGCGCACAGTCATTCCTCCCCGAACTTGTTGCGCGGGACCCTAGAGCATTTTCCCGCAAGCTGGAAAGAGGGATTAGCCCGGTCCACCGCGCATCCGCGCCAGCAATTCGGCGGTCGGCCAGGAGTCGGCGGGCAGCCCATACTTAAGTTGCATCGCCTTGACCGCGCTGCGGCTCTGCTGCCCCATGATGCCGTCGATCTTGCCGACATTGAAGCCGGCGCGGGTCAGCAATTGCTGCATCTCCTTGAGTGCGTTGAACGGCAATTGCGCGATCGGCGCAGCCGGCCGCTGCATCGGCGGCGCGCCGGCGATGCGGGTGGCAAGATAACCCGCGGTGGTGGAATAGATCAGCGAATTATTCCATTCGGTGTAGGCGGCGAAATTGGCATAGGCCAGAAAGGCCGGACCATCGCGTCCCATCGGCAGCAGCAGGGAGGCCGGCATGTTGTCGTTGGGCAGCGGCCGTCCATCGGGATAGGCGACGCCGAATTGCGCCCATTTCGACCGCGGCAGCTGGATGGTGAGATCGGCCTGGTCCCACGGAACGGATGGCGATACGCGCACCTCCTGCAGCCAGGGCTCGCCGCGTCGCCATTTCAATCCGTTGGTGATGTAGTTGGCGGTCGAGCCGATCACGTCGGCCGGGCTGCGCAGCAGATTGCGGTGGCCGTCGCCGTCATAGTCGACGGCATAGTTGAAATAGTGCGCCGGCAGAAACTGCGTCTGACCGAGCTCGCCGGCCCAGGAGCCGATCATCTCTTCGGGCGAAAGATCGCCGCGGTCGATGATTTTCAGCGCAGCGATGGTCTCGTCCTGAAACATCTTCGAGCGCCGGCAATCATAGGCCAGCGACACCAGCGAGGGCAGCGTCGGCAGATTGCCCATCTGCGCGCCGAAATCGCTTTCCAGCGCCCAGAACGCGGCGATCACCGCCGGCGGCACGCCGAATTCCTTCTCGGCGCGGGCAAACGCCGCGGCATGGCGCTTGATATGGATCTGGCCGTTCTGCATCCGATAGTCCGCCGCCATCCGCCGCGAGAATTCGAGAAACGGCTGACCGAACACCCGCTGGCCGCGGTCGCGGTTGACGATCTTGGGGTCGTAGACGAGCCAGGGCGAGGCTTCGGCGATGGCGCGCTGCGATACGCCTGCGGCGGCGGCCTGCTGCTTGAGCCCGGTAAGGAATTGCTCAAAGCTCTGGCCGCCATGGCAGGACGCGGCGCGGGAGCTCGATGATGCGGCGGGCTTCGCCGTCGCGACGTTTGGTCTTGCCTGCGGCGCGGCCGGTACTGGTTGCGCGGAAGCTGGGGAGGAGAGTCCAGCAATGGCAAGCGCTACACCACAAACAAGCGATCGCATCAGCAATGACATTCGCAACATCGGCACAGGCCTCTCCCCGTCATGCCCGGCCTGTGCCGGGCATCCACGTTTCATCACCAAGGAATACAGACGTGGATGGCCGGGACAAGCCCGGCCATGACGGAGAGCGTTGCTGGCTTCTCGATCATTACAGCTCCCGCGCGTTGCTGAATGCAAACGACGACACCCTCCGCGTGTTCTCGTCCAGGATCAGCGTCCGGGTGATCGGCGGCTCGGCGCGCTGGCTGCAGTTTTCCCGTTCGCACAGCCGGCAGTTGACGCCAATCGGGGTGCCTTCGGTCTTTTCCAGATCCATGCCTGACGCATAGACCAGCTTCGGCGCATGGCGGATCTCGCAGCCGAGCCCGATGGCGAAGCGCGGTTGTGGCTGGCCGTGCGGCGCCGGCGGCCGGCGCACCATCTGGGCGATGGAGAAATAGCGGCTGCCGTCGGGCAGTTCGATGATCTGCCGAAGCAGGCGGTCCGGGGTGTCGAAGGTGGAATGCACGTTCCACAGCGGGCAGGTGCCGCCGAACTTCGAGAACGGAAAGGTGCCGGACGAAAACCGTTTTGAGACGTTGCCGGCATTGTCGACGCGCAGCATGAAAAACGGCACGCCGCGCGCGGTCGGGCGCTGCAAGGTGGTAAGCCGGTGGCAGACCTGCTCAAAGCCGACGTTGAAGCGCTGGCCCAGCACCTGCAGGTCGTAGCTCAACGCCTCCGCGGCGCTATGGAACGCGGCGTAGGGCATCAGCACGGCGGCAGCGAAGTAGTTGGCCAGCGTGATGCGGTAAAGTCGCCGCGGTGTGTCGTCGAGGGCCCCGGCGCGGCCGATGATGGTCTCGAAGCTGCTGCTGCATTCCGATAGGCCGAGCTGGAACGCGAGCTGGAAGGCGCGGCCCGGCGCGTCGACCAGTTCGGAGATCAGCAGTTGCCGACGGTGGCGGTCGAAGCGGCGCAGCGTCTCGCGCATCACGTCCACCGGCATGATGCGGGTAACGATGGAGTGCTTTTCCCGCAGGCGCGTGCTCAATGCCGCGTAGAGATCCTGTGCCGGCACGTTGATCTCGTCGCGCAGGGCTTCGGCGGCCTGCTCGAGCTCGGGGAAGTAGTTGCGGTTGGCCTCGATCAGGTCGCGGATGCGCTCGATCGGGTTGGCCTCGAAGCGGTGGCCCTCGTCGCGGTCGGCCATCTGCGCGGCGACCATGGTCTCGCCGCGCCGCGCCTCGGCATAGGCCGCGTACAGCCGCTGCAGCGCGTGGGTGACGCCCGGGCACAGTTCGGCGAGGTCACGCAGCTCCTGTTTGGGGAGGTCGATCTGGCGAAACAGCGGATCGGAGAAAATCTCGTTCAGCTCCGCAAAGAAGCGGTCCTCGTCGGCGCTGGCGAGGTCGCGCAAATCGAGGTCATAGGTCTGCGCCAACCGCATCAGCAGCTGTGCCGTCACCGGCCGCTGGTTGCGCTCTATCAGGTTGATATAGCTGGGAGAAATGCCGAGGCCCTCGGCGATCTGGGTCTGCGACAGGCCGAGCTGCTGACGGATCCGGCGAAACCGCGGACCGACGAACAGTTTCTTTCCGGTCTCGTTCGCCATCCAGAATCTCCGCGATTGTGACAATCATTACAAAATGACATTTGTGACAAGTCATTACGTTACATCGCATCACCATTGGCTGACAAGCCATCTATACGAAATCTGCCTTTTGGCGTTTAGCTCTCAGCACGTTTCGCAGCGCACTGTCACGAATGTCGATACGGCGTTTGCGAATGAGTCGTCACCGAAGGGATCAAGGACATGAACTTCCAGCCACGCGGCATCAGCGATCTGGCCCTCCAGGGCCCGGCCTCCTACCAGGGCGAAATCCAGGCGGCCGAAGCGCTGCTCAAGGACAAGGACACGTGGAACGGCGTCAAGCCCGAAGCCGTGGCCCGCATGCGCCTGCAGAACCGGTTCCGGACCGGCCTCGACGTCGCGCGCTACACGGCTGCGCTGATGCGCGCCGACATGGCCCGCTATGACCAGGACCCCACCAAATACACCCAGTCGCTCGGCTGCTGGCATGGCTTCATCGCGCAGCAGAAGCTGATCTCCGTGAAGAAGCACTTCGGCACCACCGACCGTACCTATCTCTATCTGTCGGGCTGGATGATTGCGGCGCTGCGTTCCGAGTTCGGACCGCTGCCCGACCAGTCCATGCACGAGAAGACCTCGGTGCCGGCGCTGATCGAAGAGCTCTACACCTTCCTGCGCCAGGCCGATCAGCGCGAACTGAACGAAATTTTCCGAAACCTCGACGCTGCCCGCAAGGCAGGCGACAAGGCCAAGGAAACCGCGTTGATCGAGAAGATCGACAATTTCCAGACCCATGTGGTGCCTGTCATCGCCGACATCGACGCCGGCTTCGGCAATGCCGAGGCGACCTATCTGCTGGCCAAGAAGATGATCGAAGCCGGCGCCTGCGCGCTGCAGATCGAGAACCAGGTGTCGGACGAAAAGCAGTGCGGTCATCAGGACGGCAAGGTGACGGTGCCGCACGAGGTCTTCCTCGCGAAGATCCGTGCCTGCCGCCATGCGTTCCTCGAACTCGGCGTTGAGGACGGCGTGATCGTGACCCGCACCGACTCGCTCGGCGCAGGTCTGACGCAGCAGATCGCTGTCAGCCACCGTCCGGGCGACCTCGGCGACCAGTACAACAGCTTCCTGGATTGCGAAGAGGTCGATGCAACCGCGGTCGGCAACGGCGACGTCATCATCAGCCGCAACGGCAAGCTGTTGCGTCCGAAGCGCCTGCCCAGCAACCTGTACCAGTTCCGCGAAGGCACCGGTGCGGATCGCTGCGTGCTCGACTGCATCACCTCGCTGCAGAACGGCGCTGACCTGCTGTGGATCGAGACCGAGAAGCCGAACATCGAGCAGATCGCTTCGATGGTCGATCGTATTCGCGAAGTGATCCCGAACGCCAAGCTGGCCTACAACAATTCGCCGTCGTTCAACTGGACGCTCAACTTCCGTTGGCAGGTTTACGATGAGATGAAGAAGGCCGGCAAGGATGTCAGCCAGTACAACCGTGCCGAGCTGATGAAGGCTGAGTATGACAACACGCCGCTGGGCACAGAGGCCGACGAGTTGATCCGGACCTTCCAGGCCGAATCGGCCAAGCGCGCCGGCATCTTCCACCACCTGATCACGCTGCCGACCTATCACACGGCCGCGCTGTCGACCGACAATCTCGCCAGGGAATACTTCGGCGAGCAGGGCATGCTCGGCTACGTCAAGAATGTTCAGCGCCAGGAGATCCGTCAGGGCATCGCCTGCGTCAAGCATCAGGACATGGCCGGCTCGAACATCGGCGACGATCACAAGGAATACTTCGCCGGGGAGGCTGCTCTGAAGGCCGGCGGCGCGCACAACACGATGAACCAGTTCGGCTAACGCCAACAACAGGAGGCTAACATGGCAGGCAGTAATTTTTGGGTGATCGGCGGCGAGTTCGGTTCGATGAACTTCCACAAGCTGGTCGAGGGATCGGCCCAGGTGCAGGGTCCGTTCAAGACGCGTCAGGAGGCTGAAGACGCCTGGAAGACCGTGTCGGAAGAGAACCGGCATCGCGCCGGCGTCCGCTTCTCCATCGTCGAAGAGCCGCAGCGCGCGATCGCCTGAGCGGCCGCCAATCGAACAAGAAGACGTCCCAAGGACGTCGACGGCCTCACCCGGGCGACCGGGTGGGGCCGTCGATGTTTATACACGGCACAAGTATCTGGGAACAAAGGGTCTTTTCCCGGCCTATAGTTACTGATAGGTTAGTTGCGGTAAGGCTCCCGCCGGAAAGGCCAAGGACATGTCGGACGCGTACAAGACCGGATCCGGTTCGGCCGGCAACGCCCGGCCGATGCGGTTGCGCGACGCCCTGCGCCAGGCCCGCATCGAGGCCGCCGACCGCACCGGCGTGGTGGTCGATCTGCGCGATGCCGAGGTCGCCCGGCTCGAAATTCTCAACGAGGCGCTCGATCCGCTGTTCGCCGAGATTCCCGATCGCGTCGACATGTTCGATCGCGGCATCACCCAGGGCGACACGCCGCGGCTGTGGATCGACATGGTCGCCCACGTGGTGATGGGGAGGGACAAGCGGATCTACCGCTTCGTCCAGGACACCCGGTTCGGCCGCGTGGTGATCGCCGAATCCCACGAGGTCGCGGCGGTGGTGCAGGCGGTCACCGCTTATGTGGCGCGCCGCATGATCGAGCGCGAACAGGCGCTGATCGCGGCGCCGGCGCCACTCCCAACGGAGAAGCCGCGCCGGGGCGGCGGCTTCTGGACCTTCGTGCTCGGGGTCGTCGTCGGCATGATCGGGCTGTTCGGCGTCGCTCTGTTGGTTTCTCTACGCGGCCATTGAATCTGATGTCAAACCAGCCGAGGCCCTCATGGTGAGGAGGCGCTTCTTCAGCGCCGTCTCGAACCATGAGATGTGTGGCCCATCCCCAGCGAATGGCCTTGCCATTCGCAAGGAGACGCGCGCAAGGGCGCGCTGCTCAGGATGAGGTTCGTTGATCATCGCGCAGCTCAATGTGTTGCAGATCGCCAATAGCCGGACCGCTTCCAAATCCACGTACCCGCTGCTGACACTTCCATCCTTCGCCCTCGCGCGTGATGGAAAACAGATTATACGCCGCCGCGGGCTTGTGGCCGTGCGCGACCGATGACGCCGAGGGCACGCCGACCACCGGAATTTTGCCGCGCGGCCCTTCCACCCAGATCGTCGAATGAACATGATCGTGCCCGTGCAGCACCAGTTCGACGCCGTGGCGCTTCAGCACGCTCTGCAATTCCGTCGAATCGGTCAGTCGTTTGTGGCTGTGTGTCGAGCGCAGCGGATGGTGGATCAGCAGCACGCGAAACAGCGTCTCACCTTCCAGTCCAGCCAGCATGCGATCGAGCGCCGCGATCTGAGCAGGGCCCAGCGTACCGGTGGCCATGAAGGGCGCAGTCGGCACCGCCGTGGAGACGCCGATCAGCGCCAGCGGTCCGCGACGCCGCAGATAGGGAAAGCCGTCGGCACCGCCGGCGTTGTCGCCGCCCATATAGTCGCCCCAGACATCGGCCGCGAGATGGCGGGTCGCCGCCACATAGGCGTCGTGATTGCCGGGAACCAGAGAGACCCGGTCGGGCGGCCCGAGGCGCTCCAGCCAGGCCCGCGCCGGCGCGAATTCGGCCGGGAGCGCGAGATTGACCAGATCGCCGGTGACGGCGATGTGGTCCGGCTGCTGTGCCAGCATGTCGGCAACCAGCGCGTCGAGCACGTCGCGGCGATGGATGGTGTGGCGGTTGCGGATCCAGTTGAGATAGCCGAGCACCCGCTTGCCCAGCAACTCGCGCAGTTGCGGCGTCGGCAGCGGCGGGATGTGCGGATCGGACAGATGCGCGAGGGTGAATGCCGTCATCGAAAGATCCCATGCACCCTGTGAAAGTCCGCGATGTTTTGGCAAGGTGAACGGCATGACGCAAGGATTTCAGCCGCGATGACCCCACCGACACTGCGGCAGAAGCTCGAACCGGCGCTGCGAAAGATCTTTCATCTGTATTTCCGCTTTGCCCGCGGCATGACGCTGGGCGTGCGCGCGGTGGTGCTCGATGCCGACAACCGGGTCTTTCTGGTCCGGCATACCTATGTGGCCGGCTGGCATCTGCCCGGCGGCGGTGTCGAGACCGGCCAGAGCTTTCGCGGGGCGCTGGACCGCGAGTTGATGGAGGAGGGCCGTATCGAGGTGCTTGGCGAGCCGGTCCTGCACGGCGTGTTCCTCAACAGCCATGTCTCGATTCGCGACCATGTGATGGTCTATGTGGTGCGCCAGTTCCGTCAGGATCGCATGCCGGCGCCGAATCGGGAGATTGCGCAATGCGGCTTCTTCGCCCTGGATGATCTGCCGGCCGACACCACGACCGGCACCCGGCTGCGGCTCGCGGAGGTGCTGGATGGCCGTCCGATCATCCCGACCTGGCGGGAATGAGGGCCTCGGACCGCGCGATGGACCCCGCGCCCGTCTGATGCTATTCCGCGCTCCGACATGACTGACCTTTCCCTGACCATTCTGGCGGAAACCGCCAACGACGCCCAGATCATCGAGCGGCTGCACGCGCGCACGTTCGGCCCCGGCCGCTACGTGCTGTCAGCCTACCGGCTGCGCGAACACGTCGATCACCTGCTCGACCTGTCGTTCACTGCACGCATTGGCACCCTGCTGGTCGGCTCGGTCCGGCAATTGCCGATCTGCATTGGCGATACGCCCGCTTTGCTGCTCGGGCCGCTCACGGTCGAGCCGCCGTTCCGCAGCCGCGGCGTCGGCCGCGCATTGCTCGACCGTGCCATCAATGAGGCCCGCAAGGCCGGACATCGTCTGATCGTGCTGGTCGGCGACGAGCCCTATTACAGCCGCGTCGGCTTCAGGTCGATCCCGCAGGGGTCGGTGACCATGCCGGGCCCGGTCGATCAGCGACGCCTGCTGGTGCTCGAACTGGTCGAAGGCGCTGCGGCGGGAATCGCCGGCAAGGTCCGGCCGGATTGGGACGCGGCGCGCGGAAGCTGAAGTATCCCTCCCCCAAGCGCAGCGAAGCTGCGCGCAGTGGGGAGGGTCGGCCGAACGGACGACGATGCGATAGCATCGTTGGAAGTGGAGGCCGGGGTGGGGTGTCCCACGCTCGATAGCGTATGTGGCGCGACCCCCACCCGACCGGCCTGTCGGCCGGCCACCCTCCCCACGCGAAGGCGCCGGGGAGGGACGACCTTGCGCCGTTGCTCAGAACTTCAAATTCGCAAACGCCCTGACATTCAGTCCGGGCATCAGCACCTCGTCCTTGTTGTAGGACGACGCATTGCGGATGTTCTCGTTCAGCAGGTTGTTGCCGACCAGCCCGACCGTCATCTCCTTCGCGCCGTAGATGCGGGGATCGAGTCTGGTATTATAGCTGACCTCAGCCTTCAGCAGATTGTAGCCGGGCGTCGGCGTTTCGCCGATCGTGGCAATATCGTTCTGTGCGAAGGCATGCAGCAGGTTGATGCGGGTCAGCCAGTTGGCGTTGCGCCAGAACACGCCTCCCCCGATACGCATCGGCGGAATCCGCGGCACATTGCTGCCGTCGGCAAATGTGGCGCGGACGATGTCGAACTGGTCCTCGATGCCCCAGGTGCCGCCATAGAATTGCGCGACGTCGAGCTGGCTCTGGAATTCGGCGCCGCGGAAGGTGGCGTCGCGCTGCGAATACACCGCCTGGCGTCCTTCATTGCCGGGATCGCCGTTGCCGCATGAGGCAAAGTCCTCGCCGCACATGACGCCGGTCAGCCGGCGATAGATGAAGTTATCGAACTTGGTATAGTAGGCGGTGGCCTCAAACCGGAACGGGCCAGTGGCCTTTCGAAGTCCGATCTCCACGGACTTTGCGGTCTCCAGCGTCAGGTTGGGATTGCCGATGTCGAAGGTCGCGGTGGCATCGTGGGCGCCGCGCGAAAACAACTCGGCCGGCTTCGGCGCGCGCTCGGTGTATTGGCCGGTGATGCTGGCCACCAGCCCGGCTGGAAGCTCCTGAATCAGGCCCACGCTGCCGCTCATCGGCGTGAACGACGGATTGCGTCCCATGCTGATCTGCGTGCTGCCGTCCGGCAGAAAGTCGGTCGGGAAGTCCGGCGTCGACCCGTTGAGTTTGACATGCTCAATGCGGCCGGCGACCTGCGCCTTGGTGGTCTCGCTGAATTTCAACTCGTTGAACACATAGCCGGCGATGCGCGAATTGTTGTTCGGATTCCACAGCCCGTTGTACAGAGCGCCGGGATCGTCGGGGCTGGGCGCGGTCAGTTCCTGGTGGCCGCCCTGCAGACCGAATGCGGTCGTCACCGTGGCGAAGCGCGCGTTGAACGGCATCATCTGCATTTCGACGCGGGCTTCCTGTTCCTTGTTGGTGAAGGTCTGGCGCACGCCGTCGGTGGAGGGATCGGTGATATCGGCAAGGCCGATCTCGTTGTGGCGATAGTCGGTGGCGCCGGCCCAGAAGCGGACGGCCTCGATCGCTGCCGAGTCGGGCCGGTATTCGCCCTTGGCGGTGACCTTGGTCTGGTGCGCGTCGATCCGGGTCTGGTGATCGGCCCCGTCGATGCCCGGGATGTGATACAGCGCATTGTTCTGCGTGATCGCGGCGCCGAAGAAGCCGCCGTCAAAGAAATACGAGCCGCCGACCGACGCGCCGCTGGTCTGCGCCGCGGAATTGGGCTGCCGTCCGCCGACGGTCCGCGTGGTGTCGGTCAGGTAGGGATAGCTTGGAATGTTGTAGTCGGTGGCCCTGCGGCCATAGACGTCGGCATGAACCGCGACATTGCCGCCGGCGGCATCGAGCAGGACACCGCCATCGATGCCGCGATCGGCGGAACTGATCGAGGTGCGGGTTTCGGCATTCATGCACGCGCCGGAAGCACCGATGGCCGGCGCTTTCGCCGGCAGGCCGTAGCTCTGGAACGGGGCGACAGCGCAGGCCGGCATCGCGTCCGGAATCCGGTTGTTGGTGGCAGACACCACGCCGCCGATGGAGGTGGAGCCGTAACGGAGCGCCGCAGGACCGCGCACCACCTCCACCTGGTTGGTCGCCAGCGGATCGACCGGGACGAAATGATCTTCACCGAGGTCCGACGCGCCACCGGCACCGGTACCGTTCTCGACGATGCCGACGCGGTTGACGTCGAGACCGCGGATGATCGGCCGGCTCGATGCGCCCGGCGCAAAGGAGGAGCCGGTGATGCCGGGCTTGGAGAACAAGAGATCGCCCAATGTTGCAGCGCCGGCGCGGCGGATCTCGTCGTTGGGCACCACGGTGACGGTGGCGAACTGGTCGGTCACGATCGGCAGCACACCGTGCTGCGGCGCTGCTGCTGCCGTCTCGACCGGCGCGGGGCCGGCATTGCGGCCGGGTGTC
>LNAP01002520.1_pt1 | contig 18209 bp, 24 predicted proteins | sample 602601 | NCBI WGS metagenome assembly LNAP01 (sample SAMN02440304, study PRJNA202911) | soil metagenome | biome: Subtropical and temperate rainforests or woodlands; isolation source: soil samples (1 kg each in a 20% v/v slurry with milli Q water) were... ...
GCGGCGGCGCCGCCTGGTGATCTTGTCGACGACCCCCAGCGCGGTGGTGCTGGTCGTCGGTGGGCGCGAGGCGCGCCAGGCGAGTAAAGACGGCGGGCGCCGGCGGCGCGAAGTCCTCGGCCAGTGCAACGCGCCCGTGCAAGTATGCTCACCGCCAATTCAGACGTGGAAGCGCGACCGCGCGCCGTCTGAAAGCCAACACACCGGTGAACTGCCGGTCGGGCGTTTAGGAGATTTCGTTTGTCGACAAAAGAAAATGGTCAGGGCCGCATGTGGCAAATGGTCGGAGTTGGGATTGGGATTTGCTTCATCGTTGCGGCGAGCATCTACCTAACGACAACTCCAGGGTCCAAGGGATCGAGCTCGGACCGCCAACCCTTGGTCTGGGAGGTGGCGCCTGAACTGAGCGGAAGGATCGAGATCTCCGATTGCGCCACTCGCGGTAGTCAGCTCAGCTGCGTTGTGCGCAACCACACCGCTTCGCAGATCTTCGACTCGAACCCAATCCGTGCATACACCATCACCTGCTTCGACGGGACGAATCTCAAGCTCTATGAAACCTGGATGCGTCCAGTCGAGGGCCAAACGGCCGAGCGGCAGGATCTATGTCCTTGGAATGGTTTGCAGCGCGTGCGGATCGTCAAAGAGAAGACGTAGGCCGAGGCGGCACTTGCCGTCGCGCCGGGCCCGAGCGTGATGCGCTTCGGCGGGCGCGACTAGCGGCAGCCAGTGCTCACTGAAGAGAACGCTTGAAGAAGCTGACCCAGTGGTCCACCGCCACGAAGCGGTCTCGCCAGTACCCCGTGTGGAAGATTTTGCTGACGCACTTTGCCATCAGTGGATTGATGCTCTGCCCGGCGATCTTCTCGCCACTGTTCAGCTCGGTCACACCAGTCTCATCGACGTACATGTTGCACTTGGCGTAGTGCGGGCCGAACAAGTTTCGAGTTCGCTTGTACGGCGCATCGAAACTGTGGCCCTCGCCAGGCAGGACGATGATCTGTGCGTTGCCACCTCGTTCGTTCATCCACGGCACCAGCTGCTCGCAGTACCTACTGGGCGTCTCATCGTCGACCTCACCGGTGATGAAGAGGAACGGCGTGCTGGCAAACGCATCCCTCACCGCGTTGCGATAGCCGCAATAGCCGTAGAGGCTCACCAGTGCGTCGAGCGGCCGGACCTGGAAATCTCTCTGGTAGAGCCGGCGGACGTTCCGCTGCACCATCTCGTGCATCCACTTTTGCTGGTACATGATTTCCGCGGCGCCGCCCTGGGACTCACCCATGCTGCCGACCTTCTCGAAGCCTCGAGTGCTGCGCAGCCAGTCGGACGCCGTGAGAACGTCAAACGTCATGTTGAACTCGTTGGCGCCCTTGAGCCCCGCCGCTTGATAGTCGTTGTACGAGACGTCAACACCACGCGGCCGCCAGTGGTCGATCACAAGGGCCGCGAAGCCGTTCTTCTGGAGGCTGTCCACGTAGTCGAAGAGCCGGCTGTCAATGCCTTGGCTGCCGTGCGAAATCAGGACAACGATCTTCTGATCCGGCTTGGCGAAGAGGTAGCCTTGGCCATCCATCCGTGTGCATACCGCTGGCGAACCGACGCAAACGACGCTCGGCCAGGACACTTTTTCCGCCAGGTCCGGCTTCGACGTCTGCGCAGCGGCGACATTTGGAATCAAGCTTCCGACCAGGACGGCCGCAGCGGAGATGAGGCCGATGATTGTTGTTTTCATTTTGGAGTTGTAAGCCTGAGCGGGGGCACGCGGCCCTGCGATGCTAGCCGGAACACCGTTCACCGCGCCTGGCCGGCCGCCGACCGGAACATGCGACGGCGGCCTCTCTGTGCGAAAGCGATGCATTCTTGTCGACCAGCACCAGGGCGGCGATCCTGGTCGACGGCCGCGTCGCGGGTCTCGCGGGACCGGCGCAAGAGTCGGTCGCCGTACGCGCGCTCGGACTCCGCGGGTGGCGACACGCCGCCAGCGGGTAAGTTCCGTCGCTGGTCTCTCCCGATGGCAGGAGACGTCCATGCTGGCGACAGCCGTGCAGCTTCGCGCGCAGACGCTGCTTGCTCGAGCAACTCGTGTGGGTGATCCGCCGAATTGGCGTCCAAGAAAAAGGCCCGCACGAGGCGGGCCTAAAAAGTGTCCTGGGACCACCTTGAAGAAACTGCCCTGAGGTTAGTAGGTCACGTCCTACAGCACAAGCACGCAAAAGTGTTCAGGAAACTTCAAAGTGGAGGGAAAGCGTGAAATAGTGGGCAAGTTTCAGTTGGCGTCGGCGACAGGGCAACAGCCGTACGCACCATCGACTTCTGCCATCAACCGGACTTGCCGCGACCACGCCGCGCACGCTTAGTCGCCGTCTTCCTAGCGGTCTTCCAGGTCACCACCGCCCCCTTTGCGTCTATCAAGAACTGTACGCCGTGAGGCTCTTCCTCTTGGTTCAACTGCGCGGCGAACTCATCGGCAGCTGCCATGCTTTCGAAAAGTCGGACCGCGGCGCCATCGAAGAGGTCGCTGTCGCGCAGCCACGCGCCTGTGTCGAGCAGGTACTCCATCGACCCCATCCCCCGAAACCGCGCGACGCCCCAATCCTTGGCCATGCTGTACCTCCGTCCATATCGCCGCCGCGCTCTCGGCGAAAGCTTGTCGAGCACCAGGAGCCATGGTGTGGTGCCCACCCGCAGCTCGATCAGCAGTGTTGCTGACCGAGCTCCGTGATTTTCCAAAAGGTACCCATGATGTCCTGGGCCATGCCCTTCGCAACCAAACTGTTCATCGTGCGCTTGGGCGGCTTGTCCATCAGCAGACTCACCTGCCCGCGGCTGTCAGCGGCCATCTTCACCAGCCACTCCTTCTCCCCTGGGCTTAGGTGGATCGTCGCGGGATCCGCCTGCGGCAGCGCGAGCGCGCGAGGGACACCGGGCTCGCGCGCCATCACGCGCCCCACATCTTGGCCAGGGCCGGCTGGCGCATCGCAGCCGCGGTGTCGACGCAGCTTGCGCGCAGTTGCGCCGCCTGGTCATCGGACAGGCCTGGGAACTTGCCGTCCAGCAAAAGGAAGAGGTCGGAACCGCGCAGGTGGACTGCATTGCCCAGGGCGCTGGCCAGGCGCTCACCCTCGTGGCGGATTTCAGCGAGAGTCGGGATCGTTGGAATGGTCATGTGTCGCGCCTCATCAGGCGGGGTGAGTGGCGCCGGCGTGGCGCTCGGAACTGTCGACGTTCACCTCGACTGCGGGCTGCTCGATCAGGTTGATGCTGACGCCCACCGCCTGCAGCGCAGCCAGCGAAGGGTAGTAGACCGCCTCGTGCGTCACGAAGCCGCCGGAATCCAACACGTCGAGCGCCAGGTACGGCTGACCTTCGTGAACCATCCGCCGGACCTTGCACGTGTACCCAACGCCCGGACGCTCCGTCCGGCGTGTGTCGCCGTTCCAGTCGACGAAGAAGCCCGTGACGGGCAGGTCCTGCGCGAGTGCGGGTGCTTGTTCGGCGCCGGCACCTGATGGCGAGTGGACGAGGCAGTTTTTCATTGGCTTCCGAGCGACGAAGGATCGAGCGTCGATTCTCTCCGCTGGAGCGTGCAAAGAAAAATCGGCGGCAATTTGAGGCGCACCTAAGGTCACCCCTCGCACATCAGACGCGGTACGGTCGACGGCGCGCGAATGCGATACGTAGGCGCAGCCCGGCGCCGCCGGCGGAACTAAGGTGCTCGGCTATTCATCCTCCAGCATTCGAACGATGAATCGTGCGCCGTGCCCATCGTAGCTGCTCAGCCGCGCCGATCGACGGGCCCAGGCCAGCGCCGCGGACTTGTGGCCAGCGATAAGGGCGCAGCGCGCGCCCCAGCAGAGAACATCGAAATACGCACCGCTCGCTGCGTTGTTGCCGATTAGTTTCGGCTCGATCTTGCCCCTGAAGCCTTTCGGCATCAGACCGTCGAACATGCTGCGACAGGCCTTGAATCGAATCCACAGACCTTCAGCGCGGGGATCGAACTCGTGGCCGCCATCAACCGGAAAGTTCACCAGCAACAAGGTGGTGAGTTCCCACGCCAAAAGGTAGGGGTTTTTGGGCATCTTGAGGCTCGCGGCAAGCAGCCTGTCGTAGGCGGTCCGGCGCTCCTCGTCGCTGAAGAAATCTGACGGGCTGTCAACTACCTGCATCTGATCCGAGATGGCCATGTAGACGCTGTAGCCCTTCGCAGTAAGGCGAAATATGCCCTCCCTTGAGGCCTGCTGATTGGGGCCGCGGGAATCCCCTTCTCGTACTTCAAACCAAACGTAGTCAGATACCTGTGCGTCATGTTCGGCGGCAATGGAACCTGTCGCCACTGAGTCCCGAAAATCCTCCTGAGCGATAACTCCCGTGCGCACCTCTGGTTGTTCGAAAATGCCTAGGTCGTCGATCTGGCGGCGACCCGTGGGCCATGCATCAGACGCGAACTCGGTAAAGCGTCGAAACGCACTCCTACGAAGGGCTACCGCCTCTGTGAAAGGCAGCTCAGAAGGGTACGGTCCGGGCTTTGGGTTGGTCTTCATGTGCTCCTGAACCGCGTGCAGGTCCGGGTAGCCATAGATCCTCGCGAGAAGCTCCTGACACGCTTGAAGCGGCAGGGTGCCGTACGCTTTTTTGATGTCGCGCGCCGTGTGTTTGAACGCGCTGATTGAGGCGGGCGTGAAGCGGAAAGCAGTCGACATGGTCGATCTCCGTGAAACGTCCACGCCCAGTCAAAGCCTCGTCCTGTCTGGAGCCTGCTGGCGTAGCTCCTCAACGCTTCGAGATGGGCGCGGACCGTTGACGAAGAAAAGCCAAGGATCGCTGCCGCTACCAATCCGGTGTATTTCTGCGTGACTGCAAAGCAGCGCCAGCGCAGCGAGTACCGGTTAGACCCGCGGTTGGGAATGTAGCAGGACCTCGCCGCCATTGCACCCGTTGCACGCGCGCGTCGTCCAGGTCCAACTGCCCCGGCGCCGGTGGATACTCGCCGGCTCATGTTCTGTCATCAGAAGGGCCTCACTTGAAATTCAATTGCATCGCCGCAGGCACCCTCTTCCTCGCAGCAATGGCGTCGTCGCAAGCGTTTGAACTCAAGGGCTTTAAGAGCATCGACTTCGGCGCCAGCAACGCGACGCTCACGGCGAACGGGCTTAACTGCAGACCTCAAGGAACGAACGTCGTTGAGTGCTCAGGTGCCGATACGCTTTTCGGCTTCTCAGGCACAGTGCGCGCGTGGCTGAGCAGCGACAAAGTGACGAACATCCGAATGGTGGTCGTCGACAAGAAGCCAGTAAACCTTGTCGATGCTTACAGCCAGGCGCTGGGAAAGCCCAAGACTTTCATCCAGCGCTACCCTCGGCAGGATGTGACTGTCTCGTATTGGATCGCGATGGACGGTACGTCCGTCTCCACCTTCACCACAGGCACCACCCTCGTGGTCAAAAACCCGGACACCGGTGAAGAACGCCATTCGGCGACCGCCGACTACATGGACAGGGCCAGCACCATGGATCTGCTGGCCAAGGCGAAGAAAGCGGAACAGACAAAGCGCGACTTCTAGCACCACGCGGCCGCGGGATGGTCGTGGATCGATGTCCGCAAGACCCGAACCCAGTCTTCCAGCGCGAACGCGTCTGCACGACGCGCCGGGCCGCCGGAGCACCGCGGGGTGCGGACCGGCAATCTTGTCGACCAGCACCAGGACGCTGTGCTCATTCTCAGGATGGAGATCGAGTCGTGCTTAGGGCTCTGCCGGTCACGTCGGCCGATCCGCGCGGCACGCAGCGTTAGGTCGACGGGCCGAAACACGCGAGCCGGGCCGGAGAGTCTCCCCAGCTTGCGTCATGGGCCTTCCCCCTTGGGGGGTGCCTCCTATCGGCGCCGACAATAATCGTCCAGGCGTTTAATGCGCGGTATAATCGGCACACGGCGGATTATGCGAATCCGTCGGAACAAGGTATTTGCGTTGAGGACACACCATGTCGAACCCATCTCCTATCGTCGGCGACGAGCGTTCCCAGGAAATCGAGGCCGTGATCGCCTGCCTGGGCGACGACGCCGCCGCACTGCGCAATGAGAATCCTGAGGACGAGCGCGCAGCGAACATGGACCGAGCTGCCGAGCTTCTCGCAGCACTGTCCACCGATACCGCGAGCATCGAAGTTGACGATGCGATGGCGCTGACGTTCCACCGCGCCACCACCGACGGGACGATCGGGAGCAACGACCTCGAGGACATCAAGTTGGGGTTGCGCGCCGTCCTCTGCAATCTGGTCGCCCCGACCTCACCCCTGAGCGTGACCACGGTACATGCGGGGCTGAACCTGCTGGCCAAGAAGCATGAAGACACGCGAGTGGACTACAGCGGTCTACTCGGCGAATGCCAGCGTGCTTTGAGCGCCCGACGGGAGTCGGCCAACGCCGAAATGCTGCGCCAACTGAAAGGCCACCTCAAAGAATTGGGCCGCCGGTGGTACGCGGGCGACATCGCTGTGGTCGACGAACTGTTGCAGCTGTACTGCATCGAGAGCGACGCCCGCGCTGCGCTCGCTACCAGCAATGCCGCCAAGGCCGAACCTGCGCCGTGCACGCTTGGCGACGGAATGACTCGAGTTGGCACGCCAGCACAAGGCGGACTCGCTGCCCAGCTCACAACCGCCGTCGAGTCCATCGAGTCAGGACACGACCCTTATTGCATGAGCGTTCTGCGGGGGAAAACCTGCGACTGCGGCCGAGCCATCACCGTGACGCCAGATCACGACCCCTACTGCATGAGCGTGCAAGGCAAACACTGCGACTGCGGCGCAGCTCACCGGCAGACCAAGTCCGAGGAAAGTCCATCGTGAGCAAGATCGACGGGCAGACTTTCATGGGAACGCGCGAAGCGACCAACGCCGAGCACGCGAGGCATGTTGAGGCCGGCTACTACGTCGCCCGACTCAAGGGCGGATCGAAGCTGCACCTACGCAAGCTCGCCGAAGATGCTGTGTGCGGCGCGCACCCCACCAGCAAAGGGGGGTTCCGCCACATCAAGCGACGGGACGGCTGGGAAACCTACAAACAGGACGGCCATCCGCGCGCCTCTTGTCTCCAATGCCTTGATGGCTTCCGGCCACTTGCGCCGCCACCAGCATCGTGGCCGTTCCCACTGTCGCAACCAGCAGCAACTGAGGGTCACGTCGGCCCGCTCGAACCCCGAGGCCTCGACGCGCAGCCAGGCGCGGTCGCCGCAAAAGGAGATGGAGTTGCCTGACGCACACAAGACCATCCCCGCGCCGAGCATGCCGATGACGGCCGTCAGGCTGCAGCCATCGGACATCGCTGATGCCAAGCCCCTCCTGGGCTTCGACTTCGGGCCCAACGTGTTCCACGTGCTGGCCTTCGACTTCGGCAACGACGGAGGTGCGATCGGAATCTGGCGCGAGGGTGACGAGTTCTGCGCACGCATCACGCTCGATGCGCTGGCCGAGTTCTGGGCCAACGCGAAGGCGGCGGGCGCCATCGCCAACGCAGCCAGCGTTGATCCTGGCCGCGACCGACGTCAGACCGAATGAGGCCGGCGATCGCGTTCAAAAACGGAGCCATGCCGGGTCGGTCCTTGTAGACCCGTCAGCCCAAGCAATTCGAGCAGAGGAAAACAGCATGTCCAGCACATCCCCGGTCAGCAGCGAAAACAGCCAGGCCGCAGCCGCCGCCGGCGCGCCCTACTCCCATATCGGGCAACTTGATCCGCGGTTTTCGCACCGCCTGACGTGCCACAAGTGCGGCACTTGCCAAGCGGGCCAGGTGTTGCGTGCCGGCTCCGACTTCTTCGACTGCCTCGAGTGCGGCAGCTTCACCTACGTCAAAGGCATCAACAAGAATGCGCACCGGGAGGCGGCACGTCTCGCCGCTCCAGCAGCAAGCGCACATACCGGGTGGAGCGGTGGATTCGTCTTCGTTTGCCGCGCGTGGGGCGAGAGCGATAGCCCCATCACAGAGCTGGCGCTCGACTTCGACGGTGTCGGCGCCTTCATGGTCAGTTGCTGGCTCGGAGAGCCCGATGCCGTGGACCACGACGGCACGCCAACGCTCCCGCGCCTCATGGAAGAGTGGAAGGCGCACGACTGGACCAAGACGCCGCTGTGGTCGGCAGAATTCGAGATCGGCGGCGTCAGCGCCGAGCGCGTAGCGTTGCCGTGCTCTGTTGCCAGCCCCGCCACCGCAGAGCCTGGCCACTGGCGGGCCGGTGTCGCCGAAATGATCCTGCACCTCCACCAGTGGCAGGCAGCGCCGGCTGGCGACCAATCGACCCGCGCATGGGATCGCTTGCAGGCAACGATCGACGCACTCGCCACTCCTGCCGCAGCGGTGCCGGCGGGCATCGCAAAAGAACTGCTTCGCCTAGCCGACATCATGCGGGACTGCAGTCGCGTGGTCAGCTCGGACGGGAATGCAGAACGAATCCTGCGCGCCGCAGCGCAAGCCCTCTCCAGGGTCGCAGCAGTGCCGCCCGACCGACGCGAGGCGTTTGCCACGACCATGCGTACCATCTACGGCAACGAGTTCCCCAAGCATCCCAACAGCGCGGGGGAATATCCCGGCTGGGCCGATCAGCAGGCCACATTCGACGCCGGCGTTGCCTTCGCCGCAGCCCAGCACCCTGTGATGGCCGTGTCTGGAAGCCTGACAGATCCTCGGATCGAGGACGAGGCGCAACGTCAAGGCGCGAACGCGGATGAGGTCGCGATCGTGCGCAAGGTGGTGCGCGCCCTCGCTACTGGTAGCCCCGCCTCGGCCGAGTGGGACGCGAATCCGGATGGCATCTTGCCGGGGCAAGATTCGCCGATCCGCATGCGCGCCGACACGGGCGCATGGGAGGAGCACGATGCACCACCGTCGGTCGATCCAGGCGTTTGCCCCCAATGCCAGCAACCCTGGCGAGGCTTCTGCGCATGCGGTGAGCCCGTTGCAGCGCAGGCCGAGCCGATCAAGTTCAAGACGTTGCTGACCGGCGGGAAGTTTCGCTTCAAAGTAGGCGGCCCGGTGTTCGTGCGCGACAAGTCGTTCTTCAGGACCCTGCCGGACGGTGACAACGGGCGATCGTTCCCTGCTGACATGGATGCCGCGGTCTACCCCGTTCCCGACACCACTGCCGCAGCAACGCCAGCCATCAACTGCGACATCTGCGGGTTCCCGACCCAGGGCGCGTCGCGCCACTCCCATTGCTCCAACGTGGACTGAACAATGAGCACCATCACCAAGGACGCTGCGCGTTTCGCTAAAGCCATACGCGAGGGCTGGGTGCCATTGCTGCAGGAGGACACGATCCGCCTGGCCGAGATCCTCGAGAGCGTCGCCGCGGCAGCAGCAGGCGAGGCAGTGCTGTGCGTTTCGTCCAAGGAGTTCACCCGGCTGCGCGCGGGCGACGACAGCATCAAGGCGTGGCTTCCGCCGGCGACCGGCGCGGAGGACATGCTGCTGTATGCGGCCCCGGCGCGAGCGACCGCAGACGGCGATGCCAAGCTTGACCCCGTTGAATTCAAGACGTTCTCTGTGTACGCCGACACTGAGTTCCGTGACTCGGAGGGCAAGCTGATGGCGGTGGTGAACAGCGGCAAGTACCACAAGCGGATGACATCGGCCCTTCGCGCAGACCAATCGCGGCATGAACCGGTGGTAAGAGTCAAGCAACATCAAGGAGTGATCGCATGAAAGCAAGCCTCAAGACCCTCTGGATGAACGTCCGCTACGTCATCAGTTGGAAAGGGATGAAGGAGTCGCGCTATCGAATGGCCGCCTTTTGGCTGACGTACTTACCGCTGTGGTGGTTCTTCGGCAGTCCCTTCTTGGCTGGACCGGCTGCTCTCGCGCTGCTTTTCGTGGCAGATCGCGTGCATGACCAGTACATGCGTGCGCTTGCAGTGCGCATCGAGGCCAAAGACTCCTTCTCCTGGGACGTGGAAATCAACCAGGTCAAGGTCGGGCAGCTTCCCGACGCCGACTATGCGTTGATCCGGCACCGCGTGTTTTCAGACGTGCGTGTGTACGTCGCCCAGGGCTTCAACCTGCTGCGCGTGGCGCTCAGTTCATTTGACTACTGCTACCGTGCGATCCCGCTCGGCCTCTTTTGGATTGGCGTCGCCCTGGCGATCTTCTCGCCGGAGACGATAAGCAGTGTCCTCGCAGCGCTCCAGCACGCTACACCCGGCGACATGAGGCATGCCGTTGAGATGGCGGGCTTGATGTTGGCCATCATGATGATGGTGTCGGTCGCATTCCATTGGATGTTTGGCCTGTCTCGCTTCGGCTTCATCAACCGCTTCGATGAGGCCGTTGTAACCGCCATCCGCAGGCGCCTTGGCGTGGCCGCTGAAGGTGGCGTTGTGCTCTCTCGCTGGGCTGATGGCGGCCCCGTGTTTGCGGATGAAATGGCCACCTTCCGCCGTGAAAAAGGTCAGTGAAAAGCATGACCTGGGCGGACGAATGCAAATCAGGCAGTAGCTGGGTCACCGGGTTGGAGCTGGAATTCCACCACGTCATGATTGACCGCGATGCTCCCGACAATCCCGGGCGCTGGGCACCATTTCCATCTGATGCGGTGAACGTCGTCAGCGACAGCCGTAGCGGCTTTCTGCTCTGGCTTCACGATGGCTCCCCAGCGCACGCCCGCTGGTGCAATGAACTCAAAGAGTTCAGGCGCGTGGGCGATGACAAGGTGCTTGACCGAACAGTCGTGAGGGCCTGGGCAGCGCTGCCGTTTCCAGTAGCAGCGGCTTGACCAATGCCCGCGAACATCCTGAACCTCCCGGACTACAAGGTAGTTCGGGTCGAGGAAAACGCCCACGACTACCACATCACCGCTGAAGTCTCGAACCCGCCAGGCGCGTGCGTCGGCTGTGGTCCCGAGCGTCTCATTGGCCACGGCCGCAACGAACAAGTGATCCGCGACATGCCGACCCACGGCAAGCGGGTGGCGATCTACGTGGACACCAGGCGTTGGCGCTGCGCCGACTGCGGCAAGACCTTAATGGAGTCGCTGCCGGCAGTCAACGCCAAGCGCGAGATGACCGAAAGGCTGTGCCAGTGGATCGGCCAGCAGAGCTTTCTACATGCAACCACTCAAGAGCCGTTGACCATGTTCCACACGTTATTCCGGAGGGCCAGAAACCACCACTCCTTCGAGAGCTCCCGTTGGGGTCAGCAACGGCCTGGCTCTGGGGGTTTCGACCGGTCCACCCTAGCTCGTCGTCCAGCACCAGGCCCGCACTGGCGTTGGCCGCGTAGTGACGCCTCTTCTTTCAGGGTCTTGGCGCCGGCCGCGGGGGAGCGCAAACATCCAGCAGCCCATCGCTTCGAAGCACTTCGGCGGTATAGCTCTCCTCGAGGGCGTAGACGCCGCGCTTCTCTTTCCAGATCAGGGACTTTTCCTGCAGGCTCTGCAGAGCGCCCTGCACGTTCGACACCTCCGGGACCACCTGCTCTTCCGGTGCGATGGACGCGAGCACCCTGCGGTAAGTGGCCATCGTTCCTGCTTCGAACGGAGCGTATTTGTCTCCCTCGTACGCCAGGACACGCAGCACGGCTGACTGCAGCGGCGTGAGCGCATGGATCACCCGAAGCGTTTGCTGCGCCGCTTCGTCGATCTCATGGATGACAGCTTCCTTGAATGCAGCGCCGACCTGTTTTGCGTCCAGGTTGAAATCGAAACGGATCCTGTCCGCGGCCGCGCCGAGGATCTCTGGGCGAGACGCCGCCAGCTTGAAAAGCTCGAACACCTCGCCCGGGTCGAGTGGGCCGGCCAAGCCGACGCCGCGGCAGAACCACTCGATGAAGTCGGCATCCAGCGCCGGGAAGGCGACCAAGGGGGCACCGAAAAACGCCTGGTCCTTGCTGTTGCGCAGCATCGCCAGCTTGTCCCGATTGGAGCCGGTGGCCACGATCCGAAGGCCGTAGTGCTCGCTGCTGTTGAGCTCGTCGCGCGCCGCCTTCAAAGCGAACAGTGCGTCGTAGCCTGCGTCGGTCGTGATGGCGTGCTGCGCTTCATCCAGGAGCAGCACGATCGGCTTTTTGGTCTCGTCGGACAGAGCGGCGAGCGCCGTGCTGAGAGAGATGTCCTTGCCGAGGCCGACCCGATCGAGCGAGAACGCGATGCCGCCGACGGTCACCTTGTCCAGGCCCGCCTGCTTCGCGATGCGGGTGACGACGCCTTCGTGCTTGGCGAGCTCGGCTCGGACGGCGGCGACGATGACGGTCCCGGGATCCAGCTGCTTGTTCGCCCAGAGGTCAACATAGAGCACAGTCGCACCAGTCTGCTGGAGCGCTGGGCGCAGGTCCTCCCGCACGAACGTCGACTTACCTGTTCGGCGCGGCGCCGCCAAAAACAGGCCCGAGGTGGCCGCGGATCCGATAGCCGCAGGCATGAGCTGCTTGACCAAGCGCTCGGCCAGTGCTACACGGTGGAAAAAGACGTCAGCCATCGGTTCCCCTTGAAGATCCTTGAATACACCGAATTATAGCGAAGGAGGCCGAATTACACCTAGTCGCCATAAAGGGGTGTAGCCGCGGCGTGGGCCACTGGCGGGCGGGCTCTCCGGACATGGCAGATGCCGACTCCGCCGTCACCAATCGATCGGCACCTGCTTAATCAGGGGACAGGCATTTTGACCGGCTCCAGCGAGGCGCAGCCGCGCGGGCCTACAGCTCACCGCCCATCGTTTTTCGCTAGGGCGAAAAGTCGGAATGTCTTGAGCGATCTGCGAGCAGTACAGCTTCGCCCGTGTGTAGCGAAGCAGTCGAGCCTCCGCTGCCTGGTCGCTGGGGCTGGGGAACTGCGTGCCTGCGAGCAACTCCGACTGTGCCGTCTGCACCTCCGACGCCTGGCGCCGCCTAGCCTTCCGGGGAAAAGTACAGCGACGATCCGCATTGGGCGCATACGTGTGCACGCGTGTGCGTGTGCTGCATCAAGCTTCTTGCCGTGATGTGGGTGCCGCCGCAATGGCGGCACGACACCCTTCCCTCTGTTCGGCTGTTCGACGGAAAGGTCTCGCGATACCACGCGTAGGTGTGCCGACCAAAGTGGTGTCTGAGGAGGATCCAGCGGGTCACTATGAACGTCACTGCAGGGAGCATTGCAGCAACGAACCAGGGGGGGCCATCGGTAAAGCGGAAGTACAGCAGCGCTACTGTGGCCACGAACGTTACTCCGGCGACCCAATAAGCGTAGGCGACGAGCCGCTGGTAGCTCGGCACGGGAGGGTAAGTCGGAGGTTGATTCATGTCTTGCGGTCGTTATTGCAGGTGATAATCGTAAAGCGCTTCGAGGCGTTGGATGATTTTGCGGAGGCAATGCAGGAGAAAAATGAGCGCCCATATCACTCGTCGCGGACGAAAATTAGCAGCTCGTCGCGCGCCGCCTTCAAGGCGAACAGCGCGTCGTGGCCTTCGTCGGTCGTGATGGCATGCTGCGCCTCATCCAGGAGGAGCACGATCATCCGCCTGCGCCCGGGAAGGGCCCGATACAGAATGCAGGGATCACTGATGCTTGAACATGCACGTGCGGAAGTGGAGTCGTATCTGGGGCGGCACCCTCAGGAGCGCCCGCGCCTCTCGGCGCTCACCGCACAGCTCACGGACGACGCGGATCCCTTCGCGCGGTCAAACATGTCGGGACACATCACCGCCAGCGTTCTCGTTTTCGACTCCGGGCTCGAGCACGTGCTCTTGATCCATCACAAGTTGTACTCGACATGGATGCAGCCAGGTGGCCACGTCGAGCCATCGTCGAACAGCTTGCTCGAGTCAGGTCGTCGCGAAGTTCAGGAGGAGACGGGGCTGTCGGCTGCCGCGGTACGGCCGCTTCTTCACGGCGGAGCGCTCGACATCGACACCCATCGGATCGCCGCACTGCCAGCGAAAGGTGAAGGCGAGCACCAGCACCACGACTTCATGTTCCTGGCCAAGACGCACCATGCGTTCCACCCCACACCTCAGCTTGCAGAAGTCAATGCGGTCGAGTGGGTCCCGGTCGGGCGCTTCCTCCAAATCTCGGGTCCGCGGATGCAGCACCTCGCGCCGAAGGTGCGCGACTTTCTAAGTCAAGCGACGAAACGCTGAGTGCCCGGGGTTCGAAGGGTGGTTCGCGGAAGCCCCGCGCTAACCCGCACCATCGATGCCGGAGTCCATCGACTCTTGTCTATCGCATCGCCATTGCTGCCCCTGGGGCGGCCTGGTGAGTTCCAGTGGCGGCCTTTCGTGGTGTGCTCGACGACCCAGCCTGCGGCCTTGAGCGTAGCGCCCACTTCGTCTTGTCGCGTGTAAGTGATGATTTTCTCGAACCTGCGCCGCTTGGCCTCGCGTGTTGCCCAACCGTAGAGATGGCTGCAGGCGTACCAAGTCAGGTCCGGAGCGACATCGGTGCGGATGCACAGGCGGGTCACCTCCACGACCCGGGTTGCATCCAGCATCCTGGCGACTGGCCGGCCCACCATGATCACGCCGATCAGCTCGCTGCCATTGCGGATGCCAGCACCAAATCGCCAGCCGACGGGCGCCTTGCAATGACGGTGATGGTTGGCCACGAACGCCTTGGCGGTTGCGAGGCTGACGTCCACGACCTCGAGGTTGAAGTCCAGCACCAGCTGGCCCTCGTCGTCGACGATGTAGCCGAGCGGAGGCCAGGGCCTTCCCCGTACGGTGCAAACGTTGGGCTAGTGAGACCCAACCCGGCGTGTTCTACGGGATCAGGTTCACCGGAGCCCGCAAGAAGGTCGGCGTATCGCTCGCCCTCGGCGAGTCGGACAGCCTCCTCGAATCCCGGTCCGGTTCACGACCTCTTCAGCGCTGACGCGGCTGCCCTGGCTGCGTCGGCCGCCAACTGAGACGGGGTTCGATCCTCCCCAGTGTTGTACCGGTGATCGTGACCGCCACCTTTCTTGTTAGGACCGTACACGGTCCCCACCAAATGGCCCGCGGGAGTGCTTTTCGCTGCTACCGCGCCAACTGCCACGGCCACGCCAGCGGCAGCCAGCAACGTCTTCCCCGGGTTTTCACTAATGTAGGTCGCGGCATCCTTGACGGTCCCGATGGGATCGCAGACCGCGTCAATCACATCATTGCCGCCCGCATGCATACGATCGACAGCTTGATCAAGAGAATCGAGCGCCGCGTTGCCTGCGCGCTCGATGGTATTACTGATGGGGTCGGTCACATTGTCACGAACCCAATATGAAAAACTGTCGAACCATCCCATTCCCGACTCCTTTGTAAATGGCCGAAGGCCGATCAAATTGAACCATATGGCGCGTTCGTGTCCGCTCCAATCAACCGCTCCACCGTGCAGATCGTAGGGTAAGCTAAGCCACGGCTGCAGCATGGCCTTCTGAGGTTCCCTGCCAAAACTACGTGCGGTTGTTGCGCCGATTACGCACGGAAACGTCGAAAAAAAGTGGCAGGGAAACGCGCTCGGTGTTGACCTTCTGTCACGACAGGCACGGCTCGGACAGTCTCTATTTCCAGGCTACTGACCTGGCCGGCGGCTGCCGAGTGCTGATCGTCGGGCCCGGTGATTTGTCGGCGGCGTCCTGGCGCGCCGCGCAAGCGCAAAGCACTCGGAACTGGCCCGGCCGATGCGAAGCCGCCGTGCGACGGGCGTCGTGAGCCGACCGGATCTCCCGTAGCGGTGGCGAGGGTCCCGGGCGATCGCATTGAGACGGTGCGCCCCGGCCGAGCGCCCTGCGTTGGCGCCAGGTGACCTCGTCGCGGCCGGGATGCGCTGGGACGAACCGGTCGCGGTTGGCCCGTGGTCGCGCGCCAGCGATCTGCTTAGGCGGCTCAGTCCTGATGCGCCTTGATGTGCCGGATCCTGTCATCCCCGTTCGCATGCAGGTCAGCCCGCGGTTGGTGGTCGCTCTCTGCTGGCGCCTGCGGATCCTCCGTCACCAGATGGGCGAACTGCGGCGGCGTTTCGCAGAGCGGTGTGGCCCTTGTCGCTGTCCGCAGCGATGTGAGGAGCGAAGCGCTTCGCCTCGCGCTGAAGCAACGCGAACGTGTCCGGGGCAATCCGACCTTGAGCCTGCTCGGCGAGGGCAGCCGTTTCATACCTGCGGATGCGCTCGCAGTGCTCAGCGTTCGAGGGGTTGGCGGCCACCGCCTGGTCGACCAGGTAGAGCACTGCGAGGTCGTCGGCGCTGAATGACTGCGCGTACCGATCAACAAACCAGGCGACCAGGTCCGTTTGGGCCTCGAGGTCATAGCGGGCGCGCAGGATGCCGAGGACGGCCTTGCCCTGCATACCCTTCTTCAGGCCTGGCACCAGAGCCTTGAACATCAGCCAACTCCTTGAAACACAACACGTGTCCCATGAATGTAGACGCTTGAGGTCGGCGCACGCGCCAGGCGCGCTGCTCTTCGCGAGAAATAGCTCCACCCGGTCCGCGGATTATTCGCGCCGTCGGAGATTCGTCGGTGTAGCCGAACCGGGACCAGACCTCAGATCGCAGCGATCAATGCAGTCGCTCGGGTTCTGCTCGGCCGCTGCGCATCGACGGTCGCTGGGGGACGCCCCGCACGAACGTGCGCCATGGAAGCCGGCGTCCATCGAAGCTTGTCGACCGCGTCGCCACTGCTCGCGCGGGGGCGTCCAGGTGAGTTCCAGTGACGCCCCTTCGTGGTGTGCTCTACGACCCAGCCTGCGGCCTTGAGCGTGGCGCCCACTTCGTCTTGCCGCGTATAGGTGATGATCTTCTCGAACTTGCGCCGTTTGGCCTCGCGTGCAGCCCATCCATAGAGCTGACTGCAGGCGTTCCAGGTCAGGTCCGGGGCAACATCGGTGCGGATGCACAGGCGGTTCACCTCCACGACCCGGGTCGCATCCAGCAGCCTGGCGACTGGCCGGCCCACCATGATCACGCCGATCAGCTCGCTGCCATTCTTGATGCCAGCACCGAACCGCCAGCCGACGGGCGCCTTGCAATGACGATGGTGGCGGGTCACAAACGCCTTGGCGGACGCAAGGCTGACGTCCACGATCTCGAGATTGAAATCCAGCACCAGCTGGCCCTCGTCGTCGACGACGCGCCGAGAACGGTGGCCCACCAGCGCATCAAGCCCTTTGCTGCGCAACCACGCCGCGGCCTGCTTTGGATCCTCGGCAAGAAACTCTGAGAGCGCACCGTGCATCCGCTCGCAACACGTTTCCATGGAGAACTCGCGAGGCGACCACACCTCATAAATCTCGGCAACCTCGGGCTGCCCGCAGTATGGGCAATCGGGCTTTGGCAGGGCCTGGACGGCAGCGAGCATTTTGACGGCGTTCTAAGTCGAATCGCCTATTCTTTGCCGATTAACTCTCGATTCAAAATCCGTCGTGGAAATTGGGCCGTCGCCAGGAGGTACGTTACTGACGTCGGCCGGCAGGCTCTCTGGCATGCCAGATGCAGCGACTCCGCCGCCCCTTGGCCATCGGCACCAGCAATCAGGGATCGCGCAGGTTGATCGGCCACGGTGAGGCGCCTACACGCGCGCCGCCTATCGTTTGGCGTCAGGACGAGAAGTCGGAATTTCTCGGGCGATCTGACTGCAGTAAACCTTCGCCTGCGTGTAACGCAGCAGCTGAGTCCGCGCTGCCGGGTCGCCGGTGCTGAGCATCTCGAGGCTCGCAAGTAGCTTGGCCTGCGCCGCCTGCACATCCGACGGATGGCCAAGGGCCTCACCCAAGAAGCGCTCGCCATACCAAAATCCGATGGCCGGCTTCGCCGGTCCGAAAAGGTGGCCAGGGGTTTGCGCATTTTCCATAGCCGTGCTCGCTTTCGTGATCGATGAGTAAATTTCAACTCGGCCGATTTTGGCAGCGTATCGCAAACGCGTCCAAAGGCCACTTGGGGCGGCGGCGTCTCTCCACCCTGGCGGGGCCGAGCGACGGCAGCCTCGGACCCCATGCGACGTGCAGTAGACGACCTACAACGCACTCCGCGTGGCGCCCATAGTTGCGGCATGCGAAAGCCCAAACAGACCTGACTGGAAATTCCCCTCCCGACTGCGCCTAGCGCGCTTCGTCGGGGCAGCCTGTGGGATTGCATCTGTTGTAGTGACCCACCGTCGCGGCGCCTAATTCGCTCGGACGCCAATGGGACGATGGACCCTCAGGCATCGGGTACGTTGACTCCGGCGTCGCGCAACGCCTTGAGCCACCGTCGAATGGTCGCAAGAAGTCGGCGCTGCTCGGG
>LNAP01003242.1_pt1 | contig 18207 bp, 16 predicted proteins | sample 602601 | NCBI WGS metagenome assembly LNAP01 (sample SAMN02440304, study PRJNA202911) | soil metagenome | biome: Subtropical and temperate rainforests or woodlands; isolation source: soil samples (1 kg each in a 20% v/v slurry with milli Q water) were... ...
TCCTGCCCAAACACCTCATCACAAAGCAATTTAAGCTGCGCCTGCTCGTTGTCATCAATCGAAATAAAAATCACGCCATCGTCGCGCAGCAAATCCCTGGCCAGCAACAGGCGCGGGTACATAAAACTCAGCCACCCGCTGTGCGTGCGCGCCCCGTAAATGTTCTTGATGTAGTCGATGTTCTCTGCCGCATAACCCAGTTGCGCCAGCACTTCGCTTTGCTTGGCTGAAAAGTCGTCGCGGTAAACAAAGGCGTCGCTTTGGGTGTTGTAGGGCGGGTCGATATAAATGAGCTTGACCTTGCCAAAGTAGCTGTGGCGCAGCAGGCGCAGGGCGTCGAGGTTGTCGCCCTTGATCAGCAGGTTGCCGGTGCTGTCCCAGTTTTTGCTGTCATCAGGCAGCGGGGCAATGATTTTTTGCACCGGCACAAAAGCACTGTGATAAGCCTCGCGCTTGCCCACCCAGCGCAGCTCGTAGCCGTCTTCTTCGACCTGCAGTCCGGCCGGGTTGCTGGGGTCAATGGCCAGTTGCAGTGCGGCGGCGTTGATGCGGATGTGGCCTTGCGCGTCCACCTCCACCGCTTGCGGAAAGTGCTGGCGCAGCAGGTCGAGCTTGTGCTGGTCGGGGGTGGGGGCGTCAAGGATGGGGTGGGGCATGGCGAATGGGGGACTTATATTTTGATAGCGGCTTGCGCTTGTGTGGCAAGGGCTGGAGGCGATTCTTATGCTTGTTTGTCGCTGGCGTCGTACCAGTTTTGCACGGGTAGGCCGGGAATGCGTTCGAATTCACGGGTGTTGCGGGTCACCAGCGTCAGGCCATGGGCGTGGGCGACGCCGGCAATGAGCAAGTCATAGTGCCCAATGGGCGTTCCGGCGGTGCTGAGCTGGTGCTTGATCTGCGCGGCGGACTGGGCGCAGGCCAGGTCAAAGGGCAGCGTTCGGTAGGTTTGCGCCACCATGTTCATGCTCTGCCTTTGGGGCACAGGCCGGCTGGAGCGCAGCACGCCGTATTCCAGCTCGAACCAGACCACCGCAGGAATCTGGATGAGATGCGCCGCCACGCTTTGCATGCGCTGGGCGACATGCCCTTCGTTTTTGAACAAATAAATCAGCGTGTTGGTGTCGAGCAAGTACATCGGTGGTGTCACCAGGTTTCGCGGGGCAGGTCGGGCACCTCGTGGGCGCGCAGTTCTTCGGACAGCGGAAAGTCGTGCCACAGCGGGGCGTTTTCAGCAATGGATGCAAAAAACCCCAGGGGGTAGCCGTTGGCATCGGTGGGCGCGGCTTGTTCTTTGACCAGCTTGGTGATCCAGGCGCTCAGTGACAAGCGCGCCGCCGCCGCTGCCGCCTTGGCCCGCGCCATGGCGTCGTCGTCCATGTAAATCGTGACTTGGGACATGGTGAAACTCCATATAACTACAGTGAAAATTATATAAGTGCATCTCAATTATGGGCGATGTCTTCGCCGCGTTGCTGTAGATGCCTTGGGAATAATCAACTGTGTATTGGATAGCTATTGGCGCTTTATGAATAAGCGCTAACAGGTCGATTGGACTAAAAAAATACGCTGGGTGCGGCGCCAGGCATTCAGGGCGGTTTATGCAGGTACAACTTGTCCGACCAGGTGGCCAGCCATTCGGGTTGGAAGGCCACGAACACGGCGCACAGCATGCCGGTGACGATGCCGTCGCCCCAGGCCATGAGCCAGCGCGCCACCAGTGACAGCTCTGTGCCCACACCGGGCAGCGGCTGGCTGGACCACTGTGCCAGCACGCCCGCAGCAAACACGCAGACGGCGGTACCGATGAAGGCGCGCCCGAGGACGTAGATGAACAGGTGCTCGCCCGTCAGGCGCCGTACAAGCGCTCCCAGCAGCAGCGCCAGCGTGCCGGGCACCACGCCCTGCCACACGACGGTAGCCAGGGCCTGCTCCCAGCCCATGGGCGAGATCAGCCAGGCGACGCCACCCACCAGCACCAGCACCGGCATGGCCAGCGGCCAGCCCAGCATCAGCACCACCAGGCAGGCGCCCGACCACTGCAGCTGCAGCGGCATGGCATGCAGCGTGGGCAGGGCCCACAGCCAGGGCAGGAACAGCAGGGTGGCGAGCAGGGGCGTCCACAGTGCGGACGGCGCGCCATGCGTCTCGTGCGCGAGTGGCTTGCCGTTTGCCAGCATGCGCCAAGGCTGCGCTGCCATGGCCGCAACCAGCGCGATGAGGACCAGAGCGGTTTCCAGCCACATGGTTCTGCTTACTATTCTATTGATAGCTGCTGGTGCTTGATAGATAAGCGCTAGAGCCCAATTTCATTCAAAAAATTCCATCATGCAGCCACCAGCGGCTGCCCCAGGCTGCGCAAAATGTCGCGCACCATCTGCGCCCGGTCTTTCGGGTCTTTCAGCTCGCGCTCGATGCGCAGCTTCTCGTTGCCCGCCAGTTTGATGTGTTTGTTCTTCTGGATCAGCTCGATGATGCGCATCGGGTCAATCGGCGGCTGGGGCTTGAAGGTGATGGTGATGACGCCCGGCGCCGCATCCACCTTCACCACGCCGTAGGGCTGGCTCAGCACGCGCAGGCGGTGCACGTCGATGAGGGTCTGGGCCTGCGGCGGCAGCTTGCCAAAGCGGTCCACGATCTCTTCGAGCAGGCCGTCGATCTGGTCGGGCGTCTTGGCCGTGGCCAGCTTCTTGTAGAACGACAGGCGCAGGTGCACGTCGCCGGCAGCAGGGCGGGGGCGTGCAGGTTGATGTCGGTGGTCACGCTCAGCGGGCTCAGCAGGTCGGGTTCCTTGCCGGCCTTGAGTGCCTTGACGGCCTCGTTCAGCATCTCGTTGTACAGCTGGAAGCCCACCTCCAGCATGTTGCCGCTTTGGTTCTCGCCCAGCACCTCGCCCGCGCCGCGGATCTCCAGGTCGTGCATGGCCAGGTAAAAGCCGCTGCCCAGTTCCTCCATGGCCTGGATCGCATCGAGCCGCTGCTGTGCCTGCTTTGTGAGGCCCTCCACGTCTGGCACCATCAGGTACGCATATGCTTGGTGGTGGCTGCGGCCCACGCGGCCGCGCAGCTGGTGCAGCTGCGCCAGGCCGAACTTGTCGGCGCGGCTCATGATGATGGTGTTGGCCGTGGGCACGTCGATGCCGGTCTCGATGATGGTCGAGCACAGCAGGATGTTGTAGCGCTGGGCCACAAAGTCGCGCATCACGCGCTCCAGATCGCGCTCGGGCATCTGGCCGTGGGCCACGGCGATGCGGGCCTCGGGCAAGATTTCTTCGAGCTTCTGGCGGCGGTTCTCGATGGTCTCCACCTCGTTGTGCAAAAAGTAGCACTGCCCGCCGCGCTTGAGTTCGCGTAGCACCGCTTCGCGGATCACGCCCGTGCCCTCGTTGCGCACAAAGGTCTTGATCGCCAGGCGGCGCTGCGGCGCGGTGGCGATGACCGACAGGTCGCGCAGGCCTTCCAGCGCCATGCCCAGCGTGCGGGGGATGGGCGTGGCCGTCAGCGTCAGCACATCCACCTCGGCGCGCAGGGCCTTCATCTGCTCCTTGTGGCGCACGCCAAAGCGGTGTTCCTCGTCAATGATCAAGAGGCCCAGGTTGTGGAACTTGGTCGATTCGCTGAGCAGCTTGTGCGTGCCCACCACGATGTCCACCGTGCCATCGCCAATGCCCTTGATGGCGGCGGTGATCTCCTTGCCTGAACGGAAGCGCGACACCTCCGCCACCTTCACCGGCCACTTGGAAAAACGGTCCACCAGCGTTTGGTAATGCTGCTCGGCCAGCAGCGTGGTGGGCGCAAGAAACGCCACCTGCTTGCCGCCGGTGACGGCCACGAAGGCCGCACGCAGCGCCACCTCGGTCTTGCCAAAGCCAACATCGCCGCAGACCAGGCGGTCCATGGGGCGGGGCGAAATCATGTCCTGGATGACCGCGTGGATGGCGGCGTTCTGGTCGGCCGTTTCTTCAAAGCCGAAGTCGTTGGCAAAGGTTTCGTAATCTTGCGGCGAGTAGCGGAAGGCATGGCCTTCGCGCGCGGCGCGGCGGGCGTAGATGTTGAGCAGCTCGGCCGCGCTGTCGCGCACCTGCTCGGCGGCCTTGCGCTTGGCCTTTTCCCACTGGCCGCTGCCCAGCTTGTGCAGCGGCGCCTCGTCGGCGCTCACGCCGGTGTAGCGGCTGATGAGCTGCAGCTGGCTCACGGGCACATACAGCACGGCCTTGTCGGCGTATTCGAGGTGCAAGAACTCCTGCATGGCGGGCGTGCCGTCGGGGTTTTTGTTGCCCACGTCCATGTTGACCAGGCCCCGGTAGCGGCCGATGCCATGCTGGCTGTGCACCACGGGGTCGCCCACGTTCAGCTCTGACAGGTCCTTGATCAGCGCCTCGACATCGCTCACCTGCTCTTGCTTCTTGCGCCGGCGCGTGGTGGGGCCGGCGGCAAAGAGCTCGGTCTCGGTGACGAAGTCGATGCCGTCCGCTATCCAGCTGAAGCCCACGGTGAGGCCGGCCTTGGCGATGCCGATCTTTTCGGCGCTGTCGGCCTGGAACGCGGCCAGCGAATCAAACGCGGGCGGGTTCACGCTGCTGGCGCGGAAGAAGTCGAGCAGGCTCTCGCGTCGGCCGTCGCTCTCGGCCAGCAGCAGCACGCGGTGCTGGGTGTTGCGCAGGTGCGCGTGCAGGCGGGCCAGCGGGTCGTCGGCGCCACGCACCACCGACAAATCGCCCAGCTTCTGGAAATGCGGGTTGTCGGCAACGTCCTCCAGCGCAGGGCGGATGGACAGCTGCGCATGCAGGTTGGCGCGCGTGTAGAACTGGTCGATGGACAGGAACAGCGACTCGGGCGGCAGCGCCGGCCGCTCCGGGTCGCCCTGGATCAGGCGAAAGCGGTCTTTGGTGTCTTGCCAGAAGCGCTGGAAGGCCGGCTCCAGGTCGCCGTGCAGCACCACCGTGGCCTCGCCACCCAGGTAGTCGAACACGGTGGCGGTGTCGTCGAAGAACAGCGGCAGGTAGTACTCGATGCCCGCCGTGGCCACGCCGTTGCCCATGTCTTTGTAGATGCGGCTCTTGGTCGGGTCGCCCTCCAGCATCTCGCGCCAGCGGCTGCGGAATTTGGCGCGCGCCTCGTCGTCCATCGGGAACTCGCGGCCGGGCAGCAGGCGCACCTCGGGCACGGGGTACAGGCTGCGCTGGCTGTCGGGGTCGAAGGTGCGAATGGAGTCGATCTCGTTGTCGAACAGGTCCACGCGGTAAGGCACCAGCGAGCCCATGGGGAACAGGTCGATCAGCCCGCCGCGCACCGCGTATTCGCCGGGGCTCACCACCTGCGAGACATGGCTGTAACCCGCCAGCGTGAGCTGGGCCTTGAACTTGGCCTCGTCGAGCTTTTGCTTGACCTGGAAGTGGAAGGTGTAGCCCGCCAGAAACGACGGCGGTGCCAGCCGGTACAACGCGGTGGTGGCGGGCACCAGCACTACATCGGCCTCACCTTGCGAGATGCGCCACAGCGTGGCCAGCCGCTCGCTGATCAAATCCTGGTGCGGCGAGAAGGTGTCATAGGGCAGCGTCTCCCAGTCGGGGAACAGCGCGCAGCGCAGGCCGGGCGCGAAGAACGCCATTTCTTCGATGAGGCGTTGCGCGTCGGTGGCGTCGGCCGTGACGATGGCTGTGGTGCGGCCTGCGGCCTTGTCGCGCTCGGCCAGGCGGGCCAGCAGCAGGGCATCGGCGCTGCCCACGGGGCGGGGCAGGGTGAAACGTTTTCCGGGGGAGAGTTTGGGCAGTTCCATGCGGACGGTATCGTCTGGGCCCGCCGCATCCCCTGGGGCGCGAAACGCGCGCGGGCTGGATGGGTGGGCAACGGGAGATTTTAGAATGCGCGACACATGACTGCTCCGCTCCCACACCCACCGCTCGCCCCCTTGTCCGCCCACGGGCGCTTTTGGGCGCTGGTGCCTTGTGCGGGCATGGGCCTGCGGGCCGTGCCACCTGCCGCCACGCCCGGCGCGGCATTGGTTGCCCCGGCCTTGCCCAAGCAATACCACCTGGTGGCAGGGCACCCCATGGTCATGCACACCCTGGCGGCTTTTGCGGGGGTGAACCGCTTGCTGGGCACGCTGGTGGCGGTGGCGCCGGGGGACCATTTTCTGGATGCCTACGCCCATCCCGCGTTCTTCACCGTGGAATGCGGCGGGCCCACGCGTGCGGATACCGTGCTGGGCGGCTTGCGGGCCCTGGCGGAGCGCGGGGCCCAGCCCGACGACTGGGTGCTGGTGCATGACGCGGCGCGCTGCCTGGTGACATCTGCCCAGATCGACACCCTGATAGACACCTGCCAGCACGACGGCGTGGGTGGTTTGCTGGCGCACAAGCTGGCCGACACGCTCAAGACATCGATTGACGGACCCGGCGGCGTGCGCGTGGCCTCCACCGTGGACCGCAGCGACAAGTGGCTGGCGCAGACGCCGCAGATGTTCCGCATGGGAGCGCTCCAGGCGGCCATCGAGCATGTGGGCTCGGGCGCCACCGACGAAGCCAGTGCCATGGAGGCGATGGGCCTGCACCCGCGGCTGGTGCCAGGGGGGGCGCAGAATTTCAAGGTGACTTATCCGGACGACTTTGCCCTGGCGGCCGCCGTGCTGGCACAGCGGGCGCACGGCGCCACATTGGATCGTTTTGGTGGCGCGCGCGGGCAGGCGGCTGCGCCCTTTGACAAGAAGAACATGTTTTGAGGCCCTTTTAACGACCCTTCACGGGCGAAAGTGATTCGATGAATTTCAGGATTGGTGAAGGCTGGGATGTGCATGCGCTGGTGCCCGGGCGCCGGCTGGTGATTGGCGGGGTGGAGATCGCCCACAGCATGGGCCTGCTGGGCCATTCGGATGCCGATGTGCTGCTGCATGCCATCACCGATGCCCTGCTGGGGGCGGCGGCCCTGGGTGATATCGGCAGCCATTTTCCGGACACCGACGCGGCATTTCGCGGCGCGGACTCGGGCGTGCTGCTGGCCGAGGTGGCGCGCCGGGTGCGGGCCGCGGGCTACGACATCGGCAACATCGACTCCACGGTGGTGGCGCAGTCGCCGCGCCTGGCCATGCATATTCCCGCCATGCGCCGGTGCATCGCGGCCGCAGTGGGGGTGGATGAAGCGCAGGTCAACGTCAAGGCCAAGACCGCTGAACGCCTGGGCTCGGTGGGCCAGGGGCTGGCCATGGAGGCACGGGCGGTGGCGTTGCTGGTCAGGGCCTGACCGGGCACCGGCGTGTTTTGGCGTGCAAAGCGGGCATGGATGAAAGACTCTCAGCCTCTCAGTCCATGTGGTCCTCGGCCCGGCGGCGGGGAAGCTGCCGCTTGACGGAGGGGCGCTGCAGGCGTTGCTTGGGGTCTTCGCCTTCGGGCATGTTGATGGCCCGCTGCAACTGGATATGGGCCACCAGACCACCGGTGCTGGAGTTGGCCAGCGCAAAGATGCCGCCCATGCGTTGCACCGTCTTGTCCACGATCGACAGGCCAAGCCCGGCACCCGCGGCGGCAGTGCGCGCCGAATCACCGCGAAAGAACGGCTTGGTCAGATTGGAGAGCTGCTCGGGCGGCACGCCAGGGCCGTGGTCGCGCACCTTGATCAGCACCCAGTTTTCGCGGCCCTTGGCGGCAATGTCCACATGGGTGACGGTCGTGTCCACCGTCTTGCCGTAACGGCGCGCGTTCTCCAGCAGGTTGGAGATCACGCGCGCCAGCTCCACTTCGTCGGCCAGCACGTTCAGGTCTTCGGGGACGTCCATCGTGATCTGCAGCTCGCGATGGTCCTGCACCGCATAGACGCAGGACGACACCACGCCGTGCAGGTTGACGGGGGTGAGCGTGACGTGGTCGGGGCGGGCGTAGTCCAGAAACTTGTCGATGGTGGCATCGAGCTGCACGATGTCGGCCACCATGTGTTCGCGCGCTATTTCGTCCACCACGCTCATTTCGGTTTCGAGCCGCAGCCGCGCCAGGGGTGTGCGCAGATCATGCGAAATGCCGGCCAGCATGACGGCGCGGTCCTGCTCCAGCTTGGCAAGCTTTTGTGCCATGCGGTTGAAGCCGATGTTCACCTCTCGGATTTCGCTGGTCACCGCTTCTTCGTCCAGACGGCTGGCGGCAAAGTCGCCATCGCGCACGCGGTTGGCGGCATAGGAAAGCTGCTTGAGCGGCTGGTTGATCAGCCGCGCAATGGCGGCAGCGCCGGCCAGGGACAGGGCGCCTGCCGTGATCAGCCAGATCAGCCAGGTGCGGCCACCGGCAGGGCTGAAGCGTGAGCGGTCCATCAGCAGCCAGTTGGGGTCGCCGTTGATGTTGAAGCCGACCCACAGGCCGTTTTCGCCGTTGACGTTCTGGGCCACGACGGTGTCCGGGCCCAGGCGCTGGGTCAGTTCGTCGGTGAGGCGGTTGCCCAGCGCGGTGCTGTCGAGCAGCGTGAATTTGTCGCCCGGCTCGCGCGGCAGGATGCGCACCCCCTCCTGGTCGGCCATGGTCTTGATGAGCGACACGCGTGCGATGGCGTCGGCGTGCACCAGGGCCGCGCGGCTGAGGTTGACCAGCGAGGCAATCTGCTGCGCCGTGTGCAGCGTGCGCGGCTCGAATTCCAGCGCCCGTAGCGTTTGCAGCCAGGCCAGAATGCTGCCCACCAGCAGCAGCGCCAGCAGAAAGAAGGTGCGCCAGAAAAGGTTCAGCCCCACACGCGCGCGTTGCTCGCGCGCACGGCGCAAGGATTCCAGCGGCGCGGGGCTGGTGGCGTCGGAGGGAACGGTCACCGGCTCCTGGAGCGCTGCCACCGACGGGCCTTCGGGTTTGCGCATGGACAGATCAGTTCGTTCCGTCCGGTACGAAAACATAGCCCACGCCCCACACCGTCTGGATGTAGCGCGGCGCTGCGGCGTCCACCTCCACCAGCTTGCGCAGGCGCGAAACCTGCACGTCCAGGCTGCGGTCGAAGGGCTCGAACTCGCGGCCGCGTGCCAGCAGCGCCAGTTTTTCGCGCGACAGGGGCTGGCGCGGGTGGCGCACCAGGGCCTTGAGCATGGCGAATTCGCCGGTGGTCAGCGGCAGCTCTTCGCCATTGCGCTGCAGTGCGCGGGTGCCCAGGTCGAAGGTGAAGGGGCCGAAGGTGACCACTTCGTTGTCGCCCGAGGGTGCGCCGGGCGCCTCTTGCGCGGGGCGGCGGCGCAGCACGGCATGCACACGCGCCAGCAACTCGCGGGGGTTGAAGGGCTTGCCCAGGTAGTCGTCGGCGCCCACTTCCAGGCCCACGATGCGGTCCACGTCCTCGCCCTTGGCGGTGAGCATGATGATGGGCGTGCGGTCATTGGCGGCACGCAGGCGCCGGCAAATGGACAGGCCGTCTTCGCCGGGCATCATCAGGTCGAGCACGATGAGGTCGACCGTCTCGCGCAGCAGCAGGCGGTTCAGGGCCTTGCCGTCTTCGGCGACCATGACTTCAAAGCCTTCTTGGGTCAGGTAGCGGCGCAGCAGATCGCGGATGCGTGCATCGTCGTCCACCACCAGAATCTTGTCGGTACGGTTGGTTGATGTAGCCATGGTGAGTGCGGGTCCAATTTGTAACAGAGCCGATTCTGACCAGCTTCAGCCGCGAAGTTCGGTTTTTTGCCCTGTGTTTGACCAAGTGTTACAAGTTTTGCCCCAGCGAGCAGGCCGCTCACGCCCGGTTTACGCTGGCGATTTCTGCAGCGGTTACTGTAGTGGCCTGTGCGGCCCGGTGTGGGGTTGTGCGCTGATCGCAAGGATATTTGCCGGTATGAAAAATGCTATTCGTTTGATAGCTGCTAGCGCTTTAATGGTGAGCGCTGGAGCCGTTTTTTCTCAAAATTCTCAGGCCGTGGAGCCGCACAACGTGGTGCAGCTGGCGGCGTCTGGCACGGTGGAGGTGCAGCAGGATTTGCTGGTGCTGGCGCTGTCCACCAGCAAGGAGGGCGCGGACGCGGCCACCACGCAGGTGCAGCTCAAGACAGCGTTGGATGCGGCACTGGCCGAGGCCAAGCGCAATGCGCAACCCGGGCAGATGGATGTGCGCACCGGCCCCTTCGGGCTGTATCCGCGCTACGGCAAGGACGGCAAGATCAACGGCTGGCAGGGCCGGGCCGAACTGGTGCTGGAGGGCCGCGACTTTGCCCGCATCACCGCCACGGCCGGAAAAATCCAGACCATGGCCATCAGCCAGGTGGGCTTTGCCTTGTCGCGCGAGGCCCGCGCCAAGGTGGAGGGCGAGGCCCAGACCCTGGCTATCGAGCAGTTCAAGACGCGCGCCGCTGAGTTGAGCCGCGGGTTTGGCTTTGCCAACTACAGCCTGCGCGAGGTGTCCGTGAACAGCAACGAGATGTCTCCCGGTCCGCGCCCGCGCGCCATGGCCATGGAGGCCAAATCGGCAGCGTTTGCCGATGCACCGGTGCCGGTGGAAGCGGGCAAGGCGCAGGTGGTCGTCAATGTGTCGGGCTCGGTGCAGATGCGCTGAATCTGTCGGAACGATGCGGTGACCTTATTTTTTGCATGAAAATGGCCTCTAGCGCTTATGTGGAAAGCGCTATTAGCTATTGAAACGGGAGCAATTCGGGCGGCGCCAAAGGCTTGAGCAGCCTTGCCATTGGCTCTCGCACCGCTGGCTTGATGCCGGTTACTGGGCCACCCAGCCGCCGTCCATGTTCCAGGCTACGCCGCGCACGTTGTTGGCTGCGGGGGAGCAGAAGAACACGGCCAGCTCGCCCAGTTCGTCGGGCGTGGTGAATTGCATGGAAGGTTCTTTTTCGCCCAGCAGCTGCCGCGTGGCTTCTTCGTTCGAGATGCCGTGTTCTACGGCCTTGGCGTCCACCTGCTTTTGCACCAGCGGCGTCAGCACCCAGCCGGGGCACATGGCGTTGCAGGTGACGCCAGACGCCGCATTTTCGAGCGCCGTCACCTTGGTCAGGCCCACGATGCCGTGCTTGGCCGCCACGTAGGCCGATTTTTGCGCGGAGCCGACCAGTCCGTGCACCGAAGCCACGTTGATGATGCGACCCCAGTTGGCCGCCTGCATGGCGGGCAGGGCCAGGCGCGAAGTGTGAAAGGCGCTGGTCAGGTTGATGGCGATGATGGCGTCCCAGCGCTCTGCGGGAAAGTCTTCAATGTTTGCCACATGCTGGATGCCAGCGTTGTTCACGAGGATGTCCACGCGCCCGAACTGCGCGGCGCTGTATTTCATCATGTCCTCGATATCGGCCGCGCGGCTCATGTCGGCGCCGTGGTAGGCCACCTGGGCGCCTGCTGCCTGGCCGGCAGCCAGCACCTCGGCGCGCGGGCCGTCCGCGTCGCCAAAACCATTGAGCACGATGTTGGCGCCCTGGCGGGCCAGGGCCTTGGCGATGCCCAGACCAATGCCACTGGTGGAGCCGGTTACGAGTGCGGTTTTGCCGTTGAGCATGCGAGTTTCTCCGAATGAATTACGATGCAATGGAGCCATTATCGAACGCTGTCGCCAGATTCCACACCCATGATTGAACCTACGCTGAACTACGTACTGTGCCCTGGCGCCGCCTCTGCGGCGGGCCCCTTCGGTGGGGCGCTGGCCAGCCCGCCAGCGCAGCACCGCATGGCGTACTGGGAGTGGAACGGCACCGGCAATCCGGCCCATCCGCATGTGGTGGTGTGCGTGCACGGCCTCTCGCGCCAGGGGCGTGATTTCGACACCCTGGCGCGCACGCTGGGTCGCCACGCCCGGGTCATCTGCCCCGATGTGGTGGGCCGCGGCCAGAGCGACTGGCTGGCCGACCCCGCCGGCTACCAGATTCCCCAATACGTGGCCGACATGCTGGCTTTGCTGGGCCAACTGCAGCGCCAGGCCCCGGTGCAGACGCTGGACTGGGTGGGCACCAGCATGGGCGGGCTGATCGGCATGGCCCTGTGTGGCCAGCCGGGGCTGGGCGTGCCCGATGAACCCCAAGAACCTCGCCCATCCGCTGCAACGTCTGCCGCTGCCGTGGGCAGCCTGTGGCCGCTGGCCGTGCCGGTGCGCCGGCTGGTGCTCAACGATGTGGGGCCCGCCATCGAATGGCTGGCCCTGCAGCGCATCGGCCAGTATCTGGGCGCGCCGGTGCGCTTTGATTCGCTGCAGCAGGCGGCCGATGCCATGTGGGCCATTTCGTCGAGCTTTGGCCCGCACACCCCCGAGCAATGGCTGGAACTGTCGCGGCCCATGGTGCGGGCCTTGCCGGGTGGCGGCCTGGCGCTGCATTACGACCCCGCCATCGCGCAGGCTTTTGGGGCCATGACACCCGAGGCCTCTGCTGCAGGTGCGCTGCAGCTGTGGCAGCTCTATGACCGCATCCAGGCGCGCACGCTGCTGCTGCGCGGCACGCAGTCCGACTTGCTGGCGCCAGAAACCGCCCAGGCCATGGCACGCCGTGGGCCGAGGGCAAACCTCGTGGAGTTCGAGGGCGTGGGGCATGCGCCCACCTTGATGGCGCAAGACCAGGTGACGGCCGTGATGGACTTTTTGCTGGCCCCCCAAGAAACGGTGACTGCATGAAAACGCACTCTCCGTCGGCGGCGGTGCATGCGCCTATGGCTGATACATTGCCGCAACTTATTGCCGCAACGGCCCACACATTGCCTGAGCAGGTCAATGCCCTGGCGCGGGCGCGCGCCTTTGCCGAGCCCCTCATGGCGGGCGAGGCGCTCGATTCCGGCGAGAACACCCTGGCCCATGCCGACGCCGTGGCCGCTATCCTCAAAGCCATTGGGGGGTCAGAGGCCATGCAGGCAGCCAGCTACCTGGTGTATGCCTGCGGGCACCTGACCAAGCCCCAGGAGGTGATCGCCAAGGCCTTTGGCGACAACTTTGCGGCCCTGGCGGTGGAGACCACCAACCTGATGCGCGTGCAGCGGCAGGCGCGTGGCGCCCAGCAGGTGGACGACCCGGCGGTGCAGACCGAGAACGTGCGCAAAATGCTGCTGGCCTTTTCGCGCGACCTGCGGGTGGTGATGTTGCGCCTGGCGTCGCGTCTGCAGACGCTGCGCTTTCATGCGGCCAGCAAAACCCCGGTGTCGCCCAGCCTGGCGCGCGAATCGCTGCAGGTGTTTGCCCCGCTGGCCAACCGGCTGGGCATCTGGCAGGTGAAATGGGAGCTGGAGGACCTGTCGTTCCGCTTTCTGGAGCCCGAGACCTACAAGGAGGTTGCCCGCCTGCTCGACGAAAAGCGCGGCGAGCGCGAGGTTTATATGGAGCAGCTGCGCGCGCGGCTGGAGTCCGACCTGCGCGCGCGCAGCATCAGCGCCAGCGTGCAGGGGCGGCCCAAGCACATCTACAGCATCGTCAAGAAGATGCGCGGCAAGTCGCTCAACTTCGATCAGGTGCTGGATATCCGGGCCTTGCGCGTGGTGGTGCCGTCGGTCAAGGACTGCTATGCAGCCCTGAGCTGGGTGCACGAGCAGTTCACGCCTATCGTGGAGGAGTTCGATGACTACATCGCGCGCCCCAAGCCCAATGGCTACCAGTCGCTGCACACCATCGTGCGCGACGCCGCCGGCAAACCTATCGAAATCCAGATCCGCACCCAGGCCATGCACGACCATGCCGAGCACGGTGTGGCGGCGCACTGGGCCTACAAAGAGGCGGGCAGCAAGGGCTATGCGGGCGTGTCGGCCAGCGGCGAATACGACGCCAAGATCGCGGTGCTGCGCCAGTTGCTGGCGTGGGAGCGCGACCTGGCCGGCACCGTGCAGAACCGCGGCCTGTTCGAAGATCGCATCTACGTGCTGACCCCTGAGGCCGCCGTGGTGGACCTGCCCCAGGGCGCCACCCCCGTGGACTTTGCCTACAGCGTGCACACCAGCCTGGGCCACCGCTGCCGCGGCGCAAAGGTCGACGGCGTGATGGTGCCGCTCAACACACCGCTGCAGAACGGCCAGACCGTGGAGATTGTCACCGTCAAAGAAGGCCGCCCCTCGCGCGACTGGCTCAATGCCGAATTGGGCTACCTCATCAGCAACCGGGCCAAGGCCAAGGTGCGCGCCTGGTTCAACGCCCAGGTCACCCACGAAACGGTGGCCCGGGGTCGCGAGGCGGTTGAAAAACTGCTGCAGCGCGAAGGCAAGACGGCCATGAAGCTGGACGACCTGGCGGTGCAGCTGGGGTTCAAGTCGGCCGACGCGCTGTTCGAGGTGGTGGGCAAGGACGAGTTTTCACTGCGCAGCATCGAAACCCTTCTGCGCCCACCCGAGCCGGTGCTGCAACCCGACGATTACCTGCTGCTGAAAAAGACCCGCACCAACGAATCTGCCCCCAAGGGCGGCGTGCTGGTGGTGGGGATCGACTCGCTCATGACGCAACTGGCCAAGTGCTGCAAACCGGCGCCGCCCGACAATATCCGTGGCTTTGTCACCCGGGGCAAGGGCGTGAGCGTGCACCGCGCAGACTGCAGCAACTTCCGGGAGATGGCGGCGCGCAGCAGCGAACGGGTGATCGAAGTGGAATGGGGCACGCCCAAATCCGCGGCGGGTGCAGCCGTGTATCCCGTGGACGTGGCGGTGGAGGCCGCCGACCGTCAGGGCTTGTTGCGCGATATCTCGGAAGTGTTTGCGCGGGAGAAAACCAACGTCATCGGCGTGCAGACCCAGTCGGTCAAGGGCACGGCATGGATGACCTTCACCGTGGAAGTCGCCGACTCCGGCCGCCTCAACAAGGTGCTCGCGATTGTCGCCAGCGTGGCGGGCGTGCGCTCGGCGCGGCGGCGCTGACCGACTGTGCTGCCACTCAGGCTGAAGGTTTCACCAATTTTTCGCAGGTGTCCAAAACCCGGTTTTTTTGCTGCTACAATCGCTTTCTCGAATACAAACAGGCGCGTAGCTCAGCTGGTTAGAGCACCACCTTGACATGGTGGGGGTCGTTGGTTCGAGTCCAATCGCGCCTACCAACTAACCATTGGTAAAAGCCTTCCAAGTCTATGATTTGGAAGGCTTTTTTATTGGTATCGCAATTGCCAGGCCTTGGATCGTGAACACGTTCTTGCGCTGTGGGGCGCCGGCTGAAAACCGGCTGGCACCCGCTCTGGCGAGCACGCAGTGGCCTGTGTCCAGGTTGGCGTGGCAGTGGCGGGATGTTGTCTGACGGCGCCACAGTCTCCTGGCCCACGCGAACGGCGTGGCGTGGGATTTACAACGGTGGTGCAGCGAGCATTTCGCTTGCCTGCGCGTCAACTTCCCAAGGAGCGCACATGAACTCATCCACTATTCAGTCGACCGGCGTCAAGCCGGTTGACCCAGACCTTGCCGAGCAGGCCGTTCCGGGGCATGGTGTGCCATCCCAGGATCCAACCCCCGCAGCCCAGGTGGCCCTCAATCCCGAGGAAGCTGAGCGGGAGTCAAAGTCCACCCTCATCGGGGGCGGTGTCGTGGCGGGTTCGGCTGCGGGTGCCGCTGTTGGCGCCGCGGTGGCGGGTCCGGTCGGCATCTTGGTCGGCGGCACGCTGGGCGCTGTGGTCGGAGCGCTCGGCGGCGGCGCGGCTGGCGAGCTGGCCAATTCAGAGGGCGCGGACAATGCAGACGATGCCCGCAAAGATACCGATGACACCCAAGACCGCAGGCCGCCGCGCTGAGGCGCCTGGTAAGCCAGTCCGATGGAAGCCGCAGGTTGGGCAGCAGGCCATGCCGGGTGGCGCGATTCGCGCACGCTGCTGCCATGAGGCCAGGGCTGCGGGAATCGCTCTCTGGTGGCCATCAGGGTAATCCTTTGCCGGGCAGGGGGCTCTCACTCTCTAGAATCTGCTGCACTGCAATAAATGGGCGTCGAGCCCGAGGAGTCCGTCTTGCCCGACCAGAACAGCGCCACCGCCGCCAAGACAGCGCAGCGCGTGATCAAGAAATACCCGAATCGCCGTCTGTACGACACGGATACCTCCACTTACATCACCCTGGCCGAAGTGCGCCAGCTCGTCATGGCCCACCAGAACGTGGTGGTGCGCGATGCCAAGACGGGAGAGGACCTCACGCGCAGCATTCTGCTGCAGATCATTCTGGAAGAAGAGGCCGGCGGCGCACCCATGTTCACCGAGGCGGTGCTGGCGAACATCATTCGCTTTTACGGTCACGCCATGCAGGGTTTCATGGGTGCATATCTGGAGAAGAACGTGCAGGTCTTCACCGATGTGCAGGCGAAGCTGGTCGAGCAGTCGCAAAACGTCACGCCGGAAATGTGGGCCCAGTTCATGAGCCTGCAGTCGCCCATGCTCAAGGGCATGATGGGCAGCTACGTGGAGCAGTCGCAGTCGATGCTCAACCAGATGCAGGAGCAGATGCAAAAGCAGACTGAGCAGATGCTGAGCGCCTTTGGGGTGAAGCGCTGAACAAGGCCAAATCCGGCCATCCAACCCCCTTGGGCGCCGGAACTGGGACAATACGGGGATATGAGCGAAGCACTCTCCCCCACCAAAACACCCAAAGTCGGATTCGTCAGCCTCGGTTGCCCCAAGGCCCTGACGGATTCTGAACTCATCCTCACGCAACTGAGCGCGGAGGGTTACGAAACCTCCAAGACCTTTGAGGGCGCGGACCTGGTCATCGTCAACACCTGCGGCTTCATTGACGACGCTGTCAAGGAAAGCCTGGACACCATTGGCGAGGCGCTGGCCGAGAACGGCAAGGTCATCGTCACCGGCTGTCTGGGCGCGCGCGCGGGCGAGGGCGGCGGCAATATGGTGCGGCAGATGCACCCCAGCGTGCTGGCTGTGACCGGCCCGCATGCCACGCAAGAGGTGATGGACGCCGTGCACCTGAACCTGCCCAAGCCGCACGATCCGTTTCTCGACCTGGTGCCGGGCAGCTTTGGCGTGGCGGGCATCAAGCTCACGCCCAAGCACTATGCCTACCTCAAGATCAGCGAAGGCTGCAACCACCGCTGCACGTTCTGCATCATCCCGTCGATGCGCGGGGACCTGGTGTCGCGCCCCATTGGCGATGTGCTCAGCGAAGCCAAGGCTTTGTTTGAAGGCGGCGTGAAAGAGCTGCTGGTGATCAGCCAGGACACCTCGGCCTATGGCGTGGATGTGAAATACCGCACCGGTTTCTGGGATGGCAAGCCCGTCAAGACCCGCATGCTGGAACTGGTGCAGACGCTGGGCGAGATTGCCGAGCCTTACGGCGCCTGGGTGCGCTTGCACTATGTGTACCCGTACCCGAGCGTGGACGATGTGATCCCGCTCATGGCCACGGGCCGCGTGCTGCCCTACCTGGACGTGCCCTTCCAGCACAGCCACCCCGATGTGCTCAAGCGCATGAAGCGCCCCGCCAGCGGTGAGCGCAACCTGGAGCGCATCCAGCGCTGGCGCGAGGCCTGCCCCGAGATCGTGATTCGCAGCACCTTCATCGCCGGTTTTCCCGGCGAGACGGAAGAAGAATTCCAGCACCTGCTCGACTTTGTGCGCGAGGCGCAGATTGACCGTGCCGGCTGCTTTGCCTACAGCGACGTGACCGGCGCGGTGGCCAACGAGCTGCCCGGCATGCTGCCCCTGGAAGTGCGCGAAGAGCGCCGCGCCCGCTTCATGGCCGTGGCCGAAGAAGTGTCGATCGCCAAGCTGCAGCGCCGCGTGGGCGCCACCATGCAGGTGCTGGTCGATTCAGCCCCCGGCCTGGGCCGCAAAGGTGGTGTGGGCCGCACCTATGCCGACGCACCCGAGATCGACGGCACCGTGCAGCTGCTGCCGCCCGAGAAGATCAGCAAGACCATGAAGGTGGGCGAATTCACCAAGGCGCGCATTGTGGGCGTGCGCGGGCACGATCTGGTGGCGCAGCCGATCTGATGGACTGAGATTGCTATTGAATAAATAGCTGAAGGCGCTTTCTGGACGGGCGCTATAGGCTAAAAAGACACAAAAAAGGCTTCCCGAGGGAAGCCTTTTTGCTGTGCGCGGCACGATTACACGCGCTTGCGGTATTCGCCGGTGCGGGTGTCGATTTCGATCTTGTCGCCCTGGCTGACGAACAGCGGCACGGGCACTTCGAAGCCGGTGGCGATCTTGGCGGGCTTGAGCACCTTGCCGGAGGTATCGCCCTTGACGGCGGGTTCCGTCCAGGTGATTTCGCGCTCGACGCTGGTGGGCAGCTCGACCGAGATGGCCTTGCCGTCGTAGAACACCACTTCCACGGTCATGCCGTCTTCCAGGTAGTTCAGTGCGTCGCCCATGTTTTCGGCTTCGACTTCG
>LNAP01002523.1_pt1 | contig 18206 bp, 15 predicted proteins | sample 602601 | NCBI WGS metagenome assembly LNAP01 (sample SAMN02440304, study PRJNA202911) | soil metagenome | biome: Subtropical and temperate rainforests or woodlands; isolation source: soil samples (1 kg each in a 20% v/v slurry with milli Q water) were... ...
CGTCAGGATTCCAGGTGCTGATAGAGTTGCTTCATCGCATCACGGGCGGCCGACAAACGCCAGACCCGCTGATCGAGAGAATCACACGGAACGTGACACTTATCTATACATTAATGGCCGCATGCTTAGACGCCCCGTATTTTGTCTTGGTCGACGACGACCTGTATGACGAGACCAACCTCAATCGCTGCGTGTTAGCTGGTAAGCGCGACATCGATCACGCCAAAGTCTTTGCTGTCAGAGACCATGTGAAACGGTACGGTGGGGACGCCACACCGTTTCCCTGCACGTTGCAGGAATACCTGGTTGCACCCAAACAAGAATTGCGCGAAGACGTGGCCAATGCGGTGAAAGACTTTCGGTTTGATCTGGTTGCATCGTGCGTGGACAAAAACACATCGAGGCAATGTATCCAGGGTCTCTGGCCGACGCTGATCGTAGGTGCGAGCACTCTTGGTCTTAACGCTCGATCAGACGTTTACAAGGTCGAGGAGCGCACAGCCTGCCTTGCCTGCCACAATCCCTCTGAACCAGAAGGTGAGAGGATCAGAGCCCTCCAAGCAACGCTAAGAGATATGCCCGTTCACGAACGGCGCCGCTTCCTGCTGGAGCATAGCCTGCCGGCGGACGCCATCGAAGCGTATCTCAATGCGCCAGAATGCGGGAAGGTGGGGGAGTCCGAACTGAGAGCGTTTGCCCTCCAAGGGGCGCCACAATTTTCCGTGGGCTTTGTATCCATGATGGCTGGCATCCTCTTGGCATCTTCGCTAATGAAGCTGAGCATCTTCGACAGATCGAGTGAATACACCTCACCCATGACTGTGTTTAGTTTTTGGAACGATCGGCTGCGATCTTCGGTTTTGTCGATCGATGCAAGCTGCCAACTAAAGTGTAGAGATCGCAGAGCCGATGGTTGAACTATGGAAGGCGCCGAGGAACGACGCCTCTCAACAGCCTGATAGAGACAATCAGTGCTTTTGTCTGCAGGATTCACATTGCGTTGAGTGCTATCCCTCAAGTGACTAAATTTCAAAAAATGTCGTAGCGAAGAGGAAACACATGAGCGCGATGCCGTTACCGCAAAGGATATGGTCTTCCTTACAGGAGAGCGTGGGGGTTCCGGTGGGCATCAAGGCGTGGGTGGCTCGCCACGGTGAACATTGCCGCGAGCTGCTGGGGACGCCGCAACGTAGTGGTATCGCGGAGCTGGGTGTCATGCGATGGGATCGGCTAGGCAAGTGCCCGGTAGATAGCCCCGTCGCCCACAAGGATGGCGAGCTGCTGGGGTGGCGACGCGACGCCTACGGCTACAACTCCTTGCGCACGGATTGCCCGTCGCTGCTCGATCTGGCGGTCTGCACGTCGCGCACCGTGACGGTGGACATCCAGACGATAGAGGGCATGGCGAACTCGAAGTCCGAGCTGACGGCGGTAATGTCCATGCCGGCGTTCGCACAAGCGATGTGCTCCGACTGGATTGCGGAAGAGATCTCCGAGCACGCGATGTACCTCCACCTGATGCACGATCAGATCCGGATCCTCCGTCCGGAAACGACATGCGATCACCTGACCAGCTTTGCGTGGGACGGGCGAGTCTTTCTGTCCAACGCCGGCGGCAGCCATCACTTCGCGACTGCGCAGTACATGGCGGCTGCCCTCGCTGTCGACGTGCCGATCGAGGCGAAGCTGTACGTCCATGCTTTGAACCCTGCCGCAGCCTCGGCGCTGTGCCATCAGTACGTGATGGTGGCCGTGGACGACGTGCACGGGCTGCACAAGGCCATGCAATCGTTTGACGCGACGTACTACGTCACGGAACTTCCCGATCCGCTGCGGCTTCCCGAGGCCAAGGCGCATGTGTTGTTTCTGCCGCGTGACCAGATTCGGTCGCGCCGTGTGGCCGAAGTGCTGATCGCCGGCGGTGCACCCGACGTCGGGGGGCACCTGACGCAGCTGGTGGCCCGCCAGATCGGGCACGATGCCAGGATGGCCGCGCTAAATCGATCCGGAGGACCCGGCTTCGACAATGCCGTGCTTCGTCAACGCATCAACCAGGCACTGAATGAGCGGGAGCTTGCGTTGGGTCGGTACGGCGGACCCTAATTGCTGGGCTATTGACACACCGCAACTGGTTGGGTGGTCACATGTTGATTTGCACGCGGAGCTGAGTCAGTCCCGGCAGGGAATCGCATCGAATTCTGAGCCATCTCTTAACGTTTCCGAGTGACTTGGAGCACCAAAAGTGATCGACATGCTCAATTGCGGATAGGTGCGCTTAGAGGAACGAAACTTCTGCGCGCGCGGGCGGACAAAACCCGAGTGACTAGAAGCTAGCTGCATGGCATTTTTTAGAATGCCGCTCAGGATCGCGAAAGGATTTTAGAATGATCACGAATAATGGGGGCGTCGCGTCGCCCAAGAGGGACCGGCCGAAGCCACAGGTTCCGTGCCGATCCGTTCCATAGCCGCAGCCCAGTTACCCAGCCGGCCGACCGTCGGTGACCCACGCCTCGTACTCACGTCGCAACACGTCGACCTGGGCGGCGACAGCGACAGAAAGGACGAACGTTGGGTTGAGTTTCGGCGAGGCTTCTTGGAGCAACCGAATGAGCGCGACTGGGCGCAGCTCATTGAATGGATTCAACCCCATTAGGTTGCCTTCGACATCACTTTCAACGGTTACCGATGCCAGACGGGCAAAGCTCTTAGCTGCCGACGATAGATCCCAACCCGGCGTGTGCCGTTGAGTTACCAGGGGCCGGTGCTAGCTGCATGGACTGATATGAAACAGGTGAAGGAAATAGCCCAGTCCTATCGAGCAACAGATCTGATCTACCTGCCTTGGCAGGATGACGAGGCTGTGGAGTTTCGGGCGCTCTTTCCCAACACCCAAGAAATCTAGCAACTAGACGCAGGGGACAGTCTGCGCTCCAGGCTGTTGGTCAGATTTTCCATCCCGTGCCACGTGAGCTCGTTGGCTCCCCGTGGTCGCCATCTACCGGCTTGGGTCGAGGACAATGATGCCGTCGCTGTCGCTATACGCGAAATGAAAGTTGGCGATCTTCACCTCGAAGGGCGTGGATGTTCCGTCCCGAGAGGGTAGGTGGGTTTGGCCACGTGTGCGAAGACTGAACAGCCAAAACCCGCGTGTATCCATCTCTTTCAGCATTTCACCGAACTCGTGTGTCGCGCGCACTTTGGGACCCGGCTCGATCATGTCCCAGCATTCCGAAAAATCGTTGATTTGGGAGGTCAGTTCAGCAATGTAGTCAGCGTCCTCGCCTGATCGGAGCTCTTCATGTGAGAACCGATACCAGTGGGATCCTTCGAAGATGTCAACGACGCCACCGCCCGTGGTCACACGTGAGTAGTAGAGCGGTTCGCCATTGTCGGCTGGCTTGACCTGCTCGATCTTGGTCTCCCCGTCGAGTTGTTTAAGGTCCACTTGGAACACGGATGCCAGTGCGGAGCGCGTTTCCAGATCACATATGCCGGCTTTCTCGACACGTTGAATGGTTCGCACGTTGACACCCGCCATGTGCGCCAAGTGCTCTTGTGTCCAGCCACGCTCCAATCGCAGTTTCTTGACCACATTCCCTGAAACGTTCGTGCTCATACGGATCTCCAAGTGAGTGAATGCCACGGGGAGATTGTGCGGCGGGTTCTATTCTGTCGTTCCGGCAGCAACCCGACAATAACCCGACATCAAGACGACAGAACCCGGCCCCGCTGTGACCGGTCGGATCGTCATGGAACCGTTGGGCGCGCTCCAACTGGTTGGCGTCGACTTGGCGGAGAGCCTATTGGTAAGGGGGCGTCGATTAGGTTCGAGGCCGGGAATGGGCAACCGGTGGGCGGTTTGCGGTCTTCTGCGGAACCAGATTCAGTTCGATGGCCTGTCCTCGGGACAGAAGCCGACCGAAGAGTGCGGCACGGGCTGACGCATCGTCGATGTAGTCGTCCCACTCATTGACCGCATTCGGGGACGCGACCAACGCGGCTATGCCACGGCGTTCTCGGGCATCCACCAACTCAAACAGACAGTAGGTCTCCTCGGACGAGCAGCGCTCCAGCGCAAAGTCGTCAAGCACCAACAGTTGCACCCGCGCCAGACGTTTCAAAAACCGGTCCCACTCACCCTGCTGGCGGTGCTCCGCGCCCCTTGGACGGGCTAACCTGTGTTTTGGGGCCTAGACGACGAGAAGGGGCGTTCATGCAAGTAAAGCACTTCGACTCCATGAATGAAGTGATGGCACATCTCCGCTCCGAGGTGCCCGCAAACCCCTATGCCCAGTTCATGAAGGACGGTTATCAATGGGTCAATGACGGTGGCGCAGGGCGACTGATTCCGTCCAAAGGCTCGTCATTCTGGTCGCCGTTTCTCTACCGGGGGCAGACGCGTCGCTATACCCCTTGCGTCCCCGGCGTCTTTCGCGGCCTCCCAAAGGTGAACCACCCGGACCAACTGGCGCGCCGCGACCATGCCCAATCCTATTTGGCTGGCGTTCGCCTGGAAGAGTTCATGTGGGCGCTCACCGAGCACCCCGCCTACGAGTTTTCAAGCAAGATGGGATTGGTGGTGAGTTCGGAAGCGCTCGCGCAGCACTATGAGTTGCCAACGGGGCGCCTGGATCTCACCCAAGATCCCGACGTAGCCGCGTTCTTTGCCACCAACTGGCGAGACGACTCCGGGACGTGGTATCCCATGGAGGACGGAGAAGGGGTGGTTTATCGCGTCGGTGTGCCGCGCCTCATGCAAGGGTTGGGGAAACACCGTGAGTTCTATCTGGAATGGATTGGCAAGCAGGCGTGGCCGCGACCCGGCGAACAAAAAGGGTGCACGCTCTTGGTCCCGCTCGGAGCCGACTTCGAAGACATCGATGGAGACATCTTCACTTTTCGGCACGATGCGGCTTGCGGACGCCAGTACAACGATCTGTTTGACGGTGGCAAAACATTATTTCCGCCGGATGTGCTTTCGGAAGTCGCAGATAGCATCAGAACGTGTGCCACTGCCGCCAAGGTCATGCTGGTCAAAACGCTGGAGCGAAACGGCTTCAGTGGTGCAGCGCTGGAGGAGCAGGTACGTGCGAGCATCGACTATTTCCAGGAACACCTTGGCGTCGAAGTAGTAGACCGGATCCCCATCTCGTTGACCGAAGACCAGAAGGCCCGAGCGATGACGCAGGTGGATGAGATGAAAAAGACCTTTCTCGACAACGTCCGGGTCTATCCGGTTCGAACGGCGAAGCCGGGCGACGTTGAGGAACTCAGGAAGAGGGGGGTTCGGGTCTATGTGATTGGCGAGGATGCGCCTGGGAATACCGAGGCGCCCTGAAGCAGGTAAGTGGCCAGGCTGTTTCAGACTGAGTGGCCAGATAGACCAGAATATGCAGGATGGGACGGTACTTTTCTTGTTTGGCCCTGGCCGCGATGGCGAGCACAGGCATATGGTTGAAGTCGGGATAGTTGTGTTGGTAGGCGGCCATGTCCATTGAAGACCACCGTTGGGCCAATAACTACCTGACCACCACGGGCGGAGTCATTCACGCACTGCGTGTGCGTGCGTACTACAAGGAAGTCATCCAGCCTGCACTGATTACCCTGGATGCCCAGATTGAGGCCTGGAAAGGCAACCCTGATGGTGGGGCGCCTTTCGCTGAAGACGACGCTCGGCAACTCAGACGCGCCACGATTGAGGCGTTCTGCTTAGCGATTCAGTCGATTTGGGAGCGCCAACTTCGGGGGTATCTGCAAACATGCGATCCCCTTGGACGCAGTGGTGTGGATTTTCACCGCGCAACTTGGAATGACCTCCAAGATGCGTTTTCCCGGCTACGAGGCATCCGGATGGATGCCTTTGATAGTTTCCCGGTGCTAGACCTCCTGCAGTTGGTCGGGAATGCATGCCGGCATGGTGATGGACCGGCAGCTCGGGGGCTGTTTGACCGTCGCCCTGAGTTCTGGCCCATTTGGGACAAGCTGGTTGAAGCGACTTGGGCGATGCCTGAGGGGGGCGAGCCACTGGTGGGGCCTGCCCCGTTCGGCATGGTCGAGTTCCCAGCGGCGTTTCTTCAGCAGGCTACCGAAGCCATCGCGTGGTTCTGGAAAGATGTCGAATACATCTACCTTGCGAGTATCGCGCGGCCGACCCCAGAGGTGCCTCGGCTCATGGAGGAGATGCGAGAGGAGCGCAGAAAACGACAGCGGATGTAGATTACAAGATCTCGCGTTGCTCGAAAGACAGCACATTGGTGGAATTCAAGCTTGCTGCAAATTCGAAGCTCAAGAACAATTTGGCGAAGCAAATTGCCGTATACGAAAAGGCCAATAGGACGAAAAAGTCTATCAAGGTCATCGTCTATTTTTCGGGCGATGAGTTAACCAAGGTCTTGAGGGTAATGAAAGAGCTTGCTCTCAAAGAAGGACCTGACCTTGTGCTCATCGACGCACAACCTAACAAGACATCAGCCTCCAATGTCCGCATACTGGACAAGGCATCGGATTTCAAATCCTAGAAGGAAAATTCATGGCAATCGATCTGAAAAATCTCTCCCCGAAAGAGCTCCAAGCTCTCATCGCTGGCGCTCAATCTCAGATGCAAGAAGCTCATGCAACTCAGGTTCGCACCGTCCGCGAGAAGATCGACGGCCTGCTCAAATCTGCTGGTCTGACCATCAACGACGTCTACCCCGCCCGTGGCGGCAAGAAAACTGCTGGCAAGAAGGGTACGGGCTCGGTTGCACCGAAGTACCGCAACCCATCCAATGCATCCGAAACCTGGTCCGGTCGTGGTCGCCAGCCCATCTGGTTTGCTGAGGCGCTTAAGAGGCGTGGCGTGACGGCAGAAAGCTTGCTGATTGGTGGAGCACCCAAGACAAGTACCGTCAAGAAGACACCGGCAAAGAAGGCGATGAAGGCGCTCAAACCGAAAGCGTAACGGCTGGGTTGGATGCGAAAGCGAAGGCACCCATCTGGGTGCCTTCGCTGGTGCGTGGATGATGGGTCAATCTAGCTCCGCGCTTTTGGCGGGAGGAATGTTTTTGCTGCAGGAATATCAAGTCAGGCAATTTCAATCCAGATAAACAACGGATTGTATTCAACCCTCTCTCATCCTAAAAAACGAAAAAAGCGAAAAACGAAGGGCCGAGAAGGTGAACATGGGTGTTCCCTAATGATGACAACTTATTCGGCGCGTCACGATCGGCAGCTTCTGGCCGACAAGCAACCTTCAGCAGGATGGTCAACTGGCTGGCGACGCTGGTCAGTTGCTGTGGCGACGGTCTGCAGTTGGCTGGCGTTTTGCACTTCGGTCCGGCACGACATGCTTGCTGAGGTCGTCAAGCATTGCCAATATGAGCTACTGCTCGCAATGCCTGCTTAGTCAGTACTTATGTCTGCAGGACTCGCAGCGTGTTGAACACCATCCCTTCATGACGAGCGTCCCGGGTGCGCCACACAGCTCACAAATCGTTGCAGATTCATGTTCCGCGGCATCGATTAACTGGAAAACTTCCTCATCTCCACCATCGACATAGAATCGTAGCGTGCCGAACTTCTCTTTGACCTGCGTAGCAACGATATCCAACCCAATAGACTCGGTATGTGCGGAAATCGCCTGACCAAGGCGATAGATCAAGTCCATCCAGCCATCACCACACTCGAAACCCCAGAGCCCGACCAGGGTTGGGCTATCCAGGCGAAGAGGATCAAGCCGTTGTAATCGATATAACTGCGGGAAGTCCGACTGTAGTCGTTGCGAATTTTCAGAGTTCATACGGGCACCTAGGTTTGGTGCCCCCGGCAGGACTCGAACCTGCATGGGTGGCTTATCTGGCCACTGCCTTTATCCGGATATAAGCCGGGCGCCTAACCTCTCGGTCACGGGGGCGAACAGAACGCGAGCTTGTCTTAGCTGCGCGAGGGTATTCGCTCGTGGTGGAAGGGAGGACGGATCATGCCGCGATCCTATCAGACCAAGAAACAACACGGTGTATGTCTATGGGATAAGAGGCCGATCGTAGTCAGACCACGTAGGTATGAAGGCGGCGGCGTTTGCACATGCGCGTCGCCCAGCAGCACAACGGCCGCAGGCCGGTGGGTGTGCACCGCCTCGATGAGGTGTTCAAAGTGACCGTGAGGGTCGCCACAGAAGAAGATCCTGTTCACGATTGCTGGCTCAACCAGGCACCGCGCAAGGCCAGGGCGTCCACACCGGCATGGTGTCGCCGCGGTTGATGTTCCGGGTGGTCCCGCCACCACCGTTCGCGGGCAGCATCCAGTTCGAGGTGTTGCCAGCGGATGCCCGATAGCTCCGGGCCTTTGGGTTCCGCTTCGTCCATGCCATCGAGCACGAACTGGCACAGCGCGCGATCGTGCGGCGAGTCGTAGATGATCGACGGGTTCGGGATCGCCGCGAGGAGCGTCCGAAGGCGACGGGTGAGAAGAGCATCAGACATGGCCGCCTCTCCACGCTCCAGTAGCGGGTACACGGCGACACGGACAAACGGCAACGGGTCGGAGGGGAGGGGGTCGCGTTCGCCGTAGAACACATGGCGCAGGTCAGAAGACACCAGCCCAATCGACACCAGTTCACTGGCCAGCACGTCCGCCCATTCACAGTCGAGAAAGAAGTCAGTCACGTCGTCGGTTCCGGCCAGTTGGCCCCCTGATCAATCGTTTAGCTAGTTCTGCACATGTCGCCAGGCTGGCCAAGCCCAGTAGCGGATCACACGGTACCACCCTCCCCATTTCCTCCTCTGGCCGACCCGCCAGATCATCATCGAGTGCCATTGGCGAAGCCACTCAGCTCAGTTCTATGGTCAGACACGATCAACCCTCTCCTCTAAGTCTTCAGTCATATCATGCAGGGCCGTAAAAGACGGTGCATAAATTTGGCCACATGCCATGTCCACGTGGTGACTAGATAGGAAATAAAGCCAATCTTGGTGCCCATCATTTGAGCCATGCACATATTGGCAAGATCGAAAATCGGAGTTTTTATCACTACTTTTTTGAAAAAACACAATAACTCATCGTCACCATTTTCTAAATATTGCGCACGCGGCAATAAAGCGAGATATTCCGTTCCAAAGCTAATCAACTCAACCGGATCGTCGCTGCAAACTCTTGCGTGACGCCCTGCACGGAGGGATTTGGCAATGGCGTCGAACATCGTTACGAGAGAGAACCTGGAATTCCTCGGACTTCCAGTTCTCGGAATTCAGTACGTTCTCGAAGTATGTAACTCGCCGCCCGACCGAAAAGTTGGTCGGAAGCGCAGGCGAAACCTCATCCTTGAAGTTCCGATGCGGAGCCTTTCGTCGACAGTGCTTCAAGCTGAGTCCCTTACCGGCGAATATTGCTTCCTCCTAGAACTAGATCGACATGAAGACGTGGTTGCCGCGTTTGACCAGCCAATAACGATCAAGGTTGAGATCATCGATCGACTGGGAAGACACACAAGGACGATGTATACCGCCGACTACCTGGTCGTCTACAAATCGAAGGTTTGCGCGGTCGAGATCAAGTCGGACCAGGAGCTATCCGAACTGGTTTGCCATAGACCTGAAGATTGGCGAATCGACGGAACCGACTATCGCTACCTACCAGCTATTCAACAGTTCGGTGCGATGGGCATAGAGCATGTTGTCATACCAACCAGCACTTTCGAGACGATCCGCGCAGACAATCTCGGCATCTTAAACGCCGCGCGCCATGCCATCGATACAAGAAGGTATCGCAAAGCGCGCGCGGGGCTCATGCAGCTTCTTCGCGATGAGGAAACGATGCTGCTTGCAGACATACTCGAACGCGTCGGCGACACAGATACGACCCCTATCCTGCAACTTATCAACTCAGGCGATCTCTTTGCCGATCTTGACAATGTCACGCTTTCGGACCCTTCTAGCGCCTGGATATCTGTCGACCCCAGCTTAGTTCGCATCGCTCAGGATGCGATTTCCAACCTGGCATGCCTTATGGAAACCACAGCATTGGATGCTACCGATATCATTGATCCCGGCCAAGAACTCGAGGTGGCAACACGCTTACTCATTGCTCAAGGATTATCCAAAGTTAATCGTCGTGGCAAAGAGGTGTCTGCTAGAACCGTAAGGCGATATAGGTGTGATCTCGAGAAAAGCCGAGGTAATCCGCTTTCACTTCAACCGAAGTGGGCAAACTGCGGCAATCATGAACCGCGTACTGGCAATCTGCATCTCGTCTATCTCACGGAATGCATCCACGCTGGTAAGGGAGATCCAGCGCATACAAGCACAGATCAATGGTTCCAGCGATACAAGAGCGGTTTCGAAAAAGCGCGCAACGACCTTGGCTTTTTTGATACACGAGCGGTCGGCCGATCGACCTTCTATAACTATTGGAACAGAGCGATCTATAGAAATGACGACTCATATCACAAAGGTGGTCGTCGCCTTGAGAACGCTGAAGCAGACTCGTTTGATCCAAAGACGAAATCTATGGTCGTTAGCCGGCCCTTTGCGGTTGCCCACATCGATCATTGGAAGTGCGACTTTTTCCTTGTTGTTGGCGTCGTCAACGGGAAGTTAATAGTGGCACGACCATGGCTGACAGCGATGGTCGACGCGTTTAGCGGAGAAGTACTCGCCATCTGGCTCTCTTTCACCAACCCTAGTCGAAAGTCGTGCACGATGGTCATCCGGGATTGCGTACGCCGTCACGGCAGACTACCGGAGATGATCGTGGTTGATGGAGGAAGCGACTTCCGCAGCGCGCATTTTCAAGTGATGCTAGCAACCCTGCACGTTGTTCGTTGCGAAAGACCTCCTGAAGATCCTCGCTTTGGACAGGAGGTTGAGAGACTTTTCGGGGCCTTCAAGGAGCGATTCGCTCGCGGCATACCAGGTTTCGGCATAAGCATCGAGAAGGCGCGAGCCGTCTCAGCGACTTTCAAGTCCGAGAGGAGAGCCACCCTTTCCCTTCTGGATGCTTTTAATGTACTTGAGGCCTACGTTTTCCAAGGCTACAACCACAGTCCCAAGCCTGGCGAAAATTCGTCGAGATACGCACTGAAAGAGCGTGCGCTGCGCTATTACCCGCATTGCGGACACTCCACTAGCTGGGACCTTAAGTTCCTGATCGCAACTTCGATCGAAGCCCCTGGAAAGGGCTACACGTTATGGTCGGGGCGGGGACTTCACGTCAATGATAAGTGGTACACATCGTCGAGATTGACGGCCTACAGGGGGTACAAGAAGGACCTGACTGTGCGTTTGGAGCCGTACGCGGACTGCGTCGTCTACGTCTGCATCGAGGGGAAATGGCTCGTTTGCATGAACTCAAAGGCGAAACTCCAGTTCGCCATGGCGGAGCGCAGCCTTCTTATGGCGTCAGCTGAGCGATCTGACCTCAGCGCCGTTCGCAGAGAACTGGAGAATGAGATGACGCGATGCGTTGCCTCGATCGTCGACCAAAAGCTTGAGGAAATCTCGAGGCGTAAAGAGTCGGGAGCGGCTGACGCGAAGGGGAAAGATTCATCCGAAAGCGAAGGCAGTCCTTCAGCCGAATGCGTGTTATTCAACTTTGACGACATCGAACCCTACGCGAACGACTCTCCCTAATGCAAAAGGTATCCCGCGTTACCCATGGCATCATCCGGCACCGTCTCTTGGAGGACGCCAGGGACGTGTTTCTACCCATGAGTCTCGATGCGGGCGATGGGCTTGTTCTTCTGCTCCTTGGCCCGACGCAAAGCGGCAAGTCCATTGTCTTCGAAGAAGTTGTGCGCGGCCTCATCGATGCGTTCCGCGATGATCGTCCGGGAGCAATCCCCGTTGCTAAGCTTCAAATTGAAACCGTGGGTGACGGCCGAGCCAAACCAAAATGGTTGGGAATTGAGCTCCTCAAAGTTCTTCGACACCCAATGTATCAACATATCGGGGCCATGGATGAGCATGAGCACTATTTCCCTTCCAAAGGAAGGGATGAAGGCACGATCCGTATTGCGCTCAAGGAAGCACTCACCGGCAGGTATACGCGCCGAGTTTGTCTCGACGAGGCCCATTTGCTCACTCGCACCAAGGATCCGGATCTTCGAGCGGCTATCTTGGAATCAGTGAAATCTACATGTGCCATTGATAGAACGCTAATAGCCTGTGGTGGCTATGAGATCGCTTACAGAGGGTTGTTTGACTCTGCGCACTTTGACGGCCGCCTTGTCACTCACGATTTTGGCCATTATGAAAGCGGTAGCAAAGACGATGTCGAAGCTTGGATACGCATACTAAAAACGTATAGCCAACATCTCGAGCTTGAACCAGGGACACTACTCGTTGATGAATTTCAGACCCTGTTGTACGTAACCAATGGTGTCATCGGCCTACTTGATAAGATGCTTTGGATCGCTAAACATAAAGCCAACTCAAAAAAGTCTCCGATAAACCGAAACACGCTTTTGAGTTGTGCGCCTCCGGCCAGGGAACAGGTATCCATTGCGAACGATATAGAGAAGGGTAAAGAGGCCCTTAGAAAGTTGGCCGAAATGTCTCCGAAGGGTGGGGCGGCCAAGGAAGACAAGAAGCAGCGCAGCAGCGAGAAACTAAAACCATTTGAAAGGAAACCGAACAGAAAGTCGGCCTTGGAGATAGCAGTCCATGACGATGACTGAATATTTTCCAATTACTCCATTGGGTGTTGGCACCGCGGAGATTGAGGCATTTGGTTCGCTCTTGTGTCGAATGGCTCGAGCACATTCCGTGTCAATATACGTTCTGTCGATGCACCTGGCAAACTGGTGGATGATTAACCATCCGGGAGAAACCCCGGGAAAATATATGCCCGTTACTAGCCCTAACCCAACGTTCTGCGGTATTGGATCTGCTGTGGAGCTATTTTCGACGATCGTATCTCAGTCAACGGGTTGCCAGCTAATCGAGAGAACTACGTTTCTATCACTTAGATCGGCATTAGACGCGAATGGCCAGGGAGTCACTCGGAGAGGTCGAGCATGGTGTCCGGCGTGTTTGGATGAGTCTCATAAATCGGGAGACGATTTCTACGACCGCCTTATGTGGGCTCTTCCAATAATTATACGCTGTCCAGAGCATAAAGTTGAGCTTGTATCTCACTGCCCGATATGTGAATGCAAGCAGACTCGCTATCACCATCTTGGGCATATGGATCTTTGCTATAAGTGCAGTCAATCAATGCGAAGTGAGCCGTCGACGTGGAAATTGAATCTGGCCCCTGCATTATATGAAAGGGATGCACTCTCAATTGTACGAGATATTTCGTCAGGGAGTATGATTGTAGTCGAAGACGCCTATAACGTTTTCATGCAGGATTTCTCTGAGCATCTGGATACTGTACACAAAAGGCCAGCATTTCGCGGTTACGTTGGTGCGCATAGGCAAGTTAAAAAGCGCGTAGGGACAAGGCCGCGGCTTATAACCTTACTAGGTGGCTGTGCTGCATTCGGGGTGAATCCGACTGATGTGTTGCGAGACCCAAGCGGCGCCGCAAAGACTGTATTTCAATTCGAATTTGCGCGATGGGAGCCCTTGGTTACATCAAGACCGCGAAGGTCGGCAAAGCGGGCTGAGTTGGCTAGAAAACGGCTTGAATGGGAGCTTTCCAATACTGGCGAAAGGCCTTTTCCCAATCTCAGTGCCATCGCACAGGAGCTAGGCGTATCTATAGGTTTCCTTAATTACAGAGTGGGCGATCTCATTCGTAGATATGTCATGCATCGGTCTTCTTGCTGGAAGAGGACTTACAAAGAAAACCGTGAGAAAGCTTTGTTGTATCTACGTAGTGGACCTATTTATGAGTACCCTTCGGCCCAATTTCCCAGCCATGATCATTTGGTGGCCGCGACAGTAAGAGAGACAGGGGTAGGTGTTCGAGCGGCTAGAGGAGCTGTGAGGTTAGCTTTAACGGAGAGATATGGTACGCATATCCATATGCTTTATCGACGAGCCAATTGTCATTCAGCATCCCTAAGGATGCCGACTCGCGGTGCCAGGAAGTCTCGTTAAGAGCTTGCGATTGAGCAGCAATGAGGCATTACTATGGCCTCGGTCACCTTCGGTACTTGGAAGATTGAAATCCTGCGCGGCCTGTTCACATGCTTTAACCAGCGTGGCTGACTCGCCATCTCCTCCAATCCTTCGGGCTGCGCTCGGTAGTGGAAGGTGTCGTACCTGCGGATAGCCAGTCTGCGGTGATCCGTCCGAGTCCTAACACACAACTTCGTACGCGTCCGTGCAACTCCAACTTATGCTTTAGCGAGCAGTGATTGCTGGGAAGACCACCACCGATCTGGGCGGACAAACTTGTTGGATGTCCATGAAAGTTTGTCCAGAACGGACAAACTATGCTGGATCGCGCAATACCGGGTGTGCGGTAGCAAGCATTTGGTGGGCCCACCAGGATTCGAACCTGGAACCAAGGGATTCGCGTGTTCCGAAGGTTTCCCTCCGGCGCGGACTATCTCTTCACCCTTCGCCTATGGCGGATGGGGTGCGGGACGCTCGAGCCTGTGATCAAGGGCGCTGAAGCCCTCAGGTAGTCTCTGCACCTTCCGACGGTGTACCGCCGGCTTGGCTCAGGGTTGCCACCGGCCGCGTAGTGCGCCGCTGAGGTTTCCCTGAATTCATCCCGTTCCCGTCCACGCATTCCTGCATGGCGGCACCTTTCGATGAGTCCCCTGCTCTAACCGTTGAGCTATAGGCCCACAAGCGATGAATGGTAGAGGAGTTGCCGGAGGCGTGCCAGCGCGAGCGCGAGAGCCGCCTGGGCGTCCTCGCGATTTCTGCGCGTCGCACGCGGGGGCGGCGTGCCGCAAGTCGTGTGGTGAAGCGATGGTCCGGAGCGTAGGCTGGTCACCCCCCAAACCGGAGCATGCACATGAACACCGAGGCGATCGCGAAACGGTTGGTCGAGTTGTGCCGTGAAGGCAAATACGAGGAGGCGCAGCGCGAGCTGTATGCGGAGGATGCGGAGAGCATCGAGCCGGAGGGTCTGCCGCCAGGCGCGCTGGGCAGCGTGAAGGGGTTGGCGGCGATCTACGAGAAGGGTCGGCAGTTCGGCGCGATGATCGAGGCCGTGCACGGCGGCAGTGTGAGCGAGCCGGTGGTGGCGGAGAACTGGTTCAGCATCGCGCTGGCGATGGACGTGACCATGAAGGGTCGCGGCCGGACGAACATGAGCGAGATCTGCGTGTACCGCGTGCACGGCGGCAAGATCGTGCGCGAGCAGTTCTTCTACGACGTCGGCTGAACCAGGCTCCCGAAACGAAGAAGCCCCGCATCGGCGGGGCTTCTTCGTCGTCCGGCGTCGCAGGTTACTCGACGTCGAGGAACGAGCGCAGCTGTTCGGAGCGGCTCGGGTGGCGCAGCTTGCGCAGTGCCTTGGCCTCGATCTGGCGGATCCGCTCGCGGGTGACGTCGAACTGCTTGCCGACTTCCTCCAGCGTGTGGTCGGTGTTCATGTCGATGCCGAAGCGCATGCGCAGCACCTTGGCTTCGCGCGGGGTGAGCCCGGCGAGCACGTCGCGCACGGTTTCCATCAGGCCGGTTTCGGTGGCCGAATCGACCGGCGAGCTGGCGTTGCCGTCCTCGATGAAGTCGCCCAGGTGGGAATCCTCGTCGTCACCGATCGGGGTTTCCATGGAGATCGGTTCCTTGGCGATCTTCAGCACCTTGCGGATCTTGTCCTCGGGCATCTCCATTTCCTTGGCCAGTTCTTCCGGCGTCGCCTCGCGGCCGAACTGCTGGAGCATCTGGCGGGAAATGCGGTTGAGCTTGTTGATCGTCTCGATCATGTGCACCGGAATGCGGATGGTGCGCGCCTGGTCGGCGATCGAGCGGGTGATCGCCTGGCGGATCCACCACGTGGCGTAGGTCGAGAACTTGTAGCCGCGGCGGTACTCGAACTTGTCCACCGCCTTCATCAGGCCGATGTTGCCTTCCTGGATCAGGTCGAGGAACTGCAGGCCGCGGTTGGTGTATTTCTTGGCGATCGAGATCACCAGGCGCAGGTTCGCCTCGACCATTTCCTTCTTGGCGCGACGGGCTTTCGCCTCGCCACTGGCCATGGCGCGGTTGATGTCCTTGATGTCGATCAGCGGCAGGAACAGCTTGCGCTCGATCGCGGCGAGCTTTTCCTGCTCGGCGTCGATCGCCACGCGGTGGGTCTTGATGTTCGGCGACCACTTCTGGCGCTTGCGGCTGAGCTCGGCCACCCACTCAAGGTTACCCTCGTTGCTGGGGAACGCCTTGATGAACTCGGCCTTGGGCATCTTCACCTGCTTGACGAAGATGTCCATCAGCACGCGTTCGTGGTGACGGATGTCGTTGACCACCTCGCGCAGCTTGCGCACGAAGCCGTCGATCAGCGCGGACGGCAGCTTGAGCTTGAGGAACTCCTCGGCCATCTGGTCGCGCAGCTTGACGATCTTCTTGTCGGTGATGCTGGCGGCCTTCGGCGCAGCCTTCTGGAACTTGCCGTAATACTCGCGCAGCAATTCCATGCGGCGCTTGACCTCTTCCGGATCGGGGCCGGTCGGGCCGGCTTCTTCCTCTTCCTCGGTGGCGTCGTCGGCGTCCTCGTCGCCATCCTCGTCGCCGGGCTCGGGTTCCGGCGCCAGCAGCGCGGCGGCTTCCTTTTCCTTGCGGGCGAGGTCGGCGGCTTCCTCCAGGTCGAGGAAGCCGGCCAGGATTTCGCTGAGGCGGCGCTTGCCGTCCAGGTGCTGGTCGTATTCCTCCAGCAGCAGCTCGATGGTCAGCGGGAAGCTGGCCAGCGCGGTCTGCACCTGGCCGAGGCCTTCCTCGATGCGCTTGGCGATGGCGATTTCGCCCTCGCGGGTGAGCAGCTCGACCGTGCCCATCTCGCGCATGTACATGCGCACCGGGTCGGTGGTGCGGCCGACTTCGGCGTCCACCGCCGAGAGCAGCGCCACGGCTTCCTCGGCGGCGGCTTCGTCGTCGGTGCTGCTGCCGGCCTTGTCGGCCAGCGGGTCGGCGTCCGGCGCGGCGTCGTGCACTTCGATGCCGACGCCCTTGAGCACCGCCATGATGTCTTCGATCTGCTCCGGGTCGACGATGTCGTCGGGCAGGTGGTCGTTGATCTCGGCGTAGGTCAGGTAGCCCTGCTCCAGACCCTTGGAGATGAGCGCCTTGATTTCAGACTGTTGCTCGTGGGGAGCTTTGCTATTCATTAACCGACCGCCGCAGGGTTCAAGAACCGGACATTATAGCGATGTGCTGCTTTTTTGACCAGTTTTCAAGTGAGAAAAGGTTTCGACCGGATACGCAAAAATCGCGCCAGATCGCGGTGTTGCAGCGCCTTGCTGGCTCCGGCCGCGTCTCGCGCGATGCAGGTCCGTTCATCCGGTGTCGAGCCAGAAAGTCACCGGGCCGTCGTTCACCAGCTGGATCACCATATGGGCGCCGAAGCGCCCCGTTTCCACCCCCGGCGGGTGTGCGGTGCGGGCCAGCTCCAGCAGCCGTTCGAACCAGTGCCGGCCGTGTTCGGGCGGCGCCGCGCTGGTGAAGCTGGGGCGCATGCCGGAACGGGTGTCGGCGGCAAGGGTGAACTGGCTGACCAGCAGCAGGCCGCCGGCGGTGTCGGTGAGCGAGCGGTTCATCTTGCCGTTGGCATCGGCGAACACGCGATAGCCGAGCAGGCGTTCCAGCATGCGCTTCGCCTGCGCCTCGCCATCGTCCGGCTGCACCGCCACCAGGGCCAGCAGGCCGGGACCGATCGCGCCGACCGTTTCGTCGCCGACGCTGACGCTGGCGGACACTACACGCTGGATCAGGGCAATCATGGGCGCACGACGGTGGCGAGGCGCCTAGCTTACGGCGCCATCGCGGCCGGTGAAAGACGGCTGGCCGCCGACATGCTCGGTGCCGCGGGGCCGCCTCCCGTAAACTGCACGGATGCGTATCGACATGTACCTCGTCTACCTCCTGTTGCGCCTGTTGGCGCTGCTGCCGTTGCGCACGCTGCACGGCATCGGCGGCGGACTGGGCCGCCTGCTGCTGTGGCGGGGCGGCCGCACGGTGCACAACACCGCAGTGAACCTGGCGATCGTGCGGCCGCAGCTGGATGAGGCGGCGCAGGCGGCGCTGCTGCGCGGCGTGGCGGAGCTGTTCGACCTGCCGGCCCAGCCCGAACGCATCGAGGTCTACGACAACAGCCATATCATGGGCACCAACGCG
>LNAP01010847.1_pt1 | contig 18206 bp, 17 predicted proteins | sample 602601 | NCBI WGS metagenome assembly LNAP01 (sample SAMN02440304, study PRJNA202911) | soil metagenome | biome: Subtropical and temperate rainforests or woodlands; isolation source: soil samples (1 kg each in a 20% v/v slurry with milli Q water) were... ...
CGTGGGCATCTTGGCGATCAGGCGGATCGCGGCAATGTCGCGGTGCTGCGGGTTGTTGATGTCGGTGCTGTCATGGTAGAAGGCCGACATGGCACCCACTAGGCCCGTGAGCACCGCCATGGGGTGCGCGTCACGGCGGAAACCGCGCAGGAAGAACTGCATTTGCTCGTTGACCATGGTGTGGTCGAGCACCAGCTTGTGAAAATCTGTGCGTTGTTCTGCATTGGGCAGCTCACCCTTGAGCAGCAGGTAGCAGGTGTCGAGGTAGTCGCACTGCGTGGCGAGTTGTTCGATGGGGTAGCCGCGGTACAGCAACTCGCCCTTGTCGCCATCGATGTAAGTAATGGCGGACTGGCACGACGCCGTGGACAGGAAACCGGGGTCATAGGTGAACATGCCGGTTTGAGCGTACAGCTTGCGGATGTCGATGACGTCCGGGCCAATGTTGCCCTGGTAGACCGGCATTTCCACGCTGGGGCTGCCGTTACTGAACGACAGGGTTGCTTTGTTGTCAGCTAGCTTCATTGTTACTTTCCTTTGGGTTTCCGATGATCCGGTCTGGGGCTATCGTTTTTGTGCCAAGGCACTACGGCACTACGGCACTACGGCACCGCGGTGCGGCCAGCTTGCCGCAGCATGGCCAGCACTTCGTGCACTTCGGGAGTGTCCAGCGGGGCCTGCGGCTCGCGGCGGCGCAGCAGCAGGTCCAGCAGGTCGTTGTCCGCCAGGTCCATCAGGGCCATCAGGCCGTCGGCGTGGCGTTGGGTGAGCTGGGGCTCAAAGCGGGTGAAAAACTGCTCGATGAACAGGTCGTTCTCCAGCAGCCCCCTCCTGCAGCGCCAGTGCAGCTTGCTCAGTGCGCGCTCATCGAGCAGCGGCGAGGCTGCCGGGCTGGCGATGGTGGAAGTTTCACCCATGGCTTTGCGCTCGCATCAGATGGCGCGACGCACCATCAGTTCCTTGATCTTGCCGATGGCCTTGGTGGGGTTCAGGCCCTTGGGGCATACGTCCACGCAGTTCATGATGGTGTGGCAGCGGAACAGGCGGTAGGGGTCTTCGAGGTTATCGAGGCGCGCACCCGTGGCGTCATCGCGGCTGTCGGCGATGAAGCGGTAGGCTTGCAGCAAACCCGCGGGGCCCACGAACTTGTCGGGGTTCCACCAGAAGCTGGGGCAGCTGGTGGAGCAGCTGGCGCACAGGATGCACTCGTACAGGCCGTTGAGCTCTTCGCGCTCTTCGGGCGACTGCAGGCGCTCGCGGTCGGGAGCCAGTTCTTCGTTGATCAGGTAGGGCTTGATCGAGTTGTATTGCTTGAAGAACTGCGTCATGTCCACGATCAGGTCGCGGATCACGGCGGCTTGAGCACGATGGTGCCCTTGAGCGTGTTCATGTTGGTCAGGCACGCCAGGCCGTTCTTGCCATTGATGTTCATGGCGTCCGACCCGCAGACGCCTTCACGGCAGGAGCGGCGGAACGACAGCGTGGGGTCCTGTTCCTTGAGCTTGATGAGCGCGTCCAGCAGCATGCGTTCATGGCCGTCGAGCTCGATCTCGATGGTCTGCATGGTGGGCTTGGCATCCTTGTCCGGATCGTAGCGGTAGATTTGGAATGTGCGTTTTTGCATGTTTCTTCTCTCGTGACGATTTAGAACGTACGGACCTTCGGCGGAACGCTGTCCACTGTCAAAGGCTTGAGGTTGACGGGCTTGTAGTCGAGGCGGCTGCCTTCGCTGTACCACAGCGTGTGCTTGAGCCATTCCTTGTCGTTGCGGCCCAGCGGGAAGTCGGCGTGGTCGGCGGGGTGCTCTGTGTGCGCCACGGCATTCCTTGCGGGCTGCGGCAGACACCATGGTGGCCTGGGCCACTTCGATCAGGTTGTCCACTTCCAGCGCTTCGATGCGCGCGGTGTTGAACACCTTGGACTTGTCCTTGAGCGTGACACCGGCCACGCGGGTGCGAATTTCGGCGATCTTCTTGACGCCTTCGTCCATGCTGGCCTGGGTGCGGAACACGCCGGCATGCTGCTGCATTGTGGTGCGGATGTCGCCGGCCAGGCTCTGGGCGTAGATGCCGTCGCTGGACTTGTCGAGCTGGTTAAGGCGTTCCAGGGTGCGATCGGCCGCATCCTTGGGCAGGGGCTTGTGCTCCTTGTTCTTGTTGTTGAACTCGACGATGTGGCGGCCAGCGGCCTTGCCGAACACCAGCAGGTCCAGCAGCGAGTTGGTGCCCAGGCGGTTGGCGCCGTGCACGCTCACGCAGGAGCATTCGCCCACGGCATACAGGCCGTTCACCACGGCGTTGTTGATGCCATTGGCCTGGGTGATCACCTGGCCATTGATGTTGGTGGGCACGCCGCCCATCTGGTAGTGGATGGTGGGCACCACGGGAATGTCTTCCTTGGTGATGTCCACGTTGGCAAAGTTGACGCCAATTTCATACACCGACGGCAGGCGCTTGTGGATGGTGTCCGCACCCAGGTGGCTGAGCTTGAGCATCACATAGTCCTTGTTCGGACCACAGCCACGACCTTCCTTGATCTCCTGGTCCATGGAGCGCGAGACGAAATCGCGCGGCGCCAGATCCTTCAGGGTGGGCGCATAGCGCTCCATGAAGCGCTCGCCATTGCTGTTGAGCAAGATGGCGCCTTCGCCGCGGCAGCCTTCGGTCAGCAGCACGCCGGCACCGGCCACGCCGGTGGGGTGGAACTGCCAGAACTCCATGTCCTGCAGCGCAATGCCGGCGCGTGCCGCCATGCCCAGGCCGTCACCGGTGTTGATGAAGGCGTTGGTGGAGGCGGCAAAGATGCGGCCGGCACCACCGGTGGCCAGCAGCACGGTCTTGGCTTCGAGGATGTACAGGTCGCCGGTTTCCATCTCCAGCGCGGTCACGCCGACCACATCGCCATCAGCGTCGCGGATCAGATCCAGCGCCATCCACTCGACGAAGAAGTTGGTCTTGGCCTTCACGTTCTGCTGGTACAGCGTGTGCAGCATGGCGTGGCCGGTGCGGTCAGCGGCGGCGCAGGCGCGCTGCACGGGCTTTTCGCCGTAGTTGGCAGTGTGCCCGCCGAAGGGGCGCTGGTAGATCGTGCCGTCGGGGTTGCGGTCGAACGGCATGCCGAAGTGTTCGAGCTCGTACACCACCTTGGGTGCTTCGCGGCACATGAACTCGATCGCATCCTGGTCGCCCAGCCAGTCGGAGCCCTTGATGGTGTCGTAGAAGTGGTAGTGCCAGTTGTCCTCGGACATGTTGCCCAGCGATGCCGAAACGCCGCCTTGTGCCGCCACGGTGTGGCTGCGGGTGGGGAACACCTTGGACAGCGAGGCCACGTTCAGGCCTGCGCGGGAGAGTTCAAGCGCGGCGCGCATGCCGGAGCCGCCGGCGCCGATGATGACAACGTCAAATTTGCGCTTGGTGATGTTAGCGTTGGTGTAGCTCATTGTTTGCCTTCAGTCGCGGGAATCAGAGACGCCACAGAACCTGGATACCCCAGCCGGCGCAGCCGACCAGCCAGACGATGGTGAAAATCTGCAGCACCAGGCGCAGGCCCACGGGCTGGATGTAATCCATGAAAATGTCGCGCACGCCCACCCAGACATGCCAGGCCAGTGCGACGATGATGGAGAAGGTCAGAACCTTCATCCACTGGGCAGAGAAAATGCCGGCCCACACGTCGTAGCCGATGGGGCCTTGGGTGAAGACCAGCTGCGCGAGCAGGGCGATGGTGAACAGGGCCATGAGGGCCGCGGTCACACGCTGGCTGAGCCAGTCACGCAGACCATAGTGGGCGCCCACAACGATGCGCTTGGAGCCGTAATTGACGGACATGGTGTTTTCCTTTGGTGCTTGCGCGGCCCCGCCCAAGGCGGAAACCGCTGTGTTACTCAATACAAACCGAACAGCTTCGCGCCCAGCACCAGCGTCAGCGCAATGCTGATCGCCAGCGTGGCAATGGCCGAAGTCTTGCCGAACTCCTTGGTCACGGCGTCGTGGCTGATGTCCATCCACAGATGGCGCAGACCTGCGGTGAAGTGGTGCAGATACGACCAGATCAGCGCCAGTGCCAGGAGCTTGAAGAACCAGCCGGGCACAAAGCCGACGCCAATATTGAAGACGGCCTTGAATTTCGCGAAAGAAAATTCGGACGACACGGACGTGTCAAACATCCAGAGGATGAACGGCAGCAGCAGGAACATGATCACGCCGCTGGCACGGTGCAGGATGGATACCCATGCTGCAGGTGCCATGCGGTAGGTGGTGAGGTCCTTGAAGGCGTTGATGTTGCGGAATTCAGGCCGTTTTTTGGCAAGCTCTGTCATGGCGGGGTGCTTTCGTGGATGTAACTACTTTGTAATTTGACGGTGCAAAGAACGCAAAATTCTATTGCAACGCAACAAGTGGGGTATTCCCCTGCTGCAATATTTTGATGTTTCTGTTCAAGTGCCAGCGTGTTGTCAGCTCAATTCATTGTGGTAGTGGTGGGTGTCGGTGCGGTAAAGGCCTCGTCGTAACTCCATGGGAACATCGTTGTAGGTGTAGGCGATGCGCTCTACGCTCAGCAGGGGGGTGCTGGCGGTGGTGTGCAAAAGCTGCGCCTGCTCGCCATCGGGCAGCACGGCACGGATTTTTTCTTCGGCCCGCACCATGCGCACGCCAAAGTCGAGTTCAAACATGGCATAGGTCGGGCCCTGGTAGGTGGCCATCTGCCCGGCCGTCAGGCCCTTGAAGGCCTGGCCGGGCAGCCAGATGTCTTCAAGAATGGTGGGCTCGCCCGCAAACGACAGGATGCGCCGCGCATGCACCACCGGGTCGCCGCTGCGCAGCGCCAGGGCGCGCGCCACATCGGCGCTGGCGCGCACGCGCCGGCATTCCAGCACGGTGCGTTGTGCCGGGCCTTCTTCGCGGGCGTCGCCGCTGTCGGGCAAGAGCTTCAGGAAGCGGTATTGCACATGCTGCTCGGCATGGGTGGCCACGAAAGTGCCCTTGCCCTGGCGGCGCACCACGAGGTTTTCGGCCGCCAGCTCGTCAATGGCCTTGCGCACCGTGCCCTGGCTCACGCGAAACCGCGCCGCCAGTTCCATTTCGCTGGGAATGGCTTCGCCAGGCTTCCATTCGCCCTGCTGCAGGCTCTGCAGGATCAGCGCCTTGATCTGCTGGTACAGCGGGCTGAATGCCGGTGTCGCCGCGCCCGCACCACCGAGAGGTGGCGCGGGCGCGTCAACGGGGAGCGGAAGCGAAGACATGGCGAAGAAAAATAGGGTGGAGCGGCTGCGCGAAGCAGTCTCGCGCGCTGATGGCTGGGCTCGATCATATCTTATATAAGACATAAGACAAATTGACCTGTCGCAGCAATCGGCGGTACACTCCAAGGCTGTTTTTGCGGGGCACGGGCTGCTGGTAACAGGCGCTGGTGCTTGCATTTCACCTATTCCTGTTTTCCCATTTCCTGGAGTTTTCACCATGAGCAAGAAGCCCGTCCGTGTTGCCGTTACCGGCGCTGCTGGTCAAATCGGTTACGCCCTGCTGTTCCGCATCGCCTCGGGCGAAATGCTGGGCAAGGACCAGCCCGTCATCCTGCAACTGCTTGAAGTGCCCGTGGAAGGCCCGCAAAAAGCGCTCAAGGGCGTGATGATGGAACTCGATGACTGCGCTTTCCCGCTGCTCGTGGAGATGACCGCCCACAGCGACCCGATGACCGCCTTCAAGGATGCCGACTACGCCCTGCTGGTGGGTTCGCGCCCCCGTGGCCCCGGCATGGAACGCGCCGAGCTGCTGGCCGTCAACGGCGCCATCTTCACCGCACAAGGCAAGGCCCTGAACGCCGTGGCCAGCCGCGATGTGAAGGTGCTGGTGGTGGGCAACCCCGCCAACACCAACGCCTACATCGCCATGAAGAGCGCGCCGGATCTGCCGCGCAAGAACTTCACCGCCATGCTGCGCCTGGACCACAACCGCGCCGCCAGCCAGATCGCTGCCAAGACCGGCAAGGCCGTGGCCGACATCGAAAAGCTGACCGTCTGGGGCAACCATTCGCCCACCATGTACGCCGACTACCGCTTCGCCACCATCAACGGCGAAAGCGTTGCCAAGATGATCAACGATCAGGAATGGAATGCCAACGTGTTCCTGCCCACGGTGGGCAAGCGCGGCGCGGCGATCATCGAAGCCCGTGGACTGTCGTCGGCTGCCTCGGCTGCCAACGCTGCCATCGACCACATGCGTGACTGGGCCCTGGGCACCAACGGCAAGTGGGTCACCATGGGTATTCCTTCGGACGGCCAGTACGGTATTCCCAAGGACACGATGTTCGGCTTCCCCGTCACCTGCGAAAACGGCGAGTACAAGATCGTTGAAGGCCTGGAAATCGACGCGTTCTCGCAAGAGCGCATCAACATCACGCTGGCCGAACTGCAAGGCGAGCAAGACGGCGTCAAGCACCTGCTCTGATGCCATGAGCGTTGTGCGCCGCGCAGAACCACCCTCGGGCAGTGCCTCCCTTCCCCAGGGCGGCGCAGCCTTTGGCGTGAACAGCGCGGGCGGGCGAGCCCACCCGCGCGAGGTGCTGCTAGGCGCCCAGGCGGCTTCCGCCACCTTGCCGGTGTGCGACCATTACAGCGGTGCCCCGGCACGCATGCGCAAGAGCCTGCAATTGCAGGCCCAGATGACCGAGGAGTTCGGCGCGTGCGTCTTTGACGTGACGCTCGATTGCGAAGACGGGGCGCCGGTGGGTGACGAAGCAGCGCACGCGGCCCTGGTGGCTGCCCTGGCGCGCGATGCCGCCCCGGCGGCGCGCGTGGGTGCGCGGGTGCACCCCGTGGACCACCCCGCATTTGCCAACGACGTGGCCACCATTGCCGGGGAGGCCGGTCATCGGCTTACCCACATCATGCTGCCCAAGGTCGAGTCGGTGGATGACGTGATACAGGCCGAAAAAGCCCTGCAACGCGCATCGGCCGGGCATCTGCCCCTGCAGGTGCTGATCGAATCCCCGGCTGCGGTGCACCGAGCCTTCGAGATCGCCGCGCACCCGCTGGTGCAAAGCCTGAGCTTTGGGCTGATGGATTTTGTGTCGGCCCATGGCGGCGCCATTCCCGCATCGGCCATGACCTCGTCGGGGCAGTTCTCGCACCCGCTGGTGGTGCGTGCCAAGCTGGAAATCGCCTCCGCCTGCCATGCCCATGGCAAGGTGCCTTCGCACTGCGTAGTGACCGAATTCAGCGACATGGCGGCCATGCAGGCCGCAGCCAGCCGCGCTGCCCGCGAGTTTGGCTACACGCGCATGTGGAGCATCCACCCGGCGCAGATCCGACCCATCCTCGAGGCCTTTGCGCCCACGCAGGATGACATTGAAGTTGCATCAAAAATAATAGCTGCTGCCGCAGACGCTGATTGGGCTCCCATCAGTTTTGACGGCACCTTGCATGACCGTGCCAGTTACCGCTATTACTGGCAGTTGCTGGAGCGTGCGCACAGCACCGGGCGCACTTTGCCTGCGGCCGTGGGCCCGTGGTTCGCCCCTTCTGTGCCCCCTGTCCCTGAACAAGCCTGTCCCTGAACATTTACCTGCAGGATCTCTGATGAAAACCTTTATCGCCTCTGCCCTGATGCTGCTGGCGCCCGCCTTTGCGCTGGCCCAGACACCCGCACAGCCTGCAGCCAAACCGGCTGCCAAGGCAACCGCCAAGGCACCAGCCAAAGCCAAGACCGCCAAGACCGCCAAGGCAGAGCCTCCAAGCAGCCGCACCCAGCTCAGGTCTGCCACCGGTCAGGTGGCTGCGGGCATCATGGCCGCCGAGGCCGCACTTTCGCCTGCCGAATTGGCCATTGCCCAACGCGTGCATGTAGGCCGCATTGCCTGCGAGCTCGGTGCCCACGTCACCCTGAAAGCCGACCCCGCCTCGCCCGGCCACTTCGATGTGGAAGGCAAGGGCTTCAAGTACCGCATGGCGCCGGTTGAAACCTCCACCGGCGCGGTGCGTCTGGAAGACCAGAAGGGCGGCGCGGTCTGGCTGCAGATTGCCAACAAGTCCATGCTCATGGACCAAAAGCGCGGCCAGCGCCTGGCCGATGAATGCATGAGCCCCGAGCAAAACCTGGTGGCCGAATCCCTCAAGAAGAACCCGCCCCCCAGCGTGCTCGAACCCCTGCCCGTCGCCAAGCAATAACGATTGCGGTGCGCCCGGTTTCCGGCACGCACCTGACCCACTTTATAGAACGCAACCGGAGAAAATCGATGTTGAAAGCCTACCGTGACCATGTGGCCGAACGCGCCGCATTGGGCATTCCGCCCCTGCCTTTGAGCGCCAAGCAGACCAGCGAACTGATCGAGTTGCTGAAGAACCCGCCCGCAGGCGAGGAAGCAACCCTGCTTGATCTGATCACGCACCGCGTGCCCGCCGGCGTGGACGATGCCGCCAAGGTCAAGGCCAGCTACCTGGCCGCCGTGGCGCACGGTACCGAAAAATGCACGCTCATCAGCCGTGAAAAGGCCACCGAGTTGCTGGGCACCATGCTGGGCGGCTACAACCTCACGCCGCTGATCGACCTGCTCGACGACGCTGCCGTGGCCGCCGTGGCGGCCGAGGGCCTGAAGAAAACCTTGCTGATGTTCGACCAGTTCCATGACGTCAAGGAAAAGGCCGACCAGGGCAACACCTTCGCCAAGGCCGTGCTGCAAAGCTGGGCCGATGCCGAGTGGTCTGAAGTGCCGCAAAGCATCCAGCTCACGGTGCTCAAGGTCACCGGCGAAACCAACACCGACGACCTGTCGCCTGCGCCCGACGCCTGGAGCCGCCCCGACATTCCGCTGCATGCGCTGGCCATGCTCAAGAACAAGCGCGACGGCATCACCCCTGAGGAAGACGGCAAGCGCGGCCCGGTGAAGTTCATCGAAGACCTGCGCGCCAAGGGCAGCCTCGTGGCCTACGTGGGTGACGTGGTGGGCACGGGTTCGAGCCGCAAGTCGGCCACCAACAGCGTGCTGTGGTTCACGGGCGAAGACATCCCCTTCGTGCCGAACAAGCGTTTCGGCGGCGTCTGCCTGGGCAGCAAGATCGCTCCCATCTTCTACAACACCATGGAAGACGCGGGCGCGCTGCCCATCGAACTCGACGTCAGCCAGATGAACATGGGCGACACCATCGAGCTGCGCCCCTACGAGGGCAAGGCCCTCAAGGATGGCAAGGTCATTGCCGAGTTCACCGTCAAGAGCGACGTGCTGTTCGATGAAGTGCGCGCCGGCGGCCGCATTCCGCTGATCATCGGCCGGGGCCTCACCACCAAGGCGCGCGAGGCGCTGGGCCTGCCCGTGAGCACGCTGTTCCGCCTGCCGCAAGTGCCCAAGGGCCACGGCAAGGGCTTCACGCTGGCGCAGAAGATGGTCGGCCGTGCCTGCGGCCTGCCAGAAGGCCAGGGCGTGCTGCCCGGCACTTACTGCGAGCCCAAGATGACCTCGGTGGGCTCCCAAGACACCACCGGCCCCATGACGCGCGACGAACTGAAAGACCTGGCCTGCCTGGGTTTCAGCTCCGATCTGGTGATGCAGTCCTTCTGCCACACGGCCGCTTACCCCAAGCCCGTGGACGTGAAGATGCACCACGAACTGCCCGAGTTCATCAGCAACCGCGGCGGTATCTCGCTCAAGCCCGGTGACGGCATCATCCACAGCTGGCTCAACCGCATGTTGCTGCCCGACACCGTGGGCACCGGTGGCGACTCGCACACCCGCTTCCCCATCGGCATCAGCTTCCCCGCAGGTTCGGGCCTGGTGGCGTTTGCCGCGGCCACGGGCGTGATGCCGCTCGACATGCCGGAGTCGGTGCTGGTGCGCTTCAAGGGCCAGATGCAGCCCGGCGTGACGCTGCGTGACCTGGTGCACGCGATTCCGCTGTATGCCATCAAGGCCGGCCTGCTGACTGTGGAGAAAAAGGGCAAGAAGAACATCTTCTCGGGCCGTATCCTCGAAATCGAAGGTCTGCCCGACATGAAGGTCGAGCAGGCATTCGAGCTGTCCGACGCCTCGGCCGAGCGCTCTGCCGCCGGCTGCACCGTGCGCCTGAACAAGGAGCCGATCATCGAGTACATCAACTCGAACATCGTGCTGCTCAAGAACATGATTGCCCAGGGCTATGCCGACGCGCGCACCATCGGCCGCCGCATCCAGGCCATGGAAGCCTGGCTGGCCAAGCCCGAGCTGCTGGCACCCGACGCCGACGCCGAATACGCCGCCGTGATCGAGATCGACCTGGCCGAGATCACCGAGCCCATCGTCTGCTGCCCCAACGACCCCGACGACGCCAAGACGCTGTCGGACGTGGCTGGCGCCCCGATCGATGAAGTGTTCATTGGCTCGTGCATGACCAACATCGGCCACTTCCGCGCAGCTTCCAAGCTGCTCGAAGGCAAGAAGGACATCCCGGTCAAGCTGTGGATGGCCCCTCCCACCAAGATGGACGCGCACCAGCTCACCGAAGAGGGCCACTACGGCGTGTTCGGCGCCGCTGGTGCCCGCATGGAAATGCCGGGCTGCTCGCTGTGCATGGGCAACCAGGCGCAGGTGAAGGAAGGCGCCACCGTGATGTCCACCAGCACGCGCAATTTCCCCAACCGTCTGGGCAAAAACACCAACGTGTACCTGGGTTCTGCCGAGCTGTCGGCCATCTGCTCCAAGCTGGGCCGCATCCCGAGCAAGGCCGAATACCTGGCCGACATGGGCGTGCTCAGCGCCAATGGCGACAAGATCTACAAGTACATGAACTTTGACCAGATCGCCGAGTACAAGGATGTGGCCGACGGCGTAGCCGCCTGAGCGATCAACGCCTTTCAAGGCTAAAAAAAGCCCGGTGCTCGCGAGAGCATCGGGCTTTTTGCTATTTGTTTAATAGCTAATAGCGCTTTCTGTATGAGCGCTAGAGGCTTATTTTCTCTAAATTGTGCCGGGTTCGAGCACGCGCGCTACCCATGCGCCTTCGGCCGGCGACGCCAGCGGAATGCGCGCGCAGCGGGGCGGCCGGCCACGGCGTCGTCAAATTTTCAATCCTGCGGGCGAAAACCGATTTCCAGCGTGGATGGAACGCGTCCGTCCACGTCGCGGGGCAGCGACTCGGTCTTGTCCAGTGCGCGCAGCACGGCGTCGTCCCAGGCCTTGTTGCCGCTGGACTGGATCAGCTTGGTGCCGACGATGGTGCCATCGGGCGCCGCGCGCACCTGCACCACCGCGCGCGGATTGCCGGCGATGGCATCGGGGTACACGATGTTGGGGCGGACCTTGGCCGCCACCTTGCCGCCATAGCTGCCCGAGGGGCCTGAATCACGCAGGGCCTTGCCGGTGGCGCTTTCGCCGCCCGTGGCGCCGGCCAGGCCTTGCATGCGGCGGATGTTTTCCTGGCGGCGGGCTTCGGCCGCCTTGGCATCGGCCTTGGCGAGGGCGTCCTGCTTGCGCTTGTCTTCCTGCGCCTGGCGTTTTTTGTCTTCGGCCTGTTGCTTTTGCTTTTCCAGCTTGTCCAGGCGTTCTTTCTCGCGCTCGGCTTTTTGCTGTTCGGCCTTTTCCTTTTGCAGGCGTTCCTTTTTCTCTTGCTCCAGGCGCTCGCGGCGCTCTTCTTCCTTGCGCTCGCGCTCGCGTTTCTCGCGTTCGAGCTGCTGCTGGCGCTCTTTCTTTTCTTTCTCCAGGCGTTTTTTCTCGCGCTCGATGGCAATGTCGGCTTCGCGGGTGTCGGGTTCTGCCTGCCGTGGAGGGGGCGGTGGGGGTGGCGGGGCCGGTGTGGGTGGGGGCGGCTCGGGCACCGGCTCGGGTGTGGGTGCCGGCGGTTCCACCGCCCTGGGGGCCGCCTGTTGTGCAACGGCCGACCACAGCTCGGCCTGCACGGCCGGCATGTCGGCGCTGCTTTTCCAGTTCACGCCCCAGGTCAGGGCCGCAATCAGGATGGCGTGTGCCAGCACGGCCAGCGCAATGGCGCGCAGGCGTGCCGGGGGGCGGGGCGGGGCAAACTGGTCGCGGTCGTCGTGGGCGTGCATGCGATTACGGTGGGGGCGGGGCGGCGCTCAGCCGCCGCTCTTGACTGCCAGTGCAACGCGGGCCACACCGGCCTGTTGCAGGGCCGACATGGCTTTCATGACCGATTCGTAGGAAACGTCCTTGTCGGCGCTGATGAGCACCGGCGTGTCCTCGGGCTGGTCCTTGAGCCAGTTTTTGGCCGTGGCGCCCAGGTTTTGAAGCGGCACCGGGCGCTCGTTGCCGTCGGCCTTGAAGCGCACGCTGCCGTCCTTTTCCACGATCACGTCGGCCCGCGTCTTGGGCACCTTGGCGCCCTTGCCGACAGAGGGAACATTGACCGAACTGGGCGTGAGCATGGGCGCCGTCACCATGAAGATGATGAGCAGCACCAGCATCACGTCGATGAAGGGCACCATGTTGATTTCGTTCATGGAGCGGCGGCGGCTGCCTGTGCGCGAGGCCATTGCGGGCATATCGGTCTCCCGGCTCAGTGGCCCGAGGGCGAGCCGGGGTGGGCGCCCAGGTTGCGCTGCAGGATGTTGGAGAACTCTTCGATGAAGGTCTCCTGGTGATTGGCCACGCGGTCGATGTCGCGCGCAAAACGGTTGTAGGCGATCACGGCCGGGATGGCGGAGAACAGGCCCAGGGCCGTGGCCACCAGGGCTTCGGCAATGCCGGGCGCCACGGTGGCCAGCGTGACCTGTTCCATTCCGGCGAAGCCCGTGAACGCGTGCATGATGCCCCACACCGTGCCGAACAGGCCCACGTAGGGGCTCACCGAGGCCACCGAGCCCAAAAAGGACAGGCTGGATTCGACCACGTCCATCTCGCGCTGAAAGCTGGCGCGCATGGCACGGCGGGCGCCGTCGAGCAGCGTGCCGGGGTCGGTGATGCGGCGCTCGCGCAGCTTCTGGTGTTCGCGCATGCCGCTGGCGAAGATGCGTTCCATGGGCCCGGCGTTCTTGGCGTTCTGCGCGGCGCTGGCATACAGGTCGTTGAGGCTGGTGCCCGACCAGAAGTCGCGCTCGAAATCTTCGTTGAGTGCCTTGACGCGCTTCAAGGCAAACAGCTTGCGGAAGATGGCGGCCCAGCTGGCGACGGAGACGCCCAGCAGCAGCAGCATGACGAGTTGCACCACCCAGCTGGCTTGCAGCACCAGGGTGACGATGGACATGTCTTGGGAATTCATGAAAGTTGTTCCAGAAGGGTGCTCGGGATTCTTGCGGGGCGCATGCTGGCGGCGTCCACCCAGCCGATACGGATGGTGCCTTCGCTCAGCAAAGGTCAATTGCTCATTATTCAATAGCGCCTGCTGCACGATTGTCAAGGACGCGCGGCCTGCTTCCTGCAAATGGGCGGTAACAATGAGTGCATCGTCCAGGCGGGCCGGGCGCAGGTAGCGCAGGCGGGCATCGGTTACGACGAACATTCCGCCCGTTTGTTCCCGCAACTGCTGCTGGCCAATGCCCAGCGAGCGCAGCCACTCGGTGCGGGCGCGTTCAAAGAACTTCAGGTAGTTGGCATAAAACACGATGCCGCCGGCATCGGTGTCTTCCCAGTAGATGCGGATGGGGAACTCGAAGGGCATGGTTCAGCGTCCGCACGGCCGCCCGAAGGGCGCTGAGCGCCCCCTTGGGGGGCAGCGATACATGCAATGATGAGCGTGGGGGCCGTTCATTTCAGTTCAGCCCAGCAATCCGCGCAGGCGCGCCACCGATTCCTGCAGCTGCGCCATCGAATTGGCGGTGGAGAAGCGCACGAATCGCTGTGTCTCGGCTGTGCCGAAGTCGCGCCCCGGCGTCACGGCCACATGGGCGCGGCGCATCAGCTCGTAGGCAAAGTCCCAGCTGCCCTGCACGCCGAGCTTTTCGCAGGCGCTGGTGCAATCGGCCCAGGCATAAAAGGCGCCGTCGGGCATCACGGGCACGGCCAGGCCCAGGGCCTGCAGTTCGGGGATGAAGTAGTCGCGCCGGGCCTTGAACTCGGCGCGCCGGCGTTCGTATTCGGCGATGCTCTCGGGCTCGAAGCAGGCCATGGCCGCCAGTTGCGAGACGGTGCTGGCGCAGATGAACAGGTTTTGCGCCAGACGCTCGACCACCGGCACCATGGCATCGGGCACCACCATCCAGCCCAGGCGCCAGCCCGTCATGTTGAAGTATTTGCTGAAGCTGTTGATGCTGATGACGTTGTCGTCGATGTGGCCAAAGGCATCGTCGTATGAGAGGCCCAGATAGATCTCGTCGATCATCGTCACGCCGCCGCGCTCCTGCACCACGCCGTGGATGCGGCGCAGTTCATCGGGCGCAATCGACGTGCCCGTGGGGTTGGAGGGCGAGGCCAGCAGCACGCCGCGCGTCTTGCTGTTCCAGGCGGCCTGCACCTTGTCGGCGCTCAGCTGGTAGCGCTCGGCGGCGGTGGTGGGGATCAGCACGGCGTTGCCTTCGGCGGCGCTGACGAAATGCCGGTTGCACGGATAGCTCGGGTCGGGCATCAGCACTTCGTCGCCCGCCTCGATCAGCGCCAGGCAGGCCAGGTGCAGCGCCGCCGAAGCACCCGCCGTCACCACGATGCGCCGCGCCGGCACGTTGACGCCAAAGCGCTGCTGGTACCAGCCGCTGATGCGTTCGCGCAGGGGCTCGTAGCCCAGCGATTGCGTGTATTGCGTGGCGCCATCGCGCACGGCGCGCGCGGCGGCCTCCTGCACAAGCGGGGGCGCCGTGAAATCGGGCTCGCCAATGTTCAGAAAGATCATGGGCTGGCTGCTGCCGGCCACCTCGCGGGCCATGGCCTGTGCGGCCTTGGCGACTTCCATCACATAAAACGGATCAATGCGCTCGGCGCGCCGGGAAAACTTCATGGGGCGAGATCCTGCCCGCGTTGGGCGGGTGGTGGCGAAAAAGGCGGGCCGCAGGGCGGCCTGTAACGCTGGTTCAAGCGCTGGTCAAGGCGCTGGTTCAGGCGCCAGCGTCGGTGTGGGCGGGTGCGGCGGCGGGCGCTGCACCCTTGTCGGCCGCCACCTCGGCCGCGCGCAGGCGAGGCGCCAGGCCGTTGAGCACGGCATTCACATACTTGTGGCCGTCGGTGCCGCCAAATTCCTTGGCCAGTTCGATGCATTCGTTGAGCACCACGCGCCAGGGCACATCCAGGCAATGCTGGAACTCATACACGCCGATCCACATGGTGGCGTGCTCGATGGGCGAGATCTCGGCCATCTTGCGGTCAAGCAGCGGGGTGATCAGGGCATCGAGCTCGGCGGCCGTGTTGATGCAGCCGTGCAGCACGGCGTTGTAGTGCGCGGCGTCTGCCTTGTGAAAGCCGGCCAGATCGCGCGTGAACGCATCAATGGCCGTGGCCTCGTTGCGGCCCACGATGTGCTGGTACAGCGCCTGCAGCGCGAACTCGCGGGCGCGGCTGCGGTTGGATTTGGAGGCCGCCTTGCGCATGCCGTTGCTTTTGAGGCCGGTGCGGGCCTGCTTGGGGGGGCGTGCCGCCGTGGGCGCGGCGGGCGTGGTGGGTTCGCTCATGACAATTCTTCCAGCAGGTGGGCCATTTCCACCGCCACGTAGGCGGCATCACGGCCTTTTTCGGTCTGGCGCGCAATGGCCTGGTCCAGGTTTTCGGTGGTGAGGATGGCGTTCGCAATCGGCATTTGGTAGTCCAGCCCGATGCGCGTGACTGCGGCGCCCGATTCGTTGGCCACCAGTTCGAAATGGTAGGTTTCGCCGCGGATGATGCAGCCCAGCGCGATCAGCGCGTCGAACTCGTCGCGCTCGGCCAGGGCCTGCAGTGCCAGGGGCACTTCGAGGGCGCCGGGCACCCGCACATGGGTGATGTGCTTTTCCTGCACGCCCAGGTCGAGCAGTGCACTGCGGCAGGCCTGGGCCAGCGCGTTGGTGATGCCTTCATTGAAGCGGGCCTGGACGATGCCGATGTGCAGTTTTGTGCCATCGAGCCTGTCTGCTGTGCCTTTGTCTGCGTCAAGCATGGTTTATTCCTTGGGGATGTAGCCGGTGATTTCGAGGCCGTAGCCCGCCATGCTGGGCATGCGCCGCGGCTGGCCCATGAGTTGCATCTTGGCAACGCCCACTTCGCGCAGGATTTGCGCGCCCACGCCGTAGGTGCGCAGGTCCATGCGGCCGCGCTCGGGCGCCTGCGCGGCACGCGCCGTGCCTTCAAATTGCTCCAGCAGCTGCGCGGCGCTTTCGCCGCAGTTGAGCAGCACGGCCACGCCCTGGCCTTGGGCTGCGATGTAGTGCAGGCTGGTGTCCAGGCCCCACGAGTGCATGGAGCGGTTCACTTCCAGCGCATCCAGCACCGACAGCGGTTCGTGCACGCGCACCGGCACCACGTGGTCGGCGCCCCACTGGCCCTTGACCAGCGCCAGGTGCACGGCCCGGCTGGGCTTGTCGCGAAAGGCGTGGGCGGTGAACTCGCCATAGGCCGTGTGCAGCGTGCGCTGGCCCATCTTCTCGACCAGCGATTCGGTGCGGCTGCGGTGCTCGATCAGGTCGGCGATGGTGCCGATCTTGATGCCGTGTTCGGCTGCAAAAATCTGCAGGTCGGGCAGGCGCGCCATGGTGCCGTCGTCCTTCATGATCTCGCAGATCACGGCGGCGGGGCTGCAGCCGGCCATGGCCGACAGGTCGCAGCCGGCCTCGGTGTGGCCCGCGCGCATGAGCACGCCGCCGTCCACCGCTTGCAGCGGGAAGATGTGGCCGGGCTGCACCAGGTCGCTGGCCTGGCTGCCCCGGGCCACTGCCACCTGGACGGTGCGCGCGCGGTCGGCGGCCGAGATGCCGGTGGGCACGCCCTCGGCCAGGCGCCGGCGCGCCTGCAGCGAGTGCGCCGCGTCGTCGGGATGGCGCAAGCCGTCGATCTGCAGGCCCTTCACTTCGGCCTCGCTCCAGCCCAGCACCTTCTCCCAGGCGGGATTGACGCTGACGAAGTCGCCGTCGAAGGTCGCGACGCCCAGAAGATCTTCCGACACGCTCCAGATGCGGTCGCGCTCGCGCGTGCGTTCCTCGAGATCGTCGGCGGCGCGCGTGAGCTGGCCTTCCTGGCGGACGAACTGGCCGAGGAAATAGAGCAGCAGCACGCCGCTGGAGATCAGCCAGCTCAGCCGGCAGGCATACCAGCCGACCGTGTAGCGGCCGCCGCCGAAGACCGAGAGAGCGTTGCCGATGGCGATGGCCGCCAACGCAAGACTGAGCCACAGGAACAACTCGCGCGGCGGCCGCAGGGCGAACAGGATCAGCGCAACACTGCCCGCCAGCAGGATCGCCGCGGTGGAACTGAAGATCGCGTTCAGCGACGTCCACGCGGCGCCGCTCGCCAGCAGCGGCAGCTGGTGGCCCGCCGCGATTGCCAGAACGATCAACAGCACGGCGGCAATTGTCGCCAGCGTCGGCAAGATAGCGGCCAGCAGCCGCGCCTTGCGATCGGGCGCCAACCTCGCCCCGTACACCACCTCGACCAGCACGGCGGCAAACGTCAGCGACGCGAAGCCGACGATCCAGCTGTTGTAGATCCAGGCGATGGACTGCGGCGTGCCCATCAGCGGGCGGCCCGGGGCGATGGCGCCCGGATAGGCCAGCAGGTATCCCACGCTCATCAGGGCGGAAAACATATAGGCGGCGACCAGCAGCAGCACCGAGCGCCTGGGTTGCCGCCGATAGACGACCATCAGCAGGAAGCAGGTCACACCTTCGGTGACGAACACGCCGCCGGCGAACAGCGCATTGAAGCCTGGCAGCTCGGGCCCGGCTTGATCGGCGAACGCCAGCAACACCGCGCCGATCGCCAGATAGACGCCAATGAGCGCGCTCGTCGTCACGAACGACGCGGAAACAGCCGGAGATCCCGCATGTGCCGCGACGGCGGTCTGTGGGAATCTGTCCTGTATATCCGCCATCCCACCCCCGCCGGCGATCCTAGCACGACCGGCGGGCCTTGCAGCCCGTCGTTGCGCGGGTGTCGACGGAGGCGGAACTTGGCAGCCAACGCGAAGACGGCTGCCGATGCAATTGCTCTAGGACGGCCGCAGCACCGAGACGCGGCGTGGAAAGCGGTGACGGCCGAGGTCGCTCACCAGACGCGCGGACAGGGTGGCAGCCTCTGTCACCGTGACGCCATCGTCGGAAGCCGGCACGCCGGCTGCCTCGAGCAGGGCCTCGGCATCCGGCGCGACGGCGATCGGCTTGCCATGCCGCCACGCT
>LNAP01007243.1_pt2 | contig 18197 bp, 15 predicted proteins | sample 602601 | NCBI WGS metagenome assembly LNAP01 (sample SAMN02440304, study PRJNA202911) | soil metagenome | biome: Subtropical and temperate rainforests or woodlands; isolation source: soil samples (1 kg each in a 20% v/v slurry with milli Q water) were... ...
GAACGGCATCATTCTCAAGCGTCTGTTTACCGAAGGCCGCGAAGTCAAAGCCGGTGAGCAGCTCTATCAAATCGACCCGTCGGTGTACGAAGCCACGCTAAAAAGCGCCCAGGCCACCCTGCAATCGACCAAATCCCTGGCCGACCGCTATAAGCAGTTGGTTAACGAGCAAGCCGTAAGCCGCCAGGAATACGACGACGCCGTGTCCAAGCGCCTGCAAGCCGAAGCCACGCTGCAAAGCGCACAAATCGACCTGCGTTACACCAAGGTGTTGGCGCCGATTTCTGGTCGCATCGGCCGCTCGGCCGTGACTGAAGGCGCACTGGTGAGCAATGGCCAAGCCACCGCCATGGCCACCATTCAGCAGCTCGACCCGATCTACGTCGACGTCACTCAGTCCTCCGCGCAACTGCTTAAGCTGCGTCGTGAACTGGAAAGCGGCAACCTGCAGAAAGCCGGCGACAACGCCGCCAAGGTCAAGCTGGTACTCGAAGACGGCAGCCTTTACGAGCAAGAAGGCAAGCTGGAATTCGCCGAAGTGTCGGTGGATGAAGGCACCGGTTCGGTATTGATCCGCGCCGTGTTCCCCAACCCAGCGCACCAACTGCTGCCTGGCATGTTCGTTCACGCCCAGTTGCAAGCCGGGGTTAACGAAAATGCCATCCTCGCTCCGCAGCAAGGCGTAACCCGCGACCTTAAAGGCCTGCCTACCGCCTTGGTGGTCAACGCTGAGAACAAGGTGGAACTGCGTCAGCTCAAAGCCGAACGCACCTTGGGCTCCGACTGGCTGATCAACGACGGCCTGAAAGCTGGCGATCGGGTGATCACCGAAGGTCTGCAATACGTGAAACCGGGTGTTGAAGTGAAAGTCGCCGAAGCCACCAACGTGGGCAAACCGGCCGACCCAGCAGCCGCTGCTGCAGCCCCAGAAAAAGCCGACGACGGCAAAGACCAGGCCCAAGGCGAAGGTAAGTAATCCATGTCGAAATTCTTTATCGACCGCCCCATTTTCGCCTGGGTAATTGCCCTGGTGATCATGCTGGTCGGCACCCTGTCCATCCTGAAATTGCCGATCAACCAATACCCAGCCATTGCCCCGCCGGCTATTGCTATTCAAGTGACCTACCCAGGTGCGTCCGCACAAACTGTGCAGGACACCGTGGTGCAGATTATCGAGCAGCAGCTCAACGGCATCGACAACCTGCGTTATGTCACCTCGGAAAGTAACTCCGACGGCAGCATGACCATCACCGCCACCTTCAACCAGGGCACCAGCCCAGACACCGCCCAGGTGCAGGTGCAGAACAAGCTCAACCTGGCCACCCCGCTGCTGCCGCAAGAAGTGCAGCAACAGGGTATCCGCGTGACCAAGGCGGTGAAGAACTTCCTGATGGTGGTGGGCTTGGTGTCGGAAAACGGCAGCATGACCAAGGACGACCTGTCCAACTACATCGTCTCTAACATGCAAGACCCCATCTCGCGTACCGCCGGTGTCGGTGACTTCCAGGTATTCGGTGCCCAATACGCCATGCGTATCTGGCTCGACCCGGCCAAGCTGAACAAATTCCAGCTGACGCCGGTGGATGTGAAAACCGCCGTCACCGCGCAGAACGTGCAGGTGTCGTCCGGTCAGTTGGGCGGTTTGCCGGCGATTGAAGGCCAGCAACTGAACGCCACCATCATTGGCAAAACCCGCTTCCAATCGGCTGAGCAGTTCAAAAATATTCTGCTCAAGGTCAACACCGACGGCTCGCAAGTGCGCCTGGGTGATGTCGCCAAGGTCGAACTCGGTGGTGAGAACTACAGCATCAGCGCGCAGTTCAACGGCAAACCGGCATCCGGCCTGGCGATCAAACTGGCCTCCGGTGCCAACGCCTTGGACACGGCTAAAGCCATTCGCGCCACCATCGCCGACCTGGAACCGTTCTTCCCGGCGGGCATGAAAGCGGTATACCCGTACGACACGACGCCGGTGGTCACCGAGTCCATCAACGGCGTGGTTGATACCCTGATTGAAGCCGTGGTGTTGGTGTTCCTGGTGATGTTCCTGTTCCTGCAAAACCTGCGGGCCACCATCATCACCACCATGACGGTGCCTGTGGTTTTGCTCGGCACCTTCGGCATCCTCGCCGCCTCCGGCTTCACTATTAACACCCTGACCATGTTCGGTATGGTGCTGGCCATCGGCCTATTGGTGGACGACGCCATCGTGGTGGTGGAGAACGTCGAACGGGTGATGGCCGAGGAGCATTTGTCGCCCAAAGAAGCGACGAAGAAGTCCATGGGCCAGATTCAAGGCGCCTTGGTCGGCATTGCCATGGTGCTGTCGGCGGTACTGCTGCCGATGGCGTTCTTTGGCGGCTCCACCGGTGTGATCTACCGGCAGTTCTCCATCACCATCGTCTCGGCCATGGGCCTGTCGGTGTTGGTTGCCTTGGTGTTCACCCCGGCTCTGTGCGCCACCTTGCTCAAGCCGATTAAAGAAGGCACCCACGGCGTTCCAAAACGTGGCTTCTTCGGCTGGTTTAACCGCAACTTCGACCGCACGGTAAACGGCTACGAGCGTGGCGTGGGTAGCATGCTGCGCAACAAAACCCCGTACCTGTTGGCCTATGCGGTACTGATTGTCGGTATGGTCTGGCTGTTTATGCGCATTCCAACCGCGTTCCTGCCAGAAGAAGACCAAGGCGTACTCTTCGCCCAGGTGCAAACCCCAGCAGGCTCCAGCGCCGGGCGTACGCAAGCGGTGGTCGATGAAATGCGCGCCTACCTGCTCAAAGACGAAGCGGCCACCGTGAACTCGGTGTTCACCGTCACCGGTTTTAACTTCGCCGGTCGCGGCCAGAGCTCGGGTATGGCCTTTATCATGCTCAAGCCATGGGGCGAGCGTGCCAGCGAAGACAGCGTGTTTGCCCTGGCCAACCGCGCCCAGCAGCACTTCTTTACCTTCCGCGACGCCATGGTATTTGCCTTCGCGCCGCCAGCGGTTCTGGAGCTGGGTAACGCCACCGGTTTTGACGTGTTCCTGCAAGACCGTGCCGGCGTTGGCCACGACAAACTGATGGAAGCGCGTAACCAATTCCTCGGCATGGCCGCGCAGAGCAAAATCCTCCAGCAGGTGCGCCCTAACGGCCTTAACGATGAACCGCAGTTCCAACTGACCATCGACGACGAGCGCGCCAGCGCCCTGGGCATCACCCTCACGGACATCAACAACACCTTGTCGATTGCCTTGGGCGGTAGCTACGTCAACGACTTTATCGACCGTGGTCGAGTGAAGAAGGTCTACATCCAGGGCGAAGCCAAGTCGCGCATGACCCCGGAAGACCTGCAGAAGTGGTACGTGCGCAACAACACTGGAAACATGGTGCCCTTCTCTGCTTTCGCCTCTGGCTCGTGGATTTACGGCTCGCCGAAACTGGCGCGCTACAACGGCGTAGAAAGTATGGAAATCATGGGTTCGCCAGCGCCGGGTTACTCCACCGGTGAAGCCATGGCCGAAGTCGAACTGCCAGCGGGTATCGGCTACGCGTGGACCGGCTTGTCGTATGAAGAACGCCTGGCCGGGTCGCAAACCCTGGTGCTGTACGGCATCTCGGTGCTGCTGGTGTTCCTCTGCCTGGCGGCGCTGTATGAAAGCTGGTCGATCCCGATTGCGGTCATCCTCGTGGTGCCGCTGGGTATCATCGGTGCGCTGATGGCCACCAGCTTGCGCGGGCTGTCCAACGACGTGTTCTTCCAGGTGGGGCTGTTGACCACCGTAGGCTTGGCGGCGAAAAACGCCATTCTGATCGTCGAGTTCGCCAAAGAACTGCACGAACAAGGCAAGTCGCTGACTGAAGCGGCACTGGAAGCCTGCCGCATGCGTCTGCGCCCGATCATCATGACCTCCATGGCGTTTATCCTCGGCGTGGTACCGCTGGCGATTTCCACTGGTGCCGGCTCAGGTAGCCAGCACGCCATCGGTACGGGCGTAATCGGCGGCATGATCACCGCCACCGTATTGGCGATCTTCTGGGTGCCGCTGTTCTTCGTCACGATCTCGTCGATGTTCAAAGGCAAGAAGTCTGAAACCCCAAGCAATGAGGCTGGCCACTGATGCGCAAGTCACTACTGTCCCTGGCGTATTGAGTGGCTGCTCGCTGATACCTGAGTACCTGCAGCCGGCCTCGCCGGTTGCCCAGGCCTACCCACAAGGCCCGGCCTACGCGCCGGCCGAGTCGGCGAAAGTGGCTGAGGCCGAACAAGGCTGGCGCCAGTTTTTCCACGACCCGGCGCTGCAACAGCTGATTCAAACCGCGCTGGAAAACAACCGCGATCTGCGCGTGGCGGCGTTGAACCTCGACGCCTACGCCGCGCAGTACCGCATTCAGCGTTCTGATCTGTTCCCGAAAGTGACCGCCGACGGCACCGGCGTGCGTCAACGTACGCCGGGCGACCTGTCGCAAACCGGCAAAGCCACCACCAGCGGCCAATACTCGGCCACCCTCGGTGTTAGCGCCTATGAGTTGGACCTGTTCGGCCGCGTGCGCAGCCTCAGTGAAGAAGCGCTGCAAACCTACTTCTCCAGCGAGCAAGCACGGCGCAGCACCCAGCTCAGCCTGGTGGCTAACGTCGCCAACGCGTACCTGACGCTGACAGCCGACCAAGAGCTGCTGCGGCTTACCGAAGAAACGCTGAAAACCTATGAAGACAGCTTCAAGCTGACCCAACGTAGCAATGACGTCGGCGTGGCCTCGGCCCTGGACCTCAGCCAAGCGCGTACCTCGGTAGAAAGCGCACGCGTGGCCCTGGCCCAATACCAACGCCTGGTCGCTCAGGACCGCAACAACCTGGCCCTGCTGCTCGGCACGTCGGTACCGGACAACTTGGTGGCAGAAAAGCCCTTGGCCGACGACCTGCTGGAAGAACTGCCTGCCGGCCTGCCCTCCGAGCTGCTGCAACGTCGCCCGGATATTCTTCAGGCCGAGTACCTGCTTAAAGCCGCCAACGCCAACATTGGTGCGGCGCGCGCAGCGTTCTTCCCGAGCATCAGCCTGACCGCCAACGCTGGCAGCAGCAGCGCCTCGCTGTCCGACTTGTTTAAAGGCGGTTCAGGCAGTTGGTATTTCTCGCCGACCATCAGCATTCCGATCTTTAACGCCGGTGAGCTGAGGGCCAGCCTGGACTACTCGAAAATCCAAAAAGATATTCGCGTGGCCCAATACGAGAAGTCGATCCAGACCGCCTTCCAGGAAGTCTCCGACGGCCTCGCCGCTCGGCAAACCTACAACCAACAGCTGCAAGCCCAACGCGATTTCGTTGCCGCCAACCAGGACTACTACCGCCTGGCCGAGCGTCGCTACCGCACCGGCATCGACAGCAACCTGACCTTCCTTGATGCCCAACGCTCGTTGTTTAGCGCGCAGCAATCGCTGATTACCGACCGCTTGGCGCAACTGACCAGTGAAGTGAATTTGTATAAAGCCCTGGGTGGCGGCTGGGTGGAAAACACCGGCCGCGCGCCGGCCGACCCTGCCAAGCCGTAAGGTTTCGCGCCCAATAAAAAACCGCCGATTGGCGGTTTTTTATTGGGCGCTATTTGCTGCTATGCCGTTGTTTTGGCCTTAACCAAACACCGTCACCGTCTGCCGACTTAGCGCCACCAGCTCACCTGCGGGCGTCCACAACTGGGCGGCGATATGGCCGTAGCCATCGCGGGCGTATTCGATCTGTGCGCGGTACTGGCACCAGTCATCGGTGGTTAACGTCGGCACCGGCTGCACAAACTCGATGGTCCAGGTCAATGAGCTGCCTGGCGCCGGGCTGCGCAAAAATGGCAGCACCGCCGGCGGCCACGCATCGACCAGCGCCAACAGGTGCGCCTCACTCACCGCACTCACCTGCTCTTCGCCGCGCAAACGCACATAACCACCCATCTCCCGCGACGGCGTATTGCTAAACGGCATGCCGCCCAGCGCCCAACGCATCGCCAGGTAGCGGGTAAATTCCGGGGTCACGCCTTTCAGGTACGGCAGCTCTGGGCACTCCTGCACCGCCTTCATCATCGGTGCCGGTTCGGCCGGCACACTGATCACCGACTCACGGCCGGCGCCAAAACTGCCCTGCACAATGGTCACCACCTGGCCGTTCTGTACCGCACGGCCGAGCACCTGGCTAACCGCCTTACCCTCGCGCAACACCTCAGCCTCGAGACTCACCGGGGTATCCACCGCCAATGGCCCAACAAAGGTGATCGCCAACGAACGCACCGGCCGGCCTTCAGCCACCACCGCGCGCATCGCCTCATACACCAACATCGCCGCCAAGCCACCAAAACCGGCGCGGCCTTGGCCCCATTCAGCGGGCACCACCACGGCTTGTGGATTGCTGCGCACGGCGTTGATCAATTCGGAAAAGGTCATAGAACTCTCAGACAGAAAAATGCGTAGGTGATGGTAGGGGAAGTGGACGACAGGACGGAAGCGCCGGAAAGTGCCGGTTTAGCCAATTGGCCGGGGGATTTGGACCTTCCTATCGTTCACCGCCAGCCACGTGCGGCTAAGCGGCTAGAAAAACACCGTCGCCCCCGCGCAGGCGGAGGCCCAGAATCGAACAGGCAATCGCGACCTTTCCAACACCCTGGATCCCCGCCTACGCGGGGATGACGTTGCCTCGGGCGCACACGGTGAGCAAAGCCAAGCCCAGCGGGCCGGCCCAACCCACGTGCGGCTAAGCCGGCACAAAAACACCGTCGCCCCCGCGCAGGTGGGGGCCCAGAATTGAACAGGTAATCGCGTCCCTTCCAACACTCTGGATCCCCGCCTTCGCGGGGATGACGTTGGCTCGGTCCGCGCATGGTGAGCAGAGGCAAGCCCAGCGAGTGGGCCCACCCCAGGATTCACACCGTCGAGGTCGCCGCCAGGCGTTCTAAGGCCACGTCAGCACGCTGCTCTGCTTGCGCGAGTTCCAGCTGCCACTGACCTACCAACGGCGCCAATTCCGGCTCTTGCTCGGCCCGCGCCAGCCATTGCAGGCGGTCATGCCAAGCGCCAAGTGCGTTCTGCGCTTGCCTGAGGGCTTTGATGTGTTTGCCGGGCAGGTTGACCAACTGTGGGTAGGTGTCGGCGCAATAGCGCACCCGTTTAATCAAAATGCGCAAACGATGGCGGTCGTGCTCGGGGTCGGCCATGGCCTCGCTCAGGCGTTGGCTTTCCTTGGCCAGTTTTTTCGTGACGTAGGCTTTCAAATGCTCGGGCGCAGCATCGTGCACCGACTGGCGGAAGAAACCCGGCCACAGGTCCAGCGCTCGCTGCAAGCGCAAGGCCTCAGCGCTAGTCAGCAAGGCCTGGTAGTGCTGCGGCAGGTCTCTTTGGCGCTGGGCGATCACCGGCTCCATACCGGTATGCCGCTGCAGCTCGGCCAGCAACACTTCACTGTCGCGCACCGGGCTACTGATGCGACCCAACGCGGCCGCGGCGTTTACCAGCGGGTCATGCTCAATCAGCTTGCGAAACGGCCGCAGCAGGCTGCGCAGCTTGCGCAAGGCGATGCGTACATCGTGCAGCGCTTCGCTATCGGTAGTGGCAACCAGGCGCTCGCGGCTGGCCACCAGGTTGATTTCCAACTGCAGCACCCGGGCAACCAGGGCGTCGACAAATTCAGACATGGGCAACAACCTTCGGTGTTAATCGCGCTGCAACAGGCGTAATGGCAAGGCTCGGCGCAACGCCCGCAGCGCACGCTGCAACTGCTGGGGCGACGCTGGCGCGCCGGCATAGCGCTGCGCCTCAAAGGCATCAGCAAAGGCACGAATGTGCCCCACCTGCGCCGGTAACGCCAGCTCAGCGCGCTGCGCAAACGCCCGCGCACCCTCGCCGGCCTGGCGGCGCACACCGTGGCGGGCCAACAGCCGTTCAAAGCGCAGGTACAGGCGCTGCTGCACATCGCGCTCGCGCCGCCACGGTTTGAATAGCCACAGGGCGATCAGCAACACCACCAACGCGCCGCCGCCCACCAGGGCCAGCGCCAGGTCGCGGGCCTCCAAGCGGCCAAACCATTTTTGCAGCAACTCCAACTGCGCGCCGCGCTGGTACCCCAGCACCACGCCTTCCCAGTCGTAATTAAGGTTTTCCCAGGTCATGCGCAGTTGGTTAAGCCAACCGATATGGCGATAGCGCAGCAACGACAACGGCGAGTTTTCCAAAAAGCTCTGCTCAGTTGCCAAGGCTTGCTCAAGCCCTTGCTCAATGCGCTCCGGCGCCACCTGAAAGGTCGGGTCGACACTGGTCCAGCCGACACCCTCGCGCCAGTACTCCACCCACGCATGGGCATCAAACTGGCGCACCTGTATGTAGTTGCCGCCAGGGTTAAACTCGCCGCCTTGGTAACCTGCCACCACGCGCGCAGGAATGCCCGCCGCACGCAGCACGTACGTCATGGCACCCGCGTAGTGCTCACAAAAACCGCTGCGGGTGGTAAACAAAAAATCGTCAATCACGTTCTCCCCCACCGGCGGCGGCCGCAGGGTGTAGAAATACGCTTCAGCCTTGAAGTGTTGCAACAGCCCCTGCACCAACGCCGCCGGCTGGGGGTATTGCGCCTTCAGCTGTTGTGCCCATTCGCGGCTACGCGGGTTGCCGTCCTTGGGCAACTGCAAGGCACGGCGCAAGGTGGCCTCGCTGGCCTTGGGCTCGCGCAGGGCCTGCGGCCAGGACGTCACCTCATAACTCAGCGCCTGGTCCACCGGTGTGCCGCGCTCCAAACGAAAGTCGCTCATCAAGCGCGTCAGGTCTTGGTCGGTGGTCGCCAGATCCAAGCCGAACAACCAGGTTTTATTGGTTGGCTGCATGATGATGCGGTACTTCAACGGCTCCCCAGCGGCGGCCCACAACGGCGCGGGCGCCCAACGCGCTTCTGGCGACTGCGACCAGCGCCGCCCCTCAAACTTATCCATGGTTAGCGCACGCCAATACTGCAGGTTACGTGCTGGCGGCGGCCCCTCGAAGCTGGCCCTAAAGGCCAGGGCGTCGGAGCGGCTGAGCTCGGCAATATCATTGGGCGCCATGCTGTCCGACAGCCCGCTAACAGCCCTGTTGTCGGGAATCGGCAGCGACCACAACGGGCCAAAACGCGGAAAAAACAGAAACAGCAGCACCATCAACGGCAACGCCTGCACCAACAGCCCGCTGGCCAGGCGCAAGGTAGGCCACGGGTTACCCTGCTGCGGCCCCTGCTGCAGACCAATTAGCGCCGCCAACAGAGCTGTCACGGGCAGAAAAGTAAACAGCACGCGGGTCATGCTGTCGTCGAACAGGTACACGGTTACCACGGCAAAGAAACCCAGCAGAATCAGCACCAAGGCATCGCGCCGGCTGCGCATTTCCACCAGCTTCAAAATAAACGCGGCAATCAGCAGCACCACGCCAGCATCCAGCCCGATCAGGCTACCGCGCGATAAAAACACCCCACCCACAATGCCCACCGTCAGCCCCGACTTTAGCCAGGTCGCCGGGTACTGCGCGCGCATGCGATAGATCTGCACGCGCCAGCCGGCGCACACCACCCACAAGGCGATAATCCACAGCGGCAGGTGATCCAGGTGCGGAATAATCACCAACACCTGGGCCACCAACAGCCACAGCAGGGCCACACGCGGAATCAGTTGCTCGGCACTCATACGCTCGCTCCTCGGCGCTGGCGCAACGCATCGATAGGCGCATGGCCATACAACGCCAATGCCCGCAAGCAGGCTTCGCGGTGGGTGTCACCGCTGTCCGGGCCGTACTCTTCCCCGGGCAGACGCAGGGCAAAGGCTTGCTGGCGCTCCGATAACGTCAGCACCCAATGACACAGCAGCGACAAGCGCATCTCGTGGTCGCCATCCAAACTACCGAAATCCAGCCAAATATCGCGGCCGGCCATGGCGGCAAAATCCTTAACCAACAACCCGTGACCACGGGAATACGCCTTCCAGTGCAGACGCCGTTTCGAGTCGCCGGGCTGATAGGTTTTCAAGCCCTGAAAATCATCCGCCCCCAGGCCCAATACCCGCGCGCCCTCTTCTTCATCGTCCTCATCGCGGGCACCGGCCGCCAGCGGCAACTCGCCGGGTAACGGACGCGGATAGACCAACACCGCCTGGTCCAGATCAACCAAACTCCAGGCCACCAAAATACCCAATGGAAAACGGCTTTCCACCCGTAAACGCCCCGGGCGCAGCCAACCACGGCGCAGCGCCGGCAGCGTCAGCTCGCACTCAGTTAAACCGTTGGCCGGCACATCAAAGCGCTGCAAGTCTTGCGGCGGCCAGCCGAGGGCGATGGATTGATGGGCACGGCCATTGCTGGCCAGGCGAATACGCAAGGTAGCCTGCTCGCCGACAAACACCGCGCCACCGCCGGCGGCATGCAACGTCAGCCCGGCCAGGTTTCGATAGGTATGCAAGATGGTGATGATAAACACCGAGGCCAGCAAAAACGTCAGGCCATAGGCCGGGCTGTTCTGATAATTAATGCCTGCCATCAGCATCAACAACAGCGCCAAGCCATACGCCGCACCAATGCGCGTGGGGATGATAAAAATCCGCCGCTGGGTCAGCAGCACGCTATTGGCTGGCGGAATGCGCCGTTGCAACCAGCGTTGCCAACGCTCTTTAAACAGCGCCATTACCGAGCAGCCATCACAGCGCAGGCACTTCGCGCAGCAACCACTGCACCAACGCGCCGCCACCATGCCCGGCAGGGTCGGCACGCTCGCGCAAACGGTGGCCAACCACCGACGGCAATACCGCCTGCACATCCTCTGGAATCACATAATCGCGCTCAGCCAAAAACGCCCACGCCCGTGCGGCGGCCAACAAGGCCAAACTCGCCCGTGGCGACAAGCCCCAGGCAAACTGCGGCTGCGTGCGCGTGGCTTCTACTAGACGCAGCACGTAGTCCACCAAGGCATCGCTGACCCGCACCTTCGGCACTTCAGCCTGTAACTCGGCGAGTTGTTGATGGCTGAGCACGGCGTCCAAACGCGGCAACATGGCGCGGCGCGCCTCGCCCAGCAGCAAGGCTTTCTCTGCCGCCTTGGCCGGGTAGCCGAGGGATAGGCGCATCAGAAAACGGTCGAGCTGCGATTCTGGCAAGGCAAAGGTGCCGCCCTGGCTCACCGGGTTTTGCGTGGCGATCACAAAAAACGGCTCAGGCAATGGGCGGGTGGCGCCCTCAATGGTTACCTGCCCCTCCTCCATGGCCTCAAGCAGCGCGCTCTGGCTTTTCGGCGTGGCGCGGTTGATCTCATCGGCCAACACCAACTCGGCAAAGATAGGGCCTGGGTGGAATACAAACAGGCCGCTGTCCTTATCAAACACCGAGGTGCCAAGGATGTCGCCGGGGAGTAAGTCGGAGGTGAATTGAATACGTTGGAAGTTCAGGCCCAGCACATTAGCCAGGGCATGACTGAGGGTGGTTTTGCCCATGCCGGGCAGGTCTTCGATCAGCAAATGGCCGCGGGCCAGTAAGCACGTCAGCGCCAGGCGGACTTGGGGTTCCTTGCCTAGCAGGATTTGGTTGACGGCATCCAGGCAGGCGTTGAGTTTGGTAGGCATGCGTTACCCCTTTGTGCACGAACCCCGGATGCTACCGGGGTGGGGGGCGATGGCAAAGCGGTTGCAACCTTTGCTGACGTTTTTAGTGGGGTGGTTGTGCGCGGGGGCGCATTTAGGTGGGGATAACGCTCCGTGGGATGTGCTGGGCGTTTGCTTTGAGGTTGGTGCTTTTCTTCTTTACCGCGTGCGCTGGGCGTTTGGTTTCGCGCCTTACGCGCGAGTCACTTTTTCCAGTCGCGGAAAAAGTAACCAAAAACGCTTGCCCCTACCTTGGGTCTGCGCTGCGCTTCGACTTCCCTCGCTCCGTCGTTGCTCCGGGGGTCGGCGTGCAGGGCCATCCTTGGCCCCACGCCTGTCGCGGCTCCTGCCGCTCCACCCCCTGCACAACGACTCCGCTCGGCCTTGCGGTGAATGGGGCGGGTAGATCACAAGCCAGATCAAGAGCAGAGCAGGAGCAGGAGCAAGAGCAAGAGCAAGAGCAAGAGCAGATCAAGGGCTCGCGCGCTGCGGCGCTTTGTTAATTAGCCTCCCAATTCCGCTGGCGAAACAATGGTGCTTTTCCCTCGCGAGCGCCCGGAGCTGAGGTAGTCGGCGATTGATTCTTGTGTGACCTCGCCGAGGAAGTCGTTTTCGGCACTGAGTACGGGCATCCACGAGCTGTTGAATTCGTACATGCGCGATAACAAGATGCGCAGGTGTTCGTCGTGGGCGGCGGTGGCGCTGAAGTCGCGCAGGAAGGGTTGCACTGCGCCGCTCTGTCCGCGCAGGTCGCGTCGGCGGACGTAGCCGAGGCCTTTGTTGTTGGCGTCGGTCACTACCAGGTAGCGGCGGTCGTTTTCTTCCATCAGTTCTTGGGCGTCAGCCACAGGGGTTTCGGCTTGGATGGAAGGCGCGTTGTCGGCGGCGTCTTCGGCGCGGATCAGCAGCAGGCGTTTGAGAGTGCTGTCTTGGCCGACAAAGCCGCTGACGAAGTCGTTCGCCGGGTGGGCCAACAGCGTGTCGGGGTGGTCGAATTGCAGCAGTTTGCCGTCTTTGAAGATGGCGATTTTGTCGCCCAGCTTGATGGCTTCGTCGATGTCGTGGCTGACCATAATCACGGTCTTGTTGAGCGCGCGCTGCATTTGGAAAAACTCGTTTTGAATCGCGTCGCGGTTAACCGGGTCGACTGCGCCAAAGGGTTCGTCCATTAGCAACACCGGGGCGTCGGCGGCCAAGGCGCGAATCACGCCGATGCGTTGTTGTTGCCCACCCGACAGCTCGCGTGGGTAGCGCGACAGGTATTGTTTGGGCTCTAACTGCACCATGCCCATCAGTTCTTTGGCGCGTTCGTGGCAGCGTTTTTTGTCCCAGCCCAAGAGCTTGGGCACCACCATGATGTTTTCTTCGATGGTCATATTGGGGAACAGGCCGATCTGCTGAATGACATAGCCGATGTTGCGCCGCAGGGTCACTTCGTCGATGCCGGTGGTGTCTTCGCCGTTGATCAACACGCGCCCGGAGGTGGGCGTGATCAGGCGGTTGATCATTTTCAGCGTGGTGCTTTTACCGCAGCCGGAGGGGCCGAGGAACACGCAAATCTGGCCTTCGTCGACAGTGAGGCTGACGTGGTCAACGGCCACGACATCTTTGCCTTTTTGCTGAAAGGTTTTCGTCAGTTGTTCGAGTTCGATCATGTTCGGGTCCTCAGTGCGCGGCGCGCAGGCCGCGGGGAGTAAGGGTTTTTTGCAGCCACTGCAAAAACAGGTCGGCGATGATGGCACACCGCGCCAACAAACAAAGTGGCCATGTCACTGCGGCTGATGGCGGTCAAAATCAGCACACCCAGGCCGCCGGCGCCAATGGTGGCGGCGATGGTCATCACGCCGATATTCATCACCACGGCGGTACGCACCCCGGCGAGAATCACCGGCAAGGCGATGGGCAAATCGACCATGCGCAGGCGCTGCCAGAAGCTCATGCCGATGCCGCTGCCGGCCTCACGAATGCCCGGTTCAACGCCGCTCAGCGCCAGGTAGGTGTTGCGCAGAATCGGCAACAGCGAATAGAGAAACGCCGCCGTCACCGCAGGCAGCGGGCCCAGACCCTGGCCGAAGGTGGAATAAAACGGCAGCAGCAGGCCAAACAGGGCAATCGAAGGAATGGTCAGCACCACCGTGGCACTGGCTTGCAACGGGCCAGCCACTTGCGGGAAGCGCGTCATCAACACACCCAGCGGCACACCCACCACAATCGCCAACACCACCGCCACGCCCACCAGGGCAATATGTTCGCCGGTCAGGTGCAGCACCTGGCTCCAGTCGATATGGGTAAAAGCCGTCATAAAGTCCATATCACTGCCCTCCTTTAATCAGCTGGCGTTCGCGCAAAAACGCCTCGGCGACTGCCGCCGGCGTTTGCCGCTCTACATCCACACGCGCATTCAGGCCGCGCATGGTGGCGTCGTCCAGGCTGTCGGCCAGCGGCTTGAGCAATGCCTCAAGCTCCGGGTGCGCCTTAACGTACTCAGCGTTGGCCACGGGGGCCGCGGTGTAAAACGGGAAGTAGCCTTTGTCATCCGTAAGCAAGCGCAACTTGAAAGAGTCCAGGCGGCCATCGGTGGTGTACACCAAGCCGACAAACACTTGGTCATTGCGCAAGGCGGTGTAGACCAGGCCGGGGTCCATCTGCCGCACTTCATCGCGGGAAAACTGCAGGCCGTACTCCTTGACCAAACCCGCCAGGCCGTCAGAGCGGTTGGCGAATTCGATATCCAGCGCCAACAGGTGATCGTCCTCGCGCTCGGTCTTCAGCATGGCGGCCAGGTCACTGATGCTGCGCACATCGGGATGCGCCTCAGCGACCTTTTCCGGCAACGCCAGGGCATAGGTGTTGTTGAAATTGGTCGGCGCCAACCACACCAGGCCGGACTTGGCGTCCAGGGTTTTCACCCGCTGGTAAGCAGCGTCTTTATCCAAACGCTCGGTAACGTGGTTGTAAGCCACCAACGAGGTGCCGGTGTACTCCCAAGTCAGGTCCAGCTGCCCAGTCTTCACCGCATTGAAGGCAATGGTGCTACCCAGGTTGCCGGTGATGGTCGGCTGGTAGCCGTGGCTTTGCAGGTACTTGGCAGTGAGCTCGGCGAGAATCGCCTGCTCGGTAAACACCTTGGCGCCGATACGAATCGGGCCCGGTTCGGCCTGTGCCACGCCAGTCAACAACAGACCGAGCAACACCAGGGGAAGGGAAAACGTCTTCATCAAAACTCCTTTGCTTAGCGGCCGGCTCAATGCACCAGCCCCCGCTCAAACCACAGGCGGCTGGCCAACGCCACAGCGCCATCGAGCAACAACGCCAGCAAGGCCGTAGTGGCTGCGCCGAGGATTAGCAACGGTTGGTTTTCCAGGGCGATGGCCGGAAAAATCAGGCTGCCCAAACTGTTCGCGCCAATCAGAAACGCCAAGGGTGCGGTGCCGACATTCAGCGCCAGCGCCACCCGCACACCGCCGACAATAATTGGCACGGCATTGGGCAACTCGACCTGCCATAGCACTTGCTTGGGCGTCATACCAATACCGGTGGCCGCCTCCTTCAACGAAGCGGGCACCGCGCGCAGGCCCTCATAGGTGTTGCGCACAATCGGCAGCAACGAGGCGAGAAACAACGCCAGAATCGCCGGCCCGTTACCAATACCAACAATCGCCAAGGCAATCGCCAACACCGCCAGCGGCGGCACCGTATTGGCCACGTTAAACACCTGCATAAAGCGCTCAGCCCGCTGCTCAACACCGGGGCGGCTAAGCAGCACGCCAGCCGGTACGCCCACCAGCAACGCAGCGAGCATTGACGCTGCCACCAGAAGCAAATGCGCCTGCAGATAAAACAGCAAATCTTCACGGTGCTGAACGAGAACGGCGGGGGTGATCCAATGGACCAGCAAGGCTAAAACCGCGGCGCTAAACAACACACCAACGACCACCTTGCTCCAGGTTTTAAACATGTTGCGACTCCCTTCAGATGCGGTAAAAACCTGGCTAGCTAGCGCTAACCCATCGCATCGAATGACTATAAATCGCTTGAAATCAAAGACTTGAAATAGCGACACACAGGGACTGGACCCCCAGCGCGCCGCTTCGGTTCAATAAAGATGAGTGCAATGCCACTACGGGGCGGGCTGATTGCGCAAGCACACCACAATTTCCTAAGTCACATAGATTTGTAAAACGCCGTCTTTCTAAGGTTTCCAGTCGCTATACGCCGCCTATAGGAAACATCCCTCTTCAACTACCTCCAGCGTGCCGCTGGCATCGAGAACCAGCTTGCTGGCTAACTCCTCAAACACACGCAAGATTCAGCTTCAGGTTTTGCGCTCACCTGCCAGCCCACACGCCTGTCTTTCAAACAAATCGGTTGCTCAACGGGTAACCGCCCCCTATATTCGGAGTGCGCCAATGACGCACATGAAAAGGACTTCATGCTCTTCATCGAATCGCCGCATTTCACTGAAGACGTTCTGCAACTGCCCAGTGATGACGAGTACCAAGCGTTTCAACGTTACTTGGCGCAGAACCCCACAACCGGTGCCGTGATAGAGGGAACCGGTGGACTACGAAAAGTACGTTGGGCCGCCAGAGGCAAAGGCAAAAGTGGTGGCGTGCGGGTCATCTACTTTTATATGGCGACGGACTACCAGATCCGGCTGCTGCTGATCTATAGCAAAAGCGTGATGGACGACCTCACCCCGACCCATAAAAAAGCATTGAAGACAGTTATTGAAAGGTGGCAGTGATGGATAAAAATCTTTTTGACCGTCTTGTAGAAAGCGTGAACCAGATGGACGAAATCGTCCGCGGTGAACGCGAGCCGTCGCGGGTATTCCACGTAGATGCGCTGCAGGTAAAAAGCATCCGAAAAGCTTCCGGCCTACCCCAACTAGCCTTCGCCGAAGCCATCGGGGTAGCCGTTGGCACCCTGAGAAATTGGGAACAAGGCCGCAGAGAGCCAGATGGTCCAGCCAAGGCGCTGTTACGGGCCATCCACAACGACCCCGTAAATGTGATGGCCGCCTTGAAAAGCTGACTAGAGTGCCGCCGTCCAAGGGCTATAAGCCCCTTATTGGCTTTATCCGCGATGGTTTTATCTTCCCACGCTGTCAGCAAAGAGCGAGTGGAGGTGATGCGGACTGCCCTTGGAAAGCCCCATAGCCTTCTCATCCTATTTGTGACAGATGGGGCGGGCTGATTTCGCTCTTGGCCTGCGCCAACTCCTGCGTACTTCTAACCGTCGTTCACCCCGGCACTGCGCAGCCTACAAGGCTAAGGGCGGTAGCTGGCTGCGAGGTCTTTTCAGAGAAGCCATAGTGCCCGTCCTGAATTTGCAAAGAGTAGCCAGTAGGCTACAAACAAGACTATGATCAATACCGTCAGCAAAACGCTCGAGTTCGAAATGTGGCTGGGTAGCGTGAAGGATGCTAAAGCGCGGGAAGCGGTAATGTCCCGGTTGGAACGTGCCGAGGAAGGCAATTTCGGCGACTGTGAGCCGGTCGGTGATGGTGTTAGCGAGATGCGTGTTTTTACCGGTCCGGGTTACCGCATTTATTTTGTACGCGTCGGGCTGGCTGCTTACCTGTTTCTTTGGGGAAGCGATAAAAGCGACCAGGCGAGGGCTATCAAGCGAGCGAAATCCATCCTTGAGTCCATACGAGGTAAATCAAATGAGCGAATCTAAATTCAACCCTGATGACATGCCAATCCTTGACGTGGACATGTCCAAAACCACGCCCTACGAATCGGCACAGTTCCTCGACAGCCCAGAAATCATCAGCGTCTATCTGTCTGAAGCAATCAAATCACAAGACCCGCAGCGCCTCATGAAAGCCCTCAGCCAAGTAGCAAAAGCCCAAGGCATAAACAACGTCGCCCAAGCAGCGGGCGTTAATCGAGAGAGCCTCTACAAAACACTGAAAGGCGGCGAAAAAACGCGCTTCGAAACCGTCACCAAACTGCTAAAAGCCCTGGGCGTGGAACTTACCGTGCAGCCCATAACAGTCGATGAACCAGCACCAACCCCGGTCAAACGCACACGCACCGCAGCCAAACAATCCGCCACCACAAAAATAGCGGTGGCAGCGAAGCCAGCGTAACGCCCCTCTTCCCCCCGCTTGCGGGAGAGGGCCGAGGGTGTCCGGCTAGGCGAGGGACTGTTGATCTGCTTTTGCTCTGGCTCTGGCTCTGGCTTTTGCTCTGGCAGTTGATCTACCCGCCCCGTTTATCGCAGGCCGAATGGAATCGTCGTGGAAGGGGTTGAGCCGCAGGGACGCGGCGAGAGGCACATCGGGCCATGGAAGGCCCGTTGTGCCGGGCCCCTGGAGCGGCGATGGAATGAGGGAACCCGCAGCGCAGCGGAGGGCCAAGGTAGGGGCAAGCGTTTTTGGTTACTTTTTCCGCGACTGGAAAAAGTGACTCGCGCGTAAGGCGCGAAATAAAACGTTCAGCCCACGCGGTAAAACAGAATAGCGACATTTCCCAGAGCACCAGCAACAGCCAAAAACCCATTGCCAACCCTATAAAGCCCACCCTATAGTCCCGCCGTCGCTGCCAATTCAGCGACTGGGTTTGGCGACCCATGTCCAACTGCGCATAAG
>LNAP01002526.1_pt1 | contig 18192 bp, 7 predicted proteins | sample 602601 | NCBI WGS metagenome assembly LNAP01 (sample SAMN02440304, study PRJNA202911) | soil metagenome | biome: Subtropical and temperate rainforests or woodlands; isolation source: soil samples (1 kg each in a 20% v/v slurry with milli Q water) were... ...
GTAGGACTTATTTGGCGACGGGGGCCAGGGCGGCTTCACGGGAGCGCTCGGCTTTGACGGCGGCGAGGGCGTGCACGCGCAAGTCGGCGGTGTCCTCGGCCGTCAGGCCCTTCGGAATGTAGCCGGCGGGAATCTCGGAGGTGTTGAACAGAAACTGATACCAGACGGCCGCGCCGAGGTAGCGGCCGGCGGCGTTGCAATGGATGGCGTCAAGTTGGAATTTGGGCTGCGAGCCATCCTTGGGCGTGCTCCAGCGCCAGCCGACATTGAGGCTGGTGCGTTGGTCGGGTAGTTTTCCGGCGGGCGGGTTTTTGAAATCGAAGGCGGGGTCGGTCACGTAGGTCCAGCGCGGGGTCTGGCGGGCGAGATTCAGGGCGTCGCCGACGGGGAGAACGCGGAAACCTTTGCCGTCGGCGAAGTTTTTGTAGGTGTCGCGCGCGCCTTCATACATTTTTTGAGGGGTGAAACCGTCGTTTTTTTGGAACCAAGGATGATCTTCGCGGTAGGCCCAGGTCTCATGGACGACGATCTCGGCGGCGGGTGCGTATTTGCGGATGGCGGCGATGAGTTCGTCGGCGTGGGGCTGGAAGGTCTCGGGCTTGAAGCTGAGCTGGCTCCATTGCTGGATCGTCACGATGTCCCATGGTTGCGCGGTGAGCAGGTCGACAAGCGATACGTCGCGTTTTTCGCCGGTGACGGGATCGGGGATGTCCTTGTAGGCCTTGCCCTCGGGATCGCCGGCCTCGGCCTGCTTCAGATGCTTGACGTGGCGTTCGAGCGAGCAGCCGCCGATGTAGGCGTTGGAGGCGATGAGCTCCTTGCCGCCGGCCTTGGCGAGGGCGGGAAGGTCGGCCATGGCGTCGCGCGAAAAGCTGTTGCCGACGGCGAGAACCTTGAGCGTCGCTTCCGCCCCGGCGACCGCAAGGGTCGCAAGCGGTGTCATCGCCGTGAGGGCGATGGCAATCTGAAGGCCTTTCAAAAGGCGGTGTGCGCCGGTGAAATGAGGTTTCATGCGTGTGGGTATATATTGAATACAGGCAGCCGTTGAGGCGGAGGAGGTCGGAGATTATATTGCGGCAACACACAGGCAAGCGCACGCGAGCCGACGATTTGCATGGGAGACGGCACGGTATTCAGAAATAGATGCGTGATTGTCGCCGTTGTTTTGTATAACTGGGAATGGCGTTTTGTTGCCCGGAAGCGTCTATGTTTTTCGATGCGGTAACCTTGACGGGACAGACGCTGCCGTTGAGGCGAGAGGGCTGATCCAAGCCGCGTTTATGGTGGAGGACGGCAGGTTTCCTTTCACGCCAAGCGGCAGGTATTGCAGGCGTCTGGAGCCATCCCGCGACAGACGCCAATAGCTGCCCGGCCATCATGGGCTTAATTTATTCTCATTAAGTCCCTTAATGTTATGCCTACCATCTGCGAATTTTAATTGATCTTAATTGGCAATAGGCCATTACGACATTTTCCCCTGCTGATTAGCCCACCCAGTGCCCGGTCATCCGGCAGACACATTCCCTGTCATCCTATGAAGTCGCACCTTCGTTATTTTTTGCGCGCCGGTATTTTGCTTGGCGCTGTTCATCTGGCCATGGCTCAAGACGAGACGGTGAATGGCAACTTGTTTGCCACCGGAAATTTGGATATAAATGGAAATACCGCTAGCTTCGGCACCAGCGGTGCGAACCCCGGCTACAGTCTTATCTACACCGACGGCTCGCCGGCCACCATCGATTTCAGTGCTTCGGTTTCCGGAGTCAACTGGCTCTGGCACCAAGGCACCAGCAGTCCCCAACTCAAGCTGAGCAACAGCAATGTGCTCACGCTTTTTAATCCTGCGACGGGGACTGCCGCCCTTACGCTGACTCCCGCCGGGCTGACCACGTTTGCCGTTCCTGCGGCGGGAGGAGTGACCACCGAGTTGCTACGCCTCCAAGCGACGGGCACCAATGCCTCCGGGACCGCCCAACGTATTTCCGGCCAGACGGATGTCCTCAGTGGTTATCTTGACTTCAATCGCTTTGCCACCTCTGGGCCGGCCACGGGATTAACGCTCGGCACCCTTGGAGGTGACGTTCTCACGATCCGCTCTGGCGGAGCCGGCGAGGCAGGTAACGTCGGCATTGGCACCGCCACTCCCACCGCCAAACTCGACGTTACTGGCAACGTGAAAATCACCGGCAGCCTGTCCGCGACCGGCTCTCTGACCGCTCCTTCGGTCACTTTGCCGGATGGCAGCACGCTGACGAGCGCCAAGGCCACCACTCTCTACAACTCCGCCGGTCAGGCCGTCGCCGCGGTTGCCGCCGACGGCAAGGTCAACTTCACCAACGGGCTCTCGGTGGGCACCGACCCCGGAGCTACGATCACCGCCAATAGCGCCGCCTACCTGAACCAAACCCTCACCAATCTGGGGTTCCGGGAAAATCCTGTGGATCCCATGCCCGTATCGAGCATTGATGTATCCGGTGGAAATATCATCGGTATTACTGCTATTGGTGGCTATACTTATGTAGTGGGGGAGTATGTCGGATCCGTGAAAGTTGCCGGCGTGCAGCTGACCAGTTATAATGAATATAACGATAATTCCAGTTTTGTGGCTAAAATTGCGCCCAATGGGGTTGCTCAGTGGGTTCGATCGGTTGCCGGAAATTATTATGTGCAACTTAACTCAGTTGCCGTGGATGCCGAAGGAAATGTTGTGGTTGTTGGTAATTTTGGTGGAGATGTGGCTGGTCTTGATGTAGCCGCTGGTATGTCGGTGACAGGAGCGCAAGATGGATTGATCGTAAAGTTCAATTCATCTGGCATTGCACAGTGGGCAAAAGCTTTTGATGCGGGGCCCTCAGCGGAATTTGGCTGGAATCGACTCGATTGGGCTTCAGTCGCCATAGATACAACCGGAAATATAATTGTGGCCGGGGATTTTTCCGAGGGGGCGATTACAAGCTCAGGGACAACCCTGCCTTGTGCAGGCGGAACCGATGGGGTGCTCGCAAAATTCAGTCCGGCCGGCGATTTGCAATGGGCTAAAGTCGTTGGCGGAGTGACTTATGATGTGCTTTACTCTGTTGCGGTGGATTCTGCGGGTAATGTGGCCGCAGTGGGTTTATGCAATAGCTCGATCACCACGTTGGGATCAACCATACTTGGTGCGGGTTCAGCTGATGGTGTCGTTGTGAAGCTCAATCCGGCGGGTGATTTGCAATGGGCGAAAATCGTCGGCGGCACGCTTGGGGATTTTTTATATTCGGTGGCGGTGGATGCATCCGGCAATATTGTGGCGGCAGGGAGCTCTGCGGGGAATATCACTACTCTTGGAAGTGCAGCCAATGGTCTCGCGGCGGGCGGGCTGATCGTGAAGTTCAACGCCAGCGGAGAGGTGCAGTGGACCGATGTTATTGGTGAACCGTTTAGCGCAGTTGCGGTTGATGCGGCTGGAGATGTGGTCGCCGCAGGTTACTTGCGGGGCTCGATTACGGGCCTCGGGACTGCAATTTCTTCTGCGGGAGGAGCGGATGGTTTGATTCTAAAGTTGTCCGGCGTATCCGGTGATTTAAGCGGCGCAATATCGTTTGGTGGCGAAGGCGATGAAACGGTCAGAAGCATTGCGGTAGACAATGCCGGGATATGGTTTAGAGGATATAGCTCGGGCTCGTCAAATTATAGCGTGGGTAATCATACGATGCTGGGTTCAGGTAGTTTTGCCCTCCGCATTCCCTCCATCGGGATTCCGGTTTCTCGTGGAGTGCCCAGTTCACTCGCATGGGGCGGTGGCTCTGCGATCAACAATGGAGTGGCGCTTGGTTCGGGTGCTTATGCTGCTGGCAGCGGGAGCGCCGCTGTCGGGAATGGAGCATCCAGTGCCGCCAATGCGTTTGCTTCAGGGAGTGGTTTGGCCACGGGAGTGGCCGCTACCGCAATGGGTCAATTGACGACGGCACAAGGGCCCTCATCGACGGCGATGGGACAAAGGACCAATGCAACGGGAACCGCGTCGACGGCGATGGGGCAATGGGCTAGCGCCGCAGGAGACTATTCGACAGCGATGGGGCTGGGGGCCAATGCGCAGGGGGACTCATCGATGGCGATGGGGCAAAGGACCAATGCGCAGGGGGCCTCATCGACGGCGATGGGGCAAGAGACCAATGCAACGGGAACAGCGTCGACGGCGATGGGGCAATGGACCAATGCAGTGGGAACGGCGTCGACGGCGATGGGGCAAGAGACCAATGCAACGGGAACAGCGTCGACGGCGATGGGGCAATGGGCTAGCGCCGCAGGAGACTCATCGACGGCGATGGGGCAAAGGACCAATGCAGTGGGAACGGCGTCGATGGCGATGGGGCAATGGACCTATGCAACGGGAACCGCGTCGATGGCGATGGGGCAAGAAGCCAACGCGCAAGGGGACTATTCGACGGCGATGGGGCAAGGGACCAATGCAAGGGGAATAGCATCGACGGCGATGGGGCAAGGGTCCGATGCTGAAGGAAACGGTTCGGCCGCTATGGGGGTCAATACCTATGCTTCAGGTTATGCCGTCACGGCTATCGGCCGTGGTAATATTCCCCAAGGCAATCCAACCGAGTGGGTCGCCACGGATGATCTTTTCGTGGTCGGTAACGGCATCACATACTATAATTCGCCCTCCAATGCTTTCTCCGTCAAGAAAAACGGTGAGACTTATGTATCTGGAAACTTGGGCGTGGGCACCTCCGCTCCTGGCTCCAAGTTGACCGTCATCGGCTCCGGGACTCTGGACACGGGAGGCTCCTCGGATCGTGGACAGCAGGTAGTCTTTGCCGGGCCAAACAAGACGATTTCCAATGGCACCAATGCCGGTCAAGTCGGGGTTTTTTCCAACAGCACGGGACCGGTCATCGACGCCGGCGGTTCCATTGCTTTTGGCGCGGTTTTCAATACATCCAACCAAATGGCGATGAGCGCCGCAATCAAGTCCGGTCGCGACAACGCAACGAACGGAAACTACGGAGGCTACCTGTCTCTATATACGAGGGCCAATGGCAGCGTCGCAACCGAACGCATGCGTATCACTAGCTCGGGAAATGTCGGTATTGGAATCATCGCCCCTGCTGAAAAACTCGACGTGGCGGGCAATGCAAAAATATCCGGAACGTTGACCGTCGGTGGTCAGTCGGTTGCCACTGCAAATCAGCTTTCCGGCTATGCCACGACCACCCAATTGGCGGCGTATCAACCAGCCTCCGGCAGTGGATCCGGGCTCACCAATCTGAATGGTTCTGCCATTTCCACGGGAACGATCCCTGTTGGGCGCCTTCCGGTTATTGCGCTCGATACCGCCGCGACTTCAGGAAATCTTGCATGGGGGCGGGTGGACAAGTCTGGTGCGGGTTTGTCCGATCTACCCAATCGTAATTATGCCGATCTTCAAAATAAACCGACGACGCTTGCTGGCTACGGCATCACTGATGGTGTTCAGCAAAACGCCAATGGTGATGTCACGGTGACCGGCGTCACGACATTGCGCGGCAATGTCGTGGTCGGGAATAGTGCGGTCATTCGTATCTCGCCTGCGGGTGATCTATCCATGGGAACTTTTGCGGCCGGCCCAAACCCCTCGAGCCCTTGAGCCCGGCACTTTCTGTTTTTCCATGAACTTTTCCGTTTTCCCGTCAAAGAAGGTGCGTCGTCATGGCATCGTTGTGCTGGTGCTCATTCTCGTGCCGTTCTGGCTGCGGGCGGAAGCGCCTGCCTGGTGGCTGCAACGCGGCGTAATTAATCCCAACGCCACCGCCGACGACTACGCGGCGGTCAATCAAGGCCAAGTCAAGCACATCGCCAAGCAGGCTTACGATGAGTTCAACGACAAACTATCGGGAGGAGCGGGCGCGGCACTTGCGGGCGTGTGGGAGAATCCAGCTGCAAGCAGCGATGACTACCGGGCGGTCAACCTTGGCCAGCTTAAAAATGTGGCCAAGCCATTCTATGACAGGCTCGCTCAGCTTGGTTATGTGGGGCAACCCTTGGTTGCCGGTCAGACTTACCCTTGGAGCGGTGTGGCTACGCAGGCGGATGACTATGCACTGGCCAATATCGGCCAAGTGAAAAATTTATTCAGTTTCCCCCTCAATGCACTGGTTCAAGGTTATTATATATCGATTGTGGCGGGGGATCAGCAAGTCGGACCCAGTGGGCAGGAGTTGCCCCAGTCGCTCAAGGTCAGGGTGGTCGGTGCGAACGGGCAGTTGCTTGCGGGGCAGGCGGTGGTGTTTGCGGTCACGGCTGGCTCGGGTTCTTTGGCCTCTGTCTCGGGGGGCGCGGCTGGCGTATCGATTGAGTTGATGACGGGGGTTACAGGCGAGATTGAGGCGTATTTCACACCAGTCGGAGCGGCCGGTGCGGTGACCCGCGTGTCGGCGACGTTGTCCGGCACGACAGTCGTTTTTACCGGATATGTTGGCAGCCCGGTTGTATCCTCTGGGGGAACAGCGGAGGTGCCTGTATCGCCGCCGGCGGGTGATGTAAATCCGGGTGGTGTGCCTGAGACGACTGTCAATGATATTGAGCTCACCAATCCGGGTTCGCCGAATTTTAAGTATCCCGTGCTGACAATTGCGCCTGATCAATATCAGTATTTTTATGGAGATGAGTATGATTGGCGGCCCGATGCGACCCGAGCCAAGCTGAGCTGGACGGATGGCTCGTTTGAGCCGGGTGCATATCGGGTGGAAGTGCGGATCGACTGTGGCGAGTGGAAGAAGGTGGCGGATGTGTCGGGTTCGCATACATACATCCATGCAGGTTTGATTGCGGGTCGATTGTATGAATACCGGGTGCTTCTTCTGAAGCAGCGGTCGATTTTATCCTATACCAACATAATGGCGTATGATGTTCCGCGGGTAGGGTCGATTGATTATGTTATGCATTCCCGGGAGGGGTGGGGGGAGGATTGGGGTGCTTATGTTGACGGAGGGCACGGAGCAGGGGTTTCTTCGGGTTATTATTATGCCCCTGTAAATGTGTATCTATTTGCTCCGACGATGTGGGAGGCGGTCCAATGCTCGATCCATTTGAATAATGCTGATTCGGGGACGCCGTCGCTGAAGTATGTTCGTTCCGTGGCGTGGTTCCATTGGGAGGTTCATGTGGAGCTTTTTTTCGAAGAGGAGGGTGATGGTGTGTGGAGGCCCGGTCTGGTGTCGGGGCCCAATATTGCAGATGCATCAAATGCAGTATTTATTGTCCCGCCTTCATCTGTGCCGCTGGATGCCTCCGGGGTCGCTTTCGTGGATGCCACGGTGTGGACGCGGTCTGACCTGAGTGACTATTTCAATTGGACGGGAGAAAGCAGTATTGCGCGATCGACCACCGCTGATTTTAGTGAGTATATTCCCTATTTCATTACCTTTCATGGGGCGCGAATCTCGTGTTATTCTTTGCCGGAGGACGGGATTGTTTGGGATGGTGGGGAACCTATCACAATCGAACGTTCTGATTACAGGCTGACCGGGGTGGCCCCGTTGGCGTTGACGTGGGCAAGTGTCGGGAGCACCCGTGCGATTTTGCTTTATAAACAGGTTTATGACAGCTCGACGCAATCTTGGAGCGAGCCGCAAGGACCGCTGCCCAAGGACACGCAATTGCAACCTGGCGAGAAATTTGTGGTCAAGCTCAACCCGGCGGAAGCTTCGCTGGAGTCGGTGAAACTTACGCTGACCGATTCAGATGTGGCCGACGGAGTCTCCACCACCATCAAATACTCATATCACAAGCCCTCGGCCGGTGCCAGTATTCCCTTGAGCGATGCCTGCGGCGCTAAGTATCGCAAGATTGCGCTCAATGGCGCTCCGTTATCCGACGACCGCCCCCAGCAGGAGGAAGAGAGTGATCAGTCACGCGAAGAAACATTTATTGATGCGCTTACACTTGGTCTGCGGCATGACACCACGGACACTTATTACTCGGTGCCGTCGGCCGATCTCTTCTTGGGCGCGCGTCGCAGTGTGACATCGGAAATCTGGACCCAGCGCCATGGAATAAGGCCGGCCGAGCGTCCGGACCGTCCTTTTGGGGCGGGCTGGACGACCAATTTGGCCGCCGGTATTCAATTTACCCGGATGCTGGGCAAGGCTGAGGATGCAATTCAGAATCCCGATACTGCGACAGTCACGGACGAGAATGGCGCAACTTACTCTTTTGCTATGCTTTATCAGGAGGGCGATCCGTATGATCGTGCCACCGGTTACCTTCGGCCGATCACATTTGTTCCGTTGCCGGGGGCCGGTCATGAGCAAAGCACGTATCTGGCCTCATTGGTGAAGACAGGCGCGGATTATGTCTTTACGCGAAAATACGGGTCGACGCTGACCTATGTGATGTCTGAGTTGAAGCTGGCGCTCCCGGCCGATCGCATCGACGGCAGCAGTTCTGGCGAGGAGTATACTTGGGCGCGCTTGTCCACGGTGGTGGATCGCTATGGCAATATGCTTACGTATAGCTATGCGGGCGATAATACGTTGATTCCTGCGACCATCCGGGCGGGTGGCTCAACCGGGCTTGGCGATCCCGCGCTCTCCATCCGACAAAATAGCGCCGGCCTCATCACCGATATATGGGATCCGAGCGGTCGGAATGTAAGTTATACATACTCGTTTTCGGGAGATGTCGCCCAATTGACCGGCGTAACCGCCACTGACGGCAGCCAGACAACTTATTCGTATACGATGTCCGAGGAACGACGGGATGTTCCAGACTCCGTGGACCCCAATGATGAGCCCAGGATTCACCTCAATCTCACGGGAATCACCGATCCTCTCGGCCATGCCTATTCTTTCGCCTATAATTACGATTCCACCCGCTATGGGTATACCTCCGAAGTGGATGAACAGGGGGCCTTGGCGGGCCAAAATCATTATGTCCAGCCCGGAGCCCCGATGTATGTGATGCAGATCACTCTTCCCGGCGGGCATGTTTCGCATTTTGACAATCAGGGTTCGGTAACGCGCTTGGTTCGTAACCCTATTACGAACAAGCTCGAATTTCAAGGGAACCGTCAAAGTAAGGTAATCGACGCCCTTGGAAACGAGCGTGATTATGATTTCACGGATGTTCACGTGGAGGAGGTGGAAGACTTCGCCTCCGTCTACCATAAACAATTCAAATTCAACAATCCACGCGTGGTCTACTACCAGACCATGACGATCACGCCCTTCACAGGTTCGGGCGAGGGCAAGGTGTCTTTGGGATCGTTCGAGCGTTTCACCTTCAGTCCGTATGCGGGAATGTCGGTTGCCAGTGCGACCGACTTCAGCGGCAACACCACTTCTTACAGCTATACCGATCCCTTCGCGGGAACGACTTTGTTTACGTTGTCAGGCCGAAATTCTTCTGGGATTTATGGTTTTTACAGCGATCCGACCGCGCAGACCAATGCCGTTGGACAAACCAAGAGTTTTACTTATGGCCCGAAACGAATCATGACATCGTCCACCGACGAGAATGGAGTCACGACCCAGTGGCAGGTAGATTCGATCGGCCGACGAACGGCGGAAACTGTCGCCGGGATGCAAGATACAACGTTTGACTATGGTGATCCGGCATTCGCGAATTTTGTAACACAGAAGACCGTTCACAAGCAGGCCGGTGCCCCTGATCCCGCGTGGGTTGCCGATCTGGTGACCGCTTACGTGCCCGATGCCCGGGGTCATATTGCCCAGGAGATAGTCGATCCGACCGGTCTGCATCTGGTCACCAGCTATACCTATGATGCGAATGGCAACAAGATCACCGCCACCGACCCGCTTGGCAACACGACGCATTTCTCCTATGATGCACGCAACCGACTGACACATGTAACCCATGCGGATCATCATCAGAAGCGGTTTTTCTACGATCAACGCGGCAACAAGATAAAAGAGGTGGATGAGGAGGGGGTTGCCACTCTGTGGGTCTATGATACCTTGAATCGCGTGATGAAACAGGCCGTTGATATGAACGGCAACGGGTTGATCGACGCAGGCGTCGATCTGGTCACGAGCACCACGTATAACGCGCTCAACGCGAAACTCACCGTAACCGATCCCAACGGGGGAACCACGAGTTATTCCTATGATGCCCTCCAACGGTTGATATCAAAAACGGACGCCCTCAACCATACGACTGTCTACACTTACGGCACCAACGCCGGCGGGGGGGGGTTCAACAGCTCCGGCTTCAAGCCCACGCAGGTAACCGATCCCCGCGGCTATCACACGCAGGTCACCTATGATGCGCTTTATCGGTCCCTGAGCGAAAAGACGGAATATCGTCCCGGTCTTTACGCGACGACAACGAAGACCTACGACAACGTCGGCAATCTTCTTACCGTGACGGACCCCTTGGGATCCATGACGAGCATGACTTATGATGCGCTTCGGCGTCCGCTTACCGTCACCGAGGGCTTCGACACTCCGTTGGCCGCGACCGCCACCCGGGCCTATACTTCCACCGGTTTTGCCTGGAAAACCACGGATGGACTCAACCGGGTCACTCACACCGATTATGATGCTGCCGGACGTCCTGTGTTGGTGCATGCTCCTGCCGTGGTGGATGCGCTCAATCCCGGGGATCCCGTCAGTCCTGTCACGGAGACACTTTACGATGAAGCCGGTAACGTCCGTTCCATTATCAATCCGCTTGGTCAACGTATCGATTATACCTATGACCATCGCAATCGCCGTCTGACGGAATTGCTGCCCGCGGTCATCGACGCGACCCGGCCAAACGCGCCCGCATCACGCCCGGTCCGCACCACCGCCTATGACGGTGCGGGCAACGTGATCGCCGTGCAGGATGCCCGTGGGTTTGCCACGACCACCAAATATGATCCCGCCCGGCGTCCGGTCGAGGTGACTGCTCCGCCGATGATCAAGGCGGATGGTTCCGTCGTTTACCCGACGACCAGAAGCACGTATGACGCCGCCGGCAACATTCTTGCCACGACCGACGCCAATGGACATGTGACGACCAACACCTACGATGCACTCAACCGTTTGCTTACGACCACCCAGCGGCCGAGTGTCGACCCGGCCGCGATGATTGTGGTCACCCACGAATACGATGCCGCCGGCAATCGCACGGCGGTCATCGACGGGAAGTTGCAGCGCACCGAGTTTACCTACGATGGGTTCAATCGCAACCTGACCGTCAGGGATCCGGCGAATCACATCGTGAGTTTCGAGTATGACGCGATGAACAAGATTGCACGCGTCGATGCCGAAGGCCGGCGCACGGACTATGTATACGACGCGCGCCACCGTCTGACGCAAGTGACCTACGCGGGTCGCACGCAGGACAACCGCACCTATGCCTATGATCTCGTGGGCCAGCTCCTCTCGGTTGTCGAGCCCGGCAAGTCCGGCAAGGCCGACGTCGCCTATGCTTATGACAATCTTGGCCGCCAGCTCACTGAAACCTCCGGCGGCCGGACGCATGCCTACGCCTACGATCTTGCCGGCAACCGCGTGTCGGTCGCCTACGGTGGCACCGGCACCCGGCTCATCTCGGACTATGACTCCCTCAATCGTCTTAAGACCCTCACGGAAGGCACGCGCGTCACGACCTATGGTTACGACCTGAATGGAAACCGGGTGCGCCAGTGGCTGCCCGACGGGGAAGAGGTGGACACCTCCTATGACGCGCTCAATCGCGCCGTCGCCATCACTACCGGCAAGTCAGGGGGGACGGTCCTTCTTCAGCTTACCCAAACTTACGACCCGGTTGGCAATCTGGTGAAATTGACCGAACGGCACTTGGGTTCGATGCTGGCGCCTCGGACGGTGGCCAATACTTACGACGCCGTGAACCGCCTTGTGAATGAGGTGAATGTGGAGCACGTGAAGACCTTGGCCACCACGTATGTTTTTGACTCGGCCAACAACCGCACGGCCAAGGCCGTTGCGACGACCACGGGCTTGGGCACGACGATGCTCGAAACCGCCTATACCTATAACAGCCTCAATCAGCTCCAGTCGACGACTGCCGGCACGACGATCACCAGCTACGCCTACGACCTGAACGGCAACCGGAAAACCCGCAGTGTGCAGACGGAAGATCCCGGTCTCCAGCCGGTCGATACATACACCTACGATTACGAAAACCGCCTCGTCGGGCTGACCAAGAACACCGAGGGAGGCGCCGGGGACTACGCCTACGTTTATGACTATCGCAGCCGCCGCGTGGCCAGGACGGAGGTCTCCGTAACCACCGACGTGGTGTTCAGCGGCGGGGTGAGTGTGGCCGAATACGAGGGCGGGACGCCTTCGGTGGCATCCGCCGAATACATCCGAGGCTCCGACTGGGGCGGAGGCGTGGGCGGGTTGCTCTACTCTGTGCGCTCCGGCGTGCCGTCCTTCAAGCACTACAACAGCCGGGGCGATGTGATCAGCGCGACCGACGCCACCGGCGCGGCGACTTGGCAAGGAACCTATGAAGCCTACGGCATCCGCACTCAGGAAGTGGGTTCGACGCCGGATCGCCAGAAAGCCAACACCAAGGAAGAAGATCCCACCGGACTCCTCAACGAGGGCTTCCGCTACCGCGACTTGGAAACCGGCGTCTTCATCACCCGGGACCCCCTCGGCTTCGTGGATGGGCCGAACTTGTATGCCTATGTTGTTCAGAACCCGTGGTCAAAGTTTGATCCTGAGGGGTTAAAGGTAGAAGTTAAGGAAGAGCAAAAGAAAGACCCCAAGACGGGGCAGGTTACGACCATTACGCATATTACGCTAACAGGTAAGGTATTGGATCAATCCTCTGCCAAGAGGACAAAAGAGGAACAGCAGAAACTTGTTGATCGTATCACTAAGGAAATCAAAAAAGATTATACGGGTAAGGATAAAAATCACTCTTGGGATATAGATGTTAAGCTCACCCTCGCAAAAGACGAAAAAGATATTTCCAAGGACGATCATGTATTTAGAATTGTTGATAAAGTTCCCTATGGAGGAGGAGGGCTAACGACTGATCGAGATAAAGATGCCCTAAAGGGTATAGGAGGAAGTAACATGTATATATCCAGCAAGATTGTTCCTTTTTCTCCTGAAAATAGAGACGCTAGACTTCCTAGGAGTAACTTGGAGGAAACCAGTGCGCACGAATTTGGGCATGCGCTGGGGTTGCGTCATGATAAATCATTAGATCCTCAAAATCCAATCATGTCATTGCCTTACCGTAATTTAATGAATCCCAGCCCTCAGCGCACGGGTATGGAGATCGACGAACGGCAGATTGATATAGCTCAGAAAGCATATAACGATGGAGAGTTGAATAAATGATAAACTCACGATCAATCTCCGGGGTAATATGTCTTTTGGCTTTGCTTGGGGCCTCTTGCAGTAATGGAGTTAGCTTTAATCGCTTACACAGTAAGAATGGCCATTCATTGGTGATAGATTTTCAGGCTTATTTTAAGGATTCGCCTGTGGTCCTTTATGTAGATGGAAATAAGGAATTTGAGGGGATTCTTACATCTATAGATGTTCTGAGTTATACGGGGAAATCTATTCTGGTTCACACGCTAAATAAAGAGGTCGATTTACGGGTTGTGATGGGACTCGTTGAGTTTGATCAAAAGGTGAATGTTGAGCAGGGGAATCATGTGGGAATACTTTTTAATTCGGTTACCAAGAAGTTTTCGATTATACAATCACCACATGAGTTTCTCTATGAGTGAGGTAAGGGGGTAAGGGCGTAAGGGGTCGGGGCGTTTTTTGTGGTTTTTGGATTGAATGAGGAGGAGGGCACCAACATAAGAGAAAAATGCCGAGACGAGTTAGGAGGGAGCAGGCAGGAGGGCTGTATCACGTGATGGGAAGCCGAAGGGGTCAATGGTAAGCCGAAGGGGTGTGTAAGCCGAAGGGGTCATGTCTTACCCTTTACCCTCTGGTAAGTCTCAAAGTCCCCAATGATCCAAGCGGCACACGTCGCGCCAGCCCCGAGCGGCTGTCACGCCGTCTGCTTCCTCCTCCGCTCCTTGGGGTCGCTCCGTCCGGTGGAGAGCAACCCCGCCGGGGGCGGCATGGGCGGTGCAGTGGCCCGCCCGAAGCGGCGCTCCGCCAATCCGCGCGGTGGAAGCCGAAGGGGTGGTGGAAGCCGAAGGGGTTGGTGGAAGCCGAAGGGGTCAAGGCGAGTTTTGTCACTTTTGGGCTTGTTCGAGGAGACTTGTGGTGTTGAGTGATGAGCCATGGCGAGAGGCTTACGAATTGAATATGAAGGAGCGTTGTATCACGTCATCAACCGAGGGAATTACCGGAGGGACGTGTTTGAAAGTGTTGGCGCGGCGGAAGCGTTTGTGACGGCATTGGGGGAAGCGGCGCAGCGCTATGGGTGGAAGGTTCACGCGTATGTCGTTATGCGGAACCATTATCATGTGGCGGTGGAAACGCCGAAGCCGAACTTGGGGGATGGTATGCACTGGCTGCAAAGCACCTTGGCGATCCGGTTTAACCGGTTGCGACAAGAGCGGGGGCATCTTTTCCAGGGACGCTACCATGCGCTGCTGATCGAAAATCGTGAAATTTTGGCCCGAGTGGTGGACTATATTCATTTGAATCCCGTGCGGGCCGGGATCGTCGCGGTGGATCAGGTTGCGGCGTTTCGCTGGAGCAGTCTGGCGGTTTTTGTGCGAGGGAGGGAGAAACGATTTAAGGGGCTTGAAGCCGATTACTGGCTGGAGCACTATGGATGGAGGGATGAGCCGGCTGGTTGGAGTCGTTATACGAGCCGCCTGCGAACACTGGCCGAAGACCAAGCCGAGCAGGAGCGCATGGGTTTCAAAACCATGTGTCAGGGCTGGCTGTTGGGGACAGACGGATGGAAGAGAGCGACGATGAAGGAGCACGCCCGGTTAAAGCTTACGGTTGGCATAGATCGCGTGCAGGCGCGTCAACTCAAAGAGGCGCGTTGGGAGGAGCGTTTGGCCCAGCTGCTACAGGCAAGCGGGGGGAAGGCACTCGACGAAGGCCCCAAGAATCAGGTGTGGAAATTGGAGATCGCCGCACAACTCCGAGAGCAGGAAGGGGCTCCGGCTTCATGGCTCGCGAAGGCTCTGAACTTGGGGTCACCTGGCACGGCGCGCAATTATCTGAGCCGCCATCGGTCAAGGAAGTGACGAAACTCGCCTTGACCCCTTTCTGGGGGCCGACCCCTTTCTGGGGGCCTTGTATAATGCTATAAGGGATGTCGCGGCGCATAATGCCGCTGGTAAATATGTTAATCCATACGGTCTTGGGAGTGAGCTGGTTAAGCGTCAGGCAAGCGTCGAAGCAATGAGGGTAAAACTGAATCAACTGGTGGGGGATTAAAATATACATGAGAACATATGAAGATGTTGCCCGGCATATTAGGCTTAAAAACCCCAGTGGACTATCTCTCTGCAACGCTCATCAATTATGCCTGTGGTTATTTTCTGTGCTCGATGTTCGTCCAATTGAATATCGAGATATTCCATTAGGGAGGGAGGAGCTATCAATTATGTTCTCTGCATTAGCGAGAGATGGATACATTCGGGTTCCTGGCACTATCGCTAATGATGGGGGTGTTATCACAGGGCGGAATTATTGGGATAAATTAATTGACGATCTAATGTTTAAGCGTGTCTCCCTAGATGAGGAATTTTTCTCTAATGCCGGGACTTATATTTAGATAAGTCGTCAGGGTCGCACCCGGTGCTCATATAGGACCGCTGGGGCGTTCGCAAAGTCCCCAATGATCCCCAGCGGCACGGGCCACGCCAGCCCCGAGCGGCTGTCATGTCCTCTGCTTCCTCCTCCGCGCGCGCAAGCGCGTGCTCCGTCCGGTGGTGTGCGGTCGGGCCGGGCGGCGGCTTGGCCGGTGCAGTGGCCCGGCCGGAAGCGGTGGGCATCGAGCCCACCGGCTGCGCTGCGCTCCGCCCGCCGTGGAGCAATAAGCCGAAGGGGTGGCAATAAGCCGAAGGGCAATAGGTATGAACCGGAGACCTAGGTGACAAGTAGTCCGGGGACGTAGGTTACACTTTGGGGCATATGCCCTGGAGGACCACGACCCCAATGGAAGAGTTAATCCGATTCGTTACGCTGGCACAGACGGAGCGTTTTACGCTCACGGAGCTGTGCGAGCGGTTTGGCATCAGCCGACGACTTATAAGCACCTCACCCGCCCTCTCTGCTACGGCCTGCGGCTCCGCTGAGACCCCCTTAATAATCCGTGCCCATTCGTGTCATCCGTGGTTTCAACTACGTTTTTTAGGATGAAAGAGATTCAATGCTGAGGGCACAAAAAAGAACGGCCCGGGGAGGGCCGTTCTTTGGACGGGGATGCCGGTGGCGGCGGCCCGATAGTGCAGTCCTTAAAGCGCGACGGGTTTGCCGGTGGCGGCGGATTTGTAGGCGCCGTCGATCACCTTCATGAGCGACAGGGCCTGGTCGGGCGTGTTGAGCGGTTTTTCCGTGCCTTCCAGGACGCGGATGAAATTCACGGCGGAGCGCACGCGGCCCATCGTTTCGTCGGCGGGGACGATGATGTCGCGGTTCACCTGGCGGCCGTTTTCCACCGTGTAGAGCTGGCAGGCGTCGAGCGCGGTGGCGTCGATGCCGTCGGTGCCGAAGAGGCGGCGGACGAGGCCGCCGGCCTTGGTGCCTTGGAAGGTGACGGAGACTTCCTCGCGCTGGTTCAGCTCGGCCCAGGAAACCTGGAACGAGAGGGCCTGGCCGGTCTTGAAGGTGACGAAACCGTGCGCGGCGGCCTCGACGTCGGTCACGCCCTTGGCGACGTCCGGGATGCCCCACGGGCCCTTGAAGGCCTTGTCGTCGATGTGGTCGGTGTAGGTGCGGGCGAGGATGTGGGCCGGTTCGGGGTAGCCCATGAAGTGCATGCCGAGGTCGATCATGTGGAGGAGATCGATGAGCGGGCCGCCGCCGGAAAGGGCCTTGGTGGTGAACCAGCCGCCGAAGCCGGGGATGCCGGCGCGGCGGATCCATCTGGCCTGGCAGGTGTTGATGGCGCCGACGGCGCCCTGCTTGATATACTCCATCATCGCGTAGCTTTCGGGGCGGGCGCGGTTGTTGAAGTTGAACATCAGCGTCTTCTTCGCCTTCGCGGCGGCGGTTTTGAGGGCGAGGGCCTCGCGGGCGTTGAGCGCGGGGGGCTTTTCGCAGAAGACGTGCTTGCCGGCCTTCAGCGCCTGGAGGGCGAGCGGGGCGTGGAACTTGTTGGGGACGATGATCGAGACGGCGTCGAGCTCGGGGAGGGCCTTCAGCATTTCGGCGACGTCGCCGAAGACCCGGGGGATGCCGTGCTTGGCGGCGGCTTTTTCGGCGTGGGCCTTGTTGACGTCGGCGAGGGCGACGATTTCGGCGCCGGCCTGGCGGAATCCGGTGGCGTGATAGGCGGCCATGCCGCCGGCACCGATGATGGCGATTTTGATGCTCATGAGGGAAGTAGGAAGGAAGAGGAGTTAACCACGAAACACACGAAATGACACGAAACCGGAATCGGAAATCAGGCGGTTTTTATTTCGTGTCTTTTCGTGTGTTTCGTGGGCAACAAGGTTTGGGTTTACTGGTTTTGCTTGTCGAAGGCGGCGTCGAAGGCGACGGCGCTGGGGGGGAAGTCGAGCTTGCGGACGAAGGCGGCGGCCTCGGTGGCGCCGTGGACGCGGTCCATGCGGATATCCTCCCATTCGACGGAGAGGGGGCCGCGGTAGCCGACGTCGTTGAGGGCGACGATGATGTCCTCGAACTTGACGTCGCCGTGGCCGGGCGAGCGGAAATCCCACGCGCGGCGGGCGTCGCCGAAATTGGTGTGTCCGCCGAAGACGCCGACGTCGCCGTTGCCGTGGCCCCACCAGACGTCCTTCATGTGGGCGTGGTGGATGCGTCCGCCGAACTCGCGGATGAACTTCACGTAATCGACGCCCTGATAAGCGAGGTGGGACGGGTCGTAATTGCAGCCGAAACGCCTGTGGCCCTTGACGGCGTCGATGGCGCGGCGGGCGGTGGCGATGTCGAAGGCGATCTCGGTCGGGTGGACTTCGAGGGCAAAGTTCACGTTGGCGGCGTCGAAGGTTTCGAGGATGGGGCCGAAGCGTTTGCCGAAGTCGGCGAAGCCGGCGTCCCAGAAGGCCTGGGAGGTGGGCGGGAACGCGTAGATCGAGTGCCAGATGGAGGAGCCGGTGAAGCCGTTGAC
>LNAP01003531.1_pt1 | contig 18190 bp, 12 predicted proteins | sample 602601 | NCBI WGS metagenome assembly LNAP01 (sample SAMN02440304, study PRJNA202911) | soil metagenome | biome: Subtropical and temperate rainforests or woodlands; isolation source: soil samples (1 kg each in a 20% v/v slurry with milli Q water) were... ...
GGACGAGAACCCCTGGGTACTCCAGCTCTACGCCCAGGACGAACCCAGCTTCGACCAGTACATGCAGACCCTGCGCGACTACGTGCAGCCGCGCGCCCGTGATACGGCCTTCACCGAGTTCTATTTGCGCTTCTTTAGCCACCATTTGCGCGCGGTCGCGAAGCCGGGCGGGCTGTTCGAGGACACGGTGGTCACGCGGCTGCGCTGGCGCGGGCAGACGCGGCGCGTGCGCATGGTCATCTATCGCCGTGCGACCGGACAGGCCAGCCGCCGCGGCCAGACGCCCGAGCAGATGCTGAACATCGTCTGCGACCGCCTGTGCGGCGGGCTGGCGAACGCCGGCATCCAGGCACGGCGCATGGTCGCAGCCGACGTCCACGACTGGCTGCTGCGCTGGTTCAATCCGCGCCCCGCAATGCTCGGGCCGAGTGCAGAGGACCGGGAGCGCTTCTACGCACTGGCGCGCTATCCCGACAGCACCGAGGAAAGCGAGGACGGCGAGATCGAGCTGGCGAGCGGGCGGGATTTCAGCCAGCGGTTGTTCTTCGGCCAGCCACGTTCCGACGTGGAGCACGGCACCTGGTACTTCGACGGTATGCCGCACCGCGTGCTGATCACCGACCGGCTGCGCATGCCGCCCGGCACCGGACACCTGACCGGCGAGACCCGCAAAGGGGATGCCATCAACACGCTGTTCGACCAGATGCCGGAAGACACCCTGATGTGTCTCACGATGGTCGCGACGCCGCAGGATGTGCTGGAAGCGGATCTCAACCACCTGGCGAAGAAGGCCGTGGGCGAGACGCTGGCGTCGGAGCAGACGCTCAAGGACGTGCAGGAAGCCCGCTCCCTGATCGGCAGCGCACACAAGCTCTACCGGGGAACGCTGGCGTTCTACCTGCGCGGGCGCGATGAGGCAGAACTGGACCGGCGCGGCCTGGACTTGGCGAACGTGATGCTCAACGCCGGCTTGCAGCCGGTGCGCGAGGACGACGAGGTGGCACCGCTCAACAGCTACCTGCGCTGGCTGCCGTGCTGCTACAACCCCGGCCAGGATCGGCGCAAGTGGTACACCCAACTGATGTTCGCCCAGCACGCGGCGAACCTGTCGCCGGTGTGGGGCCGCGCCCAGGGTACGGGGCACCCCGGCATCACGATGTTCAATCGCGGTGGCGGGCCAATCACCTTCGATCCGCTCAACCGCCTGGACCGACAGATGAACGCCCATCTGTTCTTGTTCGGCCCCACGGGTTCTGGCAAGAGCGCCACGCTCAACAACTTGCTGAACCAGGTCACGGCCATCTACCGCCCGCGGCTGTTCATCGTGGAGGCCGGCAACAGCTTCGGCCTGTTCAGCGATTTCGCACGCAGGCTCGGGCTAACAGTGAACCGGGTCAAGCTGGCCCCTGGCTCGGGCATCAGCCTCGCACCATTCGCCGACGCACGCCGGCTGATCGAAACGCCGAGCGACGTGCAGACGCTCGATGCCGACGCGCTGGATGAAGACCTGCCACCGGATGCCTCGGCCATGGAGGCGGACGAGCAGCGCGACGTGCTGGGCGAACTGGAAATCACGGCGCGGCTGATGATCACGGGCGGCGAGGACAAGGAAGAAGCCCGGATGACTCGGGCCGACCGCTCATTGATCCGCCAGTGCATCCTCGACGCCGCCGAGCACTGCCACGGTGGAGGTGGTAGCGAGAAGCGCACCGTTCTCACGCGCGACGTGCGCAACGCGCTGCGCACCCGCGGCCAGGACCCGACGTTGCCCGAGATGCGGCGCGTGCGGCTGCTGGAGATGGCGGACGCAATGGACATGTTCTGCCAAGGCACGGACGGCGAGATGTTCGACCGCGATGGCACACCGTGGCCCGAGGCCGACATCACTCTGGTCGATCTGGCGACATACGCCCGCGAGGGCTACAACGCCCAGCTCTCCATCGCCTACATCAGCCTGATCAGCACGGTGAACAACATCGCCGAGCGCGACCAGTACCTGGGACGCCCGATCATCAATGTGACCGACGAAGGCCACGTGATCACCAAGAACCCGCTGCTCGCGCCCTACGTGGTCAAGATCACGAAGATGTGGCGCAAGCTCGGTGCATGGTTCTGGCTGGCCACGCAGAACATCGACGATCTGCCACGCGCCGCAGAGCCGATGCTCAACATGATCGAGTGGTGGATCTGCCTGTCGATGCCGCCGGACGAGGTGGAGAAGATCGCCAGGTTCCGCGAACTCTCGCCCGCACAGAAGGCGCTGATGCTGTCGGCGCGCAAAGAAGCGGGCAAGTTCACCGAGGGCGTCATCCTCTCCAAGAGCATGGAAGTGCTGTTCCGCGCCGTGCCGCCGAGCCTGTACCTCGCCCTCGCGCAGACCGAACCCGAGGAGAAGGCCGAACGCTACCAGCTCATGCAGCAATACGGCTGCACCGAACTGGAAGCGGCCTTCAAGGTGGCCGAGAACATCGACCAGGCGCGCGGCATCGAGTCGCCGGCCCTGGAGCTGCCGTAAGCCGGAGAACGACATGGAGCAGAAACATCCTTCCATTCCGATGCAGGTCCAGGCGTTCCGCCGTCGCCGCTGGCGGCCTCGCTGGCCCTGGGTATTGGCTGCTGTGCTGGTCGCGCTGCTGCTGATCTGGCTGGTGTCCCGGATGCCCGGCGAATCCTCACCGCCGTCGCCCGCGCCGGCCAGCACGGCGCAGGTCGCTGGGCCACCCTGGCAGATGGGCAACCCGGAAGGCCGCTTCACGCTGACGCTCTATGCCGACCTGGAATGCCCGTTCTGCAAGGAGTACTTCCCGCAGCTCAAGCGATGGGTCGGCAACAACACCGACGTGGCCCTGCAATGGCATCACCAGCCATTGGCCGCGCACGAACCCGCCGCGTCGGCTGAGGCCCGTCTGGCCGAGTGCGCCGCCGAAGCTGGTGGGCATGCAGCGTTCTGGCAGGCGGTCGAGTGGGTTTATGTCCACACACGCAGCGACGGCCAAGGCCTGCCCGATGGCCTGCGCTATCCAGAATCGACGCCGGCCATCGAGCAGTGCATGGCGAGCGAGCGTGCTGACGTGCTCATCCGCGCCCAGGCCACAGAAGCCACCAACAGCGGTGTAACTGCCACGCCATCGCTGCAGCTGCTCGATCGCCAGACGGGCCGGGCCATCCTGCTGCAAGGGCCGATCGAGGGCGATGCCTTGCTGTCGGCCATGGACATGCTGGCGGCTGGGGACATGGCCAGCGACGCGGCAGCTTCTCCCGCCACCCCCACATCCGAAATGCCTGCCGACGTTGTCGGCGACATGCCCAGGTAGCCCTCGGTCTTGGAGGCTACGGCGCGGCTTGCCGCGCTGACCGCTACCCGTCCTGGCTGCGAACAATCACCGCTGCGCGGTGGTGGATGCACCTTGTTCCGCTGTTTCCATCCCCAGGAGGGCTTGCCCTCCCAGGGTGGCGTCCTCCGTTCACATTCTGGAGGTCGCCATGTCTCTCATCATCAATGACTCCTGCGTGGAGCCACGTCTTGCCCCAGCGTCCCAATCGGATGATTGGATCATCCAACAAGCCATCGCGCTGCTGGAACAACGTGTTTTCAAGGCCGGACCGCTTCTTGACAAGCCACAGGCGGTGAAGGACTACCTGCGTCTGAAACTCGTTGCAGAACCGAACGAAGTGTTCGCCATCGTGTTCATGAACAGCCAGCATCGGGTATTGGCCTACGAGCCGATGTTCAAGGGCACGCTCGATTCGACCGCGGTTTATCCGCGTGTCGTCGTGCAGCGGGCATTGGAGTTGAATGCCGGCGCGGTGATTTTTTCACACCAACATCCCTCGGGATGCACTGAACCATCGAACGCGGATCGCGTTTTGACCGACCGACTGAAGGCTGCGTTGGCGCTTATCGACGTGCGAGTGCTGGACCACATCATCGTCGGTCAAGGTACGCCGTACTCATTCGCGGAATCCGGCCTGCTGTAACGACGGCATCGGCTCCTTGATCCATGCGGAGGCTTCGGTCTCCGCTTTTTCATGGGCGCGAGACAAGCAAGTATGCGGGCAGCCCGCGATGCGCATTGTTTGTTGGGGCCGCATCGGCTTCGCGTTTGACTACTGCTCTGATCAACTTCAATGGCACGCGACATGCCGGCATCTCTTTCCAGGTTCGCGCCGGGCTGGCGAACCCTCGGCCTGGCCGTGGCACTGCCGGCCGCCCTGGCTGTTTTCAGCCCCGCCACCTTCGCCGCCGACGTGGTGGTCGTCACCGACAGCCGCCACCCGGTCAAGACCATGGGTGGCGAGCGGCTGATCGAGCTGGACGAAGCCCACAGGATTGAAGCGGAGCTTTCTGCGCAACTGCCTGCCGATCCCGAACAGGCCACAGCCATCGTCAAGCGCCGGCTCTCCGGCGGTGGCGCCGACCTCCAGCGCCGCCTCGCTTCCGCGTACCAGGGCGTTACCGACGCATGGAGCCTCGGCATCACCAGCCTCCCGGCCGTGGTGGTGGACAGGCGCTATGTGGTCTATGGCGAGCCGGATGTGGCTCGCGCTGTCGCGCGCATCGAGCAGCACCGGAGGACCCAGCCGTGACCCGAGCCTTCGACCTGATGCGCCGCCTGCGCGCTGGCGTGGCATCCGTGCTGCTGCTCAGCGCCACGGGCAGCTACGCCCTCAACACCGCCACCATCGTCGGCTCGGTGGCATCACCTGACTGTCTCGAATACCGGGTCGTCGGCATCTGCTACTGGCTCTACTGCACCTGGACCGGCTGCACGGTGCGCACGTCCATCAAGGTGCGCCACTACATCCCCGATGCGGTGGTGTCGTCGTACTCAAATACCGGCGAGAACCCCTGGGTCGAAGTCCGGGCGATGAGCACACCCAACCCCACTGCCCAGGCGGGCGGCGATGGAACCACGAACGAGGACCACGAGAACAATCTCGCCAAATTCAAGAACGCCGACGTGATCGGCCACCCTGGCGTCGAGGTGTTCAACCAGTTCGTCTCGTCCTCGGGCTACTTCTGCGAGGGCGCAGGCACGGCGTTCATGCCGTATCTGCTCAGCACCCTGGATACGCTGGCCTGGCGCTACAACGTGCCCGAGATGGCCTACCCGGAAGCGCTGATTCCGGGCCGGCGCGAAGTCGGCGCACGCACCACGATGAACCTGTGGGGCAACGTGTATCCACGCGGCGGCTTCCTGCACCAGACCGACGACCACAAGGCCGGTGCCGTAGTGGCCCAGCGCGCTGGCGATGTCGTCACGCGCCGCGGGCAGATTCATGTCTATCAGCCACTGCTCGCCAGTTCGCGGCCCGGCTACTGGCCTGCCGGCGCGCTGATGGAAGGCGATGCCTCCACCGGCAAGTGGCAAGAACTTACCCCCGTCCTGTCCTCGTCCTGCACGGTCTTTCCGCGTAGCGGATTTCTGACCCAGGCCCAGCAAGGCGACTACGCCTGGGCTCTGTGGCGGCCGTATGCCTGCTGCGAACGCCGGGGCCAGGTGTTCCTGGGTAGCGTCGATTTCAATTGAGGGTACGGCGATGAAGCGTCCTGAACTGATGAACCTCCCGATCGTGGCACGTCGCCTGCTCCGCCCGACGGTGCTGACCTGCGCGCTGGCCCTGGGTGGAGGCCTGGCGTGGGCGCAGACCGGATTCCAGACCAGCGGCCCCATTCTCGGCGACGAGGTGATGTATTCGATCGGCGGCGGCAGCGCCGTCTCGATGGGGCGTGCGGCGGGCATGCGCTCCATCGGCGTGGGCGTAGGCTGGAACAGCAACCTGATCTGCGGCGACATGAGCATCCAGACCACGCTGCGCAACCAGCTCAACGGCATCACCAACGGCTTTCAGCAGATCATGAGCAATGTGATCCAGAGCGCCACGAGCGCCGTGGCATCGTTGCCCGCGCTGATCATCCAGCGGGCCGATCCCGGCCTCTACAACCTGCTCACCAATGGCGTGCTGCAGGCGCGGCTGGATTTCGACCGCTCCAAGCTGACGTGCCGCGCCATGGCCGAACGGATGGCAGATGCGGCGGGGGGGCAGCTTGGCTGGAGCCAGGTCGCCGAAGGCATGGCGTTGCGCGATGCGGTGTCGAGCACGGACGCCGTGTCGGCGATCGAGCAGGCCGAGACGCGGCGCGGTAACGATGGTGTGCCCTGGGTGGGCGGCAGCAATGCCGGCGGCACGGGCCAGCCCGCGATCCGGGTGGTCGGTGATGTGACCCGTGCGGGCTACAACCTGGTCAACGGTCGCGGCGTGACGGACACGTCTTCCATCGCCTCCGCCAGTTGCGCGAGCCTGTCCTGCCAGACCTGGACCTCACCGCAGCAGGCGGTGGAATGGGCGACGAGGGTACTCGGAGAGCAGCAACAGCGTACCTGCGATGCCTGCACCAAGACCGAGACGGTGCCCGGCGTCGGGCTGACCCCGCTGATCCAGGAGGAATACGAGACGAAGCTGGAAGCCCTGCAGGAGCTGGTCTCGGGCACGCGCACCAGCACGTTCGAGAACCTGCGCACGGCCGGCAGCACGTCGCTGCCAATCACGCGCGGGGTCATCGAGGCGCTGCGCGACGAGCCGGATCAGGACCTGCTGGCGCGCCGCCTGGCGTCGGAGGTCGCGCTGTCGTCGGTACTGGAGAAGGCCTTGCTGCTACAGCGCACGTTGCTCACGGGCAAGAAGGAGCCCAACGTCGCGGCCAACGAGCTTGCGGTGGAGGCGGTGAGCAAGGAAAGCGACACGCTCGACCAGGAAATCCGCAACCTCAAGACCGAACTGGAGCTGCGGCGCGAGCTGGCGAACAACTCGCCCATGGCCATCATCCAGCGCCACGGAACGCGCGCGGCCGGCTCGCGCGGCATCTACGAGGGCGACCCCATTCCCGACCGCCTCGACCGGCTCCAGAAAGGCAATCCGGGAGGCAATCCATGAACACGGCGCGCGCCAGTTGGCTGCGCCCGCGCTGGCTGTTCAGCCGCCGCGCGGCGAAGACGCTGCTGTGGACGGTGGTGCTCGTCACCGCCGCCGTGGGTGCCAACCTTCTCGGCATTTACCTCGTCGGCAGTGTGGCCGGCTGGGAGCGGTGGCTGGCGGCGGCTTCGGGCTACTTCCTGGTGTGGCGGCTGTGCCTGTATGGCGCGACGGCTTACGGCTGGGTCTGGATGCGCCGCCGGCTGCTGGCGCGCGAGGGCGACGACGGGCAGGCACGGCGCCGCCTGGTGCGCAGCGAGATCGCCGGCGTCGTCGCCATCGTCGTGCTGGAAACCAGCCTGCTGATGCAGGGCTGAGGGGGCACCATGACGCTCTTTACGACCGACTACCTGGAGTACTACCTGACGCTGGTGTCCTGGATCGTCCACAACGGCATCTGGGCGGTGCTGGTGTCGAGCGGGGTATTCGCGCTGCCTTTCGTCGCCATCATCGTGCAGGAGTGGCTGAAAGCCCGTGCGGAAGGTGCGGACGAGGGAAACAAGGGCGTGCTCTCGGCGGCGCGCATCGAGAACCGGGTCTTCGTCGCCATCATGGTGGTGATGTTCGCGGGCATTCCGTTCATCGACGTGGATCTCAACACCATCCAGTACGACAGATCGCGCTCGACCCAGTGCCAGGTCAGCGTGCCGCAGCCCACGGATACCGGCTGGTCGCAGTCCTTCAGCACCATCAACAACCAGTCGGCGAAGGTGTCGGTGTGGTGGGCCTTCATGCACGCGCTTTCGCGCGCCGTCACGAGCGCCTCGGTGGCGGCGATCCCGTGCGGTACGGACCTCCGGCAGATGCGCATGGAGATCGACGCCACGCGCATCGATGACCCGGTGCTGGCTCAGGAAGTGGCGGATTTCTCGCGGGACTGCTACGGGCCAGCGCGTGCCAAGCTGTTCATGCAGCGTCCCGACCTCGATGAAGCGCAGATGCATGACGTGACCTGGATCGGGTCGAGGTTTTTCACGGACACGGGCGGCTACTACGACACGTACCGTTCCAGCACGCCGCGCGACGACTGGCCGTACGACAGCAACCGCGATGCCGGGCTTGCGCAGGTGGCCAGCGGTGGCGGCTACCCGACCTGCAGGCAGTGGTGGGCCGATGGCAGCAACGGACTGCGGGCACGCCTGCTGGGACAGGTGGACCCGGGCCTGTTGAACCGCCTGGCGGGCTGGGCTGGCTTCCTGAGCCGGGCCGAGGTGGACGATTCGGTCATCCGCACCATTGCCTCACCACGGCAGCAGAAACTGAACCAGGGCAGCGTCTATACGGACTACGGTGGTCAGATCGACAAGACCTTGCCGAACATCGTGACGCGGGCCACGGGCGACGTCGGGATGGCGGTCGGGGCGATTGCTGCGTTTCCGGCCATGGACGTTGTGCGGCAGGCCCTGCCCATGGTGCTCGCCTTGCTCAAGATGGCGCTGGTCATCTGCATCCCGCTTGTGCTGGTCATCGGTACGTATGACCTCAAGACGGTGGTCACGGTCAGCGTCGTGCAGTTCGCGCTGTTCTTCGTGGACTTCTGGTTTCAGCTCGCACGCTGGATCGATAGCACCATCCTTGATGCACTCTACGGATGGGGTTGGGGGTGGAACCGGCCGCACACCAACTTCGATCCGCTGGTGGGGCTGAACAACGCCTTCGGCGACATGCTCCTGATGTTCGTGATGGGCACGATGTTCATCGTCCTGCCCACTTTTTGGATTGGCGCACTTACTTGGGTCGGTGTCCGTGCCGGTGCGATCGCCAACACCTTCGCCACTGCCACAAAGGATGCAGGAAGCGCTGGCGGTAAAGGAGCAGGTGCTGTCTCAGGCGGCAAGCTCAGATGATCGAATGAGCTTCGGCGTCAGTCGTCCTGGTACATCTCGTGGGATGTATCGTTGTACAGGTTGGGATCGTAGCCAGGCGTGGCCCGCAGTTCCTCAATGGTTGGGTACTGCAGTTCAAATCCATCTTCGTCGGAATGTCGCTGACTCATACCCCATCCTGTCGCGGCCAGGCCCAGCAGCACGAGTGCAAACCAAAACGCAAAGTAGAGCAGCACCCCGAGCACAGCCAGCTTGACCACCCACACGAGCACGGAAGTACCGGCTACCGGTACTCCCTTGGATACCAACCAGTTCGACGCCCGCCGCTCGCCACGCGCATAGGCACGCCATCCGCGGCCAAAGACGCGGCCGAGGCGTTCTGCGGTGCTGATGCGGGTCGTCGTGTTCATGGTCGTCTCCTGTTACAGAGGATGCCTATTCCAGTTTGCTCCAATCCTGCTTGCTTACCTGTACCAATGCGTTCCAGTCGTCTGGCGGATTTCCACGTCCGAGCATCTTCTCGAACACTGCGTAGGGGTCCGACTTGCTGCCCGATGAGCGCAGGGTCTGCTCGTCGTTGACCCAGGCGTACACGATGACCTTCGCCTTCGAGTCGTACCGGAAGAACAGCCGGTAGCGTCTTCCGAGCTTGGCCCGCCGCCAGTGACGATAGGCTGGCCCCATGGTGTTCCCCTGACGGTATTCGTCACGCGCCGGATCGCTCGGCACCACGTCCTGTATCAACTGGACCAAGGCCCGGAAGAACTTGACGTTGGCGTTGGAGTCGCATCCTTGCGGATCGTTCTCCTGGGCGCGCAGCACAGCCGCGCGCAGCTTCATCATCTGCTCGATCAGGTTGTCGTGGAACAGCAGCGTCCAGCCATGCTGTTGCATCAGATGTCCACGTCCTCATCGAAATCGTCGCCCAGGCTCACTTTGTGGCCCGCATGCTCCAGCATCGTGCGAGCCAGATCCTCGGGCAGACCGCGAACATTCCGGCCTGCCTCAATGTCGCGTGCCAGCAGGGCCAGGAACGCGGCAATGGCCGGGTCTTCGTGCTCGGCATCGGCGCGGGTCACGACCACTTCGGCTCCGCGAAGCTCGAACGCGAGCTTGCTGCCGGTATCGGCACCCAGCGCCTGGCGGATGGACTTTGGCAGCGTGATCTGGCCCTTGGAGGTCAGCGTGGCAACTTCATGAATGGCGGGCATGGCGGCTCTCCTGATCGCAATGCCCATATGGTAAGGATGTTTCCTTACATTGTCAATGTGAGGCCTCATCGGGTTCTCCAACGTCCAACAATGAACCTCATCGTAGGACGGGAACATTGAGCCTTCCCGCATCAATCCGGCCTCGTTGAGCCCCGCATTGGTGGTGGACGATCGCTGTTCGCCGCTCTATATCCAAAGGCTGTAACGGCCAAAGGGCCGAAAGGGCAAGGGAATGGGGGCAAGGGGAAAGGCCCTACCTAGAAAAGGCCAAAAGGCCTCCCGGTCAGCCCGCCACCAGGACACCGACATGCTCTCCCTGTTCCAGCGAAAACGGCCCCCGGTCGCTGTCGCGCCATCGGCACCACCCGTCACCAACCTCCCGAAAGGGTTGATGCGGCCAGAGTCGGCCGCATCGCTGCTGGCCACGCCGCGCCGGCAGAAGCTGCTGGAGCACATCTGGCAGCGCACCTCGCTCTCACGCCGCCAGTTCGCCACCCTGTACCGCATGCCGCTGGAGCGCTACGCCGAGCTGGTCCAGGCCTTCCCGGCCTCCGAGGCGCACCACCACGCCTACCCAGGCGGCATGCTCGACCACGGGCTGGAAATCGTCGCTTACGCGCTCAAGCTGCGCCAGTCCTATCTGCTGCCCATTGGTGCCAGTCCCGAGGACCAAGCCGCGCAGTCCGAAGCCTGGACCGCTGCCGTTGCCTACGCCGCACTGCTGCACGACATTGGCAAGATCGCTGTCGATCTGCACATTGAGCTTGCCGACGGCAGTACCTGGCACCCATGGCATGGCCCGCTGCGTCAGCCTTTCCGCCTCCGCTACCGCGACGATCGCGAATATCGGCTCCACAGCGCCGCGACAGGGCTGCTGTATCGGCAACTGCTCGACCGCGATCTGCTGGACTGGCTCAGTGGCTATCCATCCCTGTGGGCGCCGCTGCTCTACGTCCTGGCCGGGCAGTACGAGCACGCTGGGGTGCTGGGCGAACTCGTCGTGCAGGCCGACCGTGCATCCGTGGCTCAGGAACTGGGCGGCGACCCTGCGCGCGCCATGACCGCGCCCAAGCACTCGCTCCAACGCAAGCTGGTCAACGGGCTGCGCTACCTGCTCAAGGAAGAGCTGAAACTGAACCAGCCCGAAGCCTCCGATGGCTGGCTCACCGAGGACACGCTATGGCTGGTGAGCAAAACCGTTTCCGACAAGCTCCGCGCACACCTGCTGTCCCAGGGCGTCGATGGCATCCCTGCGAACAACACCGCAGTGTTCAACGTGCTCCAGGACCACGGCATGTTGCAGCTGACGCCCGACGACAAAGCGATCTGGCGCGCGACCGTAACCAGCTCCACCGGCTGGACGCACTCATTCACTTTGCTACGGCTGGCACCCGCGCTGATCTGGGAACCTGGCGAGCGACCGCCCCCGTTTGCCGGCGCAGTGGTGATCGACGCTGGGTTGGCGGACAAAGATGCTGATCCTCCGGTGCCAACACCAGCGATCGTGGCAATGCCTGCCGCCGAAAATCAGCAGCCCCCTCTGCGCGAGGACGCCAGCGGCACCGATGGCACGTCTCGCCCGCTCACAACCCAAGCCTCGCCCGACACCTTGGAGGACATGCTGGCCATGGTGGGAATGGGTCAGTCGCTTGCGACCCCGCAGAATGTGCAAGCGATCTCGAACGAGGTGCCCAGCGCGCATGCCGATGCATCCTCGCTGCTGGTGCCGGAGGCACCAGCCTCGCCACCGGCGACTGCATCACCTCCCTCGGCGTCATCGCCATCCGGGGAGCATTTCATGGCATGGCTGCGGCAAGGCATTGCCTCACGGCGGCTCATCATCAACGACGCCAAGGCATTGGTGCATACCGTGAGCGATACCGCCTACCTGGTCAGCCCCGGCGTGTTCCAGCGCTATACACAAGAGCATCCCCAGGTAGGCAGGTTGGCCAAACAGGAGGGTCAGCAGGATTGGCAATGGGTACAGAAGCGCTTTGAGCGGCTGCAACTGCATCGCAAGCAGCCCAACGGACTGAACATCTGGACTTGCGAGGTCACAGGGCCTCGAAAGTCACGGCGGCTGCATGGCTATCTGCTGACCCAGCCACAACTGATCTTCAGTGAGATACCACCAAACAACCCTTACCTGAAGCTCTATTGAGGAAGCTGGCCATATTCAATCAACGCCGGCAGCTCCGCTATCGTTGAGTTCGGAAAATTTTGCAGCCATTGTTGGGTTGCCGCGAGTTAGTTTCTTAATGGTCACATCCTGGGCTTTGTCGTTGGCAAGTCGCAGATTCCTATCTGCACCAAGCAAAGCTTCTTTTGTTTTCTGAAGATGATCAATCGACTTATCGATTTCATCAATTGCGGTTTGAAAACGCCTGGATGCAAGATCGTAATTTTTCGCAAAAGCGGTCTTGAACGTATCCAACTGGGTTTCAAAATTCGTGATGTCAATGTTTTGCGCTTTCACGAGCGCCAATTCCGACTTGTACTTGAGTGAGTTCATTGCTGCATTTCGCAGCAGAGTGATGATGGGAAGGAAAAATTGCGGCCGGACAACATACATCTTTGGGTGGCGGTGGGACACATCGATAATTCCCGTGTTGTATAGCTCACTCTCAGGCTCAAGCAGAGAAACCAGCACGGCATACTCGCAGCCTTTTTCGGCACGATCCTTATCAAGCTCCTTCAGGAAGTCTTCGTTTTTCTTCTTGGTTGCCGTTTCATCATTCTCGTTCTTCATTTCGAACATGATCGAGACGATCTCGGTGCCAGCCTCATCCGAGTCTCGAAATATGTAGTCTCCCTTGCTGCCGCTGCGCGCATCGTTGTCCTTCTCGAAATACGCCCTCGGAAATGCGGTGGCTCGAATTCTGTTGAACTCGGTCTCGCAATGTTGCTCAAGAGTTTCTCCCACCATCTTTGTGGATAGTCGCGCCTTCATGTCTCGTAGGCGCTCGATTGCGTCATCACGATCCTTGATCTGCGTCTCGTACTTTTCTTTCAAAGATTTCTCGGCGAGATGTTTTTCAAGTTCCACTCGCTGCAAACCGCTCTTCAATTCGTCACGTTCTTTTTCGACCGTACTGACTGCTTCGGTAATTGCGAGCTTCTTTTCGATGACAACGGCGTCAAGCTTTGCCTTGAGTTCGTGTATCTCCGATTCCTTCGCCGCAGCGGCTTTTTGCACTTCGCTCATGAGCGTAACCTCTGCCAACTTGGATGCGGCGTGTTTGTCACGCTTCGCTTGTTCCAATTCATTTGCAAGCGCATCACGCTCTTTCTCCACCGCGCTCAAAGCCTCGGTCACGGCAAGTTGCCGCGCGACCTCGCCGGAACCAAGTCTGGCCTTCAGCTCCTGTATCTCTGCATCTTTGGCAGACGAAGTCTTCTGCAATTCGTTGGCAATCTTGGCCTCAGCTAGTTCGATCGCATTGCGCTTTTCCTGCTCAGCCAACTCTAGCCGCTCATGTAACTGCTTATCGAAATCACTATCTCGAACCTGCTTCAGAATGTCCGCATATCCAGCTTCATCGATCTTGAAGGCCTTACCACAGTGAGGGCAGATGATTTCATGCATGATTACTTGCCCTCCACCTGGACAAGAATCTTCACAAGCATCTCTGGAACCTCTCCTCCCGACCGGAGTGTTGCAGTCCGGTATGCGAGTTGGTTTTTCGAGAGATTTATTCCGGCATCAACCTCCACACTATTGCACGCAGTTATCCACTCAACCCAGTTCGCAAACAGAAATGCTTCCAGGTGATCATCAAATATGGCCACGGCATCGGAAATAGTGGCGGATGGGAAATCCTCTTCAGGCAAGCCGAAGTACCGCATTAATCTGCGGTTCTCTACCGCATGATTGTTGCGCTCCCGATCTATGTCATCTTGCTTTTTGTTTTTGGCTTTGGCTCGCGCTTCAAATCCGCCGTCTGCATCAAACAATGCGTAGACTGGCACACCAATAGATTTCAAAATTGCATGTGCGAGGGGTATTGACGTCTTGCTGCCCACAGAAACGATCGAAATTCCTGCCGCTTCAAGGGCGCCAGGGGCAGTTCTATCTCCAATACCGTAGAACACGGCAGACTCGGTTGTGCCCTCCACAAGAAATGCGCGATTCGCGAAGAGTGCTATGGCAAGCTGGTCGGCCACGTTGTGGTCCAGCCTGCGATCGACCACGTCGCCATCCACTGTTCCATTTAGCCTGGCCTTCACCCCCTCAATAGTGGCGAAGTGAACCGTCACCACTGGGACCTCATCGGTCGATCGCGTCAGTCGCCTGACTTGATGGAAATGCCGCGCCTCCAGAAAGTAGGGGCTATGCGTGGCATAGGTCACCTGGATACGTTTGCCAGCATCTTCGGCGAGCGATCTGAGCACCTTCGCGAAGGTCTGCGCCTGGATCGGATGTTGAAAAAGCTCCGGCTCCTCGATTGCCAGGCAAATGACTCCCTCGGCCGAAGCTGCACCTGATTGCGCCAGAAGTTGCAAAGCCGAGATCAAAAGTGTGCGCTGAAAGCCATGGCCCTGGCGCTCCACCGCCGTCTCGGTGGTACCGTCGAGCACAGCCACGTCGAATGTTGTGCGAGGCGCCTTGAGTTCCACCTCGGCCGGAGAAACCGTGATTGCTCGGCCAGGCGCATAGGTTGTGACAACCTCATTGAGCTGCGTTGTGATGGTCCCAAGCTGCTCCTTGAACTTCTCTTCATAGACCTGTTGCTGCTTTGCCCGTGACTCCGCAACGATCTCTGCGATTGCCTCGTCAGCAGCAGTTCGGTCAATCGAGCGCTCAAGGATTCTCCCGATGATGCTTGCCTTGCCGTCGATGGACTCTTCACTTGCCCGAAGGTCGGCTGTCACCAAAACGAAGTCGAACAGCCCGCTCATCTTTCCGCCGCTATTGAACCCGAAGAAATTGGTTTGCAGAGCTTCAGGCGCATCGAAAAGTTGATCAGTGTGAGCCGCCTCCCAAGCTGTCATCGCCTGCTCCACGGCCGGCCCAGTATTCGCAGCAGGAAGGTCTAGCCCCGGCTGCTCGCGCCGGAGGGTGGCATACAGCTCTTTCTTCGCAGTCGCACCGCCTGCCGCCTTGATGGCATTGAAAGCGGGAAATCCCTTTGCATTGGCGGAAAGCACTTCGGCACCATCAGGGGATCGGCGCTTCCATGCAGTGAACGTGGTGACTCCTTCCGGTGCGTACTTGCCAAGTGCCTCACGATCCTTTTCAGTGAGGTCTGCAAAAGTGACCTGAACCTCAATATCTTCGTCCGTCGCCCCAAAAGAGCAATCCTTTTCCGTCAGCGATCCCGGTTTGCCGTTGAAGAACCAGTCGAGCGCACGAAGTACCGTTGACTTGCCAGCACCATTCGGCCCGATGAAGGTCGTAACGGAATCGAACGGGATCGTCACGTCTTTCAGCGTGCGAAAGTTTCGGATGCGAACGGATTGGATCTTCATTCTTGCCTCTGCTTCTTGTGTTCAATGTCGTCTCTCGTTGTAACAGAGACATGATCGACTCATCCCTTTTCTGCCGCGATCAACAGGTCATCAACCGAGCGCGCAACGACGTATCGGGCGGGGTTCTCGCCGACTGCCAGGGTGCCGAAGTGTGCTTTGCCGCATTCGATCTTGGCGCTTTCCTTGTCGCGCAGGTCGTCGGTGAACAGGCTGCTTTTGGTTTCCACCACGAAGTACAGGCGCTGCGTGCCGTCTTCTTCGACCAAGACGGCCCAGTCGGGGTTGTAGGTGCCCAGTGGCGTCGGCACCTTGAACCAGCCCGGCAGTTTCACGTAGAGCTTGATGGCGTCGTTCTTCTCCAGCGCATCGGCAAAATCACGCTCTGGAGTCGAGTCGTAGACCACGTGCTCGTAGAGCGATTTCCGGGTGTCGAGCAGCATGTTCTTCAAGTAGCCAGTCAGCTCCTCCTGCTCGAACAACTCCTGCGCGTAGAACCGGTCATCACCGATCTTCTGGTACTTGATGCCATCGACCAGGGCCAGCCGTTTGCAACGGTTGATGGTCTCGGCGGACAGCTCGATGAATTGCTGCGGGTTGCGCTTGAAGTCATCCAGGCGGCCGCTGCCCGTCAGGATGCTGACGATGGTGCGCCGGGTGAGCTGGGTGCGGTCTTGCAAATCGGTCAGCAAGTCCGGCAGCTCAATATCCGTCTCGTCCAGCGTCACAGTGGCGGCTCCTTCTTTCTCGGTCGCAGCGACGCCGGCCTTGCCGATGGCGATATCAGCCTTGCGCCATTGCAGCCGGGCTTTGGCAATGACCGGTGCCTTCTGCAAAGCTGCGATGCAGTCGTTCACCAGCTTGGCGTTGTCGAATTGCACACGGTAAGTGGTCTGGTGCTTGATACGGTCCCACAGCGCCTTGAATTCCTCGCTCAGGTAAACCGCCTTGCCATCGGTGCCCTTGCGCAGCGGCACCTGCCTGCGCTCATCGGCATTCTTGATGTCCAAGCGACCAGATACCTTGCGCAGCACCTCGGCGATCTGGCTCTTGTGCGCCTCGAACTCGGCGGGCAGCGCCAAGGTGCCGTTTTTCAGCGCCGTTTTCAGTGAATCCTGCACCTTGCCCTTGGCGTCGATATGACCGGCGGCCTTCAGGTGTTGCCATAGCGCCTTCGATTGCTCGATGCCCAGCGGCGCGGCGTGCCCATCAGCACCGGTCACGGCAATGGCGGCAAATTGATGCTGCTCCACGATGCCAAAGCGGATGCCCGTGTCTTTCTCAATTTCCTTCTGCAGGTTCTCTGCAAACTGTTCGTAGTTTTCCGTGGCCACCACAGTCAGGGTGTTGACCTCGAAGCCGCGTACCCGCTCGCCATCCTGATTGACGCACAAGCGCAGGCCGCGACCAATGGTCTGACGACGCTCGCGCTCGGTCTGAATGTCACGCAAGGTGCAAATCTGGAAGACGTTGGGGTTGTCCCAGCCTTCCTTGAGCGCGGAGTGGGAGAAGATGAACTTCAGCGGCGTGCTGAACGACAGCAGCTTCTCCTTCTCCTTCATGATCAGGTTGTAGGCCCGCTCGGCATTCTCCCGGTTGCCCGCATTGTTCTCGGCGGTGTCGGTCCAGCCGCCCTTCTTGTCGATGGAGAAATAGCCGTTGTGCACTTCCTCAGCGGCGGACGTCAGGTCGATCTCGGCAAACAAGCTCTGGTAGGCCGGCAACTTGGCGGCACGGCGATATTCCTCTTCGAACATCTGCGCATACACGCCCTTGACCGGCTGGCCGCTCGCATCGTACTGACGGTACTTGTCCACCGCGTCGATGAAAAACAGGCTCAACACCTTGATCCCCAATGGGCGCAGGTGTTTTTCCTTGTCCAGGTGCTCCTTGATCGTGCGGCGGATCATCTCGCGTTGCACGGCCAGCGCATCTACATCACCGTGGGCCTGGCCCGGCTGCAAAAACACCTCGCCACCGGGGTAGCGCAGCTCCATGAACTCTTCGCCCTTGGCCGTATTGATCTCGCCCACCCGAAAATCGGCGTAGATCGCACGGCCATCGGCGCTCTGCTGGAGGTCGTCGCCATCGCTGACAGTCACCTCAACCCGCTGAACGCCAGTGGCGGTCTGTTTGTCCAGCTCGACCTTGGCACTGATGCGGCCGCGCTTGTTCTCCACCTTCACCAGGCGCACGAAGGGCTTGTTGTGCGCGTCCTCCACCGTGGCCGAGGCCACCTCGATCTGCTTGACCAGTTTGCGCTCATAGGCATCCACGGCATCCAGGCGGAACACCATGTGGTGCTTGTCCACATGGGTGGCGGAATAGCGCAGAGTGCAGAGTGGGTTCATGGCATCCAACGCTTCTTTGCCACGGCCTTCCAAGCCGCCGTCCACGCTTTGCGGTTCATCCACGATGATGATCGGCCGGGTTGCCTTGATCAGGTCGATGGGCTTCTCACCGCCCGTCTTCTCGCTCTCTTTGTAGAGATTGTTGACATCCTTCTTGTTGATGGCGCCCACCGTCACCACCATGATCTGGATATTGGAACTGGTGGCGAAATTGCGCACCGGCCCCGGCTTGCCGGAGTCGTACAGGAAATAATCGAACGGCACGCCCGCATACAGGCCCTTGAAGTGTTCCTCGGTGATTTGCAGAGTTTTATAAACCCCTTCCTTGATCGCCACCGACGGCACCACGATCACGAACTTG
>LNAP01006901.1_pt1 | contig 18189 bp, 18 predicted proteins | sample 602601 | NCBI WGS metagenome assembly LNAP01 (sample SAMN02440304, study PRJNA202911) | soil metagenome | biome: Subtropical and temperate rainforests or woodlands; isolation source: soil samples (1 kg each in a 20% v/v slurry with milli Q water) were... ...
AAAGCCCTGGGTAGCGATTACTTGAGCGTGACGTCGAGCATCGGCGGGATGTAACCGTAGTCGTACTCGGCAACCACGAACGTCTGCTGCCCTTTGATCTTGATCCCCACCGTCGGTGCTTCGGTGCCGCCGATACGAATCTGCGTGCCGGTTTCGTCGGTCGGTACGCTGTCGATAAATGAGGTCACCAGGCCGTTGGGCATCACGCAGTGCGAGTAGGTCTGGAACGGCTGGGAAGACGGATTTCCCAGTACCAGGCCGGAACCGTTCAAGGGTACGTACGGACCGAACAGCGAATCTGCGACAAAGCCGTACACACCGTCTGGCCCGGTCACCCCATCGGCATAGGTAAAGGTGTGGCTGATGGTGAACAGGTAGTACTTGCCGTCCTGGAACACGAAGTGCGGGCGTTCGGTCTGATCGTTGACGCCTACCGCGGTCAGCAGCGGCGGCAGCATTTCCCAGTCGTCGCCGTCTTCGTCACGGGCCACTGCGATGCCGACACAGGCGGTCTGGAAGCGCGAGTTGCCGACGTCTTCATAACCCGGCGGCACATCACCGACTTCTGCTTCACCGACCTTGTGCGAGCCGCGCTCGCCGGCCACGTTGCCCTCGAACAGCATGTACAGCTTGCCATCCTTCGGGTCGCGGAACGGCCATGGATCACGGAAGCCCCAGAAGGCGTTTTGCGCTTCGGTCTGGTACATCTTGCCGTCGGCCTCGAACAGCGGCTTGACCTTCTCGAAGCCGACCAGGCTGACGCCATGCTCGGTGGTCACCACACGGCCACGCACCTTGACGATGGTCGCGCCCGGCGTGACCGCGGTGTAGTACAGGTCCACTTCGCCTTGCTCGTTCAACAGAATCGGCGTGCCGGCCCATTCGCGAACGGTCGGCGAAACCCCTTCAGCCATCACTCGGCCGCCGAGTTCCCAGTCCTTGCCGGTGCGGGAGAACCAGTAGTACATCTTTGCCCGGCCATGGCGATCGTTCCAGTCGCGGGTGATGTCGTAGTTACCGTTTATTGCGGGTCGTTCGGGTGACGATCCGCAGTCAGGGTGAAGATCACTGACCAGCCATCGACAGAGGTGATGTTGCCGTCGATATCACGCAGCGGCATGGTGTCCCAGATAAACACCTCGTCGCTCAGTACCGGGAAGTTCGCACTGACCAGTGGCTGGGTGGTAGTGGGGTCGTCCGCGCGGACTTTCAGCGCATCGGCTCGGGTCCACAGGCTGGGTTGATGGGGTGTTTTGCCAAATTTCTCAGTGTTGCTTTTCATAGGGAAAAACCTCGTCCATGAATGGATTCAAATAAATACTGATCAAAAAAACACTGTATTTATATACAGTCATTTAACTGTAAAAGACTCCTCCCTTCGGGTCAAGGGAAAAAATGCATTTATGCATAATTGAGTTTTTTGTTGAGGCTGATACGTTTCAGCTTGTGATGTTTCTAGAGGTTTGTTCTCGGACCGATCAGCGACGTTACCTGCATGATGCTGGGTAGACGCAGGTGGTCAAATCGATCAACGCTGTCGAACCTTGCAAAGAGTTTTGGTGCGATGGCATGGACGTAGCCCTGCGTCTTCAACGCCTGCATCACTATCAGTAGAGGAGTCAGGCAATGAACGGTGCAATCGATGCGCGGGCATGTCATCGAGAGGCTCAACCGGCATTAATACTTGCAAGTTAGGGTCTGCGGATTGTGGGTTAAGTCAGTCGAATTAATTTCGCAGCTGTTTCGAAAGCCGACAGCAACGATGCTACCGAGCCAATCAAGCTGATCAGGTTGCCTGGGATCGGGTACATCACCCCAAGGGGTTAGTACCGATACAAAGTCGACTCACCGGAGGTACGGACGAAAACTTGGATGAACTGATGGCGATCTCATCCCAGGCCTAGGTCTGTGAAAGCTACCAAAGCGGAGCTGGTCGGCCGGACCGTGTGCCCGCCAGCGGCGAGCGCCTTCCACCCTGTCAACGCTTCGTAACGTTCCTGCGCGTAGCGATGGCGCAGACCGTGCATATGGCTCAGTCCAGCCGCTTTGCACTGCCCATCATAGACATGGCGTTGCTGGATATAGGTCTTGTGCGCCGGAATCAGAGAGCCGACTCCGGCGAACTGATGGACTTGCTCAAGCAGTGCTCGTTGCCCTGGCGTCGTGACCGGCACGACGCGCTCACGCCCGCCCTTGGTCCATGACCCCTTGAGGGTGATGTGATCGCCGTGATCAGCGAAGCGTGGCTGGAATTTGATGGACTCCTCGCGCCGCAAACCAAATGCGGCTTGCAAGGCCAGGCTCATTGCACATGGGGATCGCTCACGCGATCCAGGCCGTCACCCAGCGCCTGTGCTTTGTTGGTATGGGGCGTGGCGCGGCGCGCAGAAACACCCAATCGGGTGTTGTCGGCAGGAATCAGTCCTGCTTTGCCGATCTTCTCGGCCCACCAGCGCAGATGGGCCAAACGGTTCTTGAGGGTGCCTGAAGACAACCCTTCGGCCTGCCAGCGTTCAATCAGCGTTTCGATATGCTTGCCTTTGAGCGAAGTGGCCCGCATCTGCCGAAAACCGGCTTCGCGCAATTGGCGAGCGATCAGGGTGAGACTGCGCTGGCGGTCGGCTTGTGTCGTGTGGCTTCCATCGCGGTTGCGCTGGCACAGTTGACGCAAGGTATAGGTGAGATCGTCCATAGTGCGCTCCATGGGGGGCTGCGGTGTTCTGTGTTGTTCTGAGTTGCATTCGGTGAGTGTTGGTGCCAACTCGCCAAGGCGAGATCCCCGAGGGGCCAGGTGCTCAGATCACCTGTTGCCTCGATGAGGCGTCCGCCGTGCTTCCTGTGGGAAGCGCGAGGCGGGATGTTGCCAAGAAACGACACATTTGGTTGCCGTGATAAACACCTCCTGTGGAGTGAGAGAGTGGAAGGCAGGCGACAGACATTGCGCCTGAATACGTTGCCGCAGACGAACACGTGCCCAGGGCACGGAAGAGGGAGGAAGGCAAGGTGCTTGCCATGGATGAACAGGGTTCCACCCCGTGGGTAGGGGGCGATGCGCAGCGTGGAACCTGGGCGCATCTGGGATGGTTCCTCCCGAGATGGGATAGCACTTTCAGGAACCTGTGCTCTGGGCAACCGGATGGGTACGGCATCGGCGAGTCAATCGCACGGTGTGACGCTTACTGCCCGCGCCAGGGGTTCCGGTGATGAGACCCACCGGCAGGTCGTTGCAGGCTCAGTGTGCAGGGCATCGTCATGCAGTGCCAACGTAAATAGGAACTGCGCGATGCCGCATTGTTGCGGGGCTGCTGGGGGTCGTCACTGCGGCGGCAGTGACGGCCCTTACTCGCGATCACTCTTTGGCACAGATGACCCAATTCAGGCTGACGCGGCCTGACGGCCTTGTCGGCCACTGGCGCGCGAACCGCGTTGCGGTTCACTTGCCACTGGCTGGTGAAGGGGGGCTTAGATGCTGGAGGATTGTCTTATTGGGCCGCTGTCCGTCGCTATCACGATGGCTCCAGTCCCATCCAAAGCCAGACGACTCTCTCACCACCGACTGTCGGCATCAGAACGCCATGCTCGATGACTTGCTTACTCCCCGGCTTATACTCACACACCCAGGCACCCGGATACGGACAGGGTTGACCGCTGTTCGCACGCATGCCGCTGACCGTCCAGTGCCAGCGCACGACTCGGCCTTCGTGGGCGGGTAGCGGTTCGCTCAACTGAACATCGCGTGCGATGAAGCGGTCGTTTTCAACTTCCCAGCGCCCTGCGCGAGGAGCCGGATCATGGGTATTGGCATGGCGGGCAGGCTCTGGTGGTGTTTGATCAAAGTCACGCTGCCATGTCACCAAATCATCTGTGGACGCCGCATTGAGGTCTGGCATGATCTCGCCCTGTTTGAAGGCTCGCCGGGTTTCCGCTTGCCCTGGAACCAGCCACCATCCGGCTTGAATACAAGCTGTTCCAGCTACCATACGAAGAGGCATTGGCGTAGAGGTTTGGGCGGAAGGCATGGGCGATGGAGCAATGAAGCGCATTGCTGGCGTGGGCCAATCGCTGTCGGCGTCAAAGCGGGACATCCAGCGACGACTGTCAGCGTCAGTGAAACGTTCGTTGGGGTCGCCGTCCCATTGGCCGAAGCCCAGCAATCCCAAATCGTCGTAGCGGATGGGCTTGAGCAGTTTGTTCAGGAGCATGGGCAGTTCGGGCACGCCTTGCTCGACCGGATACAATTCTGGCTGTTCGCCCAGCTCAATCCATTGGCCGCTCTGTAATTCGGTGATGCTGATGTGTGGGTGAGACAGCGCCGTATGCACTTGTTCGCGGGTCAGGTCAAGCTTTTCGCGCCAGTGGTCGGCAAGCAGGAAGGCCCAGGTGGGGGGGCGAATGCCGTTGAGCAGTTCGCCGCGCATGTTAAAGGCGTAGTCAATATCCAGGCCGTGAAAGTTGGGGGCTAGTGCTCGCTCCCAAGTGGTAACGGCTGATCGCGTACCAAATTCGAGTGGGTTGGCCATGGCGAAGCCACTGTAGACCTGATGCGCCTTGAGCAGGTCAATGGTTTTGAGCACAAAGCAGCGCCACGCTTCGCGGTTGTCCAGCCACCATTGCCAGCGGTAATAAAACGTGATTGAGGAGTACGCGGTTCTTCTTCCTTCGTATTTTTTGAACCATGTGCGCCAGAAATATCCTGCTGTCGTCGGTGACGAGGCATGATTTTTTTCGTCGGTAAAATTAAAAACAAAGGATTCGTCGTCGAAACTTTTCCTGGCCTGCTCACGCAGATTTGGCAGGCGTTTCGAGCCATATGGGTGTGGGCGCTCCGAAATTGGATGGGTGCCAACGGTGTAAGGCTTGCCAAGGAGCTGTTCAAAGGCTTCGTGGATATCCACCATCAGCAGCGCTTCTTCTTGGTGTTTGTCTGGGGCAGGGGGGAAATAGAAGTTGATGAAAGGGCTCACACTGTGTCGAGCATCATCCGTACCCCAATCAGTGTTTGGCCACTCCTTGAGCTCTGCGATGAATTCAGCACGCTCATCTTCATCAAACAAACCATGGGTTGTACTCACGTTCACCTCCTGTTTTTGGTGCCTTTGGATGTCGGGGGCTGTTTGTTATCCGTTTCAGAGCCAGTGCAATCCTCCGGAACGCGTAGCAAGGCCACTTTCTCCCGACCAATTTTTTCTCGGTTGACGCCAGTTCTCGGCTCCATAAGCTCAGCGTACTGGTCGATCTGTTTTTGTTTTACCCAATCCCCTGGAAACTTGATCTCAACTGCCGCAAACACATTTTCCGATTCGAATGGCTCTTGTCGGTACTCAACAACGACTAGATCAGGCGCTAGCAATCCTCCAGGCCGTGGCCAAAACGGCTGAATATCGCTGCCGAACCGTTTGGGACGAGTTGCAGGGATCCCCAGTAAGGCTTTCTTGCTGGTGCCGTTGTAATTGGGCTCGGCCTTGAGTGAACTTCGCCATTGCAGCGCCTCATCTACGGCTTCAAAAAACAGAGAAGCCGTGAACTGCTTTAGGGCGACTTCAATAGTGGTCTCAATTTTATCGCCGGCAATTTTCTTGCTGATACGGCGTGGCACTTTGATCGGCAGTTGCAAAGCAACTGTGCAGACTTGGCTAATGGCTGGGCGAAAAGGCACTTTACGTTCAATGTATTCCTTGAAATTCAAGTTCTCCTTGCCTCTTCGAGAAACCGTGCTATTGCCACCCCGGTCCACTGCGGCAAACGTGGAGCTTTTGACGTCGATTTCACGCGTCATTGCTTCAATAGTTGCTCGAAGCATTTTTTTAATCTGGTTTCTTCGCTCGTTAATCTCTACTGCGAGTTGGGCTAACTCGGCGGCGGTTTTGGCGTTTTCATAAGCCTGGTTTGCTCGGTAGGCCCGATAGGCTCTATCGATAACGTGAGCGAGAGTACGGGCAATGGGGGCTACTGGCATCAGTCGAGGTCTCCACTGTGCTGAGCAAGAAAGTCATCAGGAAAAATGGCCTTGGTCTCTACGGGTGGGGCTTCATCGTCGAAAGCCATCAGATAGGGCTGCCAGGTTTCGGTGATTCGCTGATCGTCGCGCATGATTGCCTTATGAGCTTGCACGGATTTGGATGCCTCGGTAACAGTCCAGTCAGTTCCCCCTTGGGGGCAGGTCAGGCCTTCGGTGAGTAGGGTGGCTCCATCGGTGATGCGATATCGATAGCCCGCGAAAGCACGTTGATCGTTCTTCAGCAACGTGTAACGTCCCAGGAATGCTCCAAGCGGTGCGGGAGGCGATTGTGGACTGCCAAGCGGATTGCCCGTACCGATTGCGTCTGTGGTGACGGGGCCTTTGATCTTGATGGTCAGCCCATCAAGGGTAATGCCATCGCTATCAATCGTGATGCTGCCACCGGGGGCTCTCAGAACAATGCGTTCGCCCGATGTGACATCGAACACTGTCGTTTTTTGCTCAATGCATTGCCCTGCGGACAGGTAGTAGCGGTTCCGGACTGATTGCTCAGCACTGCCTCCGATCTGGATGTTATGGTCAGCGGCAATTTTATCATGCCGGTTGTTGGCAATTTCTTCGACTCGGTCCCCGCCGATGCTGGTGTGATGATTACGCCCCAGCGTCTGAATTCGATCACGGCCCAGTTCCAAATGCTGATCCTGCACAATAGCAATGTGCTCATCGTTACCTACTCGCTCGTTGCGGTTATGGCCGATGTCTACCTGCTCGTCGTGTTCGACCTTCTCGCTTCGGTCGTTACCCACGTAGGTGGTGTTGTTGTGCTTGATGTGGACGTTCTTGTCTTTTTCAGCATGGATATAAACTTCTTCCTGCCCCAGCTCATCCTCAAAGCGCAGCTCATTGAAACCTTCACCTTTATGGGTTCGGCTCTTGATGGTCATCCGCGTCTTGTGTTTCGGCAGTTGGTAGGGCGGCAGGTTGGTCTGTCTGTAGGCGGTCCCAGTGGCGATCGGCTGATCAGGATCTCCGTCCAGGTAGCTGATCACTAACTCCTGACCCACACGCGGGATCGCCATGGAGCCCCAGGTCGCCCCGGCCCAGCCTTGGGTGACGCGGATCCAGCAGGAGCTGTGGTCGTTGTTTTTGTCCGAGCGATCCCACGGGAACTGCACCTTGACTCGGCCCCATTCATCGCAATAGATCTCTTCCCCCGGAGGCCCAACCACCGTGGCGATCTGTGGGCCGTCGATGCAGGGTTTGGGACGCAGCGGAGCCTTCCAATCGGAGGTCCAACGGATGGCGCTGGCCTTCAACGAGTAAGACGTACCGAGGCCGCTACCAAAGGATTCTTCCTGCAGGCTGGTGTGCTGTTTGCCCTCATGCCTGATGGCAATGGTGCGCCAGCGATCATTGAAGTCCTCACGGGGATGATCGTTGAGGTCGAAGGCCAATCCCGGTTGCAGGCGCTCATCGTCGCCTTCCACATGGGCCAGCTTGGCGTCGTTGCGCAGTGCGGCCAGGCGCGTCTTGGTGAAGGGCTTGCCGGCAATGTCGCGTTTGTAGCGTCCCGGATAGTCGTAGCGTTCGTAGTCCTTGTGCTGGTTATTCAAGTCCTGGTCACCGGTGGCGGTGTGCTGCTGGTTGTAGCGCGGGTGGGTGAAGGTGTAGTCGCGCTGCACCTGGCGCGCGGTGCGCACTTGTTCGGTGTAGTGGAAGCGGGTCAATGCCGGTTCCAGGGCGTCGCCGCCACTCATGGGCTGGTAGATCACCGGGCAATCGGTGTGCGTGCCGATGGTGCCCAGGCCGCCGACGCGGTCGGTAAGAACGAGGGTGTGGCCGTCGGCGCGGTGTTCGAAGGTGTAGAGCAGGCCTTCTTCGGCGGCGAGGCGAGCGATGAAATCGAGGTCGGTTTCGCCGGCCTGTACACAGTATTCACGGGGTTGGTGTTCGAAGCAGATTTCGCTGCGGATGTCGGTCAGTTTCTGCTCGGCCAGCATGCTGGTGATGATGTCGGGCACGGTCTGGGCCTGGAAGATGCGCCAGTATCGAAACGCTTCAGGGTCGGTTCGACCACGGCGGTGTAGCGGGTGCGGCGAAAGCCGGTGTCGCCCTGCTGGAACAGGCTGACCAAACCATGCACGTAGCGCACCGGGGTGTCGTCGCGCCAAATGGTGAACACGGCGGCCAGGTCGAGCATGCGGTAGAAGTCGATGGCGGGGTGATGACTGACCAGCTCCAGCTCAAGTTTGAAGGGTTGGGAGAGGCCTTCTTCAAGGGTGAACGAGACCACTTCGAAGGGATCGCCCCGCAGCGGTTGGAAGGTGTAACGCAGGTCGCTTTGACGGGGCATGAAACCTCCTTGTGGTGAGTGTGGGTCAGTTGATCAACCAGCTGTCGTCGCCGTTTTCCAGCACGCCTTCGTGGTCGGTGGTGTCACCGACGCGGGCCACGGCTTTGCCGTTGATGATCATTGACGGCGAGCCGCTGATGATCACGGCACCGCAACTGAGTGTGTCGCCAGCGCGGGCAACAGCCCGGCCATTGACAGTGAAGCTCCCTGATCCACTGGCGACAGTGACTGGGCCACACGTTGGACAAGCATGGTCGTGACCGACCAAAACGACGGCAGGCATAGAGCCTCCTTATGGCTTTCACATGGGAGTTAGAGCTTGAGAATTTTGTCCAGTGAGGCAAGGACTTCTTGGGTGATGGCGTTCAGTCGTAGGGTATAGATCGTGTAAGCCGTGACTAGTACGGCGGCGGCCAGTGCCCATGGCGTCCACAATGGCCACGTACGTTTGATCCGGTAGTTACGTGGCACAACGTTGGTCAACGGGTCGGTCAGGCGCTTGGGTGTTTCGCCGCGCAGGGGGCGCAACAGACCGTGCAGCTGGTCGATGATTTTTTGTATTTCGTCATCGCCCTTGGCATGGGCGCCATATTTGCCTTTGAGACCGGAGATCAGGCACTGGTACATGAACTCCAGCACATGCTGGTACCTGGCCGCTTCGGGGATCATGTTGTTCATGACGGTAAAGAATTTTTCGCCGCCCCATGTTTCCTCATGAAACTGACTGAGCAGTGAGCGTGCACTCCAAGTGGAGGACTTGCCCCAGGTAGTGCTCATGACTACCTCATCCAACAGCAGGCACAGGCTGTAGGAGTAGGCCTTGAGCATGCCGGCGTCGTAGTCGAGCTGGTTGACTTCTTCCATGATCGTGGTGATCTGGTTGCTGACGCTTTGGTACAGTGCGGACACATCGTCGTGCCGGTCTAAACGACGCAGGCGAATTACTAGGCCGATCAGCGGCGTGGCGGCATCGCACAGCGGGTTCCAGGCCACGCCGCGCAGGTCGAATTCGGGATCTGCAAGCAGCGGTTCAGGTTTGGTGCCAGTAGGCGTCGATTCAAGGGTGTTTTCGGGCGAGGCGATAGGTGTTGGTTCTGTGTGGGTGGCTCTGTTCGAAATGGCGCCACTCATCGCGTGCACTCTTCTATCTATATTGGTTGAGAGCTGCAACGCCAGTCCTACAGCTGTCGCCACTCTAGGCAGACAAGATTTGGCGCTTCAATAGGGCGTGGACGATCAAGAGACGTCCTACAACTGCTGGTGTAATAATCTGTCAGTTTTGACTGTCTTTGGCGGGCGTCTTTCGGCGGTGGATGTGGTTAGAGGTCTTGCGAGTGGGTTGGGCATACTCCGTGCAGCGTTCCACGGACATCTCTGCACTGCTGGCTATCGGCCTTTCAGGTAGGGGTTGCCAGCTTTGCCGAAGTAGTACACAACGTAGCCCGTCAACCAACGAGGCGTACCTAAAACCTCTTTGGAATCAACGAATTGCGCGGGAAACGAGTGTCTCGTTTCCCGCTCCAAACATAGCGCTACAGAATTCAGTGGAATTCTGTCAGCGATCGAAACAAGGACCTCCGGGTCCTTTTTTCGTTCCGGCGGGAACCACTGACATCCAGCACCGTCCAGTGCTTTTAAGTCCTGAATTGTTGGCGCCGAGCGTTCTCCACCGCTCAAGCCCGGTGACTCGGCGAAGCCCTGAACGCTTCCACCGTCAGCGGGCTGCGCCGTGTCGTACCACTTCTATACAAAAGGTCTGTTCGTAGGGCGGTACGTTGCATTCGACAATATCAGTGGCGGCGACTTGCAGGTGTATACCGACAATGTCGGCCCGGATCGGCTGCTGACGGACATGCCGGTCGACCAGTACCGCCGTATGGACCCGACGAGCCCCCAGTTGTGCCAGATATGCACAAGTGCGCAGGAGGGAATGGCCTTCGAAGAGCACATCATCGACCACCAGAAACGTGGTATTGGCCAGATCCAACCTGCCCAGGGCCGGGTTTTCGGTCAATTGCGTGTAGGTATGCAGCACTTGCAGGTCGTCGGCGTAGCGCTTGACCTGCAGCGGGTAAACAGGGAGTTCCGGCCGGCCGGTCTGACGCGCAATGTACTCGCGCAACCTTTGAGCCAGGGGCTGGCCCCTGCGTTCGATGCCTATCAGTGCCGCATGCGTCGGTGGCAGAAGGGTGGCGGCCTTGCGCGCCATCGTCTGCAACACAACATCCAGCTCATCACTGTCATACAGGCGCAACCGTTGACTTGCCACTAGGATCGTCATTGCTTTCTCCTGCTCGGGAAACATGGGGTCATGCGGTGCCGGCTACGGCAGCAGGCGTATGCCATGAGATACGTGTGCAATCGGCGAGTCTGAACTCCTGAGGCGCCGCACCCTTGCGAGTGCATGTTGGGTCAATGTAGACCGGCTGACCCTGGCAAGATTGATATTGATCAATCGCGATCAATCCAACGCCCGATCCTTTCAACCGACGCGAATCGGCGGTGGCGCCAGAGGTGTGGGCACAAGCTGTCGCGAGTGAATGTATTGCTTGCCCGGGCACTTGATATAAATCAACTCCAAGGCCGCATCGACGGAGGATTCTGAGTTCATAAAGAAGGTGCTCGGTTCGGCGGTGAACACGACAGTTGTCCGCCATTGCGGGCAATGACAAACGTGCAAGCCCATGGAGTCCGATCATGAGCCAGTATCAACGGTTATTGCTGATCATCAACCCGGCGCTGCGCCGGTCTCAAGCCATGAACCATGCTGCCGCTCTGGCCAAGGTCAGCGGTGCGAGCCTGCACATTGCTGCCTTGATCCCTACCTGGAACCTGTTGTCGCTGCTCGAAGAGGGTGACCGGGAAAAAGCTCGCGAAAATTATCTGCAAGATCATCGCGATTGGCTCAAATACCAGGCGGCTCATCTGCGTGATAGTAATAAAGGTATCGAAGTGACGGCTGAAGCGAAGTGGGCCGACGACCTTCAGCAGGAGATTCTCGATTACGTCGCAGAAATGCAGCCAGACCTGCTGATCAAACAGGTGCAGCGCGAACCGGCACTCAAGCGTGCATTCATCACCCCGCTGGATTGGCGTTTACTGCGTCACTGCCCGATACCGGTCTATCTGCTCAGCGAAGACGACCTGCCCTTGCCGCGCAAGATCGTGGCGGCGGTCGACGCCTCCAATACCCTTGCCCAGGACAACGAGCTCAATGAACGGATCATCCAGCAGGCTTCCAGTCTCGCCATCCAGTGTCAGGCCGAGTTGCACTTGCTGTATGCCTGCGACATTTCCATGGTGTACCTGGGCGATATGGGCGGCGGGGGCCTGACAATTTCGGACCTTGGCAGGCAGTTGCGCAAAGGTCATGAAAAGTCATTCCTCGAACTGGCCGACCGTTATGGCGTGCCTGCCGACCGGCGGCATTTCATTGAAGGACAGCCTGTCGCGGTGCTCCATGCGTTCACCGATGAGCAGCATATGGATGTGATTGTGATGGGCAAGGTCCAGTCCCACGGACTGGACAAGCTGCTGGGCAGCACCACCGAACATCTCCTGTATCAGGTGTCTTGCAGCATTCTGGCTATCTAGCGCGGCGAGGGCCGCCTATTCCGAAATCACAGGCGTTATCGTCGGAGGAGGTCCTCGTGATCCTTAGTCCCTCATTGCAAACCCTCTTGCCAAACCGCGTCGAGGCCGGTCGACGACTGGTGGAACCCTTGCTCAAATACGCCAACAGGTCTGACGTCATCATTCTCGCGTTGCCCCGGGGCGGTGTTCCGGTGGCTTATGAAGTCGCCACAGCCCTGAAGGTTCGCCTGGACCTGATGCTGGTACGCAAGCTCGGCGTGCCTTCACACCCGGAATATGCCATGGGCGCCATTGCCAGCGGAGGTATACAAATCCTTAATGACGACGCGATGCGGGTGCAGTCGATCGATCGAGCCGGTCGAGGATTGCCGCTGCCAGGCTCGCGGACGGAGCATCTTGATGTTTAAACCAATATCACGATCCATGGACCTGCCGGGCGTTGAACTGGACGCCGATTTGCGTTTGCCGACCAACACCCGCGCCTTGGTCGTTTTCGTACACGGCAGCGGTAGTGGCCGTTTGAGCCCGCGTAATCAATATGTGGCCGATGTACTGGCCCATCGGGGCTTGGGTTCGCTGTTGTTTGACCTGCTCACGGAAAAGGAGCAGCGCCTGGATAACTTGACCGGGGAGCTGCGTTTCGATATTCCGCTGTTGGCCAGACGCTTGATCGATGTCATCGACTGGGCCGCTCGGGACCCCCAATTACGCTTGCTGCGGATTGGACTGTTCGGCGCGAGCACCGGCGCTGGCGCGGCACTGGTGGCGGCGGCCGAGCGTGCGCAGGTGGTCGGGGCGGTGGTCAGCCGGGGTGGGCGGACCGACCTGGCGGGACCGGCGCTGGCCCGGGTGAAGGCACCGACCTTGCAGATTGTCGGCGCACAGGACCCGGTGGTGTTCGACTTGAATTGCCAAAGCAGCCGGGCCCTGCGGTGCGAGCAACGACTGGAAGTCGTGGAGGGCGCCACGCATCTATTCGAAGAGCCTGGCGCCCTGGAGACAGTCGCCCGACTCGCTGGCGAATGGTTTGAAAAATACCTGCAGTCCCCGCACCCCTGAGAGGGCTGCATTCAGCATCACACACCAAACGGATAGGTTTCTGGTTCCAGGTGTTGGGTTTTCGGCCACGGCAGCGCGGCAACCGGCTTGGTGTGCTCAATCCAGATCATGGCATCGAATTGATCTGCTGGCACGGACTCGAAGTAGTGACTGAAACGCTCGGTTTCGGGGTCGCTCAGGCCCGTCGAGCCTGGCTGGAGCCCCATGACGTGCTCAATACTCGTTTGCTACCTGAGCTGAAGCCATTCTTGCGCGGTGCCGGGGCAAGGCGAACAGAACGCGATCAAGGACTATGTCAGTCATAGACAATATCGTTGCGCGGGTACTGGCCTGGCACGCTCGTTTTATCAATCTCTTCAAGCGTGTATGCCGATGAAGAAATTTTATTCCCGGCGATCACTTCCTCGCGATTTTCCAAGCAAGCGCCGCTTTTGTTTTTCCAGGAAGAACATCACCTCGAGCTTCAGATTATCGGGGTCGAGGAAATAAACCGCATAGTAGCCCTCGCCATAATCCGGATAGTCAGCGGGCGCGTCGACAATCGTAACCGCCTGATCCAGCAGGAACGCGTAGAGCGCATCGACGTCCTCGCGCGCGGCAACCTCGAATGCATAGTGGTGATAGCCCACATCGCCGGTCCGGTGCTTGTGTTTGCGCCCCTGGGCATCGGCTTCGGTGATCCAGAACAGGGTTTCGCCATTGGTCCAACCAATAACCCGGTCGAACTCCCACTCTATGGTGAATCCCAAGAAACCGAGTACCTGATCGTAGAACGCCCTGGAGCGGTCCAGATCACTGACACGAATAGCCAAGTGGTCTATCCCGATGACGTTCATCCTGTCAGGTCTCCTCGATTTCGGTTTCTTGGGACAAAGAGCGCTGTTGAACTCAGAACGGGGCGTCGATATCGACCACGACAATGAGCTTGTGGTTGACGAACTCCTTGAGCCCGAGACCGATCAGCTCGCGGCCGTACCCCGAGCGGCGCACGCCACCGAAAGGCAGGTCGGCTTCGACCTTGGTCGGATGGTTGACGAACACCATGCCGGTGGAGATTTTCTTCGCGACTTCTGCGCCATGCGCCGTGTCCGAGGTGAATACCGAACCGCCGAGGCCGAACGGCGAGTCGTTGGCGATACGCACTGCATCGTCTTCATCCTTGGCGCGGAACAGCATGGACACCGGGCCAAAGAACTCCCAGTAGCGAGCGGGGTTGTCTTCGGCGACATCGGTCAGGATCGTCGGCTGCACGAATGCCCCATCGACAGGCACGGGCGGCCCGACTTCTTCGGCCTTGGCGCCAAGCTTCACGGCTTCGAGGATCTTTTGCTTGACCTCATTGGCCGCGCTTTGCGAGGAGAGCGGTGCCAGGGTCGTCTTCGCATCGAAGGGATCGCCGGCCACCAACTCCGCGACGCCCTTGCGATAGAGCGCGAGGAAGTCGTCATAGACCGCATCGACCACGATCATGCGCTTGGAGGACACGCAGACCTGCCCGGCATTCCAATGCCGGCCGAACACCGCCCATTTGCTCGTTTTCGCCAGGTCCGCGTCGGCCAGCACGACGAAGGCGTCGGCGCCGCCGAGTTCCAGGGTGGATTTTTTCAGCGCTTTACCCGCTTGCGACGCAACCACTGCACCGGCGCCTTCCGAGCCGGTCAAGGCAACGCCCTGCACGCGGGCATCGTTGATGATCAGCTCGATCTGCGAACGCGTGGCGTACAGATTACGGAAGGCGCCGTCAGGCAGGCCGGCATCCTTCATCAACTTTTGAAAGCCAGCGGCGCTTTGCGGCACATTCGCTGCGTGTTTGAGAAGCACGGTATTACCGGCAGAAAGCTGCGGCGCCAGAATGCGGGCGATCTGGTAATAAGGGAAGTTCCACGGCTCGATCGCCAGCAGCACGCCGAGCGGTTCGCAGACGAGAGCCGCCTCGCCCTCGGCAGGGTCGAGGACCGGGAGTTTCTCCGGCTTGAGCAAGGTTTCGGCATTGCGCACATAGTATTCGAAGATTTTTGCCGACAGCTCGACCTCGGCTTTCGCCTCGGCAAACAGCTTGCCCATCTCCAGCGTCAGTACCCTGGCAAAGGCGTCGCTGTCCTTGCGCAGGATATCGGCCGCATTCTGCAGGATGCGCGCACGTTCGGCGAAAGATGTGTCCTTCCACGCCAGGAAAGCCTCATGGGCCTTGCCGATGGCCGCGGTGACTTCTGCATCGGTCGCATCGGGAAAGGTTTGCAGTGTCTCGCCCGTATAGGGATTGATTGTTGCGTATGCCATGTAAAAGCTACTCCAGAACCGTTTCGACTAAATGGCCAACCCGCCGCTGAGTGCATATGCCGGGCCTGCCGAAGGTACACGAGGAACAGGTTTCAAACATGGAGCCAAAGGTCGCAGGCCCACCCAGACCCGAGAGATCGGGGAGCTCACTTGACGTTCAGGGCGGCGGCGACGGTCACTGAAAGCGGTCACGATGATCTGCCGATCAGCGTCTCCTGTTGATCTTTGTCATAGAAAGGCAAAGAAGAGGCGTCCTTGCGCGGGTTGCCTGACTAATAGGCATCCCCCTTTTGCGCGACTTGTGCCATAAGACCGGTAGCGTTGGCGACCCGATGGCGCAGCAATAGCATCCATTGACTCCCCGACCCTGGGGCCGGGTGGCGGGCATTGCGCCAGACTTCGGAGCGCTGGAAGGGTGGTGCTGTACTGCTTTGGCATTTGTTGGGCCCGCTGTAACGCAAGCTCACTCACGGATACAAGGAGATAAGCATGAAAGCTGCTGTTGTTGCCCAAGGGCAACGCGTGAATGTGATCGAAAAAACATTACGGCCTCTGAAACATGGTGAGGCTCTCCTTAAAATGCAGTGCTGCGGGGTCTGCCATACCGACCTGCACGTCAAGAACGGCGATTTCGGTGATAAAACCGGGGTGATCCTAGGCCATGAAGGCATCGGTATCGTGCAGCAGGTAGGACCAGGCGTCACCTCTCTGAAGCCCGGTGACCGTGCCAGCGTAGCCTGGTTCTTCCAGGGCTGTGGGCACTGTGAATACTGCAACAGCGGCAACGAGACACTCTGCCGCAACGTAAAAAACTCCGGCTACACCGTGGATGGCGCAATGGCCGAAGAGTGCATTGTCGTCGCCGACTACTCGGTGAAAGTGCCTGATGGGCTTGATTCTGCGGCGGCGAGCAGCGTGACCTGTGCTGGCGTAACGACCTATAAAGCCGTGAAGGTTTCCAATATCCGCCCTGGGCAATGGATTGCGATCTACGGGCTGGGCGGCCTGGGGAATCTGGCGTTGCAGTACGCAAAAAATGTATTCAACGCCCGAGTGATCGCCGTGGACATCAACGATGATCAACTGCAGTTCGCCAGGGAAATGGGCGCTGACCTGGTCATCAACTCCCGCAACGAGGATGCCGCAAAAGTTATCCAGGAGAAGGTCGGCGGAGCTCACGCGGCTGTCGTGACGGCCGTCGCCAAGGTCGCGTTCAACTCTGCGGTGGATGCCCTGCGTGCCGGTGGACGCCTGGTCGCAGTTGGGCTTCCGCCTGAAGCCATGAGCCTCGATATTCCTCGGTTGGTGCTTGACGGGATCGAGGTGGTCGGCTCGCTGGTCGGTACTCGACAAGACCTCGTAGAAGCCTTCGAGTTTGCCGCGCAAGGCAAGGTGGTGCCGAAGGTGACACTGCGTCCGATCGAAGATATCAATGAGATCTTCGATGAAATGCAGCAAGGGAAAATCAAAGGCCGCATGGTGATTGATTTGAGTCATTGACGGGCCATTGGCAGTCGCTCGGGCGGCTGCCAATACCGTTGGCTCCTCACGACGAGAAGCGCAGCCGATCACTTTTGCCGATAGTTCCTGGATGGTTTTCTCACCTGCGTCGCTAGATATTGAGGCGAGGTTGATGATAGGTTTTGCGTCCCAAACCATCCTGCGCGGGAGATAACCGATGTTTGGCGTGACCGACTATGGCGCTTTCATCATCGCCTTCATCATCGTCCTGGCCATTCCTGGCCCCGGCAATTTTGCCCTCATCACGGCGACCGGCAAAGGCGGGATAAAAGCGGGTTTGGCTGCGACGTGCGGAGTGATACTCGGTGACCAGGTGCTCTTATGGCTGGCGGTCGCTGGCGTCGCAACCCTGCTGGCCGCGTATCCGGCAGCGTTCCATCTCATTCAATGGTTGGGTGCGTCGTACTTGGCGTGGCTGGGCCTGCGAATGTTGTTTAGTCAGGCTGGGGCCGCGCCGCGCAAGAGCCGGATGGATAACGGCCATTTCCTGCGTCAGACCATGATGATCACGTTGCTCAACCCCAAGGCGATCATCTTCTACATGGCCTTTTTCCCGTTGTTTGTCGATCCGGTGAAGCATCAGGGCATAGTGACATTCGCGTTCATGGCCGCGACCGTAGCGGTGGTGACGTTCCTCTATGGTTTGATAGCCGTCCTATTGACCCACAAGCTCGCTCAGCGCATGCGGGCCAACCCGCGCATCGCCAATCTGCTGGAGCGCTTGGCCGGCGTTTGCCTGCTGGGGTTCGGCGTCAAGCTGGTCGCCATGCGCTGAATTTACCCTGTCAGCAACCTGAAAACCATTGCCTTATCGAAGCCAGCCGCTCACTCGGCATTGGTGAGTCAGCGCTGCGCCGCTGGGTTGACCAGGTTCAGAAAGGGCGCCAAGGCGTCACGCCGCAGAGCAAGACGCTGACCCCAGAGCAGCAGAACATTCAGGAGCTGGAAGCTCGGATCGCCTGGCTTGAGCGAGAAAAATCCATACTAAAAAACCGCCTCCCCGGCGCTCCGCGGCTCATTGGATTAGAAATACTGCGTTCTACACTGATCTTACTGGACAGTGGTCGCTGGCTTTTTGGAGGCTTAGTCCCCGTCAAAAAACTTGACCCAGGGGAAGCTGCGGACCCGTTAGTGGTGGCACGAACTTAACGAGGTTAATGTCGTGGCGCCGTTCCACCTAGTCGCGTTGCCGAGTCGGCATTGCGCGATGCCGCCTGTTACCGTCGAGCAGGTTGCGTCGTAAACATCAGTTCGCATGCCGGTATCCGTCCTAAGGGCGCATCTATTCCCTATGCGGTAGTTGTAATGCTGGTCGAGTCGGACGACTTGACCGGCGAGATACTCCTCTCAGACGGCGGGTTGAATCTGACCTAGGTTTAGCGTGCTCCGGTATCTGGAGATGGTTGCAGGCGTTCCGCTTGCG
>LNAP01002528.1_pt1 | contig 18188 bp, 15 predicted proteins | sample 602601 | NCBI WGS metagenome assembly LNAP01 (sample SAMN02440304, study PRJNA202911) | soil metagenome | biome: Subtropical and temperate rainforests or woodlands; isolation source: soil samples (1 kg each in a 20% v/v slurry with milli Q water) were... ...
GGATCAGCTGCGCGAACAGCCGGTGGTCCGGGTGCGAGGGATCCAGCAGCGTGCCCGCCACTTCCATTGGGCTGGGCGGCGGCTCGTCGCTCGGGCGACCGCCTTCGCGGTGCAGCTCGGCCTCGCGTTCGGGCATCGGGTGGTGCTGTTCGCCATTCAGCTCGCTGGCCGGGAACGGCGCCGCAATGCACTGGATTTCCGGCAGGTTGAACAGCACCGCGAACTCGCCCAGGTTGCTGCCGCCGTCCAGCGGTGCCGGCTGCGAATGCAGGCCGGCATAGTGCAGCGCGGCCCAGACGAAATCGCTGCAGCGGTTGATGGTGGCCGGGCGATCGACATCGAAGCCGAACTCGGCCGGCTCCTCGGCGAAATCGCGCAGGCAGCCGTAGTGCTCCTCGCTGATTTCCAAGGTGCGGCTGTAATACGGGTCGCGGTGCTCGTCGGCGTCGTCGTGTACGACCTCGGCGTACTGCACACCGGCAGCGGCCTCATCGGTCGGCAGGCGCGGCGGTGCGAAGCCGTAGCTGTGTGCTTCCTCGCCGGCGGCCGTCTGGAAATACATGTGGCCGCGCGGCGAGCTGCCGCCGCTGTTCAGCGGGGTGCCGGGCGCGGCCAGAAAGAGGGTTACCGTGTAGCGTGTTGCTTGCTCCATGCCTGCTCAGCCTTGTTGGGTACTGCGGTCCTGGCCGGATGATCGCATAGGTGGGTTCGCGGGCAGGTGGACGCGACTCGGGTGGCGGAATCGGCTTGCTGAATGTGTGAACCAGGGAGCAGTACGGAGGCCTTTAGGACCGGAGCCTATAGAGCAGCCAGGATGAGGGCCGTATAGTCCGCAAAAGGACGCGGTGGAATCCTTGAATCCCATCGCCTGCAACCGGACTCCATTGAAGGATCAATCATGCCGCTGGAATTTGAGCGTCAGCCAGGCTCCGCAGTCGATCGCCACACCGGCGTGACCATCACGGCACCGCGCATCCTGCCAGCGAGCCCCCCCGAAGATCCGAGCCACACGGAGTACCAATATCTCTTCTATCTCAATGGCCAGAGAGTTGACGGACTGGGGCTGTTTGGATGCGACGAGATGGTTGAGACACAGAATGGCCGGGAACGCGTCTTTACCCTGGATCTGGGCCGCGACTGGGTCCTGAAGTCCGTCCTCGGCTTCAAGCAGACGTTGAATAATCAGGACAGTGACTTCGCCTTCCTATGCTCAGTCGCGCAGGGGCTGGTACTGGCAAACATGGACCACAGCAGTGCGAGGTATGGCGTGCGATACGTGGCGATCACCACGCCCGAAGCACTTGCTCGTAACGATATTTCCACAGTTGGCTTGGCGCCTCCGCATCATGGAGGCGCCATCATCCTGGCTGAAGCAGTCAATCCCGTGCGTGCGGATTGAGGCTGGCCATCATGTCCAAGTTCGCATTCGACAGTTTCGCTCTCGCCACGTTGGGCGGAGCGAAGAACACTTCTGACAGCAGCCCGCTCACAATGCAACAGAAGCAAGAGGTGATCTCCTATCTGAGATCACCTCAATCGGGGCCTGATGGCGTTTCGAGCTACGCTGACTACGTCGCTACCAAGATGCAAGCACATCCCCCTGAGCTTCCCGCAGGCACAGACTATCTTGGTTTCTCTGCGACAGACCGCAGCGGGCAACTGAATTTTGACAATGCCAAGAATTATGCAAAGGATGTGAACGGCAGGGCCGGCATCATTGGTGACACGCCTTGGGGACGTTTCATCGACGAGATGAGGACGGCCCCTGTAAAACACCCTGAGTTCCAGATCATGGAGCGAGGGCTCGAGCGCTTCATGAATGCCCAGGGGACGGAACCTTGGGCGGGCAATCATAGAGCAGCGCTGCAGGACATCATGTGGAATGCGGGCAGTCCAAAGTATTTCGAGAACGCCATTGCCACGGGTAGGCCCCTGGTGGCATTCGTCGATGGGGCCAAGTCCGGACGTGGCTTCGACAAATTTGAACTGACCACCGCTCTCGACCACCCCACCGTCCGCATCAATGGTTACCCCATAAGCGAATTCGGCCCAGAGCCTCTGGCCTTTGCAATCCAATCTGCTGCCGAGTACCAAACCCTCGAGCGCACCCTCGCACAGCACGCCACCACGAACACCGGTCAAACGGTCGATGTGGCCCAGGTGCGCCTGCACCTCAAGCCCATCGATGGCTATGACGCCGTCAGCAAGACGCTTTTCGAAAAACCGCTGCACGACTTCAGTTCACTCAATCTCAGCGAGATGTCGACCACCCGCGCGGAATGGGTCGCCGCTCGCTCGGCGCTGTCCACAGGGCCTCGTTTGTTCGCCGATCTGCCTGAGCCAACTCCGCATTCAACGCTGCAACCGGGCGCGCCACGCGGGCCTCCGGGTGCGGCAACAGCAGCCGAAGCTGTACCCCACGGCGTAAACCCCGGCATGAAGGCCTTGGGCGTTGCCGGTGTCGCATTGATGGCGCATGACTTCGCCACCTCCGGCCATAAATGGGTGGAACTGAACTCGCAAGGAAACACCGCAGGCGCAGACTCAACCTCGGCGCACTTCGTCGGCCGCAACCTGGGCGGCGCGCTCGGCGGCTTCGCAGCAGGTGCAGGCATTGGCCTTGTATCCGGCTCGTGGACGGGCCCGGGCGCTGTCGTCGCTGGCATCGGTGGCGGTGTGCTGGGCGCCCATCTGGGTGAGAAGTGGGCCGAACAGAAGGACATCGAGCGGGTCTATATCCAGCAGGATCCGTTGCAGCGCACCTGGGCGCGCAACCCGGCAGACCCGGATGGCCGCTGGTTGCGCAGCGCCGAGCAACAGCAAGTTCAGAGCGCTGATCTGGGGACTGGCGTGGAAGTACGGCCAGTACAAACGGCGCAGGGCGCCGATGTCACCTTCAGCGCCGACTATGTGGCCACTGGCACGCTGGAGCGCCAATTGAACTGGCAGGCCGCCCGCGCCTCCTACGAGCTGGGCCTGGCCAACCTTCCGCCGCCACGGGATCCCTATCGACTGAGTGCCAGCGGCTTGAAAGAGCCGCCACCCAGCGCCTTCGAGACCGGAAGAGAGTTCGTGCGCGACACCGTATCGCGGCAATGGGAGCTGGAGATAAAGGAGGTCGTAGATGGGCGCACGCCCATCACGCGCCGCGAGCCTGTTCCGCCGGAACGCGAACCCGCCTTGGATGAGCAGTCGCGCACCGTCATCGCACAGAACGCGGCCAACACCAAGGCGGCCGTGGCCGCGCGGTACATGGTGGCCCACGAGCAAGGCCGTTGGAGTGATTTCGGCGACGCCCAGAACCCGTCCATCCCGCAGGCAATCCGCGATGCGCAGGACAGCGCCAACACTCTGCGTGCGAGCGACGGCCGTAGCTACAGCCGCCAGGCGGATGGCCAGTGGCTGCACGAGGGCGTGGTCTACAACAGCCAGGCCAATCGCAACGTCGGCGATGAACTGGAAATCACTTGGCAGAGCCAGAACGCCGGCATTGCGGACATGGGCAGGATGGCCGAACAGATCAAGGCCACCGTGCACATCGCGCCTGAGGGTGTGCGCGGGCAGGTGGAATCGCTGTACGCGAAACATGGCATTCCGCGCACCGAGGAGCAGCTTGCCGCCACCACCGCCGCAGTTGAACAGAATCTTGCCGCCGTTGGAAAACAGGCCGACATCACGCTGGAGCTGATGCCCGATCCACGCACGCACGCGCCCAGCCCGGACAGCGCCATCGCGTCCTTCGGCACTGCAGCGGGCAACCGCATGGTGCTGACCTCCACCACCACCGTGGAGGACATGGCGAGGATGCAATCAGTCCATCGGCCGCCATCCCCTCCCCTGCCGCAGGCAGAGGGACAGCAACGCGAACAACCGACTATCCCCGCCGTGGTGCAGGAGCAGGAACACCCCGCCCATGCGGCGTACGACCAGGCACGCAAGGCCGTGGAGGATTCCCAGACCGCAGGTGGCCCGCTGTCGCCGGGTCACCCTGACCACCCGCTCTACGAGCAGATACGCGACGGTGTTGCGGCACTGGATGCCAAACACGGGCGCAGCTTCGACGCGATCAGCGAGCGGATGAGCGCCAGCCTGTTGGTGCTGGCCAAAGACAACGATCTGTCGCGCGTAGACCACGTGCTGCTGAGCAACGCGACCGTGCAGAACCCTGCGGGACACACGGTTTTTCTGGTACAGGGCGAGTTGAATGATCCCTCGCATGCACGGGCCTCGATGCCGACAGCGCAGGCCGCTCAGACACCGGTCGAGCAATCGCTGCAGCAGTACGAGAGCGTGAGCCAGGATGCCCAGCAGCGCGCCATGAGCCGTGAGCTTGAGCAGCAGTCACAGGAGGAGCGCATGCAGCAGGAAGTGAGGGGACGGGCGGCGAGTATGGGGTGATCGCCACGCGTGAGGCCTTGGCTGGCGCCGGCTCTATTTCACGTTGTAGTTGGCGACGAGAAGCTCGATGTTGAGATGCGCAACTTCCGGGTTGCCCTGAAGGTTGGTCACTTTCAGCCGGTACTTCCCGGCTGTCAGAGTTCCAGAGTCGGCACGGGCCACCTCATATTCCCGGTAGGCCAGTGACATATCGTACTTTCCTGCATTGACCAGACTGTTCGAATCCGCGCCGACGGCATTCCTGTATTCGAACACATCGCCCTTAGCCGGTTGATATCGGCTGCCCTGCCACACAGCGGGCAGATCGCGATTCAAGGCGTGCAGCGCGATGGGCATCTCGGTGCCGCCATCCAGCTTCCACAGCTGCACCTTCAGGGGAATCCGGGCGTCTTCGAGGAAGTCGACATCTCCCGGTCTCATGTCCGGGCGCTTGGCAGGCCCACCGGTACGGAAGCCGATGAGGAAGGTTCGAGGTCTGGGGTCCTTCTCCCAGGGCGGCGGCAGTTCAAAACGCGCCTCTACCGTTGCACCTGCGTGGACAAGGTCCATCGGCTTGGCGACGGGGAAACCATCGCCATACATCTGGGGTGCCTGGGTGCCACAGCCGCCCATAAGCAGGGGCAGCAGTACCATCCATGGTCTCAGTAGGTGTCGCATCCGTTCCTCACATTCGGGCACTCACTTGTCGGCAGTTTATTCACCGCACCGGCCTGCAGGACCTGAACTGGCTTCACATAACCCAGCGCTGGGGTGAGAATGTCTACTGGGAGCAGCCATGCGTTGGCGAGTCCTTAAGCCATGACGCAAGCGACGATGCAGCTACTATGCTGAGCAGATGCCCAGCCCAACTGCTTTCAACATCATGGCCGCTCGCATCGTCATGGTAGCCGCCACCCTTGCGCTTACCGGCTGCGCTTCGACGCCGCGCGCGCACTCCACAGCCCCCTCGCCATCGGGGCTGACGAAGGTCTCAACCACGCTCTTCATCGAGCCTGGCGACAATCCCGAGCTTCCGGCACTCCCACCGCCAAAGGTACTGACTTCCCCCGCCCCGCACGTTCCGCCAGATGCAGCGCCTCTGCCACACCCGGCGGAGATGATCCTCGTGGTGGACATCGGCACCGAAGGGCAAGTGCGCAGCGTGATGGTTGCGCGGTCAACATACATGCGGGAATTGGATCGTGTGGCGCTGGATGCGCTCCAACAGTGGCGCTTCGAGCCTGTCGTGCACGACGGTTCGGCCATCGCGGTGCGTGCGCGGGTCCGCGTGATATTTGAGGCGCGCGGGCGTTGATTCCCACAAACCCCTGAATCTCTCAAGAAACCTCGAAGCCGGCCGCTATTGCCGTTCGAGCGTCCTTTCGAGATTCCGATGAGCACCGAGTACAGCACGCCGCCTGCACAGGCCGTCACCATCAATCCCATGCGACTGCCAAACACCCTGCATCTCGCGTTGGGCGCATTTGCGCTGCTGTTTGGCCTCATCCTGCTGCTCAGCGTTACCAATGCCGATCAGGTTCGCAGCATGGGAATCGGTGCCGTCGGGCGCATGGCCACCGGCATCACGCTGCTGCTGTTCGGTGGCGTGCACATCCGCGAGGCCATGCGCTATTTCCGCTTCACCGTGGTACCCGGTGATTCGGGGCTGATTGCCCTGCCCAGCGGCGAAACCGAGCATCGCAACTACCTGCTCAACGTCATCAACAACGGCATTCCGGTGCGGCAGCGCCCCTCGGGTGCGCTGCTGTCCATGTTCTATGGCCTGGTTCCGCAGTTGATCAACGCGCCACCTACCATCCGCTGGCACGCCGAGCTGCAGCTGCAGCGGGCAATCTACCTGGCCGCGGTGCTGGTCAGCTTCGGCTTGGCGTGGGTCTTTGCACAGCCAACCGCCTTCGCATGGATGGCGGGCTTCTATTTCATTGTCTCGGTGATGCTGCTGCGCCCGTTCGCGACATTGTCGGCCATTCGCAAGGGCGCCTTGGATGCGGCCAGCAGCAACGTTCCCGCACCGCGCTGGCCGGCCATCGTCACGCTGCTGCTGATCTCCATCGCCGGGCCGCTGGCCATCACGCTTTCGCCGGTACAGGTACCCGTCCCGCCGTTCGCGGTTTCCACGGTCGTGCTGCCCACCCTCGCTGTGCTCGGTAGCGGCCTCATTGCCAGCGCGCTGTTCACAGTCGCACTGATCTCCCAGACCGGCAGCTACAGCGCGTCGGCAGCACGGCATATCGTGGATGAGAAGATGCAGATGGCAGACCTCAGCGGCGGCCTCCTGCTGCGGCTTTCCAGCCGCATTCCGCAGCCGCACCATCGCTATGTGCATGAGCACAACGTCAGCAAGGACACCTTCGATGGCGAACTGCTGGTGGAAGAAGAACCGAGCGTACGTGCAGACCAGAGCGCGTCGGGGCTGATCGAGGCATTCCGCGCTGCATGGCAGTCGCCCAGCCAGCAACCGCTGCTGGCGCTGGGGCTGTTCGGCCTGCTGCTGGGCGTTGTCGGGGTGGTGCTGGCCTTTGTGTACGCACGCAGCAGCGGCAACGCGATGGTGGGCCTGGTGGCACTGGCCTTCGTGGCCTCTGCACAGTTTGCGATGGCATCTGCACACAAGCTGTGGAATCGCGTCGATTTCCAGTCCACGCTGTACCGCATCCGCTACGTCGGCACCTATCATCGCGGCCAGCGGGTGGCGGGCAATGCGTACGCGGGCAACGGTACGCTGGCCGAAGGCGCGGTGCGCTTCGGGCCGACCCGGGTGGAGGTCTGCGTGGCCCAGGTGACCTCCGTGGCGTTCATGCACGGTGGCATGCGGCATCTGACCGCGGTGGATCTGCAGCACGATGCCAGCAATGCAGTGATTGGCGTGATGCAGGACTACGCGCGCGAAGCGCAGGACTGCGCCAACCAGTTCTACGCACAGGAGCACCAAGTGCGCGAGGTGATGAACCATGGCAGCCGCCCGCCGGAGCTGCCGCGCACGCAGCACCCCATGGCTGAGACCTGAGCCATCCACTCCTCCGCGCTGCTTCGGGGCAGGCGGAGGAGGTCTGGGGCGGCCGCGGGGACACGTGCTTCGGGACTACTTTGGCCTGCGCGAGTACGCCACCAACAACTCCGGCCGATAGGGCTTCAATTCCGGCAGCGCCGCAAGCAGCAGCACGCTCACTTGGTAACGGCCAGGCGGCAGATCACGCGCCGCGGCAAACGCCAGTTGCGCGCATCGATCACCACGGGTCTCAAGTCCCGCAGTCTCCTGTGACAGAGTGTCTGCGCCACCCACCCAGCCGCCGGAAACCCGGCCATCGGCAGGAAGGGGTACATAGCTGCCGCCGCCACCGGGCAGCATCTCCACCTGCTTCAGCGGCACGCCTGCCGCACCGTTTGCCTGCAGGCGCTTCATGACCACCTCGGCCTGCGGTCCATCCTGAAGACATTCGCCTGCGGCCAGCAGGCATCTCCCCATAATGGCCGCAAGAATCTGAATGTACTGCTGCACGCGCTGGCCCTCCAACTGCTGCTCCTTGAACTGTGTTACCAAGACCGGGTGCGCAGTCAGAAGCCGCTATAAGAACTCGAGCACAGCTGGAGCAAGCGCATGCGGATATGCTCGGCTCTCAATCAAGGATCTACGTCGCACGAAGGCAATCACCATCTCAAGGAGTTTGATATGCAATGGAAACAGCTGGCTTCCGCCGCCGCGTTCTTCATCTTCTACGGAACTGTCCAGGCCCAGATGCCTCCAGCCGATTCGGATGCAGAGAAGGAAATGGAGACCCTTGTCCATAGCTACATGAGTCGGCACGCCGGCGTCTCAGTCGATGCAGCAATTACTCGGCTAGCCGTTCAAGGTGAGCTTAACCCAGCCATGGACGACCTGAGCAAGGAGTTTGCGGACCGCCTGTCCGCCATTTCACTGAGGCATGCGCCCGATCAGCACATTTTTGTAGAGCTGACGGGTATGGACCCGGTAGCGAATCGGGTCGTAAAGACGGAAAGCGGAACTACCCGGGTGGTGTTCGAGGTTGGAAACGCACACACGGAAAAGGATTTTTTCCAGATACTTGAGCGAAACACCCCCCTCATCTACAGCTTGATTCCCGGCGTTACGGGAATCTCAGGCTTCCCAGGTGACAATCGCGTGCTCATCCGGATCGAAGGCAATGCGGAATTCGCGAGCAGCCTCAAGATCCATGTGCGAAAGCTGGAGCGGGCCACTGGTCTCAAGATCGACATTGAGCCCAATAGTCCCAAGGCGCGCAATGCCGCCTATGTAGTGAGTGGCGCAGTACTTCAAAGCAACAACTCCTGGTGCACGAGCGGCTTTTCCGTGAAGCACACGGCTACAGGTCGAAGAGGCATCATCACCGCTGGACACTGCCCCAACGATCTCATTTATGGGAACTACGCCACCGGTGCGGGCAAGTACACCCCGCCTCTCACTTACGTGGATGGCATCGAGGATGCCAGTCACGACCTGCAGTGGCACACAGTGGGCTCCCACACGTCGTTGAGAGAGGTCTACGGCACATCCACGGTCGATTCCAGTAGGCGAGCGATCACGCTCATGTGAGGGACTGCGAAGGTGGGCCAGGATATCTGCTTCCGTGGAGTAAGGAGCGGGTACAGTTGCGGCGTAGTTGAGGAAAACACATACAATCCCGGAATCGCTTGTGGCCCTGGCGAGAATCTACCATGTGCCGCTGCCTGGATAAGAATCACTGGCTCTCAGTTGGCATGCGGAGAAGGCGACAGTGGAGCTGCCATTTTCCAAGGAAACAGTGGATACGGAATTGTGGCAAAAGCCAACTCTGACTCGCCAATAAAGGGACAATGTAAAAGCCTTGTGGCGATGCCTTGGAGAGCCATCTCCGTGCTTGGGCTTGAATGATCAGACTGATCAATGGCCTGCCCTTCCTCAGTGGCGGGCCTTCTTGGCGTTCGGGTTTCACCGGCGTGGCTTTGGCCGCCAGGCCCGCGGTGCAGGCGCTTGGGAATAGCCAACGGTCGCTACTGCGACGGGCAGCACTACGCGCGCAGATGGTGACAACAGAAGCCGTTCAGCAGAGCATGGGGCTGGTGGCGGCGATTAAACGATACCAAGCATGCGAGCAAGCCATGGCGGGACCACAGATGGAAGGTGGCGGCAGCGGGCTCCTTCGCCTTTGATGCAGCGGGGTTAGCGGCTGGCCGCCGTGAAGTTTCCAGCAATTGATCAACGCCGACAACGCATCCCGTTCTATGAGACCCACCTCAGCCATCCTTCCCCTCCTGCCCTTCCTGCCGGAGGATGCCCATGACCAAGATCGACCCCGCATGGCTGGAAGCCTTCGACAAGGAGCTCCTCCGCCTGTTCGCCATCGACCACCGCGATGCCGGCGTGGATGAGTACCTGCTGGGCTGCTACGCAGACCTGCCGCCGCGCGAGGCGGCGCTGGCGTTCGGCAACGACTACGACCTGGAGCGCGACGATGCGCTGTGGCCACGGCCGGGATTGGCGCCGCAACGCGAGCGGTGACGCATTCGCCACTCTTTGCGTCGCAGCCCTGCTAGCGATCTGTCGCAATTGGGACAGCACCACACCGAAACCGTGCAGCGTGATGCCCATACGAGTGGCGGCTTAACATCGCTCGAAAGCCCTGCGCCGCAGGAGATGTGCCGCTTCCGTGCTATGCGACAATGCCGTAAGCGTCAGCATTTGCAGCCTCAGCATGCTGCGACTTCTTGGCATTTGGCATCTGTGCGGGTACACCTTGGCATGCCACCGAAAAAGGGTGGCGCGGGTGTCGAAAGCCCGTTCAGTAACCATGTGTTTTACGCTTGTCAGCCGGCGTCACCTCTGTGTGGCGCCGGCTGACAATCCGTTCGCGTTCCATGGCGGGCGGTGCGTGGGGGTCTTCGGACCCACCGGCTTGGTTACTGTCCGGCTTTCGAACCACGCATCGTCCGCCGCCTCTATCGGTGGCGCTGCTGTCTGTCCTGTACGGAGCATTGCCATGAACGCATCGGAATTCCGTCCCCTGCACGCGCAGTACGATCCGGCCAACGCCGAGCCGGAGCACGAACTGTCCGCCGATCCCAACGCCTTCGTCGCCACGCTGCGGCGCATTGGGACGGGGGCAGCCTCAGACGGCCAGGCTTGGCCGGAGCGGCACCAGTTGCCTGGGCGTTGTCTGGAACTGGCGGACGCGGACTGCGCTCTGGCTGGCCTGCGGGTGGTACAGGAGGTGTTGCTGGCAGCAGAGCGCACGCGGCAGAACGGCGCTCCGGAGGAGTACCTGGGAGACCGGGTGATGGAAGGACTGATGATGGCGTGCGTGGGTTTGACTGCGCAGGTTGTTGAGCGGTTGCAGGTGCGGGAGTAGCCCAGATGGGCTCGGCCATCTGCCGCCGGGCTCCGGGGTGCGGACGCGTTGTCGCGGCCCGCTCGCCTTGTCGTCCATCACCCATTTTCGAGACCCCGATGAGGCTTTTGATCTATGGCGTTGTCCTGCTGACGATACTGCGTGCGGCGATCACCAACTGGCATGTGCCCAAGATTGGACTGAACCTGTGGACCCTTCGAAAGGTGACCGACGCCGAGTTCGCTGTCATGCGCGAGGATGCCGTTCGGCTAGTGCCCGGGGGCGTGGTGCTGGGCGCGCGGTACATAGGGGAGAGATACTTCGAGGTCAGTTGCCACGGCAAGCCCGTGATGCTGGTGGACAACTCGATGGAGCGGCTTGTGATTGTGCTGTTTGCGGATAGATGGATTGATGTTCCGTGCGCCGTGCCGCTGATGTTGCACTGGAGTGGGCGGATTATCGCGGGGCGGGAGCGCTGACGCTAACCGAACCCACTCCCGCCACGGGCCTATACATCGCTGCAGCCACCTCCGTTGGGAGTAGACACGCTAAGCGCTCCCATCAAGCATTGTGCCTGGCTGCTCCGGGTTAGCGTTAATTGCCCTAGGCGTCGGCTGCGGGCGCTCAGGAAGTCTCCAAAGCGGAGAGAGGATCTCCTCCGCTCAGTCTCATACCAGAGGCCTGCCCGCTGTTCTGGGGACGAACCGTAGGCCTCGATCCTGGCGTGTAGGCGTGGCTGAAGTCGCAAGCCGACACCGACTACAAACCACACAGTGCTGCACTAGATGTCAGCTTTCTGCCTATGGAAGGCGGCACCATCCTCGGCCAAGCCAAAGACATGAGTGCTGCATAAAGAGATGCTTGATGTCCGGCGCTCAGACTGTAAAGCGCTCTCCGGGCCCGTTCAGCCTGTCTTGCGTCGGATCGCAGCGGTCCGCCGTCACCTCGTCTATCGTCAACGCTGTAGCTTTGGCCATTTTTAGCTTCACACGTCTGGCCTATTTCCTTCAGTCTATGTCGCCCCTGATTCTCGCTGGCCCTCGGTCGCCCAGCTGCCAAGCTGCCTGTGCGCGCTCTGTTGGGCACCCACACCGGAATCACGCCAATTGCGTCACATCTCTTTGGTTCGGCATACTTCCGGCCTATAGGGCCGAGTGCCCGCAGCGCTGGCACGGAAGCATGAAGAAGTGGAGCGAAGATCAGTTACAGGCTTCAGTTGATGCCTATCTGGCTTTGAGAGGCCGGCTAGCAAACGGCCAGAAGATCAACAAGTCACAGGCCTATCGGGACTTGGCTCAACAGCATGGCAGGGATCAGGCTGCCTGGGCTCGCCGCTTCAGCAACATATCCCAAGTGATGACGGATCTCGGCTATCAGCCGATCGCCGGTCTAAAGCCACTGCCGAACGTCGGCACCAACGTTACGAAACAACTAGCAGCAATGATCCACTCGCGGCTCCACGACACTGATGAGGGCATGGCTGACGACATGGTTAGATTTGAGCTATCTGAGTCAGATACCAAGCATCAAGGGGATGGTTTCCTACCCGACTTGGTGGATGATCAGCGCTTGAGGTCAACGAGAAGTATCGCCATGCGACGCGGGCAGCGATCGTTCAGAAGGAAGCTCATAGAGATATATCGTGGTCGCTGTGCGATCACAGATTGCGGCGTTCCTGACGTTCTGGAAGCCGCTCATATTTTTCCATACCTGAGTGGACCGACGAATAACGTCGGCAACGGCCTGTTACTTCGTTCGGACATCCATACTCTATTCGACTTGTACCTGGTCTCTGCAGACCCTGAGACTTTAGTGGTCTCAACAAGCCCGAAGCTTGGCGAGTCGGAATACGGTGCGTTATCCGGAAAGTCACTTGCTGAAAGGGCAACGGGACATCAGGCCATCAACCGCAATTGCTTGGAGTGGCACAGATCAAGATGCAAGTGGTGAATACGACATCTATTTGAGCAATAGAAAATAGCCTAGTTTTCACCGGAAAATTGACCTCCACCGCGCAGGATGCGGCCATTTCACAACGGGGCCGAGGTACAGAATGACAAATATCGACTTACCCCCCGAAGAGACAGTTCCATTCCGCGTGAGTAGCGGACTGAAAGATCTTATCGGACGCGACCTAATTACAGATGACTTTGTTGCAATATTTGAGCTGGTAAAGAACTCCTTCGATGCCCACGCAACCGATGTAAAAATTAAGTTTCTTGATGATCTGATTGTCATTGAAGACAATGGAAAGGGAATGTCGAAAGACGACATCCTTGAAAAATGGTTATTCGTCGCATATTCGGCAAAAAGCGATGGTTCAGAGGATGAAGGTTATAGAGACCTAATCGAGGAGCGCCAGCGGCCTTTTGCCGGAGCCAAGGGAGTTGGACGATTCTCTTGCGACAGATTGGGACGGCACCTTCACCTAGTTACCAGCATCGATAGCAGTTCCTTCCAGAACTTAAAGGTTGACTGGACGAAGTATGAACGGGATCACAAGGAAGAGTTCACCGACATATTTCTAAGCCTGTTTGAAACCTTCCCCTCGAATAACACTGAGGACCAGTTCAACAGCGAGAGTGGAACAAGGCTACTCATATCATCCCTGAGGTCAGAATGGAATCGCGATAAGGTTCTTTCGCTTAAGCGAGAACTTGGGAAGCTAATTGATCCGTTCGCCGGAAACGATCAATCCTTTTCAATACGCATCTGCGCTCCTTCTGAGCTGGAAGCAGACGCCAAGATTGATGAGCAAAACGCCACGAGCGATGCCGATGATCAACGACCAACAGTAAATGGCGCGATCACGAATCCTATCATTGACGTGCTATCGGAAAGGACCACCCATATATCGACCAAGCTTTCCGACGACGGGAATCACATAGTATCTGAGCTTGTTGATCGGGGAACCTTAATTTATCGAATTAAGGAGATCAACCCATTCTCGCTGATATCAAGCTCACAGGTTCGAGCAGATATATATTACCTGAACCGAAGCGCAAAGTTTGTGTTCGCTCGACGAATGGGGCTTCCCTCTGTACAGTTCGGCTCGATATTTCTATTCAGAAATGGCTTTCGAGTTTTCCCGGTCGGCGCGGAGGATGATGATTTCTTTGGACTGAACAGGCGTAAGCAGCAGGGACAGCGACGCTTTTTGGGAAATCGAGACTTAATTGGTCGCGTCGATGTAAAGGGGGTTCCTGAATTCAATGAGTCCACCAGTCGAAATCAGGGACTTATAAATAATGAATCGGTAGAGCAATTAATTGAATTCGTCAGGGATAAATGCATAAAGCGCCTTGAGAGATACGTTGTCGACATCACGTGGAAAGATACTTTTGACAAAGACGTCGAGAATATCGATCGAATGCTGCTTGATGGAAATAGCGCTTTAGTGGCCCAATTGGTGTCCAAGCTCTCTGCAACTAACGGCATCGATCTTCTAGAGTTCAGTCCTGACATCGTAAGAATTGTTGACGAGAAGTCCGAGGCTTTTGAAGGATCACTGAAGTCACTTGAAATTCTGGCTGAAGAGACTGGCGATCCTCAGCTTCTCCGTCGTGTAGACGAAGCCCGCGATCGGATGCGCGTGCTTAGACTGGCGGAAGAAGAGGCGCGGGAAGCTGAGCGTCGCGCGGTCAGCCGCGCGGTGCAAGCGGAGAAAGCGGCGTCGGCAGCCGAATCAAGATACTCAGATGAGATTGAGCGCAACCGATTTCTTGTCGCTGCGGCAACACTCGACGAAGACACCATCCTCAACCTTCACCACCAGATCATTATCCACGCATCTGATGTTCACAACGAAGTTCAGCTCTTTATGTCCAAGCTGAGAAGAGGAGAGGAGGTGGCCAATGATGAGTGGGTCAATGTCCTTGGCAGAATATCCTATCGCAACAGTCAGATTCTCACTGCCGCCAAATTTGCAACCAAAGGTGGCTACAAACAACAGTCATCAACTATTGTCGACAACTTACCCTTGTACATCTTCGACTACATTGAGAAGGTCTCATCGCTTTGGTCGAGGAAGGTGAAGGTCTTATGCGAGTGGGATCAGTCGGAGTTTACTAGAAGCTTCCGACCGATTGACGTCGGGATCTTGATTGACAATCTGGTTTCGAACTCAGAAAGAGCAGGTGCGGGGAATATAAATTTCTCTATACGGGTCGAAAAATCTCCCGCAGCAACGCTAGTTATTGATGTAGCTGACGACGGGCGGGGATGGCCGTCAGCGGTTCGCCCGCTAGATAGAATTATGGAGAAGGGAGTAACCTCCACGACCGGTTCTGGCCTCGGACTGTTCCATGTAAAAGAAGTGGTCGAAGGAATGAAGGGACGGATTGCAATCAGAGAAACGGAGTACTCAGAGCAATTCGACGGCGCACATATGGAGATTCGGGTACCAAAATGAAACTCAAGTTCAATCTTCTAATCATCGATGACGAAGAGAATAGCGCTCAGGCCGCGATTCAGATACTTCATGACCATTTGCATGCAAATGGCTTCTCCTTGACCTTTGATACGATCACGGACATATCCGAAAAGGCAATTCGGACGTTGGCGCGCCGAAAAGGAAAGGAGTATGACCTCGTAATTATCGACTTCGGACTTGGCGATAGTATCGACGGGTCGGACGCGGCTGCAGCCTTCCGGTCACAGCTGCCCTACACCGACATAATCTTTTTCTCTTCATCGCCTAAGATTAATCTGCTTAAGAAGCTTGCGGAGAAGGATGTACCTGGTGTTTTTGTCTCTTCGCGTCAAGAACTTGGTGAAACTCTCGTAGGCGTTGCCAACACAATCATTGGAAAAGCGATCGACCTGAATCACATGCGTGGAATAGCCATCGCAGAAGTCGCCGAGATTGATCAGTCGCTAGAGGAGATACTGCTTCTCTTGTATTCCGCATCACCCCTGCCCTTCGATAAAATGGACGAAGATCTTCTAAAGGCGATAAGGGAAGGATCTGATCGCATTCGAGGCAGGCTGGACCCACTCATCGACAGTGGAAACATTCTAGAGATAATTTCTGACAGCTCGATCTTCACTTCATTTCAGAAGTACCAAGCCGTCCGAGTCCTTGCCAAAAAAATACCCGATTGCAAGCCATATCTAGACAGCTTGAACCCGTATCAGATCGATGTGATCGACAATAGAAATATTCTCGCTCATGCAATTGAGATGACTGACAGCGAAGGCAACTCCACTCTTAAGACTCTTCGGCGAGATAAGGGCGAGATAGTCATTGATGATGATTGGATGAGAGAATTTAGGAGAAAGCTCTCGAGTCACAGAGGTTCTTTAGTCGCAATCTGCGACATTATCCGAGCCCACACTGGAATATTAAGTAAGAGCGACAGTTTTCAGCTGAAAGACGCCGCATTGATTGTGGAATAAATGTGAGCTGGCTAAGGGCGTATGTAGTGGGGGGGGAGCTTCCCGCCCCCCCCCCTCGATTCCGAAGCAGCCCGTCGACGAATTCAAATACTTTCGTGCACCCGTAGGTCAAGAAATCCGCATTGGATTACATGGATGCTGATCCATCTCAGGCACTAGACAACTACTGCGATATCTCTTTCTTATAGTGTCTTAGAATCGACTCTCCAATCGCCTCCGCCATTAGAGGAGGAACAGCATTGGCAACCTGGGTAAACCGTGGCACCTCAAGCCGACGCCTGTGACCACCCGTGGTGTACTTTCCTGCAAACATGAACCAGTCCGGAAAACTCTGCAACCGCGCATTTTCTCGCACTGTCAGTGTCCGCGGCTCTCTGTAATGCAGTAGATCATCCGGCATACTAGTGATAGTAGGCGCGGGCATGTCGGGATCAAGGACACGAGTCGCCATCTTCTTAATTCCTAGCGCGCTTCGCATCTCTGAATTCAGCGATTTATGAGATCTATTTCCGTCTACGCAAATATCGATGATCTTCTCGAAACGCGCCTCAATTGCTTCGGAGTGTTTTGCGAGTCGAGAATCGGCGGCGTCCCCTCGATATCCGTCGCGCATAGCCTTCTGATAAGCGGTCCTCGCCCTACCAGGGGAAATCGATAGGAAACCGGGAGTTTCCTTACTTGGCTGAGTCTTCGAATGAAATACTTCAAAGTCAGAAATAGCATCACTTGAGCTGTTGAGCGCCGGAATGTTCCATTTCTTAATAGTCCGAGCCGCACCTTCAGAGAGAAGACTCATCTCAAACTTTGGAACATTAATTCCTTTCCGAATTGCGACGAGCACGAAACGATTCCGATTCTGCGGCACACCGAAATCCCGTGCACAAATCATTGCCGAATCTACACTATAATCGGTCGAAAGCCTTCGTATAAGCGATGCTGCAGCATTCTCACGACGCTCCGAATTCTTCTTGGATACAGAAAAATCGACCGTGAATCCACGAACATTCTCAATGAGAAGGACATCCGGCTCAAGTATCTTAACGAGCTCCAGATAATCCTCAACAAGCGAATTCCGCGGGTCGTCCGCCAACCGTCTTCCGGCAGTAGAAAATCCTTGGCAGGGCGGACCACCAGCTAAAAGTGTAACTTTACCTTTCAGCAGTGCTAACTGTTCATAATGGACAGAGATGAGGTCCTTAACAGCCCATGGCTGCTGAGGGAGCCATTTTGGCCACTGATATCCGAAGCGTGAGTCTTGGGCCAAAAAATTGCGCTTTAGCGTTGAGAATGCAAACTCATCCTTCTCGACGGCAAACAGTCCCTTCCAGCCCGCTCTGTGCAGCCCCAGACTTAGCCCGCCACAGCCAGCGAAAACGTCAATGTAATTGAGCTCCTTCTCCGACACGCATTGCCTCCGCGACACTTGAGATACCTAGTAGAAGAGGCGCTCCAGCTCTTGCTCAGCCCTCTTTGGGATGCGGGCGTAGATTAGCGCACAGTCGCTGCCAATCCCATTCCACGACCGGAGTAGATGAGAAAAGGGCGGCCATAGGCCGCCCTTTTCTCCTCAACTGAAGAGATCAAACCCCAACAGGGTTAGCCTTCTCCGGATCAATCTTGTACTGCTTGATCGCCCGGGCCACATCCTTAGCCGTCATCTTCCCGTCCTTCGCCAGCGCCGCAATCGCGGCATGCGCGATGTAGTACCGGTCAACTTCAAAGAACCGGCGCAGGTTCGCACGCGTATCCGAACGGCCGAAGCCATCGGTACCCAGCACGGTGTACGACATCGGCACGAACGCGCGGATCTGGTCCGCATACGCACGCACGTAGTCGGTGGCGGCAATCGCCGGGCCCTGGCGGCCTTCCAGCAGCTCGGTCACGTAGGCCTTGCGCTGCTCACCTTCCGGATGCAGGCGGTTGGCACGTTCCACGTCGAAACCATCGCGACGCAGTTCGTTGAAGCTCGGGCAGCTCCAGATGTCGGCGGTCACGCCGAAGTCCTTGTCCAGCAGCTCGGCCGCGGCAATGGCTTCGCGCAGGATGGTG
>LNAP01002529.1_pt1 | contig 18187 bp, 13 predicted proteins | sample 602601 | NCBI WGS metagenome assembly LNAP01 (sample SAMN02440304, study PRJNA202911) | soil metagenome | biome: Subtropical and temperate rainforests or woodlands; isolation source: soil samples (1 kg each in a 20% v/v slurry with milli Q water) were... ...
TATTCGCCATAACCAGGCATCAGCTCATAAAAAAGGCTCTTGAAATTAAGAATCATTGGTGGTTTATAATGAAGCTTCTTTGAAGCTTCACTCCTCATATTTAGCGCTACTCATATCATAGCGACTCAATCTCTTCTAAATCGTCCAATAAATCGCCAGCCCAACGCTTATCCACGCTACCTACAATAGGAGCGGTGCCCCTCAACCAGGTTCTGCTTGCACGGCGCAGGATAAGCTTCAAATAACCTACCGCGTATCGGAGGGGTTCAGCTGTGCCTTCTAGGTTTGACGAAGAACTCCGATGCAACTGAGCCCTCCGGAAATCCGAAACCGCCATATTCATTGGGCCGCGGGCGTGGTCACTTTCAAAGGGTTCGGTCATTTTTTAAAAAGGTCTGACATCTTAAAGGTCTATCGCGTTGGATGAACCTTGTCTGAATGTACGCATATAAGGGCGCATGTCGGCCATTTTACGCAGCGTTGGGCGTCGCGCTCCGATAGAAAATGGCCTCACCATGGGTTCTTGACCGATGCCGCCAAAATTAAAAAGCGCTGGTATGGCGTTCCGTGAGGGCCTGACGACTCGCAAAGCCCCGATATGTAAAGCTTTCAGCCTTGGGACGGTATCCGCCACCTAAAGCGCCATTTTTACGGGTGGGTCACAGCAAGCGAGCAAGTGAAATGGAGGGTTTGTTTTTTCGGCCTGTTGGGCCTCAGGTCTGAGGGCGAGAGGCAGCACCAGGCATAAAATCTGACCACAACAGGCCCACAGTTCTGCATATGTAGGTTCTTAAAGAGAGCAAGTTCGGAAGGTGTTGCGTCAAGCCCGCCTAGAATATACGGATTTAGATTGATGTTACGTGAAGGATGTGTTGCTAGCGCACGAAAAGGCATTTTGTTGCTGAGGTCCTATTTCGAAGACGCAACAAGACTGGTTTCTGAGAGCGAAACAACCGTCTGCTAATGAAGGCTATTGTTGCGTAACAAATAAGAGAAGATTTGTGTCCTCGAAGACGCGTGTGGGTGCCGCTCAATCTGGACAGACCTTCGAAAAAGCTAGGAGCAGGCGTTTGCCTGTCAGTACTGGTTCCTTCCCAGGCGCAAGCGCATCACAGTCGACAGAATTCCCTTTTTGCCTATAGGATCAGCGGAGATTGCTGGCCCTTTGCTGGCAGGAGCACATATTCGCCAAAGGACTGTCGACTTGATTACTAAAATCCGCATTTGCGGTTACCGCATCTACAAAGATTTCACTCTCATCCCTAACGCCAAGTTGAACATTCTGGTAGGGGGTAACGACGCCGGAAAATCCACGTTAATGGAAGCTATCACGCTCGGCCTCAATGGCCGCGTCGGAGGGCGAGGGGTGTTGGAGGAACTCAATCCTCATTGGTTCAATACCGAGCTGGTTGAGGAATTTGTCAAACTCCGCAAGGAGGGAAAGCAACCCGCTCTGCCTGAGATCCTGATCGAGTTGTACCTACACGATCAGGCAGAGCTCCAAGTCCTATGCGGAGCAGTTAATACTGATGTACCTACGAACGCTTGTCCCGGCGTGTTCCTGCGAATATTCCCAAACGAGGAGTACCAGGACATGCTGGATGAGTGGCTCAAAGATCCCAGCCTGCTGCTCCCTGTCGAATATTACGGCTGCGAATGGCGCTCCTTCGCCGACCGTGAGTTGACTAAACGGCCGCGTGCGCTGTCAGTTGCCACCATCGATTCCCGTACTGTGAAATCCTCAGCCGGCGTCGATTATCACCTGAGGCAGATTCTGAGTGACCACTTAGAGACTCCAGAGAAAGCAGCGATTTCCCTAGACTTCCGCAATATCAAAGCTGGGATGACCGAAGGGGCGCTGGCAGGTGTGAATGGAAGGCTCGCAACGTTAGGCGCATCTCTTCAGGCCGAGCCGATCGCGCTGGCGATGGATCAGACCTCCAGAACTTCATGGGAGAGCGTGGTGATACCCCACGTAGATCGGGTGCCGTTCGCAATGGCAGGCCAAGGCCAACAAGCAGCTATCAAGATTTCCCTCGCAATGAAGCGCCACTCAGAACGGGTGAAAATCGTGATGATTGAGGAACCCGAAAACCACCTTTCTCACACCAGCCTAACCACGTTACTAGATCGCATAGAGGCGTTAGCCTCCGATGACCAACAACTGTTCGTATCAACCCACAGTACGTATGTCTTGAACCGCCTAGGCCTGGATGCGCTACACCTACTTAATCGCAATAAAGTTTCAAAGATCACCGAACTTAAACCCGAAACCATAAGTTACTTCCAGCGATTGCCGGGATACGACACCTTACGGTTGGTGCTGGCAAAAAAGGTAGTGCTGGTTGAGGGGCCTTCGGATGAAATCATCTTTGAACGGGTGTTCGCGGATCTGTTTGGGATGCGGCCGATGGCCGCCGGTATTGATGTAGTTAGCATGCGCGGATTGTCACTGTCGCGCTGCTTGGAGCTCTGCGCCGCCATCAATAAGCCGGTGGCAGTAATGCGCGACAATGATGGTATTGATCCGGCAGAGCTCCGCGAATCGGTTGAGGAGCTGCTGGACGAAAAGGAGCGGGGGCTTTTTATCGGAGCGGTATCGGATGGCAAGACGCTTGAACCCCAACTAATCTCCGCTAACGGCGAGCCGCATCTAAGGGGTTTGCTAGGCATTACAGCCGCGGCCAACCTCTTAACATGGATGACGCGTGAGAAAACCGAAGGAGCGTTGCGTATAGCAAGCTCAGGGAAAACTCTAACGCCACCTAGGTACATGCAGGCAGCGGCGGAGTTTATTCTCAATGCCTAACCATTTGACCTTGGCCGTAGCAGGGGGGCGCAAGACCCAAGGGCTCGTCGAGCACTGTAAAGCAGCTTCTCCCGAACGACGTATCGCTATCGTTACCTTTACTCAGACAAACCAGCAAGAGATCCGGCATCGATTGAGCGCCCAGGCAGGCGACCGACACAACCTAGAGGTCCTGGGTTGGTACACCTTCCTGCTTCGGCACTTTGCGCAGCCATTTTTGCGTTTTAAGTTTCCGAATTTGCGAGTAGGCGGGTTTGACTATGACGGACGGCCCTTCCGCATGGCGAAGGGAAGAGATCGGTACATGAACCGCAACAACCAGGTTTACGCCTGCGAACTTGGTCGACTCGCCTATGAGTTGGTCGGTGCTACACCAGCATTACTACGACGACTGGAATGCATGTACGACGAAATCCTCATCGATGAAGTTCAGGACCTGAGCGGGTACGACTGGGAGATCATCCATGCGCTGCTGAACTCCCAAATTGATGTACGTATGGTCGGAGATGTCAGACAAGCCGTCCTGTCGACTAATCCTCGAGGTCAAAAAAACAAACGATACGGCTATGGGGCAGCGCTTGAGTGGTTCAAGCAGCGCGAAGCGGACGGGCTTCTCGACATTCATTACGCCACCACGACCTATCGCTGCCGGACAGAAATCGCAACGTTTTCTGATTCCATCTTCGATGTGGCTTGGGGTTTCCCCGGCACCACGTCTAAGAACACCGAGCTTTCTGGCCACGATGGGGTATTCCTGATCCACAGCAAGCACGTCGATGAATACGTCGAACGCTTCCAGCCACAATGCCTGAGGTACTCATCGAACTCGGCAAAGCAGTACCCCTTGGAGTTCATGAATTTCAAAGTGTGCAAAGGCGCCACATTCGAGCGCGTCCTGATCGCTCCGACCAAGAACATCGAAGACTTCATCAAGAAAAACGTTCACCTGGAGTCGACCTCGGCTGCGGTCTTCTACGTTGCGGTGACTCGTGCTAAGCAAAGCTTGGCAATCATTACCGACCAACCAGGCGCTTCGGCGTTGCCAGTGTGGGTGCCCTAGCATTTCTACAGCGTAGCTAGCGGTAGCCGCCTTTATTAATGTCTGTAAAGGAAAATCATGGATCTTTACACGAAAAATGGAAAGCCACTCCAAGTTTCAGGTAGCACGGTTTATAGCCGCTCTGGACGGGTAGTGGGCCGCATCAAAGGTGAAAAAGTCTATGGCACTGACGGGCGCTATGTTGGATCGATCGTTGGTGATCGCCTTGTGTACCGCTCCACACACAGCGCTGGAATAAGCTCCCCCTTTTCATCAGCCAACCGTACCGGAACAGCAAGAGCGCGACGGGCTGGGTCAGCCATTTGGGGAACGGAGCCGGATATACCTGACTGAATCGGCGATTAGCCGGAATGATCCAGGAACGTAAAACTTTAAATATCATCCAACGCCACCCTCAGGAAAAGACTCGCGCATCGAGGGGATGTTGTTATATATCCACTACGGCCTGAGTTTTCTCTCGCTTGAGCCCTCCCATACCGCGCTGTAGTGGTGTATACACTTGAAGAAGAGCTTTTCCCGAATTTTTGTAAGGGTACGCTGCAAAGGAGAACGATTATGCTTGCAGAGGTCCTACATGATCGTGGGTATACGTCGTACCGCACCCGTCTACAAATACTGCTGGAGATACCCCAGTCAGCCAGCAACTTCGAGATCCACACAAGGATTAGTAATGGATTCTCAGCAGCCCGATTGATGACGCTCACGGAGCAAGGAATAGTTAGTCCTCTGGAGAGGAGCCAGATTATTTCGCTGCGCACCTTGAAAAAACGAATCAAGAACGATCAGCCCCTCACTGTTGAGGAAAGCGATCGGCTCTTCCGATCGGCGCACATCATTGCAATGGCTGAGGCAGTTTTTGGTGACATCATCAGGGCCAAACGATGGCTGTCCAAACCCAAAGAAAGATTCGCTGGTTTAACACCAATGCAACTGCTCACGACTCAACAAGGTACAGCCGCGGTTGAAGAGATGCTATTGCAAATCGATGAAGGCTTGGCTTTGTGATTCTACAACTGATCAGGTGCATGCTGAATTGCGCGCTAATTGGTGATCTGTTACGCAGAGTTTCATGACTGAAAAAACTGAGATTTAGGAAGTAAGAACTCCGACCGAATGTTGATCGGTAATATTCAAACGTAATCAGGCCCCTAGTCGCCCGATGCTAATGGGCTCGGGGGGCATGCATGCTTTGTTGTTCAACTGCTGTAGCTATCTCGTCCGCAGAGGCTCGGCATCTCCCGAGCTGATGCAGCAGCCAACCCTAGGGATTCAAAAAACAGGAGGTTTTATGATTTTGGATTTTGACATGCTGAACGATGGGGCGGCGGTTAAGCAGACCGATCCCAGGAAGATCTTTACGACGCTGAAGCGCGACGCTCGGTTTAAGCGGCCATCCGACGAACAATCGGATGTGCTCGATGCGTGGTATGCACGCAGACGAGCCTCAGATCTGACAATCAAGATGAATACAGGGGGCGGCAAGACGGTCGTAGGCCTACTCTGCCTCCAAAGTTCGCTAAATGAAAACGTGAAGCCTGCGGTATACATCACTCCAGACCCATTTCTGGTTGCACAAGTGATGGCTGAAGCCTCGGCGTTGGGTATCGCCGTGACTGAGGAGGAAAAGGACCCCGACTTCATTGCGGGTCGGTCTATATTGGTGGCCAACGTACACAAGCTATTCAATGGGCGATCAGTTTTTGGTGTTGGTGAAAGGAAGATCCCTATCGGTTCTGTGGTCATTGATGATGCTCATGCTTGTCTGGCGGTGGTGAATGAGCAATTTTCAATCAAGTCCAAGTTGGGCAGCCCAATTTACGACACCCTCTTAGCGTTGTTCGAGGAGGATCTAAAAGCCCAATCCCCAACAGGGCTACTGGATGTAAAAGCTCAAGACCCGTCAATCGTTATGACGCTTCCTTACTGGGCTTGGTCGGATCGACAAGATGAGGTCCTCGCTCTTTTACACCAGCACCGTAATGGAAAAGATCTAGAGTGGTGTTGGCCTTTGCTGAATGACTGCATTTCTCAATGCACGTGCGTGTTTGGCGGCGGTCGGCTGGAAATCGCTCCGCGCTTTGTACCCATCGACCGCATCCCTGCATTTGATTCCGCCCAGCGACGCATATACATGACGGCAACCTTAGCGGACGACACCATTCTAGTCAGTCATTTCAAAGCCAACGCTTCAGAAGTTGCAATGCCGATTCGGCCAAGAGGCGGCGGAGACATAGGGGATCGTATGATCCTGGCACCACAGGAAATCAACCCCGAGTACACGGTTGATCAGATCAAGGATCTGGCAGCGGGAATCGCTAGAGAGATAAATGTCGTTGTCATTGTGCCCTCAAAACAACGAGCAGAGTTCTGGAGGGTTAATGCTGCTCAAATCCTAGACAAGGACACTATTCATGCGGGTGTCGATAAGTTGAGAGCGGGCCATGTTGGTTTGACGGTGTTAATCAACAAATACGACGGGATCGATCTACCTGGTAAGGCTTGCGAGTTACTGGTGATAGATGGGCTTCCTGAGGTGTATGGGTTAGCAGAACGCCTAGAGATGCTTCTTCTCGACGGCACCAAGAGGCAGTTGGTTCGTCAAGTCCAACGGATTGAGCAGGGGATGGGGCGGGGAGTACGATCCAGTGATGATCACTGCGTTGTGCTTCTCCTAGGTGGTCGGTTAACTCAAAGGCTTCATCAACCGGAGGCCGAGGAGATGTTCTCATCTGCTACGCGAGCACAGATAAATCTTGGGAAGGCGGTTTCTGCTCAGGTTAGAGGGAAACCTATTTCTGAGCTGAGACCAATTTTAGACCTGTGCTTGATGAGGGATGACCAGTGGGGGCAAGCTAGCCGCAATGCGGTTGTGAATGCCCCTACAGTTGAGGGCGGGCATCTAGATGCAAACCAAGTGTTACTCCGCGAAGCGTTCGATGCAGTACGTGTCGCAAGGCACGATGTCGCTATAGAGAGAGCACAGAAAACGGTGAATCAAACAAATGAGGAGAAGCTGAAAGGCTACCTCAAGCAACTCCTCGCGGAGCACACTAATTTTATCAACCCAGCGCAGGCTCAGGAACTTCAATTGGCTGCCCTTAGCCTTAACCCACGTCTACTCAAGCCAATCGCGGGTGCTACTTACAATAAGCTTAGTGCGCCTCCTGCGGGTCAAGTGTTAGCTGCGATGGCGTTCATGCAAAGGTTTCTCGAAGGTAACGATCTAATAATTTGGGTGAACGGTCTATTGGACGATCTTGAATGGGGAGAGGAGGGGTCTAATCGCTTTGAAGCAGCAATGCTTGACCTGGGAGGTTTCCTGGGCTTCGGCTCACAGAGACCTGAAGACACAGCAGGGCGAGGGCCGGACAACCTATGGGCGCTGGGTGATCTCAAATATTTGGTCATCGAGTGCAAAAGCGGTGCAGTGCTAGCCGATAAAATTTCGAAAGGGGACACGAACCAGCTCAATGGCTCGACGTTATGGTTCTGGGAAAAATACGACCAGACATGCACGATGACTCCCATCATGGTCCATCCCAAAACAAATTTCGAGCACGCAGCAACTCCGCACCCAGATCTTCGTATCGTGAACCGACCTGGACTGCATAATTTAAGGGATGCCCTACGTGGCTACTCAATTGCCCTCGCCGCCGGGGGCGGTTTTAAGGATGCGAAGGAAGTGGAGCGCCAACTTAGACATCACCGGTTATCTGCCCTAGATATAGTGGGGCTCTGTACGGTGGCTCAAAACGCTCGGTAACAACATTGTCAGCACGAGAGCAGGTTATCAGGGCCATCTCTCGTCTGCCCCTTATCACTTTGTCACTCATGAGCCATGCTCCTTTCATGGTCGAACTCCGTTGTGTGCTCCGGCACTGATAAACAACGGAGTCGATAAGGTTGCACTCTATCGGCGCATCAATGGATGCCTGGCTGGCCTTCGCAAGGGTTGTTCCCCGTCAGCTGACAGTTGAATCATTCCTTAGCGGGTTCACTGTCGCTCGCATCCTTAAAGTCCGGATCGTGCATAGGATCGTTCCTGTCAGAGCGCATCAGCTCTTTTATCAGGCCCTTAAAACCATTCTTCTTGGCGAAAGCCTGGAATAGTTTCGGAGCGGTCTTGCTGAGTTTTGCTACAGCTACCGCCATGGCCTTGCGTAGCTCTTGAGAGTAGCTGTACGCCGATATTTGGGTGGCTCTGCTGTCAAGGTATTTCAGCACCGGCAATGATCCATCGGAACCCTCACTCAGATAGTCTAAAATACCCATGAGATTACCGACCTCCAGCGTGCTAGATGGTTGAATATCCACGATCAGATCGCCGAACATCTCAAGCACCCAGGCGACTTGACCACTGATACTGCCATCGGAATAAATCAGCGTCCGGATCTCAGTTCCCAAGAGATTTTTCTGACTTTGATCGAAGGTGTTAATGACCGTCTTGATATTTTTCACACTATTCTGATCGATCTTAAAGCTTGGCGCACTCACCTGCTGCCTCAAAATACCGACGATAGCGGTACGCGCTGTAGACGCGAGGATGAATCCCTCCTTGACCTTAATCATATTGATCAGGATAGCGTGGTTAGGACTGGCACTGCGCATGATGGCCGCCCACTCTTCCTCATTCCTTTCCTGAGATCCGTAGTAGTTCAGAGCAGTAGATTTGGCCATTTGGTACAGCGCATCGTCGCTAACCGTAACCCTACGAACAAAGTCGGCATCCATCGCCTCGACTGATGCGAACGTAACAGATATATGCCTTTGCCAGTCATTCAGCCAATTAAACAATTGGCTCCCGTCTACCCCGTACGGTTCTAGATTGGAGGCGATCACTGAAAAATTTTTAGTGAGATAAGTATGATGTAGCTTCCAAATTGCGCTGTCTGTGATAGCCCAGGCAAAGATTTTGGCGATCGTTTCAGCAACCTCATCCTGTTCAAAGCCGAATGTGAGAGGTTCAGACGTGGACCCCGATCTGAAAAATAGCTTGAACACATCACTGGCTATCACGGCGTCCAGGTCTTCAATTTTGGCCAGTTCTGAATACTTTTTCGCAGATAGTAGGATCGCAGCGACAGCAGCATTTTGACTGACCGTTCTACCTTCAAACGGTTGCGCCACCAACGTAGTCAAGATCGAGTCATTCACATCTCGGTGAAGCGCAAGTGCGAATAGCGCACCATTGTTTGTTGGATTGCTCATAAACGTTTTGGAGATGGCTGCCAGTTCGATTTCGCTGAGTTGGGCTATAGGTTCTTGGCCAGACTGCCTGCTGGAGTACGCAAACTTCAACAAAAATTCTCGTTGTTCCTCGGATAGAGCAAGTATTGGTGCTGGTGTCTCAGGGCCACTCGCGAGATGTTGCAAAATGCTCGCATTGCCCTGATTGCTAAAGGTGAAATGCTCTGGCGCTATCACCTTCAGGCCGTCTGACTTAGCTACGATGTGGATAAAGTATGCAGCGTTGTTCGCTGTCATTTTAGCGAAATCTAACCCCAACGCGTCCAGACAACGGTCATACTCTGCCAGCTTGGTCAGTTGAGCACTGAGCTCTTCAGCCACTACTGCCTCGTTCACCGCCTTTCTGATTGTTGAATCCAGATTTTTTTGAAGGCGAGTAAAACCATCGGTGCGCAGCCCTGCAAGCCGGCAGGTTTTCAGCGCATCATAGAAACCCTGAATATCTTCACCAGTCTCGCCTGAGAAGGCCTGGGACTCGCTATTGATAATCGTCACCACCAAAACCAGCTTGTCTTTATCCAGCAACTTGGCTGCGTGGTCGATTGTCCGGATAAGATCTGCCTGATATCCACCTTTTGCCAGATATCGCTTCAGTGCATCTCGGAATCCGAAGGCAGTGACGAGCGACGCGAACCTCTCACCATCCTCCTCTTGAACTGCCAAGCTCAGAGGATCGTCGATAAGCTCGGCAATAGCGATGTCGCTGCTAGTAAGGAAGTGAATCTGCAGAAACTGTATTTGCCAGCCAGTATCAATGTCCGACCCAACGACGGACTCTAGGAGTTGTTGAGTCGCTACCACGTCCTTGTCGTCAGCGTTATCGTTCTCTTTTTTATACTCCTCCGAGAATCCACCTGCTCTGATGACCTCCTGTAGCGGATAGTCGTTGTATTTACATAGCAAGAGGTGGGCGGCAATAGATACGAGGTGAATGTCAGAACCAAGGGTTAGAGAGGTCGTGGCGATGTCGTTAATGAACCGCTTCTGCAGGCGTGGAGTCACGAGCTTACTGGCCATAGGGCTGTGGCGTTGCAGCAAGAACCCACATCTCTCAGCGATCTCGCGCTCACTTTCTGTGTAGGTACTCTCCCACAACCTATAGAAACCATCCTTCCAGCCGGCCGCAATGATCGGCGGAGCTCGAAAAACCACGGGGAATTTCTTCGCGATGAAGTCTCGGGAGTCATAGGTGCGATCTTGATCCGCACCTAGATATCTAGCGACCTTATTCGAGCAAAAAGGCACGATGGTCGTCAGATTGTTTTCCTCGGACGCCCAGGTGAAAATTTCAAGATCGCTCCAAACCGAACGTAGACTGTCCTTCGGCAATCTATCCAAATTGTCCAAGATGACAATGTAGTGAGTGTCTTTGAACAACTTTAGGTCCGCCTCAAGCGTGCGCTTCAGATCTAGAGGCGTCACCTCCTTCGCAACCTGAATTTTTTCCGTGATGGTGTCGTCGGAGCCACCTTTGAATAGATGGAAAATACTCCAAGGCTGATCGCCTACCTTAGTACCTTTCAGGCGCCACCAAGCACAAATTAAAGTGATGAGAGGACTCAGCAACGAGAAAATGTGGAGAACGTAAATCCATGATTCCACTGGACTATTAAGTTTTGTGAGAGCGAACAATTCTCTAAACGAGCTGGAAGAAAAAAACAAAGTAACAATCAACAACAACGCCCAAGCGCTTACCCGGCTGGTTGTACTTTTGGTATACGTAAAATGACGTCCCAAGGCTTTATCACGGCTGTCTTGCAGCTTCTCCTTGACTCGCTTGTCCGTGCCAGCAGCCTCAACCAGCTCGTCAGTGAAAAGCTCGATGAAATTACTTTTAATTGAGCCTTGGTAATTTTGCTCACAATCGAAAAACCAGACTTTATATTTTGAATCCAGCTTGAGTAGCTTCTGCTCCAGCATTTTAAGAATTGAGCTTTTGCCCGATCCAAATTCCCCATCGAGCCCTATGACTCGAGAGTTTTGGTCATCAGCGATATAGCTGCAGATCGCAGTCGCCACCTTGTCATGGCTTCCACCTGGAAAGACGTCTAGCTCTGATGGTTGTTCGTTTTGGAATGAAATAAATGACACTGGAAGTCCTTTTGAGTTAACCATTCCCAAAATGTAGCACAATAATATTGTATCGCCATCACGCAGATGGGCTGCGATGCCATCTCAACGCAACTGGGTTGGGGCTTAAACTGTGACGTGTATATCTCTAGATCGTCTGTAAGGGCGCGTTACGCTGAGTGCTTTGACGGATGGGACCGTACCCACTGACAGTAATCAGATTGAGAACCGATTCGTCCTCGGGTACTTGGCGCTAGATCCGGTTGTTTGCCGGGTGTTTCGAGGTGGCGCAAGGCGTATTTAGCGGACGCTTACCCAGCAACTTCCCCCCTCGCTGTGGTGCGCCGAGCGCGCCTGAACGCTCTATGGACCCTTCGGTTACAGCCGGAATTTGTAGTCGATCACTCGGCGTGGTGATGTCAACTCCCTCAGCTGCGGTTGATCGAATGGGGCTCAATCGTTTTCTTCAAAGAATTTTTTCGCTTTCTCCGAACATTCCAAAAGCTGCTCATCAATTCGCTTCATACCCCATTGAGCACCTTGGTACGTCAGGTTGTATTTTTCTCTCAGCGCCCTTGCAACCATTAGTGCTTCGTACCCGAAATATCCGACTAAATCAGCATCTGCCTCTAAGGCGTCCTCGGCATCAAGATACACATGCCATCGAGCTTGGATGCCGTCGTTACCTAGCTTGATGTCATTCTCAATCCAAGCGATCCTGCAAGCTAGCGTTCGATCAATTTTTGATAAACTTGCTGGTTCAAGCCTGAGCTCAGGTTTTACGCAACTTCCTATATTCCGTTCATGCTCAGTCCCGTGGGCGTTACTCCAGACTCGGTGGAACTCCCAATAATTCCTGGCGCACTCGGCAGCCAACGCTTCAAGCTTTGAAATCAGAAGGATAGCTTCTATTTCAGCTTCTTTTAATGCCTGTGCATTACGCTGTGAGCGATCCTTAAGCCATCCAATCCCAGAGTTGATCAGCGCCGCAATTACACCACTCCCTGCCGCAATTTTGATTATGTCTGCAATAGCAAGTCCTTCCATAGATTGTCACTCCGCGTTTTTATTGAAAAATGCTGCCGCTACCTTGATTGCGCATTCCACGCCATCCGGCCACTCAGCCCACCAACATCCTGCCACCCATTCCACGCTCATTCGGCCCCGCAGTTAGGGAGAAAACTCTAGGGTTCAACGACGCCGCTACAGTGAGTTTCTTGAGCAAGGTAGGTGCTCGTGGCTTAACCCTGATCATTCTTTAGCTTCTTCGACACGTGTTCGTATTTTTCGAAGAAGCGGCTCCATGCCTTCATGCCCCCCATCTCTCCAACCGCTAGAATCATTGCTTTATGGGAGGCTGTGAGGGTCGTGACCTGGCGCTCAAGCTCTTGAATACGCAGCTCTTTGGCGGCTAGTTGGGCAACCACATTCGCTTGTGAGACCTTCTGAGCGCGTTTCACCCACTGCCGGCGCTCAGCCTGCGTGGTTTGATAGTATTCAACGAGGCTTCGCCGATAGCTATCGCGTGTAATCGAGGAGGGGGCACTTAGTCCGTCAACGACGCGTACGACCGCACGATGAGTGATATCTGTGTCCTGTTCGAGCATGGAGTCCAAGGCTTGTGCAATACGTTCATCAAGCAATGCAGCTTGGCCGTCTCGTCGTGGAGGCTTGGTTGGCTTAGTCATCGAATAGGCTCCGCTGTATCGGACTGATTAGCTGTGACAGATCCGCTCCGTTCTCGAAAGGCTTTGTCCCCGGCACGGAATCAAGTGCCTTTTGCACGTTATCCAAGCGTGTCTTCGCGTGCATCAGTTGATTTGAACGACCAATGCTTTGGCTTGGGCGGGCCTCGATAGTTACGACTGCAATTTTCAGCTGCTCCTGCAATCGTTCGAGATTAATGCGGTGTGCGGGAAGCTCCGTGGTCGACAGGTGCCGGCAACCGTTGTAGCACTCTAGGTGCTTGGGACATGGGTCGACGGTGAAGCTATTCACACAGAATCCGTAAGGCGTAGTGTGGAAGCCATCTGCCTCTGCGGCTAGAAAGGTAAACGCAATTTCATCACCTTGCGCGCGCTGAATGCGTAAAAACTCCTCTACCAACTGTCCCTTGATCTTACCAGCGGCAATCATGCGAAAGACCTGCTGGGCTTTGGGGCCGAGAGTGGTCCCTGCAAATTCCGGCAAGTCGATAGCGGCGAGTTCCTCAGCAAGGCTGCGATGATCGTACTCGTAGCTTTGCGCGACACTTTTGCGACCAAATCGCTTGGTGATGATGGTGTCAGCGATTCCCAACCGGAAAAGCTCAGTGTTCTGAAGGTGACGGAACGCGTGTGTATCAACGGATAGCTGTTGATCTTCTTCAGTTTCGCCATAGCGTGCAAAGATAGATCTTCCCATCCCTGGACGATCGCCCAAGTTGATCATTAGGTCCTCGGCAGTAACTCGCCCTACAAAACAGTAGCGCAGAACATCACAGATCCCACCGTTACGCTCTTCTCCGAGCGAGCGCTTAGGCCCCAATAACAACAATTCATAGCTCTGGATATCACCTGCGGTGGAGCGGAAACCGTCAGTGTCCGAGAGCTTGGTGGGCATCATCGAGCGTATCAGCGCCTCCAGCTCATCAATTCGAAAATAGCCGTTTGTATAGTCGCTGCGGAGAAGGGGAAGGCCGTTCTTCGCGCGAAATGGCAAATTCTGCTCACGTCCCCGCCGGATTTTCGCGAAGTAAATCCGAACCTCATTGCGTATCTCAACCCCTTGCCGGCCAAGTACAAGCTGTCTCGCATGAATCTCCTGTAAAACCTCGATATCGAAAGATTGCTTGTACTTTGCAGTGAGTTCAGCCTCGAGAGGATCCGGATAGATAAACGGGTTACCCGACAAATAGGGGTAAAGCTCAACGACCGCGACCAATTGATCTGGCTCAAACTCAGGGAGTAAACGACCGGTAGTAACCTGGGCTTTCAATCTGTTGCGAAGCGGAGCCGTCAGACGTGCGACGCGGTCTAGCGCTTCCTGAAGAGGAGGCTCAAAAATGGCGGGGATGTGCTGAGCCTCAGGATAGAGCAGGGTTCCATTGTGGTCCTCTAATGAACGTTTTTCGGCAAAGTAACGGAGCATTAGCGATTCTGAAATGCCACCCGAGTCTCCAGCAGGCTTGCCAGACGCATCGACATATTCACGCCGACGTTGCCAGTCCGTTGGGATCATGCAAACCTCACCGATGCGCAGTCCGCACAGGATGAGTATCTTCACCTGAGCAAACCGAAGCTCATCTAAAAAGCTCTTTGGTGGGACGGTGAAGACGATGCGAACCAACTCCCAGAACGCGCGCGCCTCCGGCAATTTCTCGACGTCCTTTCGTTGCGCAAGGTCCTGGCGTGGATCTGCGCGCTTTTCACTTGGAGTTGTCTTTGATCTTCTTCGTCGTGCTGATACAGGCTGTAGGGGGCATCCGGTCGCAAGATGATGATGGTCAATAATGTTCCGTGTGACCTGGTCGACCAGTAGGGCTAACTGCCCGGAGGCTTGCACTTCGGCTGCCACTTCGCGAGCTAGCGCGATATGGTCGGCCGTTAGCTCCCAAGGTTCGATATCACCGGAGCAAGTGGCAATTACCCGCAAGGGACGTGCGATCCCTAGTAAAGCATGTCTCGCTTTGTTGCCCTGTACAAAGATTTGATCAAGCACTGCGGCTTTGATTAAGTCTTGCCAGCCTTCTGATAACGCAATCTTCTCGGTGATTTTCATAGCATTTACCGCTCGCCGCTTATTCAGCGGCCCCAGGCTGGTGCTGTCCGTACCGAGATCTGAGAGTAAAAGTTTCGGCGGCGGCGGAGTTCCACATAATGAGTTGAGTTCCCAAGCCAGCATGGACGGGAGGCGCCCGTCTGGGCCCGGAACCAGCTCCCAACAAATATCTCGATCCACCGCAAGGCGTCGGGCAGCAGTCACATAAGCTTGGAAATTCTCATTCATGAGGATTTGACTCATCAAGGTCAGCTATTACTGCTTGAATTGACTCCAGAGTTTTTCGTAGTTGCATGTATGCAGGCGAAGCAATCTCGCCACGGGACTCATCATAGAAAAACCGGACCACCGGTCTGAGGCTGTCCAAAACCTCGCGATGAATAGACGTGTCTGTTACTGCCATAAATCGACGGCATGAATAGCAGGACAGGACTGGATTCTTGCTGCAGAGGGACTGCCCAAGATCACAGGCGCCGATCCCAGCAATAGGGATACCATGTGGCACGGCCCCAATCTGATGATCCGGCGATAAGTGTAAGAGTTTGTCTTTATCGATGGTTCGGGTGCGCGCCACATCCGCGACATTGGAGTAGATGGGGGAGAGCGCCAACGCTTTGTTGACTCGGTCAGCCTGTGCCGGTGACGCGTCGAAGTAGACCAATCCTGTGTCGGCGTATGAGTGCCCCATAAACTCTGCCAGTTCGATCTGAGAGGCGCCAGCATCCACTAACCGCTGCGCTGCGCTGTGACGAAGATGATTTGCAGGGCGGGGTATATCAGTAATGGCTTCTGTTGCCTTGATAAGGAAGTTGCTAACAGACTGAGGTGTCAATCCGAACAGGGATTCCGGCAACGCAAGAGCTTCGATTTGACCTTGAGGGTTTGCCAAGCGGCGCCGATAGAGCTCAGCGAATATAAATGCCCATTCGCGTTTGATTTTCCGGAGCATTGGCAGACGCTTGCCGTTCGAGCGCTGTTTGGCCCGCAGAAACGTTATGTGGATGGTGGGTCCATCTTCACCTGATCCTTGATAGACACGGACATCAGAGAGACGAACCTTGGCGATCTGGAGCGGGCGCATAGCGTACTGGTATGAGATACACAGAATACAGGCACTCCGAAGCGTCTGTTCATCGACCTGTGGAGGAGAAATACGCACCAGGGCATTTGTTTCATCCAGATAGTCGATAATGGCTACCTCTTCATCAGCACCAAGAAAAACGTCTCCAGTGCGCACAGCTGCATATTTATCCCGCTGAGGCAATCTGAATGCTCCAACGAAATCTGCATATCCTGGCGCTAAGCGTCCAAGAGACATTTCGCATAAAAAGGCCAGAAATGACTTCACGGCCCTCAAGGTGAAGTAGCTATAACCAGTGTGCAAGGTCCCCAACCAGTAATCCCGAAGCTCCATTGGGTTACGTGAAAGCAGTTCGTATAGCGGATCAGTATTTTCCTGATCAAACAGAGGCTTTAGCGAGTGCATATATATACGCGCTGTGGCTGTAGCTAGGTGTGTTATGACCCATGCAGCCCAGTGTTTCACAATCCCCCTATACCGCTGTGGAAACTCGCAAAAGTCAAAGGACGCCTTGATTCCGTCCGCGTGTATTTCCCACTCATCAGCATTGGTGTTTCGGATAACACGCAATTCATCAGCAAAGTCATCAAGATAACGAATGATGGATGGAAGCTGAGGAAGAGCTTGCACCTCCATCAAAGCTTCTGCTGAAACCTGATTGCTCTGTACATTATTTTTCTTCATCAATAATCATCCCTACCGGAAAGTCTCCGCAGAGCATCAATATGAAGATCAAAGGAGTCATGCCACACCGTAGCAAGGCGATCCTCAAAGTATGCGCGAGCGTAGTGGTGGGGCATTAGGGAAGGGCGCGACCAACCGAAAAATACCCGAAGCTTCTGAAGCGCGAGGTCCATTTCTATCCCCGCATCGATTAAATGTGTTAAGCGGACAACGGCACAGGTATGCCTTAAGGCATGTGGGGTCACGGACTTTAATTTCCGCCATTCGCAGAGCTCTTGTGCTGCGTCCCTAGAGAGATGTTCCGAGAGTACCGAAAAAATGGCATTGATAGAGCGCTTTGAGAGCGGTGTTCCTTCTTGCGATGAGAACATAAAACTGTGCCGGGGCCTACCACGATAATTAGCGGTGTACGTCTCTACAACGGACACAATGGGATCGGAGACAGGAATTTGCCGTACGGAGTTAGCATTCTTAATCGAGGGAGCATCTGCACGAGGATCTGAGCGTTCATAAGGATTCTCGACTATATCCAACCAACAGCGAACTCCCTCGGGCTGAAACGATGAGGACTCTTTGATAGCGTCGGCGGCCAACACAAGCGTTTCGCTGCGTCGGAGGCCTTGGTGCAGCATTAACAAAACCAGAGCGAAATTCCGCCAGCGCAGAGCCTCTGTGCGAAAAGGATTACGTGGTGAGTCTGGCTGGATCAGCTCATAGAGGTCCTCGATGACCGCCGCTGGCAAAGCACGAGCAATCTCGGGTCGACGCTTGCGACGAAGATTTAGTGAGCTGTAAAGCCGCTCTAATCGAAGCAGCCGTGAATAGACTTCATCCAGAGGTGTTGTTGTGTTGCTACGAGCAAGCCGTTCGACGCAGTTCCTGACGAAAGCAATGGCAGTACGCCAATCACCAGAGTGATCTGTGCCGTTCTGTGCACTGCGATTGCGCAGGCTGACAAAAAAACCTTCGAGGCATCGTTCCAATTTGTCGAAGCACAGACCTGCGATCAACCGATCCAGGCAATCCTCATTTAACTGCAGTTCGACTGAGCGGTAAAACGACTCAATGATCGAGAGATGCGTCGATAAGGTTGACTCGTGTAGTGCGGCGCCATGTAACGCCACCCAGACGGTAGACCAATACCGTGGCAAGCCGTGATCATCGACGAGCAGCCAGCCGGTGAGCGAAGGTGGGATGCTAGGATCTCGAAGCCGAACACGAGCCATAAGATTCACAACAGCTAGAGCTGCCTGTTTCTGGATGGATTGTTGCTATTGACCGTGCCATGAAGCCGAGTCCTGTGCAACAGCAACGAACATGCTCGGCATTCTTATAATCTTTGTTATGTTAAATTCGGTAGCAGCCTAATAATTAGGATGCGTCCTTTAGCCTCGCGCTTTGATGCTCTACCCAAATAGCTGGTGAACCACGTACGCTCTGCTGAGGCCGCTTGCATTCCGCCAGCTGCCTGAAATGG
>LNAP01002532.1_pt1 | contig 18179 bp, 17 predicted proteins | sample 602601 | NCBI WGS metagenome assembly LNAP01 (sample SAMN02440304, study PRJNA202911) | soil metagenome | biome: Subtropical and temperate rainforests or woodlands; isolation source: soil samples (1 kg each in a 20% v/v slurry with milli Q water) were... ...
GTCCTCAGGGAGGGCTCTCGACACAACCAATCGCTCCTGACGAAACGACTCCCCCGCTTCGCCTTACGCATCCGAACTGCATCGGTGCATGCGTCATAGGCCACTAAGCAGAAAGCTTGCCAGCTCGCTGAAAAGCCCGAAATTCAGCGAGTTACAGCGCCTACCCATTAGCGTGACCAGATCGCACAGGCGAGTCACGCACAACAACGGCGCACCCCTCGCTTGGCCAGCGCTCCAAAACCGTGCAAAACCCTGCAGCCGTTAGCCTAGATGCTGCGTGGTACACTGCCAGCCGACTTTTCAGGAACCTTTTTATGCTGCCGCCCAAAGCCCTGCTCGACGCCCTAGGCACCCACGCATCGCGCTTATTCAACGGTGAAACACCCCTGCCGCGCGGTGAGTTTGAAGCCCAATTCAAAGCCTTGCTGCAAAGTGGTTTCAGCAAGCTTGATTTGGTTAGCCGCGAAGAGTTCGACAGCCAGATGGCCGTCCTCGCCCGTACCCGCGCGCGCCTTGAAGCACTGGAAGCCAAGGTTGCCGAGTTAGAAGCAAAAGTGTCGCCGCCTAGCGAGTAATCACTGCTGAGTGGTCTGTGATCAAGGAGTGATCGATGTCTCTGGCTATCGTCCATAGCCGCGCCCAAGTGGGCGTACAAGCACCGTCCGTTATTGTCGAAGCGCACCTGGCCAATGGTTTGCCGTCGCTTACTTTAGTTGGCCTGCCGGAAACCGCAGTCAAAGAAAGCAAGGACCGCGTGCGTAGCGCAATTCTGAATTGCGCCTTCGAATTTCCGCAAAGACGCATCACCTTAAACCTCGCCCCAGCCGATCTACCTAAAGACGGTGGGTACAGGTTAGTTTTGACTCATGGACAACGCACAGGTTAGTAGAAGGAATGGACGAGGGCTGCTTAACTTAAGAGACACGCTGACAACCTGAGCCTCCAATGGCGAGAATAGAGTACGTCGACTACACGCCTCATCTGGCTGAAATAACAGGAGATGCCGTGGCGTGGTTTAAAAGTGAGCGGCTGAGCTCTCCCCTTACCGTACCTATGATCTTTTGGGATGGCGGCAAGCCATGGAGAGAGGCCAATTTATGGCTTTCGCAACTCTCCCTACACCGCAGAACAGATATAAAAACGATTCACTCGAAATCATTCTCGCTCCTTACATATGCACGGTGGCTCGAACGAACTCAGACATCATGGCTTGAGTTCCCAGAAAAAAAATATGATCGCTGTCTGGACAGATATCGAGGCGCGCTAATATTGATGCGAGAAGAAGGAAGTCTTTCTCCTAGCACAACGTCATCTAGAATCCGCGTAGCAGTACAGTTTTATAATTGGCTCATTAAAAAGCAAATCATTGTTCCTATCTCCCCTCTTTGGATCAATAAATCAGTATATATCCAATCTTCTCAAGCAGGCCTATTCGGAAAACCAATTCACGTAACTACTACATCACTAGCGATCCCGAATAGGACGCTAACAAATCAACTTCCCGAAGAAGGCGTATGGCCGGTATCTGCTGCGGATAGAGACAAAATCCTGGATTGTGCAGAGCAAAATTGCCCCAGGGAAATTTATCTGTTCCTGTTGATAGGATTCTTCACAGGGTTGCGTGTCCAAACTATTTCCGATTTAAAAATACAAACCATCTTGCAGGGCGTCCCTCACCCTCTGCAGCCGGAAGTAACAGTTATTACTGTAGGGCCCGGAGCTTCGCCTCCGGTAAAAACAAAGTACGGGATTACTGGCACCGTTGAAATACCAAGCAAGCTGGTTGAACTGATCCAAGGTTACACCTTTAGTACTCGACGCCTTCGCCGGACAAACAAAGCGCGCGCGGAATGCAAGGACTTATTATTCATAACACGCTCAGGCAACCCGTACGTCCGACGAGACGCAAACACTTCAATCGCAATCAACGTCGCAATGAATAGTTTTCGCAAATTCGGAAATAGCGCAAACGTACCTGCGCTTTCCAACTTCAACTTTCATCAAACTCGAGCCACATTTGCCACAGAACTAGCAGCGTTTGCCTTATCAGTAAATCCAGCCGGGGCTGTCGATATCGTTCGCCGAGCTCTTCTCCAGAGAAATGAATCGTCCGCTCTTCTTTACATAAAATTTGTCCAAAATGCACCTCTAGCCCAGCAAGCAGCAAATGCGTTCACAACCCGTTTTCTAGGACGAAATAATGAACATTCATAACGAGATGATAAACTCATATGAATTTCCGGAAGCAAACCTAGGCGATAGGCAAACCCCCTGGAATTTGTCGCCTCTTTTGTATTACGGAGCATCAAAAGAACGGGCGAATCTCGTGATTTGCAAAATCAGAAGTGGAGCGTATGGCAAACCAGAAATTGAAAGAAAGCCTCTTATTGATCTTATATACGAATATCTAAGACACCAAGTAGCCTTAGGAAATAGCTTACTAACTATTGCCTCCAAAATCACCGTAATAAAAACTTTGTTCAATTGGTGCGAAACGAACCGCCTTCAAATTAATCTAGAAAATATTGAACGCGCTGTCATAGAATGGTCCAACTATCTTGTCGAACAAGTACGACTCAAAAAAATAAAAAACGTCACAGCGAATGGCTACCTCTCTTCCGTATGCCCAGTTATAGACTCAATATTTGATTCCAAGGGAGGATTAAAGAAAAGAACCTCCATCCGCCGATCAAAAGAGAGTCGCACGAGAAATGCAGAAAAACAAGGTCTCGACCACCTATTCCAGTTCGGCAATCTTCTATATGACATAACGCTCGGATTAACAGTTGAAGCGATAAAAGGCGACTTGCCGTTGCGGATTAAACTTAGGAATGGTAATCAATTAGTCGAATGGTCGAAACTGTTACCTGAAGATAGAGTAAAAAGTTTATTCGAAAGCAATGACCGTCCCACTCGTATGCGTGACACGCTACGCCGTCGAGCTTCCTATATATCCACGTACTCTGTAGCCAATCGCCATCCGCTTTTGAATCTCCGAATTGAAGCAGAGCTATTAATTTTTATAGCCGAAACCGGAATGAACCTAGCCACGGCGTACGCATTACCCTACAGCAAGTTCACGTTTAAAAGCACCTCAAGCGGATATGAATTTAGGCGAGTCTATAAAAACAGAGCAAAGGGAGAAGTAATTGGCGTCGTACACAAAGAGTACCGGGAGGTTTTTGATTGCTACCTTCGCTGGCTGGACGACATGTTTATAAAGCCTGAGGAAGGGCTACTTTTCCCTTTCCAGAATATGCGGGGAAAGGCATCTCATATTGCGCCCGCCTTTATTGCAATAAAACAACGGTGTCTTAAGCTCGACTTGAAAATGGTAGGTCCCAGACAGCTAAGAAAGTCTAAGATAAACTTTCTAATGCGGGAAACACATAGTCCCGAAGCGACTGCTGAATACGCTCAACACACCGTAAAAACACTATTTCACGACTACATTCAGCCGAATCACCAAAATGCATTAATAGAAATAACAAAATTCCACAAACTGCATGATCCAACTATTGAAGCCGTAGGACCGGGAGCCTGTATTTCTGTTCATCCAACTGCCGAAAAACAGCTACATAAAAATGCACCTCCCGTAGACTGCCTCAGCCCGAGCGGATGCCTATTCTGTCAGCAAAATCGAGATATCGAGGGACACGACCACGTATGGTCACTTCTCTCGTTTCAACACCTAAAATCAATAGAGCTAAGCAAACTCACTGACTTGCACTCTGAGAATGTGGAGCACCCGGCCTATCAAACAATTAATCGAATTCACGCCAAGATTGAGATGATTAATAAAAGCTCTTTCTCAGCCGAAAAGTGGATCGACTTAGCTAGAACCAAGATAAGAGAAGGAGACTACCATCCAAAATGGGATGGCTTTATACAGCTACATAGGCACTCCACATGAATACCCAACCGATCTGGAACATTAATATTGACCTATCTCAAATTGCGAACTGCGACGAATACTGCGGCCTTAGATGCTGGCCGCCTCATGACAACTTCCCCGTCGTAATTGATAGCGTTGGAAATGTTATCAGCAAATATTCTGACAGCATTTGGATTCTGACCTATTGGACAACGACCTCAACAATATTAAACTTTGGCGATGGCAAAGTAAAAAATGGAGTCTTCAACACAACTGAAAATGCTAGATATTTTCGAATATTAACAGCATGGTGGCTTTGGCGTTCTCCGACCCCTACCACAGTCACAACAATCAAAACTTACCACAGTGCTTTTGCACTGATATTTAGTATATGCAGCAAAAACCAGATACTCATAACTGAGCTCCCAAATCACCCAAAAATCATTGAGCAAATAATCTCCAGAATCAAACCCCGCTCTCTAAATCGTTTAACTTTCCACCTCCATTCAATCTATGAAAACAGACGTGATATTGGCTTCTACATACTAAGCCCTACCGAGATTGAAATATTAAATTCCGGAATAGAAAAATACAATACAAAACAAACAGCATATATCCCCCCCCGTATCTGGCGCTATCAAGTTCTGCGGCTTCGCGAATTCATTGATGACTTCTTGAAAATTGAATCCCAACTACAGAGCTGTCTCAATGACTGTCTCAAAATGTATATAGAGCATTACGGCTCCGTAGACGCCTCCTTCTCCCGGTTTCAAAATAAAGCTGGCATTCCAGGCCCTTTTTCTAAAAAGCCAAAAATTTCTTTCGAGCAGTACGCTGACATTCATGGTATTGGCGACACGCTGAGAAAGTGGTTAGTTGCACCTGGCGGATCATTAAACGGTCACGGCAAAGGCATAACCCTTCTAGCAAGCTACAACTCTCTCGCATCTAGGGCAGGCATTGCGTACGTATTAAATTTTACTGCTATGCGAATAAACGAAGCATGGACACTTCATAGCGACTGCCTAAACAGCGAAGTCGATCCTACATTCGGTACGTTTTGGACTATTAGTGGAGAAACTACAAAACTATTCGCGGATAGCGATGCTCGCTGGGTCACCTCATCCTCTGTGCAGGGGGCTATTCGAGTTCTTACTGTAGTAGCGCGCTTCAGACTAAAACTGGCAAGCATCAATCCAAATACTCCGAATCCGGTTGAACTGGTGGATGACAACCCTTATCTCGTGTACCGCGCATGCGAGCCGTGGGCAACTAGGGCAAATGAGAGTTTACCTACCTCTATCCGCCCTCATTACGCGAGTTACGCAAGTATTCTTAAGTGCTACCCGTATTTATTTTCCGAGGAAGCTATCGCCATAACAAAAGAAGATTTTGAAATAGCCAAGCTCGTAACGCCCACGCTTAGCGATCAACTCACCATCGGGAAGCCATGGCCTTTTGCTTGGCATCAATTGCGGAGAACAGGCGCAGTCAACATGCAGGCATCCGGACTGGTATCGGAGCTTTCTCTTCAGTATGACCTTAAGCATCAGTCGCGATTTCAGAGTCTCTACTATGCGCAAGGTTTCTCTAAGTTATTATTCAATGAGGACGCAAGATCAGAGTACATTAAGGCTTTGTATGAAACACGTGCATTGTGCACTTCAAGATTGATTACAGATCGCTTTTCTTCCCCCCATGGAGAAAAACATAAAGCCGCGATTTTGGCACCTTACACGAGTAAAGATCTCAAAACCCTAGCCGCAGCCGCAGCAGAAGGTGAAATTCCTTACAGAGATGTGCTATTGGGCGTCTGTTTAAACAAAGGATTTTGCCCCTACGGAGGAATCGACAACATTATTCGCTGCGGGGGTGGAGATGGCAAGGATGCATGTGCCAACTTATTGTATGACACGCAAAAGCTGATTCCAATTAAAGAATTGAGAGCCGAAATCCTTCTTAGGCAAGATATTGCGGCTCCTGGGAGCCCTTATGCTGCATCATTGAAAGCCCAACTTAGGAGTGCTGATTCTGCCATATACAAAATTCAACTTAAGATTGGTGAGCTGAATGACCGCTGAAATATCTTTCCGTAGTTCATTTCAACGTCTTAAAACGGACTGCCCGCGCATATTAGAAAAAGGCACGAAAGTTTCACAAAATAATGTAGCCCGCGAAGCAGGTCTTGATCCTTCCGCCCTGAAAAAATCGAGATTCCCGGAGCTCATTTATGAGATTCAAGAGTGGATACGGCAGCATCCGGATCAAATATTACCGCCCCGCAAACAAAAAAAAATCGCTCGAGAACGAAGCCTTAGCCTGAAGCATAAAATCGCAGAGCTTAAAAAACAGCGTGATCACGCGATTTCGCTGCTGGTAGATGCTGACCTTCTAATTATGAAACTTACAATAGAAAATCGTGACCTGCGCGACGCCGCTAAAAAGGATATCAGTTTGTAGACAACTGGAGGCTCTCCGCGCGTAAGTTAGTTGCAGGTGGCTACGGGGATATGTCCGACTGTCCGATTCCTGAATACGGAGATTGCACAGAGGACGATGAAGGGAGCAGCAGCGCGGGTTCGCACTGTAGGACTTCTGCAATTGAGTACAGCTTCTCTACAGTAAGGTTTACCTCCCCGCGCTCAATGCGTCCCATGTAGCTTCGATCAATTTTGCACGACAACGCTAAGGCATCCTGAGAAATGCCTTTGGCCTTTCTTTGGGCGCGAATTTTTTTGCCCAATGCGTTTGCCAGCTGACCCATGGCCGCCTCGAATTCTCTGAGGCGGCAATATCCTGTGTTTGCGGACACATCGGCCACGGACTATAATCCGTATTTTAGATTGCTTTGCTTTACCTCCAGGCCCCTCCATGAAATCGGATTCGTTCATTTTCGATAGTCGTCTGTACCAGTTGTTGCAGCAGGAGCGGTTTGCGCAATTTACAACACGCGAACTGCGCGACGGATACGCCGACTGCCTAGTCGGAATACGCTTTAACATTAACGACGTTCGTCACTACGTGTATGAGCAAATTCGGCGGATGGTGAGAGTGGGCTGGGTCAGATACGACGCTGAGCGTCGCAAGCGGGGCCAGATCTACCATCTCGGTCCTATCCCGCCGAGTCTAAATCTTGAGCTTGTTGAAGCTGCATTTAAGCCCAGCACTCTTCAAATGCCGGAGTCTCAGTTGGTCCAGATTGGCAATACACCTCAAGCAGCTCCTGTCATAGAGTTCGATGCAGTAGAGCGTCTCGAAACCCTTCAGAAGGAAATTCGCCTCGATTTTCTTACTTCGATGGGCGAGGCGGAGCGCTATAAGCAGCTCCTCGACGATATGCCCCATCTCAAGGCTCGGGTTGAAGCGGAATACTTCGATGCACGGGATCGAAGCTCGCGTCTTCTAGGGCATCTTCGAGCGGTCGAAAAAACACTCGAGACGTTTGCCTCAAAAACATGAAATCAACGTTGAGAAACTGGCAGCAGAGATGTATCGACGCAGCCCTAGACCACTACACTTTTGCTCCACACTTTTTCTGCCAGGCCACGCCTGGCGCCGGAAAAACTTGGATGGCTGCGGAGCTGGCTAAGCATTTGCTCCAGCAAGGCAAGATTGATCTCGTACTTTGTTTTGCGCCTTCATGCCAAGTTGTAGAAGGGTTTCGCTCCACGTTCTCCAAGATACTAGGTCGGCCTCTGGATGGGCTAATTGGCGCAGTGGGGGCAGCCTGTACTTATCAGGCAATGGAGCATCAAGATGAGGCTTTTTGGGCACTTCTAGACAGCTATCGAGTCTTGGCAGTATTCGACGAGATTCACCATTGTGCCGGCCATGACCCTTTCTTCAATAATGCCTGGGGGCAGCAAATCGTCGTAAGAGTCCAGGATCGTGCCGCATTCACGCTGGCACTATCTGGAACGCCTTGGCGCTCTGACGACAAGGGAATCGCCTTGGCGCGATATTCGGCGTCCGAGGGTCGATTGATCTGTGACTATCGGTATGGTCTAGCGGAGGCAATAGCTGACAATGTCTGCCGTTCGCCCCGAATCGTGCAGCTAGACAACCATGCGGTGAAGCTGACAGAAGAATCGAATAGCGATAGCCAAGTACGGCTTTTCCCAAGCTTCAACGAACTACTCTGTGATTCTCCGGTTTCATACGAGGCCCTGCTTCGCCATCCAGAGATAATCAACCAAATGCTTGTACTCGCCATCACTAAGCTTGATGAGCTCAGGCTAGTGAAAGCGGATGCAGGCGGCCTTGTGGTTGCCACAGACGTGGCACATGCTCAACAGGTCGCGTTGGCGCTCTCGGCCAGAGGTGAGTCATTTCGATTAGTGACGAATAGAGATAAGCGTGCTCAAGACCGAATAAACGAGTTCCGAAATGACGACTGTCGCTGGATCGTCGCGGTGGGGATGATCAGCGAAGGGACTGATATCCCTCGCTTACAGGTGTGTTGCTACCTCAGCCGTATTCGCACAGAGCTGCACTATCGACAAGTATTGGGGCGTGTGCTGCGCCGATCAGGGGAAACTGATGATCAGGCTTGGCTATTCGTACTAGCAGAGTCGACTCTAGAAGGATTCTCTGAGCGTGTGGCGGATGACCTGCCCGAGGACCTCGCCATTCTGAGTCGAGTGCATGCGACGGCCGTCGAAACCGATGTATTTACTAAAGATAGCGGTCCTAGTTATCGTCTGGGCTATCCGCCGAGCGATGGCGCTCCGCTATCCTTGCCTAAGCTGTCTTTGGAGCAACCACTCACCTCCATCGACTCTGCGTCGGTCTACCAGCTCAGTTTTTCAGAGCGGTATCACCACCATTTGCTAGCGATTTTCTAACCAATACTTTTGGACTGCACTCGGAAGTGGCCGCCGCTTCTCGACTTCAATGAACGAGTATAGGGCTACCAATCTCAGCCGCTCACCATTCGGTGGAAACACCCGAATGGTCGTTGGCGTGAGTACAGGCCTGACGTGGTCGTTTCCTACACCGCTGCGGCTAGGCTTACCGGCCACCAACTAGAAAGCGTTTTTACACACTCTGGGCCAGAAGCGGCCATTGGCTTTGCAGTTTGAGGGAGGTAGCGTAATGGCTACACTGCACCAGATGCCCCTTCCACGTGAGCAAACATTATGAAATGGCCGGTTGTTGTTGGATTTCTCTGTATTGCGCTAAGTCTTGGCTCAGCCCCCTCAATCGCCGATCCCGGTAAAGGCAAGGGACACGGTAACGACAAGGGCCATTCACAAGATGCGCGAGGGGCCACAGGTGGTGGCGATAACTGGAACGGCGCCCCCCATATCGAGCCCTCAGACGTGCTGGGTGTGCTCGGCAACCATCGCGACTACTGGAGCCCCGCTGCTTCGCTGCCGCCAGGCATTCAGAGAAAACTGGCCAGGGGTAAGCCCTTGCCTCCAGGCATTGCCAAGAAGTTGGATAACCGGCTCCTGGCCCAGTTACCGCGTTACAGTGGCTATGAATGGCAGCAAGCGGGAACCGACTTGATCCTCGTGGCGATAGCAACCGGTCTTGTCTACGAGGTGCTCAACGGGGCTTTTGACTGATTGACGCAGTCCAGGCAGCGCCCGCTAAACGTCCTTTGTGAGGCTGATAACGGGCGGCTTAACTCTCATAAGTCCACGTCTGCTTTGCCTAAAAACGCCTTAAAGGCTTCGCTATCCAAGGGTTTGCTGAGTAAATAGCCTTGCCCCTCATCGCATGAAATTGTTTTAAGCATGTTGAGGTGCTCGGCGGTTTCAATGCCCTCGGCCGTCACGGTCAGCGACAAGGCGTGCCCCAGCCCCACAATCGCCAGGACCACGGCTTTGTCTTCCTCGCACCCCAACATCGGGTTGAGGAAACTTCGGTCAATTTTCAAACCGTCGAAGGGAAAGGTGCGCAAGTAACTGAGCGAGGAATAGCCTGTTCCAAAATCGTCCATTGCCAAGCGAACGCCGAGCGCCTTGAGTGCATGCATCACCTCCAGTGCGCCGTCGGCATCTTCGATCATGACGCTTTCGGTGATCTCCAGCTCCACCCGGGCAGGGTTGATTGCCGAGTCGCTCAGGGCTTTGCCGATACGCTCGGCCAGACGCCCCCCTTTAAATTCTATGGGGGACAGATTGATCGATAAAAACAGATGGGCCGGCCACTGCGCCGCCTGCTGGCAGGCGGTACGGACTACCCAGTCGCTCAACGGAATAATCAGCCCGGCCTGCTCGGCAATCGGAATGAAGGTGTCCGGCGGTATAAGCCCGCGCTGCGGGTGTTGCCAGCGAACCAGTGCTTCAGCGCCGACCATCTGGCTGTCAGCGAGACGGAAACGCGGTTGGAAATGCAGCCGCAGTTCGCCGTGCTGGATCGCAAAACGCAGGTCGGTTTCCAGACGCCGCCGCTCAATGATCTTGACGTTCATTTCGCCTGAGTAGAAACGCCAAGTGCTGCGCCCGCCCGCCTTGGCCTCGTACAGAGCGATGTCCGCATAGCGAAGCAGCTCACCGGCTTCCAGCGCGTCATTGGGTGCCATGGCTATGCCAATACTGGCGCTGACGTAGGTACGCTGCTCATCGATATCGATGGGGCGCTCGATAGAGTCCAACAGGCGTTGGCACAAGGTTTCGACGTTACTCTGCGCTCCGACATGGGAGAGGATCAGGACAAACTCGTCGCCGCCCGTTCGGGCGACCAAGTCTTCTTGCCGAACGCACTCGGCCAGGCGAGTGGACACCTCATTGAGCACCCGATCACCGGCGGCATGGCCGAGCAAATCGTTGACCGGTTTGAAGCGATCGAGATCCACGTACAGCATCACTAGAGGTTGTTCACGTGTCGGCATCGCCCTGAGCTTGCCATCAAGGAACTCGTGCAGGCGCGTTCTGTTGGCCAGCCCGGTGAGGGCATCATGTTGTGACAGAAATTCGATTTGTCGCTGCGCTTCGAATTCCCCCGTGACATCGGTGGCAGTACCGCGAAAGCCCTGGCCCTGCATGGCGCGCGCTGAAATACGCGTTACCCGCTCCTGACCGTTTCTGCCCATATAGCGACAATGAATGCTGTTCTCTGCACGACGACTGGCGACTCTCAACCAGTGCGACAGGGTGTTGTACTCGGTCGTCAGAAGCTCATCAATCGGTGTGCCAATCCAGGCATCTCTAGCCAGCCCAGTAACGGCCTCGAAACGCTCGGACAGGTAGGTAAAACGCCACTGACTGTCGATTTCCCATATCCAGTCAGAGCTGATATCCACGATGTCGCGAAAACGCGCCTCGCTGATACCCAGCGCGTCCTGGCTGCGTTGCAGCGATAGATAGCTGGCATCCAGCTCATGAGCGCTTGCCGTGGTACGGTGCAACAACGCCCAAGCCATCAGGCAGACCAAAAACGCGGTAATACCCAGTAGCGGTAACCCCAAGACCAGCAAGCGTTGGCCAGGCTTTTCCGGATTCCAAAGCAGGCTTCCTGCGTGGCCATTCTCTCCCAAGGCAAAAGCGGGCGTGCTCTGCAGCTCATCTGCGCTAGCAGTGCGCAGCCCCTCTACCCCGTACTCCTTGCCCAACGTCTCAAGAACAGCGACATCCAGCACGCGGACAAAGATCAATACCGATGGCAACCTACCATCGGCCTGCACCGTCGGATCGGTTCCAGGGGTAATAGCGGCCGCGGCCACCAACGCGGGTTGCCCGTCGACATTGATAAACGCCGTAACGGGCGCCTCTGCATCAGCGCCAGCGCGAGCCTGGTTAAGAACCGAGCCCAACGATTGCTTCAGCCAGGCAGCCGCTTGCGTGGTCTGCAACTCGCCCCTGATTACGGAGTACACGGTGCGATCGGTGTCATCGATCACAAACAAACCTTGCAGCCCAAAATCGCCATACAGGGTTGGTCCCACGTTCTGTCGCACGAATGCCCAATCAGGGTCCACCTCAGTGTGCAGGTGACGATAGGCATCCCCCCAAAACGCATAGTCCCTGACGGTCACGCGCAGCGATTTTTCCAGCGACTGCACCGCCTTCTCGACGTAAAAGGAACCCTCAGATTGCTCCGTCTTGTCCAGCTCATGGCCTAGGTAAATAAGCAAATAGCCCGCGAGCAAGAAGACGCCGGTTAACAGGCCGGCAAATTTGAAAAGCGAAGTTCGTGTCAGCGCTACGCTAGAGCGTTTTGGTGCGGGGCCATCGGCTGACGGAATATCGTCGGTCATTTGGTGTTCACTGCTAGAGAGAGTCGCTGGACAACGGCTGGTCCTTGGCCGTTTCAGTTTAAGTGAGTGTGGTGAAAGCGAAAGGATTTCTGCGCAGAGAGGCCCGCTCGCACCACGGTGGAGGTTGCTTCCGAAAAAAAGACAGGTTCATTTCCCCAACGCCCCACCACCTATGCCGGCCCCCACTCCACACTATTGCGCCCCGCCGCCCTGCCACGGTACGACGCGGCATCGACCTGCTGCATGGCCTCGTCCAGCGCCTGAGTGTTGGTGGAAACAGCCGAGACACCCATGGTTCTCCTCAGACTCATCTCCGCGCTGACTCCGACGACCTAACGATTGATGCTCGACTCGATTTCTTCCGTTCGACGCTTCAGTTTGGCGCGGGTGAAGTTACGGTCGCGATTGTTAATCGCCTTGAATTTACTACCGTCGATGTCGATCAGCCTGATGTGCATCCGAGACCAACGCGCTGAGGTCAATACGCAGAAAAGAGCTGATGGGCTGATTTGAAAATACGCCATCTATTACACCGTATTTGCTGCAACTCCCCCTCAACCAAGAACACCGCCTCATACCCGTTGTTGTGGTATAGGGCCGCGCCAACATTGTTCTGGACGGACGCCCAGTTCGTATCCACCTCACCGCTGAGCTGCTAGAACGCCTCCGTCCGTATCGCGCAGCTCTGGATGTAGGTCGCAGAACTGTTGCTGCGAGCTTCCAGCGCTTTAGCCGCGTAGAAGAAATTTTCCTCCTGTTCAGCTTTGTCGATATTTTTCGCAATGAGGAAAAGCAGAGAAAGCGCTACGGCAAAAGCGACCACCAAAAGCGAACCGAAACCAATGACTGATCTGCAGGTAAGCCGAGTACGTTTTAATCGTTCCATGACGCCTTCGTCTGCGATCTCCATTTGGGCACGCCAAGGCCGTTACCCCCTACACGAAAGACAATCCTTCAACTCCGGCAAGCCAATCGAATAAACGGTAACGGTGCACACATGTGACCTACGCCTCCACAAATGCTGAAGCAAATTTTACCAACAGTCTTTTTGGGAAAACGTGAGTTCATTGTCGGCTTGAAAGGTAACTTCCCCAGCCATCTCTTTGCCGTCGAATTTAACGACGACGTGGGTGGCGCCAGTTGGAAGGGGTTCCTTATACCTTAGCGTTGCGTAGATACCTGGGAGCACGTTCTCCAGGCTCCCCTCAATCGGGCCAACCTCGATGGAGCCGCCAATAAAGTTGAGGATGATCGTTACTTGACCTTGGTGCAGGACTCGAGATGTCATATCTTTTGCCAGTTACTTTTAATCGGCTGAGAGGAGCTCCCCGCCAATGGGTTCCATTGAGTCCGTTAATCAGGGATTAATGCCAAGAGCCTCACTCTTTCTGCGCCTCCAACAGCGAATCAAAATCCTCGATGGTCAGCGGCGGATAGTAGTAATACCCCTGCACTTCATCGATGCCTTCAGCTTCGACCAACTGAAGTTGTGCGGCGGTCTCAACGCCTTCGGCGGTGGTCTGCAACGACAACGCTCGGCACAGCCCGGCAATCGATGACAACAGCGCGCGGCCGCGTGGGGATTGCTCAAGGTCAGAGATAAAGCTTCGGTCGATTTTTACCCGGTCCAGCGGCAGTTCCTTCAGGTAGCTCAAGGACGAGTAGCCCGTACCGAAATCATCCAGCGCAATCCGAAAGCCGGCATCACGAAGCGCTTGCAAACGTTGGCGGGCGAACGCGGAATCTTCCAGCAGAATGGATTCGGTCACCTCCAACTCCAGCGCTTCTGCAGGCGCTGTGCACTGCGCCATGCTTTCGCACAACACCGGTAGCAGTTGTTCGTCCCGCAGTTGCCTGGCCGACAGGTTAATCGCCAAGGTCAGCGGCCAGCCGCGCGCTTGCCAGGCGTTGAGCAACACCGCAGCCTCACGAACCAGCCAATAGCCAATCGGCACGATCAAGCCCAGTTCTTCTGCCAGCGGGATAAAGGTGTCCGGCGGCACACGACCGTATTCGCGAGTATCCCAGCGCAGCAACGCCTCGGCGCCGACGATGCGTCTGTCGCTAAGGCGGATCTTCGGTTGCAGCGCCAAACTGAACTCCTGCTGAGCCAGCGCGCGGCGCAGCAGGTTAGCCAGCTTGACCCGATGCAGCAGTTGCTCGTTCAGTTCCGGGCGGTACAACGAATACTGGTTGCGCCCTTCCCGCTTGGCGACGTACATCGCGGCGTCGGCATGCCGAAGCAGGTCGCCGGCCTCGTTTCCGTGTTCCGGCGCCAGCGCGATGCCGATGCTGGGCGTTGCGGTGAGAATGTGGCCGGCCAAGTCGAAGGGTTCGTTAAGCGCTTTGATTAACTTGTCGGCGACCACCACCGCTTCGTCCTGGCGGCTCAATTCCAGCAGGACAACAAACTCATCACCGCCCCAACGCGCCGCCAGGTCACCCTGGCGCAGTGCCTGCTGCAGGCGATGGGCGACCTGCTGGAGCAAGGCGTCGCCAATGTCGTGGCCAAAGGCGTCGTTCACCTGCTTGAAATCATCCAGATCCACGAATAGCAACGCCAGGTAACGATCGCGCTGTTGATGCTGCAGGGCGCGGTTCAGGTGCTCCTGAAATTGCAGACGGTTGGGCAGTTGGGTGAGGACATCGAGCCGGGCCAGATGCTGCAGATGGGCCGCCGCACGACGGCGTTCGCTGATGTCGCGCAACGACAGAACTAAATGGCCGACCTGCTGGTCGCGGCTGCGCACCAACGTGCTGGTCAGTTCCACCGGAATGCGTTGGCCGTTCCGGCGCAGGCAGGACAGCTCGCCTTGCCAATGATCGGTGCTGCACAACTCAACCCAGGAATAGCGGTTGTGGCTGTCGAGCAACACGTGGTCAAGCTGCAGGCCTGGCAACTCCTCCGGGCAGATCCCCATCAGCTCGAGGAAAGCAGCGTTGGCTTGCAGCACGCGTTTGTCGCTGGCCACCACCGCGTTGGCATCCCGGTTATTGGCGAACGCTGCAGCCAGCAGGCGCAAGTGTTCCTCGGCCTCGCGCTGGCGGGTGATGTCTTTGCAGGTACCGGTTATGCGCTGCGCCATGCCGTCGGCATCACGTTCCACCGCGCGGCCTTGGGAGCGCAGCCAGCGCCAGGCGTCGTCCGGCGTGCTGCGTACGCGAAACTCCAAATCGTAGTAGTCGCAGTGGCCGTACAGGTGCTGGTTCCAATCGCGCAGCGCGGTGCCCTGATCGTCCGGGTGCAGACGTTGCAGCCATTCGTCCCACGGCAGTGTTTCGCACAGCGTTTCGCCAGGCTCACTGGAAAAATAGTGCAGGCACATTGAGTTGTCCTGAGCCTGCCATTCCCAGATCAACTCACCGCTGCCCCACAACGCCAGTTGCAAGCGGCGCTGGTCTTCAGACGCAGCCAACGCAAGCTTGAGCTCAACCGTACTTTGGTAAAGCTCGCGGGATTTCTCCGTCAGCAACTGCTCAGCGGACTTACGGGCCTGTCGCTCGCGATCCAAACGACGCTGCCAAAGCTCCTCGCTCACTGTCGGGTCATGTCGAAGCGTGTTGCGTTGGCGCCGGCGCTGCTGGGCAAATCCTCACGGTGGATGCGAATGGCTTCGCCGTAATGGTGAATACACCCACGGATTAAGCCTTCGGCTAGATCGGCCAAGCCGCGACTGGAGCGATAGATCAACACCAAGTGCTGGGGCGTGTGCTCGGCCGTCTCGAACGTGGGCAACTGAGCGTGCGGATAGAGCTTATGCACTTCCTGGTGAACGTGTTCATCGACACTCGCCAGCAGGCTAAAGGCGTCATCACAGTGCGCAAGCATCTGCGGATAGGTTTCCACAAAACGCTGAAAGAGGTGCTCGCCATAGACCTGAACCAGCATCGACACACTGCTGCCAGTAAGCCTGGACAACGTCAGCACCAGCGCCTGCATTTCTTCGTAGGGGTAATACCCGACAGCGGTGTAAGCACCATTGTTGGGCAACGGGGTCTCGGTCAGCATCTGGTCCACCAGCTCCGGAGAGAAGCGATGCTCAACCATTTCAAGGAACTCGGTGAATACCATGCCCAGCATCGTCGTCCCTTTTTTATAAACAGGCTGTAGAGGTATAGATGGCGCTGGTGGAGCAAGCAAGGGTGGCGAGGTGAGGTCTTGGGACATGTTGGGTTTTGGCCGGAAGCGGTGGTTACGACACGTACCTTTCGGCCAGTAGCGGTCAGTCACTGACAGTCACTGACAGTGGGTGAAATTACCACCCTCCTGTTTTGTGCGCGCACAAAACAGGAGGCGTGTTTGTACCCAGCCAACTCTACATCCGCGCCTCGCTTTAACGGATTTGGTGCGAGCCATTATTTTAGTTCGTTAGCAAAACGCTTCACGGCACTTACAACTTGCTTCGCGCCTTCCTGTATCTGCACGATCACCGAGCCAGCCTGATTGGCAAGCAATAAACCCTGCTCGGCTTGCTGCTTACTACCTGCCATATCCAGAACGGCTTTATTAACTAAATCCTGATTTTTGCTCACGACACTTACGATTTCTTCCGTAGCCGCGCTCGTGCGCCCTGCCAACTGCCGCACCTCGTCTGCCACCACCGCAAAGCCTCGCCCTTGCTCGCCAGCCCTGGCCGCTTCAATTGCCGCATTTAGCGCCAACAAGTTGGTCTGTTGGGCAATGCTGCTGATTGTTTGCACCATTGAGCTAATTAAGTGTGATTGTTTGCCCAAGTCCTCAATGCTCTGGGATGCAGACTGCATTTCAACCGATATTTGGCGCATTACCTCGACCGTTTCTCGAACTACCGAGGCACCTTCTTGGGCGGTAGCGTCTGTATTTTGAGAGATATCGTAAGCAATACCTGCTGCTTCGTTAACTTCAAATTCCCTGTCTACCTGATCGGTAATAACAGTAGCGAACTTGACGAATTTATATAACTTGTCCTGTGCATCATAAACAGGGTTGTAAGAGGCCTCGAGCCAAATTGTACGGCCCTGGCTATCAAGCCGTTTAAATCGCCCAGCGACAAATTCGCCTTTATTGAGTGTGTTCCAAAAGGCAGTGTACGCTGGCGATGACGCTTCCTCCTGCTCGCAGAATATACGGTGGTGCTTACCCTTAATCTGGTCAAGGGTATAGCCCACTGCTTGGAGAAAAGGTTTGTTCGCGCTTAAAATAATGCCATTGGTATCGAATTCTATAATTGCAGTGGAACGCGAGAGCGCTTTTAAAAAGGCTTCGTTTTCTCGGGCCAAGTTCATCGCGGCCGTTACATCTCTGCCAAAAAACTTGACGCAGATGAGTGCTCCATTTTCATCTTTTACCGGCTGCCATAATCCCCATAACCAAACCAGGCTGCCGTCAGCATGCAGAAAACGATAATTATCACTGGTGGAATGCCCTTTGGCCACGGCGTCAAGTAAGTTATGGTAGCAAGGCAGACTCACGACATAGCTGGGGACGATTTCACTTAATGGGCGTTTAATGGAAGCGCTATTATATCCAAGTACATCAAGAAACTTCGAGTTGGCTTCCACGATATTAAAATTTTCATCAACAGTAATAGCCGCCGTCTCTTGAGTAAATGCATTTAACAACTGTTGTTGCATTTTTAATTGATTTTTTGCTTCCTGCAGCTCTTGTTTTAAGTGGTTGTTAAACATTGCCGTCTCCTGAGGACTCGATGAGCATTTCCATGTTATCGGCACCTGCCGCACCCGCTGCATTGGCTTTCCATCAAAAATGTAGGCGAGATCTGCAGAGGCCTCCATTGGCGAGGGAGCGCGCACAAGCTTAGCTTTAGTGCGAGGTCTGGCGCTCGCTGCAATGACGACCGGCTGGAACGGCCCAGCAGCCGTTTACGTGGCGAAAACAAAGGCGTTCCTTCTAAGCCTCGCGTACCTCCATTTTTGAGGCGTGTTGGATCGCGATGGCAAAAACGGGCGGATCAACTTTCTGACAAATCCGGCCAGCATTGCCTCACGCCCACGCCTTCTTGAATCGCCCCAGGTTTTCTAGACACTCTCCAGGCTCAGTAAATGTCGCTTCTCGAACTCTACCGGTGACAGCTGATTGTTGAAACCATGTCGACGTTT
>LNAP01002533.1_pt1 | contig 18177 bp, 13 predicted proteins | sample 602601 | NCBI WGS metagenome assembly LNAP01 (sample SAMN02440304, study PRJNA202911) | soil metagenome | biome: Subtropical and temperate rainforests or woodlands; isolation source: soil samples (1 kg each in a 20% v/v slurry with milli Q water) were... ...
CTCACCCTCCCGCCCCAAACGCTCCCAGTCGAAGGCCAGCGGCTGGCGATCCAGCGTTCGCTGCCGAGCAGGGCCACGCCCTGCCCGCCCTCGCGCACCACCAGCTGCGGCTGGTCGACCTGTGCCGGCACGCCGACCGGCAGCAGCTCGAACGGCAGCGCTGGCGCAGTCGTTTCGTCCGCTGGTGCCACCAGGCCGCCGGCGGACTCGGCCGCCGGCGCAACGAGCGTGTAGTAGTGCAACGGCGCCGAGGCGCAGGCCGCCAGCAGCAGGCCGGCCGCCACGCTCACCAGATGCCTTCCGCTACGAATCATGGCTTGCTCCCTTGTGCCGGCGGAATCGCCGCGGGTGTGGTGACGGGTTTCGCATCGACCGGCTTCGCGTCCGGGCGGCGGCCGCGGATCAGCGACTCCGGATGGCCGCCCAGGTAATCGGTCAGCACGCGCAGCGAACGCGCCATGCGCTGCACCTGCTCCAGCGTGGCGCCCAGGTTCTGCTGCAACGGCGAGTCGCCGGCCAGCGCCTCGTTCGCCGTGCCCATGGTCTGCTGCACGCCGTGCATGGTGTCCTTGAGTGCCGGCAAGGTCTGCCCGTTGACCTGCCTGAGGGTGGCATTGAGCCCAGCCAGGGTCTGGTCCAGGTTCCTGCCGATGCTGTCGAACGGCACCTTGTCGAGCTTGTCGACGATCCCGGCCATCTGTTCCTGCAGCTTGTCGAAGCTACCCGGCACGGTGGGTATGGTCAGCGGTTTCGCGGCCGGGTCGAACGCCACCTTCGGCGTCTTCGGGATGAAATCCAGCGCCACGTACAACTGGCCGGTGAGCAGGTTGCCGGTGCGCGCCTGCGCACGCAGGCCGTGCTCGACCAGACGGCCGATCATCCGCGACAGGTCGGCATTCTCGCCGTGCGCCTTGGCGATCGCCTCCAGCTTGTCGTAGGCGGCGCCCAGACGCTGCGGATATATCACCGCACCGACCAGCACCGGGAAGCGCTGCTTCTGCTCATCGTAGTCGAGCCGCACCGACACCACCTTGCCGATGTTGATGCCGAGGAACTCCACCGGCGCATCCACCGCCAGCCCGCGCACGGACTGCTCGAAGCGCATGCGGATGTAGTGCGGCGTGCCGTCCGGCGGCGCCATCGCCGTGGCCTGGTCGCCGAACAGCGTGTACGCGTTGTCCTCCGGTGCCGGCGTGCCGTCGTGCGGCCCGGGCGGATCCTGGAACGCCACGCCGCCGGCCAGCACGGTGGCCAGCGATTGCGTGTTGAGCTTCAGCCCGTTCGCGCCGATCGACACGTCCACGCCGCTGGCGTTCCAGAAGCGCGAGGAACGGGTGACGAACTTGTCGTTGGGGCCGTCGACGAAGATCTGCAGCGAGACGCCCTTGCCGTCCTTGTCCAGCTGATAGGACGCCACCCGGCCGACCTGGATGCGCCGGTAGTACACGGGCGAACCGATATCGAGCGAACCGAGGTCGTCGCTGCGCAAGGTGAAGCTGCGACCGGGCGCACCGTGGTTCACCGACGGCGGCGTCTCCAGCCCCTGGAACTCGTCCTCGGATTCGCTCGAGTCGCCCACGTCGGCACCGATGAACGCACCCGACAGCAGGGTGTCGATGCCGGACACCCCGCCCAGCCCGATCCGCGGACGCACCACCCAGAAGCGCGTGTCCTTGCTGGCGAAGCCTTCGGCGCTTTTCTCCAGCGCCACATTGACCAGCACGTGGCTGCGGTCGCCGCTGAGATGGATCTTGTTGACCCGCCCGATCACCACGTTCTTGTACTTCACCGGGGTCTTGCCGGCCTCCAGGCCTTCGGCGCTCTGGAAGCTGATGGTGATCTGCGGCCCGGCCTGCAGCCAGTTGTTGATCACCAGCGACAGGCCGACCAGCGCCGCCAGCGCCGGGATCAGCCAGATCAGCGAGGCATTGAAGCGGCGCCGTTTCACCACCGGCCGCGGCAGCTCGCCGCCCGGAGGGCCCTGTTCGATGGGGTTGTCGTCAGTCATCGGTATCCTTGCCATCCCAGATCAGGCGGGGGTCAAAACTCATCGAGGCCAGCATGGTCAACACCACGGTCAGGCCGAAGAAGATCACGCCGGGCAACGGTTCCACCAGGCTCAGCACGCTGAAGCGCACCAGCGCCGTCAGCAACGCCACCACGAACACGTCCAGCATCGACCAGTAGCCGATCAGCTCGACCAGCCGGTAGAGTTTTGCACGCTGCAGCCGCGCCCAGCCGCTGCCGCGCTGGCTGCTTACCAGCAAGGTGCCCAGCGCGAGGAACTTCAGCATCGGCACCACGATGCTGGCGGTGAACACGATGATTGCCAGGTTCGGCGAACCGGCGCGCCACAGCTCGACCACGCCGCTGATGATGGTGTTGTCGTCCACGTCGTTGAGGCTGGCGGTGCGCATGATCGGCAGCACGTTGGCCGGGATGTACAGGATGAACGCGGCGATCAGCAGCGCCCAGGTCCGCACATAGCTGTCCGGCTTGCGCCGACGCAGGGTGGTACCGCAGCGCGGGCACGCCATGTCGTCACCCACGCCGTCGCCATCCAGCCGCGCGTCGCCGGGCACGTTGCGGCACACCAGCCCGCAGACCGTGCAGGCGATCAGGCCGAGCTCGCTGGCACGCGGCAGGGCGCTCACGCGGCGTGCTCCGGCACGTCGTCCCACAGCTGGCGCAGGTCCACGCCGGCGAAGACGGTGATTAGCAGGGTCAGCGCCGCATACGCGTAGATGCCCGGGTCCGGCGTCACGTCGAAATAGGTGTGCGCCTTGACGATCGCCACCAGCGCGCCCAGCACGAACACCTCGCTCATCGTCCACGGCCCGAGGTAATGCAGGATCACCATCAGCCGCACGAAGCCCGGCGCGCGCCGCCCGGCCCGCGCGAACCACAGCAGCCAGCCCAGCAGCAGCATCTTCAGCAGCGGGAAGAAGAACAGCGTGGCGGCGACCAGCACGGAGACGACCTGGGCCTGCTCGCGCCACATCGCGAGGATCATGCCCCACAGCGTGGTGCTGCTCTGCTGGCCACTCAGGCCCAGCGTCACGATCGGCCACATGTTCGCCTGCACGAACACGATCATCGCGGTCAGGATCAGCGCCAGCATCGCGTTCACGCCCAGCGCATGGTGGCGCTCCAGTTCCGCCTCGCAGCGTGCGCAGCGCGCCACGTCGCCGCGGGTCAGCGTGCGCCGGCGGTAAACCGTGTCGCAGTGCTCGCAGATCAACAGCGCTTCAGGTGAGCTCATGCCCATGCAGCCGGTGCCTTGCTTCGGCGTGACGATCCGTGGATTCTCGCAAATCTATCGTGAACGCGCCGCTTGATATGCTTGGCAGTGCCCCGATCTGAACCGGCACCCGCCGAGCTGGAGTTTCCCGTGACCGATGCCGCCACCGTTTCCCATGTCTTCGACGTGGACCAGCAGAGCTTCGAAGCCGACGTCCTGCAGGCCTCGCTGACCACGCCGGTGCTGGTGGATTTCTGGGCCACCTGGTGCGAGCCGTGCAAGACGCTCGGCCCGATGCTGGAAAAACTCGCCGCCGAATACAACGGCGCGTTCCGGCTGGGCAAGGTCGACGTGGACACCCAGCAGGAACTGGCCGGCATGTTCGGCATCCGCAGCATTCCCACCGTGGTGCTGGTGAAGGACGGCCAGGTGCTCGACGGTTTCACCGGTGCGCTGCCCGAAGGCCAGTTGCGCGAGTTCCTGTCGCGCCACGTGCAGCCGCTGGAGGCGCCCGCCGAGCCGGCCGAAGAAGAAGCCGTGCAGGAAACCCCGGAGCAGGCGATCAACCGGCTGCAGCAGGCCATCGCCACCGGGCCGGACCAGCCCGAACTCAAACTCGACCTGGCGCTGGCCCTGATGCATGCCGGCCAGGTCGCTGCCGCCGAAGTCGAACTCGCCGCCCTGCCGGCGAACCTGGCCACCGACGCCCGCGCCGTGCGCCTGCGCAACGAGCTGGATCTGGCCCACGCACTGAAAGACGCACCTGCCCTCACCGAGCTGCAACAGCGCGTGCAGGCCGACGACAGCGACTGGGCCGCCCGCGACCAGCTCGGCGTGCGTCTGCTGCTGGAAGGCGACGCCGACGCCGCCTTCGAGCAATTCCTGGTGATCCTGCAGAAAGCCCGCGACTGGAACGACGGCCAGGCGAAGAAACGCCTGCTCGCCGCCTTCGCCACGCTCGACGATGCCGAGCTGGTGGGCCGCTACCGGCGGCGGATGGCTTCGCTGCTGTTCTGAACGCCCCCATGCGAACCCTGTAGGAGCGCACCCTGTGCGCGAATGCTTTTCCGTCACGTGACGACGAGCATTCGCGCACAGGGTGCGCTCCTACACGCATGTCCGCCCGCTCCATACCTCCACGTATGTTCGGGTAAGATCAGGCCACCCCATCCCCGCCTGGACAAGCTCCCGCATGCGCGCCTCCACCTTCCGCCGGCTGCTCAACCTGTGGCCGCCGTACCTGTTCAGCTGCATCCGCGTGCAATCGCTCAGCGACGACTACAGCGAAGCCAGGGTGGTGTTGCGGCTGCGCCCGTGGAACCGCAACTACGTGAAGAGCCAGTTCGGCGGCAACCTGTTCGCGATGGTCGACCCGTTCTGGATGCTGCTGGCGATGCACCAGCTCGGCAGCGACTACTACGTATGGGACAAGGCCGGCACGATCGACTTCGTGGCGCCGGGCCGCGAGGACGTGTATGCCCACTTCAGGCTGGAGCCGGCCGTGGCCGACGAACTGCGCGCGGCCGCCGCCGGTGGCGAGAAGGTGCTGCGCTGGTTCGAAACCGAAGTGAAGACCGCCTCCGGCGAAGTCATCGCGATCGTGCGCAAACAGATCTACGTGCGGCTGAAGCCGAAGGCGCGCTGAGCCTCAGCTGTGCTCCCTCTCCCCCGGGCGCAGCTCGGGGGAGAGGGTTGGGGTGAGGGGGGCGCTCTTGATCCACCTCGTGCCAGAGCACCCAAGCCTCCCCCTCACCCCAACCCTCTCCCCCAACGGCAAAGCCGTTGGGGGAGAGGGAGCACTACACGCATCTCACGTTCTTCGCGCTTCGCCTTCCACGGGCCACATCTTTCCTGCTCGAAGCTCCGTAGGGCGGACACTGTCCGCCGGCTTTCCCATCCCCTGCGCGACATCCATCCCGGGCGTCGCAGCCGCCACTTCATTCGCGTTCGAAGCGGGCGATCTCGTCCAGTTCCCGCGAGACGCGCGCCAGGCTGCACCCGGACATGTCATCGACCACGCGCTGCAGCCACGGCGACTTGATCGGGCGGCCGGCCAGGCGGCGTGCCAGCCACAGGCTGAAACCGGTGCCGGCGGCACCGACCGCCATGTTCGCCCAGATCCACCCCGCTGCCCCGGCGAACATGTCCACCCCGGACGCCCAGGTCAGCGCCACCAGCGGCACCAGCAGCCACAGGAACCACCACGGCAGGCCCAGCACCAGCGTGCTGACCATGCGGAAGCGGCGCAGTTGCGCCAGCCGCCGCTGCAGCACCAGCACCGGTGCATCGAACAGGTAGATGCGGCTGAGCAGGAACAGTTGGGTGACGCTCGACCAGATACCGGCGATGCCATAGACGTGCAGCAGCAGGCCAATCACCAGCAAATGCGTGACGTGCCGGTGCTCCACCCAGAACGAGGCGACGAACACCACGAAAGCCAGCCAGCAGGCGATCTCGACCGCCTGCCACACCAGGCTCCAGCGCATCGTCGAACGCGCCTTGTCCATCCGCCGATCACGGAAGTCCTGGCGCAGCAGCGCCTCCATGCCTTCCTGGCGCAGATCCATGCGCGCCCACGCCTGTTTCATCTCGTCCAGTTCCATGTTTATGCTCCGGTGGTTTCCGCGGCGGTCATCTGCTCGCGCAATTTCTGCTTGATGCGGCTGATCTTGGTCGCCACGTTGGTCTCGCTGAGGCCGAGGATCTCGGCCATCTCGGTATAGCTGCGGTCTTCCAGGTACAGCAGGATCAGCGCGCGATTGAGTTCATCGAGCCGGCCGATGAAGGCGTACAGCGCACCCAGTCGTTCGTCCTGCTCGGCCACCGGCTCGCCGCCGCCGATGGTTTCCAGGTGATGCGCCGCCAGCGGCTCGAAACGGTCGGACTCCGACCAGCGTTCGCGCCGCGCCTGCGAGATCGCCACGTTCAGCGCGATGCGGTACATCCAGGTGGAAAACTTCGCCCGCGCCGGGTCATAGCCGCCGAACGAACGCCACAGCTGCGCGCTGATCTCCTGCACCAGGTCGTCGCGATCGGCGGCGCTGCGGCTGTACAGGCCGGCCACCTTGAACACGATCCTGCGATGCTCGTGCAGCGATGACTCGAAACGTTGCTGGTGTTGTCTGGCAGTCATGGACGTCGTTTTCCCTCCGTTCCACCCATGATTCGCAGGGTACGGAAAAAAATCACAGGGCGGTGTCCACGCGCCCGTCGCGGTCGTTGGCGCTTTCCGAACTGATCACCGGACATCCGCAGGTCGATCGCTTTTCTGTTCGTCATTCCGGCGAAGGCCGGAATCGCTTCTGCGTTCTGCACTCTGGCATCAGAGCGAAGAGCTTTCACCCTCCTTCGGAGGGCGAGGTACTTCTCTTTTGCTTGTCCAAAAGAGAAGTACCCAAGAGAAAACGACACCCCGCTTGGCGCTTGCCGCCCATCCATGGGCGGCAAGTCCGTGAGCCGGGGTCGGGCTTTTCGACAGGGCATCCTGCCCTGGCGAAAAGGCATCGACATCCATGTCGATGCCCGCTACGCGGCCTGTCGTCCCCGCCTCACCGCCGCACAGGGGCCCCGGTAGAGCAGCGGGCCATCGTGGCCCGCACTCTTCAGAAGAGCCGGAGCAAAGCAGAACCACAGCAACGGCTGAAACCTATGGCTCACACACATAATTTCTGACATACCCACGTCGAGTCGCCCCGCGTCGACGTCGATTGAATTTCAGTCGGCGGGGAGTGCCTGATATCCGACGCCGACCGGCAAACACCCGGCGCCGGTTGCACTGCAGTCGGCGGGGAATGGAATTCAATCGACGGGGCTGTGCCGATACTCGACGGGGACAGGCAAACAGTCGGCGTAGAGTACGCGGGCATCGACGGGGAAACCCTGAAGTCCGGCGGGGACTGAAAAACAGTCGGCGGGGATGTCGCGATGGTCGGTGTGGATTGAAAAGCCCTCGACGCCGATATCCGCAGGCCCAGCGCCGACCGGCGGCAAGCCCGGCGGGATGGCTTGCCCATCCTGCCGGGTATGAAGCATCAGGCTGTCGCGGGCTCGGGCGTTGCCTTGCTGGCGCGGAATTGGACTCCAAACTGACTTACTACTCAAAACCGGGGGGACGTCGCAATGAGGAAGCCAATGATTTCGGTATCCATGCGAAGAACTTCCTATGCCGTCTAAAGCTGGAGTTAAGCGGCGGCGAAGCCGTCCGCCTTGAACGAACTGTTAGACGGCAGACGCGAAGAAGTCACGAATGCAAGTCGGGTCATTGCGGTCTAGTGCGTGACGAACCAGTACTTGTTGCAGCGCTGGTGACGCTGAGGCCAGCCACTCCTCGACGAGACGATCAAATGCTGGTGTGCGCTCTATGTCTGGGGATAAACGTCTGATGTACGCGTCTGCAATAGTTTGATAGTCGACGTTGCGTTGTTGAGCGATCTGGCGCACTACACGAACTCTTAGCCTGCGAAGCGGCTCGCGATTGTCGCATCGGTACCCGCTGCGGATGCCAGCTAGGATGTGAAGAACATCGTCGATCTTTTGGCTCACGGCCAAATCTCCCTTTGCCGTCTAACGCTTGAGGTAAGCGGCGCGCGGTACGCGCAGCCGCTTAACTGAACTATTAGATGTGCTGAAGCGAAAGCCTTTCGGCTCAGTTTTGCGGTACGTAGATGGCAAGACCAGTCGCCTCTTTGCCAGTACTCGCACTCGTGGCCACGATGCCAGTAGTGCCGTACCCATTGTTAGAATTTGGAATGATAACTACACCCTGCGAACCGACTTGATAGTTGCCAAAGCCGTTCAGAAGGATGCCGTTTGCACCAACTTTAGCAGCCTCCTCTTTGAGCCTCTCAATTGCGTGGTCGCTCAGGTTTTGCTGACCAGCAAAAGCGTTTCTGCTGTCGGCAGAGACCATGGCAATCTTTTCATACTTTGCTGGAAGCTCAGTGTAAATCCTGACGTCCGCGGGGTTAGTTGGCGCCCGCGTCGAGCCGACTACAAGGTGGGAGCCGCGCGTAAGAGTGCAGCCGCCGAGAGCAACGGTTGCGATGAGCAACGCTGCAACGATTTTTACGAGTGTGTTCATGGCTCTCCCCTTGGCTTACCAATAGTTCCCGATCACATCTAACGCTGGAATTGAGCGGCGGTGTAGCCATCCGCCTCGAATGGATGGTTAGGGCGTGCCGATAGAAAAAGCGGAGACAGCAAGCTGGACAAGCCGATTTGCACCAAACCCCAGGGCAATCGCGAGGAAGCCAGAAAGGATGTCTTGCAGAGCCTTGCTGTGTACACCAGGTATCGTGATTCGGTGCTTGAGGAAGAATGCACCGAAGTAAAAAACTAGGCTGAGATAGCCAAGAACTAGCAGCGGAACCAATGCAGCCGCGGGATGCTTGTTGTAGAGAAATGTGAGGGCGCCTAAGACAGCTACCCACTCGAACCATTCAAAGATCTTCGGCGTTGCGATGAGCCAGAAGTTGTGAAATCGGTCAAAAGCTACGTCGACCGCAGTCGAGTGCAGTTCTTCTGGAGATTCAAATTTTGGTTGATCGTCTGACATCCCTAGATAGCCCTAACGCTTAATAGACCCCAGATCCAGGGGATAACACCGGATACTCCCCGTCGCGATCTCGACCGTCAAGCAAGTAGTCCCTTGGGGCTCGCTGCTGTCGCTTTTGCTCTTGACCTACCCCTCCCCTGTGCGGCGGTGAGCTGGGGTCGACAGGCCCCGCAGGGGGCATCGGCAGGGATGCCGATGCCTTTTCGCCAGGACAGGAGTCCTGTCGAAAAGCCCGGCCCCAGCTCACGGACTTGTCGGGCGAAGCCCGGCAAGCGCCAAGTGGGGTGGCCTTTCTCTTTGGTTACTTTCTCTTTGGCCACGCAAAGAGAAAGTAACTCGGCTGCCGAAGGCAGACGAAAGCTCTTGCTCTGCCTGGTGGATCCGTCGCAGACATGATGGACGAAGTGCGATGCCTGCCTTCGCAGGCATGACGGATGTGGAAGGGCGCAGCGCAAAGCGCCCTCGCCTACAATGCGGACGATCCCACCGCCACGGACCACTTCATGCCCCGCCTGCGCGTCAAACGCTACCTGCTGACCGGTCTGCTCACCTTCATTCCGCTGTGGGTGACCTGGCTGGTGTTCAAGTTCGTGCTGGGCATGCTGGCCGGGATCGGTGCGCCACTGGTGGCCGCACTGCTGAACGGCCTGGCGCTGGTGGCGCCGCATACGGCCGAGTCGCTGAAGATGGAGTGGCTGGTCTTCATCGTCGCGCTGGTGATCACGCTGCTGGCGCTTTACCTGCTCGGCTTCGTGGCGAACCGGGTGATCGGCCAGCGTTTCATCAATGCGTTCGACGGCCTGCTCGCGCGCATCCCGCTGGTGCAGACGATCTACGGCGGCACCAAGAAGCTGATGGCGGTGCTGCAGAACAAGCCGTCCGGGGTACAGCGCGTGGTGCTGGTGGATTTCCCGCGCCGCGGCATGAAGGTGGTGGGCTTCGTCACGCGGGTGATGATCGAGGAAGGCAGCGGCCGCGAGATGGCGGCGGTGTACATACCGACCACGCCGAACCCCACCGGCGGCTATCTGGAGGTGGTGCCGCTGGACGAACTCACGCCGACCGACTGGACGATGGACCAGGCCATGGCCTTCATCATTTCCGGCGGCGCGGTGGCACCCGATACACTGCCCGCCTCGCCCGCACTGCCACGCCGCGAAGAACCGTAGAGGCGTCTTGCGGGAAACGCGGCAGGGCGGGCACTGCCCGCCGTTGCGTCAAACGGGGTCGGCGGACACTGCCCGCCGTTGCATCGAACGGGGCCGGCGGGCAGTGCCCGCCCTACGGCTGAAAGGTTCGTCTGCGGGCGAGCGGCTGTCTTCACGCAGAGGTTTGCCATGTACCGATTGCTGTTTGCCGCCCTGCTGGGCATCGTCACAATGACCACGCAGGCGACCGACTGGATCACTCCGGCCGAAGCCGCCCATTTCCGCAGCACGCCCAGCTACGCCGACACGCTCGGTTATCTGCAGCGGCTGCAGCGGGCCGCGCCGGGCGTGATCCATCTCGAAACTTTCGGCAGCACGCCCGAAGGCCGGCCGATGACGGTGGTGATCGCCAGCGGCGACGGCGTGTTCGATCCGGCCGCCGCGCGCGCCGCGCACAAACCCGTCGTGCTGCTGCAGGCAGGCATCCATCCCGGTGAGATCGAGGGCAAGGACGCCGGGCTGATGCTGCTGCGCGATATCGCCATCACCGGCAAGTACCCGCACCTGCTCGATCACCTGGTGCTGGTCTATATCCCGGTGTTCAGCGTGGATGGCCACGAGAACTCGTCGCCATACCACCGCATCAATCAGAACGGCCCGGAGCGCATGGGCTTCCGCGGCCAGTCGCAGTACCTCAACCTCAACCGCGACTATGTGAAAGCCGACGCGCCGGAGATGCGCGCGTGGCTGAAGCTGTGGCAGCACTGGCTGCCGGATCTGCTGATCGACGTGCACACCACCGACGGCGCCGACTACCAGTACGACCTCACCTGGTACACCGAAGAACCGCACAAGCTCGACCCTGCGCTGAGCGCATGGCAGCACGACGTGATCGTCAATCACGCGACGCCGGCGTACGAGAAGCGCGGCCACCTCGCCTCGATCTACCTGGAGTTCAAGGACGGCCGCGACCCGCGCAAGGGCATCGTGAACTTCGGCTCCGGCCCGCGCTTCTCCACCGGCTACGCCGCGCTGCAGAACCGCCCCGCGCTGCTGATCGAGACGCACATGCTGAAGCCGTACGCGAACCGCGTGCAGGCGACCTACGACATCGTCGAGCTGATGCTGGAACAGGTCGGCGCGTACCCGAGCGCCCTGCTCGCCGCCACCGCGAAGGCGGATGCCGACACCGTCGCCCGCGCCCGCGATGTGAACGCGCGCGTGGCGCTGACTTTCAAGCCCGATCCGCAGCCGACGCCGTTCGAACTCAAGGGCTACGCGTTCACGCTGAGCCACAGCGACATTTCCAACAGCGAGTGGATCCGCTACGACCCCGGCCAGGCGAAGAACTACACGATCGACAACTGGAACGGCCTGCTGCCGGACCTGTCGACCGCCCCGCCGGCCGCCTACGTGGTGCCGGCGCAATGGACCGCGATCATCGACAAGCTCGACGCCCACGGCATCCGCTACCGGCGCACCGAACGACCGCAGATGCTCCGCGCCGAGGGCTATCAGCTCGACGACCCGGTCTGGGCCAGCCGGCCGTTCGAAGGCCACCTGATGCTGCGCGACTTCACCCTGCACGCCGTGCCGCGCGAGGTGACCCTGCCGGCCGGCTCGGTGGTCGTGCCGCTGGATCAGCGCGCCGCCAACGTGGCGATCGAGTTGCTCGAACCGCAGGCGCCGGACTCCCTGCTGCGCTGGGGCTACCTCGACGCGGTGTTCGAGGCCAAGGAATACGGCGAACCGCGCGTGGTGGAACGGCTGGCGCGCGAGATGCTGGCGAAGGACCCGGCGCTGCAGGCCGCGTTCGCGCAGAAGCTGCACGACGATCCCGCCTTCGCCGCCGATCCGCGCGCCCGACTGGCGTTCTTCTTCGAACGCTCGCCCTGGTACGCCGCCCAGCACGTCGGCGCCTACCCCGTACTGCGCCTGGACGCCGCCCAGCTGCGGCAGCTGTCGACGCACGACCATCCGGCCGGCGACCGCGGCGCCCCTGACCTTTGACACTGGGCTACCCATGACGTTTGACCTAGCGTGAACGGCCATGTCCGCGTCCTGGGGGATCCGACGGCGCGGCCAGACAACCACCACACATCACTCACAGAGGGACATCCATGACCAAGCAGTATCTGAAGCCCCTGGCGCTGGCACTGGCCGTAAGCGCCGCCCTGGCGCTGACCGCCTGCGGCAAGCAGGAGCCGGCCGCCAATGCACCGGCCGGCACCGCCAGCACCGCCCCGGCCGCCAGCAGCACCACCGCTGCCGATCTCAGCAAGAGCATCTTCGACGTCAGCGAACTCGGCGACGGCGCGCAGGCATGCCAGGACTTCAACGGCTTCGTCAACGCCAAGTGGGTCAAGGCCAACCCGATCCCGGCCGACCAGACCGTGTGGGGCGCCTTCAGCATGCTCCACGAGAAGAGCCTGGCCGACCAGCATCAGCTGGTGGACAACGCGGAAAAGAACGCCGACAGCGCCCAGGCCGGTTCGATCGACCAGAAGATCGGCTGGCTGTACCACTCCAGCATGGACATGGACGCGCGCAACAAGGCCGGCTTCGATCCGATCAAGCCCGACCTCGCCGGCATCGACGCGCTGAAGTCCGGCAAGGACCTGCCGGCATGGCTGGGCCAGTCCTTCGCCAAGGGCGACGGCGCGGTGTTCGCCTTCGGTTCGGGCGCCGACTACAAGGACGCGAAGGTCCAGATTGCCTACTCCGAACAGAGCGGCCTGGGCCTGCCCACCACGGACTACTACACCGACGCGAAGTACAAGGACATCCGCGACAGCTACGTCAAATACCTGGCCAAGCTGTTCGAGATGACCGGCAGCAGCGCCGCCGATGCCGGCAAGCAGGCCGCGCTGGCGATGAAGTTCGAGACCGACCTGGCGCAGCATTCCATCCCGCGCGTGGAAATGCGCAAGCCGGAAAACCAGTACCACTTCGTGACCGTCGCCGAAGCGAACAAGATCACCCCGCACTTCGACTGGAACGCGTTCTTCAAGTCGCAGGGCGTCACCATCGACAAGGGCTTCTCGCTGTCGCAGCCGAAGTTCTTCGCCGAGTTCGACAAGCTGGTCGCCAGCGCACCGATCGACGAATGGAAGGCCTACCTGAAGGCACGCACCATCTCCAGCGCCGCCACCGCCCTGTCCGAGCCGTTCGTGGACGCGCAGTTCGACTTCTACGGCAAGACCCTGCGCGGCCAGCCGGAACAGCAGCCGCAGTGGAAGCGTTCGCTCAACGCAGTCAACGACGCGATGGGCCAGGCGCTGGGTCAGCTCTACGTCGCCAAGTACTTCACCCCCGAGGCCAAGGCTCGTGCGGAGGAACTGGTCACCAACGTGCGTGACGCGCTGAAGACGCGCATCCAGAACCTCGACTGGATGAGCGAGGAGACCAAGGTCAAGGCGCTCGACAAGTGGTCCAAGTTCCTGCCGAAGATCGGCTACCCGGAAACCTGGCGCAGTTGGGATGGCCTGAGCATCAGCAAGGACGGCTACTACGCCAACATGCAGGCGGCCAGCAAGTTCAACTACGAGTACGACATCGCCAAGATCGGCAGGCCGACCGACCGCAAGGAATGGGGCATGACCCCGCAGACGGTCAACGCGTACTACAACCCGACCGACAACACGATCAATTTCCCGGCCGCGATCCTGCAGCCGCCGTTCTTCGACGCCAACGCCGACGACGCGATCAACTACGGCGGCATCGGCGCGGTGATCGGCCACGAGGCCAGCCACGGCTTCGACGACCAGGGCAGCCAGTTCGACGGCGACGGCAACAACGTCAACTGGTGGACCGACGCGGACAAGAAGCAGTTCGAGGCCCGCACCGGCAAGCTGGTCGACCAGTTCGACAACTACGCGCCGCTCGCCGACCACCCCGAGCTGCACGTCAACGGCACGCTGACCCTGGGCGAGAACATCGCCGACCTCGGCGGCCTGAACATCGCCTATGACGCGCTGCAGACCGCGTTGAAGAAGAACTCGGCCGAAGCCGGCAAGAAGATCGAGAGCTACACCGAAGACCAGCGCTTCTTCCTCAACTGGGCCCGCGTGTGGCGCGGCGATATCCGTGAAAAGGCGCAGATGGTCTATCTGAATGCCGATCCGCATTCGCCGATGAAGTTCCGCGCGATGGGCGCGCCGTCGAACATGCCGACCTTCGCCAGTGCGTTCCAGTGCAAGCCGGGCGACACGATGGTGCGTGCGGACGACAAGCAAGTGAAGATCTGGTAAGCCCGCGCCACCGGACGCCGCAGTTCATCGCGGCGTGAACCCAAGGCCCCGCATGCGAATGCGGGGCCTTTTTCGTGGGACGGCATTCGATGTCTCGCAGCCATGGAAGCGCGAATCCGTATTTATGTATTGCAAATCATTCTCATTAAAAATATCGTATGCAACTGCACCGACCGGACTTCGGGGGCACCACGCCGGTCCGCGCGATGCACGCAGCCAGCCAGCCGCGCGCCCGATCCATCCGAAACCTGCATCCAGCCACTGCGAAACACCTGCATGCGCCAGGCCCGCCGGGCCCTGCCGACACGCACGCAACATTCACCAACGGAATCCCCATGGCACCCATCAAATCGCGCAAACACGTCGTCGGCTCCCGCAAACAGCCATCGACGGCGGGCATGCTGACGGCCGCAACGCTGGTCACCGGCCTGGCACTGGTCCACCCCGCGATAGCCGCCGACGTGTCACCTTCCCCCGACGCCCAGATCGCCACGGCCAAGAACCTGCCGGGCGTGAAGGTGGAAGCCACCACCGGCAACGACTACCGCGTCGACAAGCTGTCCTCGCCGAAATTCACCCAGCCGCTGCTGGACACGACGCAAACCATCAGCGTGATCACCAAGGAACTGATCCAGCAGCAGGGCGCCACCACGCTGACCGAGGCGCTGCGCAACAGCCCGGGCGTGGGCACGTTCTATGTCGGCGAGAACGGCAACACCAGCACCGGCGACGGCATCTACATGCGCGGATTCGACACCTCCGGCAGCATCTTCGTCGACGGCGTGCGCGACCTCGGCTCGATCTCGCGCGACGTGTTCAACGTCGAGCAGGTGGAAGTCGCCAAGGGTCCGGCCGGCACCGACTACGGCCGCACCGCGCCCACCGGCTCGGTGAACCTGGTCAGCAAGCAGCCGCAGTTGGGCAACGGCCTCTCCGGCTCGATCGGTTACGGCAGCGGCCAGCACCGGCGCGCCACCGCCGACTGGAACCAGACGCTGGGCGAGCACTCCGCCTTCCGCCTCGACGTGATGGGCCAGGACAGCGGCGTGCCGGGACGCGACAAGGTCGAGAACAACCGCTGGGGTATTGCCCCGTCGCTGGCGTTCGGGCTGAAGACGCCGACCCGCGTCTACCTCAACTTCCTGCATGTGCGGCAGGACAACCTGCCCGACGGCGGCGTGCCGACCATCGGCCTGCCCGGCTACGGCAGCCCCGATCCGGCGCGCCCGTTCCTCGCCGACGCCGCCATGGTCGACCCGCAGAACTTCTACGGCACCAAGGCCGACCACGACGACGTCGCGGCGGACCTGTTCACCGCCATCGTCGAACACGACGTCTCGCCCGACGTGGTCCTGCACAACACCACGCGCTGGGGCCGCACGCACCAGGATTACCTGCTGACCTCGTTCCGTGGCGATACCGCCAACCTGCTCACCCCGGATGCCGCCGATCCTTCGACCTGGACCATCGCGCGCAGCCTGCCGACCTTCAAGGACCAGACCAACCGCATCCTCACCAACCAGACCAACGTCACCGCGAATTTCGAAACCGGCGGCATCACGCACAACCTCAGCGCCGGCATCGAGCTGACCCGCGAAAAGGCCGGCACGGTCGGCCTGGGCGCGCTCAACGGCAGCGCGTGGCCGGCGGCGAATCTGTACCACCCGAATGCCGACGTCAGCGGCCTGGTCTACGGCCGCACCGGCGCGCACAGCGAGGGCCAGACCGATACCGCGGCCGCCTACCTGTTCGATACGCTGAAATTCAACGAGCAATGGCAGGTCAACGCCGGCATGCGGCTGGACCACTACACCACCGACTTCAGCAGCATGGTGGTCTGCGGCGCCCGCAACGGTCCGGCGTGTGGCGTCCTGCCGGCTGGCAGCGTGCTGCCCGGCGTGGACAGCAGCAAATCCGGCAACCTGCCCAACTACAAACTCGGCGTGCTGTACAAGCCGGTCGCCAACGGCAGCGTCTACGCGAACTTCGCCGTGTCGCAGGAACCGCCGGGCGGCAACACGCTCACCCTCAGCAGCGCCGCCAACAGCGCCGACAACCCGGACCTCGACCCGCAGAAGGCACGCACGATCGAGCTGGGCACGAAGTGGGACCTGCTCGGCGAGAAGCTGCTGCTGACCGGCGCGCTGTACCGCACCACCGTGAGCAACGACCTGGTGCAGGATCCGGTCGACCTGCAGTACTACCAGGTCGGCAGGAAGCGCGTGCAAGGCATCGAGCTGAGCGCGGTCGGCAAGCTCAGCGACGACTGGGCAGTGAGCGCCGGCTACACCCTCATGGACGCCAAGGTGATCCACGGCAGCGCGGTGGCCAACGACGGTTCCAGCGACCTGGCCTATACGCCGAAGAGCGCGTTCACCGCGTGGACCACCTACCACCTGCCGTTCAACCTCACCCTCGGCGGCGGCGCCCGCTACGCCGGCGAGATGAAGCGCGGCACCGATGCCGCAGTCGGCACACCGGCCTACACCGAGGCGTACTGGGTGTTCGACGCGATGGCCAGCTACCCGGTCAACCAGCACGTCGACCTGCAGTTGAACCTGTACAACCTGTTCGACAACGACTACGTCGCGGCGATCAACAAGAGCGGCTACCGTTACACCCCGGGCACGCCGCGTGCGGCGATGCTCACCGCCAACATCCGCTTCTGATCCTCAGGGCTCACCGCCCGGCTCCTCAGGAACCCGCCATGCTGCTGCACATACCCGACGTCCTCAGCCGCGAACAGGTCACGCAGATGCGCGCCGTGCTCGACCCGGCCGACTGGACCGACGGCCGCGAGACCGTCGGCGCGCAAGGCGCGCAGGTGAAACGCAACCAGCAACTGCCGGACGCCTCGCCGCTGCGCCAGCAACTGGGCCAACTCGTGCTGGCCGCGCTGGCGAGGAGCCCGCTCTACCACGCGGCAGCGCTGCCGCTGCGCACCCTGCCGCCGCGTTTCAACCGCTACCAGGGCGGCGGCCAGTACGGTTTCCACGTCGACGGCGCCGTGATGGCGCTGTCGAGCGATGCGCAGTTGCGCAGCGACGTCTCCTGCACGCTGTTCCTCAGCGAGCCGGACGAATACGACGGCGGCGAGCTGATCGTCAACGACACCTACGGCGAACACGAAGTGAAACTGCCGGCCGGCGACCTGATCGTCTATCCGTCGAGCAGCCTGCACCGCGTTGCGCCGGTGACCCGCGGCGCGCGCGTGGCCTCGTTCTTCTGGGTGCAAAGCCTGATTCGCGACGACAGCCGGCGGCGCCTGCTGTTCGAGCTGGACGCCTCGATCCAGCGTCTGACCCAGTCCGGTGCCGATGCCACCGCCGTGCTGCAGCTGACCGGCGTCTATCACAACCTGCTGCGCCAATGGGCCGAAACCTGAGCGCACGACGCGGCTGCCGGACAGCCGCAATAGCCGGCCATGGTTCCCAGCGCGCGCCGCGCGGCGGATAATCGTCGGTCCCCTGAAGCAACCCGGCTGAAAAATGTTCGTTCCTGGTCAACGCTGGATCTCCTCCGCCGAACCCGAGCTGGGCCTCGGCACCGTCCTGCGCGTCGAAGGGCGCGGGGTGCAGGTGCTGTTCGCCAAGGCCGGCGTGCTGCGCCCGTACGCGATCGACTCGGCGCCGCTGATCCGCGCCGAGTTCCGCGCCGGCCAGCGTGTCGCCGGCAAGGGCATCGCGTTCCTGGTCGAACGCGTCGAGATCAAGGACGAGCTGCTGATCTATCGTGGCGAGGGCCGCGAGTTGCACGAAGGCCAGCTCGACGACGAGCAGAGCGTGAGCCAGGCCGACGATCGCCTGGTCGGCGGCGCCGCGCGTGATGGCCAGTGCACGGCGCCGCTACGGCAGCGCCCTCGCGGCACCGTGACGAGCGCGGTGCGCGAGGGGGGCCGCTTGGGTTCAGTCCTTCAGGTCGGCCGGCCCCTTGCCCCCGTTGGCGCCGACCTTTTTCATCCCCTGCCGATCCAGCCACACGTTC